>Ga0335085_10004342_pt1 | contig 23636 bp, 19 predicted proteins | sample Lox_Sample_45_FD_206712 | JGI IMG/M metagenome (GOLD analysis project Ga0335085, IMG submission 206712) | Soil microbial communities from Loxahatchee National Wildlife Refuge, Florida, United States - Lox_Sample_4.5 | ecosystem: Environmental > Terrestrial > Soil > Wetlands | place: USA...
CGTGATGCCCTTGCGCGACCCTTGTTGCACAACCCGGGAAGCGACAAGTCTTGTCTCGATGGTGAAGGGCGCGCCGCAGCGCGGGCGGAATCGTGCGCGTGCGGGCGCCAATCTCGACGACCTGCCCGTCCTGATCGTGCCGCATCACGACCCGACTCGCGTCGCACGCCAGGCGACGGGACGTTTCCGCGGAAATTCGAATCCCGCCTTCCAGGGCCGTTTGACCGGGTTGCGCCGGATCCTCCAGGACCCCGGCATCTATGTGGACCACGATCTGGTATCGCTCACCGGGCGCACCGGGATCCAGCTCGTGATGCAGAGCGCTCTCGGCCAGCAGGACCAGCGCGTCGGCCCGCTGCTGCACTGGCGTTGGAGCCTGCGTGGCCGGGTCGGTGACCGGGGAAGCCGTCTCGGCGCGACGAGCGCGCTGATACAGGGTCTCGCGCGCGGCGTCGAGCGCCCGAACAAGCAGAGCACCTGCCTCCGGCGTCAGCCGCCCGCGAATCACGACCGAGCCGTCCTCGTCTTGGAAGACGTGGAGCGCCCGGCCCGCATGCTGCCGGGTCGCTTCGTGAGCGTCGGTCAGCCGGTCCACCCGGCGCCAGCCGCGGACGATCCGCTCCACGTGGGCGGCTGTGCCCGCGCGCCCCACCGCCAGGAGCCGAGCTTCCGTCCCCGGCGTCGCCACGCGAGTCAGGGCGCGAACCTTGGCATAGGACAGCTCCCCGCGGGCAAGGGCCTCCGCCAGCCGGGGCAGGACCTCAAGGGCATGCGCAACCCGGACTCGCTCGCGCGCCGCGCCGAGGTCAAGGCCGACCCGCCAGCTCAGCCAGTGCGCACAGGACTGAAAGCCATTGTTCCAGCCCCCACGGGCGTCGAACTTCCGGATCTTCTCGAGCAGTCGCGCGGTGGCGGCGTCGAGGTGCGCGGACAGCTCGGCGATCTCGTCGCCGAGTCGGTCCAGCTCCGCGACGGCACGGTGAGTGGCAACCAGAGTGGGCGAATCGCTTTGCATAGCGTTCCCTCCTCCTACCGGAGCGACTCTATACCGTGATCCTCGAGCGGCGTGCGACCGCCCACGACAAACGATCCTCTGCTGGAGAATGATTTTCAGTCACGCCGTGGAGGAACGCGCAGCCGCGGGCCAGCGCGGGCATCCAGACTGGCATTCGTCGAGGACGGTAGCCGCACAAAGATGACCCCCTCCCGAGACTGTCAAGCGCAAAATGCGGCCACTGCGGCTTGGGCGAGCCCACCGGCGCAAGCCAGGGGCCCCTCCCTCTAGTCCGGCGCCAGCCACACCGTATCCAGCTGGCAGTTCAGGAAGTGGCTGGGCGTGATGGTCCAGCCGCGCACCCGGGAGTTGTGCGGCACGATGCGGTTCCACTGGAACGTCATGATGTAGTGCACTTCCTCGTCGTAGAGCCGCTTCTCGAAGGCGCGCAGGATCTTCCGGCGCTCCTCGGGATCGGTGGCGCGCGACTGCCGCTGGTAGAGATCGTCCATCGCGGTGTCCTTGTGCCGGCTGAAGTTCACGGGTGACGTGGTCAGGAACCAGTGCAGGTCCATGTCGGGCTCGACGATGGAGTTGCACGGCGCGTTGGTGGAGACCTCGAAGTCGCCGGTCTTCTGGGCCTGGAGCCACGCCGCGGACTCCAGAGTCACCTGCTTGACGTTGAGCCCGATCTGCCGCCACTGGTCGATGAGCCAGATGCCCACCGGCTCGTAGGGCTGGGGGACCCCGCGGTTGGTCAGCGTGAACGAGAGACCCTCCGCGCCCGCTTCCTTCAGCAGACGGCGCGCCTCGGCGCGGGACGCGTTGATGTCGGTGCCGTAGCCGGCGAGCTTGGCGAGCTCCTCGGGCGGGGTGGCCCACGGCGTGCCCGGCACCTGGATGCCCGCCACGTCCTTGACCACCGCGATGCGGGACAGCGCCTTCGAGCCGGCGTACCGGTCCAGCGCCAGGGAGAGCGCCCGGCGCACGCGCTTGTCCCCGAACGGCTTCTTCTCCTGGTTCATCGCCACCTGGATCGAGCAGTTCCATGCGCTCTCCTGCACCGTGATCTTGTTGCCGAGCGCCTGGACCAGACCGTCGCGCTGCGACGGGGTGAAGCCGCGGAACTGGATCATCGCCCGCTCGCCGCGGATGGCCGCGACCTGCGCGCTCGCGTCCTGGATGAAGATGGCGCGGTAGCCGTCGAGATAGGGCTTGCCCTTGTCCCAGTAGTCCGGGTTCTTCTTGCCCACCCAGTGCGAGCCCCGCACGTACTCCACGAACTTGAAGGGACCCGTGCCGTTGATGTTCTTCTCGTACCAGCGCGGGTCCTTGGCCAGGATCTCGGCCCGGTAAATGTAGTTCCACGGCGAGGACACGTTGGCGATGAACGAGGCCTCGGGAGCCTTGAGCCGGAAGATCACCGTGTCCGGATTCGGGGCCTCCACCGCCTCCACACCCCGGTAGGCCGCCTGCCGGCTCGAGACCACGCCGGGGGGCGGGAAGATGATGTGGTCGTAGGATGCCTTCACGTCCGCGGAGGTCATCAGGCTGCCGTCGTGGAACTTCACGCCGCGGCGGATCTTGAAGGTGTAGACCCGCTTGTCCGCGGAGACGGTCCACGACTCGGCGAGGTCGCCGATGAACTTGGTGCCGGTCCGGTCGGTGGGATCAACCCGCATGAGCGTGTTGTAGTGGGGCCCCGTCGGATGGAGCATCGCGAAGGTCTCCTCGCGGTGCCCGTCGAAGCCCGGAGGCTCGGCGGCCACCACGAAGACGAGCTCGCCGCCGGAGCGGGGCTGCTCCTGGGCGATGGTCGGCGGGACCGAGCCGAGAACCAGGACGAGGACGAGGCAACCGAGGATCGTCGATGGTCGAGTGAGCCGGCTCATGTCCAACCTCCGTTGGGTAGTCCGGGGGAGTTCGGAAAGGGGGCTCAGCGCAGGCGGGGCAGGAGACGCGCGGCCGCCTCGTCGACCTGGGCGAGCTGATCGCCGCCCGCGAAGCGCAGCGCGAGGTGGCGCGCGCCCGCGTCGATCCAGCGCTGCAGCCATTCCACGCAGCCCTCGATGGGCCCGGCGTAGGTGGCCTGGCGCGCCATCATCGCGGCGGCCGGGGCGGCGTAGTACGTCTCGAGGAACGAGTGCAGCCGCTGCTCGGCCTTTGTCTTGTCGGGATGAAGCGCGAGCGTCACGTAGACCGCGCCGGCCACCGCGTCCGCCGGACGGCCCGCCGCGCGAGCCGCCGCCTGGATGCGCGGGAAGTGCTCGGCGAAGAACTCCGGGCTCGGGCCGGTCGGGAACCACGCGTCGAAGCGCGCAGCCTCACGGAAGGCGGTCGGGCCGCCGCCGCCGATCCAGATGGGCGGTCCGCCGGCCCGGTGCGGTCTGGGCCCGACGGTGGCCCCGTCGAGCGTGAAGTGCTGGCCCTTGAACGTCACGCCGTCGCGCTGCCAGAGCGCGCGGCAGATCTCGAGCGTCTCGAGAAAGCGTCCCACCCGCCGCTCCCACGGCACCCCGCAGGCCGCGAACTCCTTCCGGATGGCGGGGGTGTCGGCCGCGATGCCGACGCCGAGGATCACCCGCCCCTCGGCCACGCGATCGACGGTGGCGATCAGGTGCGCGAGCACGACCGGGTTGCGCAGCGCGGGCAGCAGCACGCCGGTGCCCAGGCGCACCCGCCGTGTGCGCGCCGCGATGGCGGCCATCAGGGTCAGCGGCTCGTGGCGCGGGCGCGCGGTGATCGAGTCGCCGATCCACACCGAGTCGAAGCCCGCGGCCTCCGCCCGCTCGGCCATCGTCAGCAGTGGGCCCGTCTCCGGGCGGTTCGACATGATCGCCTCGCGGGTGGGTATGAGGACGCCGAACTCGGGCCTGGGCATCGCTAGCTCCCTTTCAGGGATTCGACCTCGCGAACGAGCGGCGACGACTCGAGCCCGGCCCTCAGACCGGCATCCCGTGTCGCCGCCCGCAACGCGGTGATGATAGCCCACGCGGCGCGGTAGCGCGCGAGCGCGTCGTCGCGACGGCCGCGCGCGGCGTCGAGCCGCCCCAGTGCGACCTGGCTCAGCCAGATCTGACGGGGCTGGCCGATCCCGTTCGCGAGCGCGAGTGAGCGGTGCAGCGCCTCCCCCGCCTCGTCCCAGTCCTGCCGCGCGGTGGCGCTCTCGCCCTTGATGCGCCAGGCCCACGCCTCGAACTTGCGCGAGCGCGTGGGCACGCCGACCTCGAGGCTCTGGTCGGCGAGGCGGGCCGCCCGTCCCGGATCCCCCTGGAGGAGGGCGAGCTGGCCGAGGCTCGCGTAGCAATGCGTCGAGTAGCGCCAGGTCATCCACTGTGACGGAGGCGGATGCCGGACGACGTGGTGCGATTCGTCCAGGGCCTCCGCGGCCGCCGCGAGATCGCCCTGGGCCATCCAGGCCTCCGCCTGATTGTTCCGGATGAAGGCCCGACGCTCCGCGCCGGTGCCGTGACCGGCCCGCGAGGACTGGGCGGTGGCCTCGTAGGACCGCTGCGACAGCTCGATTCCCCCCGCATGATCGCCGCACTCGATTCGCAGCCAGCCGACCGTGTTGAGGAACCGAGGGATATACGCGTCGTCGCCGATCTTCTCCGCGAGGGCGAGGCCCTCGGCGAACGCGGCCAGCGCCTGGTCGTAGTGGCCGAGATCGTTGGCGGCCAGCCCCTCGTTCCACAGGCACCGCAGCAGCGGGATGACGAGGTGGTGCTCGCGCGCGATCCGCACGCCTTCCGCGCTGAGCTCGAGGCTCGGCCGATACTCGCCCTGCCAGCTCCGACGCAACGAGAGGAAGTGCAGCGCCAGCGCCTGCCGATTGGGGTCGCCGACGGCCCGGCCGATGGCGAGGGCGCGGCCCACGTCGGTCTCGGCCTCGTCGAGGCGCGCATTGAGGGCGTGCATGTAGCCGCGGATGTAGAGGCCGAAGCCCAGAGGCGCCTGGGCCCCGACGTTCCCGGCGATCTCGATCGCTTCCCGTACCCGCTCGAAGGCGTGCGGAAAGTCCTCGGCCCACTGCAGCGCCGAGGCGATCTGGACCAGCCCGCCCGCTTCCGCCGGCCGATCCCCCTCGCGACGAGCCAGGTCCACCAGGGCCTCGGCCGCCTCCCGCGAGCGGACGAAGTCGCCGATGCCGAAGAAGAGGTCGGCCCGGGCCCGATGAATCGTCATGATCGTCGTCACCGGCACCGGTTCGCGCCGCCGCTCCGCCACCGCGAGCGCCTCCGCGTAGAGATCGAGGGCCTGCCGCAGCCCGAAGGCCTGGGTCGCCTTCGCGGCGGCCTTGAGCAGGTAGTCGAACGCCCGATCCCAGTCCTCGGCCCGCGCGAAGTGGTGGGCGAGCACCTCGAAGTGCTCGGGGAGCCGATCGCCGTAGAGCTCCTCGATGGCCCGTCCGATGAGCCCGTGGAGCTCCCGGCGCCGCTGCCGGAGGAGAGAGGCGTACGCCACGTCCTGGGTGAGCGCGTGCTTGAACATGTAGGCCAGCTCGGGGAAGCGCCGGCGCTCGCGAATCAGCTCGAGCGCGGTCAGCTCGCGCAGGAACTCCTCGTTCCGCTCCCGGATGCCGGAGAGCCGGTCGACGAGCCGGCGGGCGAACTCACGACCGATCACCGAGGCGAGCTGCAGGGTCTGCTTGGGGGCCTCCGGGAGCCGGTCGATGCGAGCCGCGATCACGTCCTGGATGGTGTCGGGCACGTCGATCTCGCTCACCGGCCGGGCCAGGCCGAGCCGCCCGCTCACGCGCCGCAGGGCCCCGCTCTCCTCGAGCGACTTGGTCAGCTCCTCGACGTAGAACGGGTTGCCCTCGGCCCGGCCGGCGACGAGAGCGCGGAGCTCCCCGGGGAGAGAGTCTGCGCCGAGGATGGCGGCCGCCATGCTCGCGCTGTCGTCCGCCGACAGCGGCGCGGGGGCGATGCGAGTGAAATAGCTGCGGTCGCCGAGCGTGTTCACGTATCCCGGGCGGTAGGTGAAGATGAGCATCGCGCGCGCGGCCGGCACGCTGTCGACGAGCGTCGCCAGGAAGCGCTCGCTCGCGCTGTCGATCCAGTGCAGGTCCTCGATGACCACGACCTGCGGCTGCCGCTCGGCCGCGCGGGCGAGGAGCCGCCGCAGGGTCTCGAACGTCTCCCCGTGGCGCTCGGCCGGGCTCATGGCCCGCACCGCCTCGTCCCCGGGATCGATGGACAGCAGGGCGCGGAGGTACGGGATCAGCGGGCCGAGGTCGGCTCCGATCGCCCCGATGCCGCGCTCCAGCTTCGTGGCGATGGCCGTCTCGTCGTCACCCTCCTCGACCCCGAACCAGCGCCGGATCAGGTCCACGAGTGGATGGAACGCCATGGCCTTGCCGAACGAGAGACAGTGGCCTTCGTGCCACGCGGCGTGCCCCAGGCGGCTCCGGAGCTCGAGGAGGAGCCGGGACTTGCCGATCCCGGGATCGCCGACGACGAGGACCACCTGTCCCTCACCCGAGTCGGCGCGGGCAAACGCGTCCAGCATCTGGTCGAGCTCGCGGTCACGGCCCACCAGCGGGGTGAGTCCGCGGTCGGCCTCGACGTCGAGCCGCGTGCGGCTCTCGCGCGCCGCCACCACCTCCCACGCGGCAATCGGCTCCGCCCGGCCCTTGACCGGCAGCTCGCCGAGGGCCCGCGTCTCGAAGTAGCCGCGCACGAGGCGATGGGTCGCCTCCGAGATCGTCACGCGCCCGGGCTCCCCCGCCTGCTGCATGCGCGCGGCCACGTTGGTGGCGTCGCCCACCGCGGTGTAGTCCATGCGCAGATCGCTGCCGATGCTGCCCACCACCACCAGCCCGGTGTTGAGCCCCTGGCGGGCGCGGAAGCGGATGCCGCGCGGCCGCAGCTCCGCCTGGTACGCCTCGAGCGCGCGCGCGATCCCGAGGGCAGCGTGCACGGCCCGGACCGCGTGGTCCTCGTGCGCGATCGGCGCGCCGAAGATGGCCATGATCCCGTCGCCCAGGAACTGGTTGACGGTGCCCTCGTAGCGGTGCACCTCGGCCAGCATCAGGTCGAAGGCGCGGCTCATGAGCCGGTGGACCTCCTCGGGATCGAGGCGCTCGGAGAGCGACGTGAAGCCGGCCACGTCGACGAACAGCACCGTCACCTGCTTGCGCTCGCCCTCGAGCGCGCCGACGGCGGTGAGGATCTTGTCCGCGAGATGCCGGGGCGTGTAGGAGCGGGGCGAGGCGAACTGATCGGCGGCCGCGGGTCGCGACCCGAGAGGCCCGCCGCACTGGTGACAGAAGCGGTTGCCCGGCGGGTTCTCCGCCTGGCACGCGGGACACACCGCGGCCAGGCGCGCGCCGCACCCGCCGCAGAACTGGGCGGCGGCGGGATTCACCTGGCCGCAGCCCGCGCAGGTCAATGTCCCGGGCGGCGGGTCTAGGTCTCGCGCCAAGCGCTGGCCTGATCGAGGGCGGCGGTGGCCTCGGCGTCCAGCCGGAGCTCGATGCCGGCGGCCAGCTCCTTCACCTGACCCGGCGAGGTGGCGCTCGCGATCGGCGCGGTGACGCCGGGCCGGTGGGCGAGCCACGAGAGCGACACCTGCGCGGCGGTGGCGTTGGCGGCCGCCGCCACCTTCTCGACCGCGGCCAGCACCCGGAAGCCGCGCTCGTTCATGTACGTCTTCTCGACCCCACCCGCGCGGGCCGTCTTGGGCAGGGGCTCGCCGCTCCGGTACTTGCCCGAGAGGAACCCGCTGGCCAGCGAGAAGTACGGGATCACACCGATCTGCTGCTCGAGGCAGAGCGGCTCGAGCTCGCGCTCGTACTCGTCGCGGATCACCAGGTTGTACTTCGGCTGCAGGCACTCGTAGCGGACGGTCCCGTGCCGGTCGCTCTCCCAGAGAGCACGGGTGAGCCGCCACGCCGGGTAATTGGAGGCGCCGACGTAGCGCACCTTGCCCTGGCGTACGAGGTCGTCGAAGGCGCGCAGCGTCTCGTCGAGCGGCGTCTCCAGGTCGTCCCAGTGCGCCTGGTAGAGATCGATGTAGTCGGTCCCGAGCCGCCGAAGCGAGGCCTCGACGCCCTCCATGATGTGGAAGCGCGACAGGCCCTTGTCGTTCGGGCCCGTGCCCATCGGTCCGCAGACCTTGGTGGCGATCAGCAGCCCGGGGCGGTTCTTCCGCGCGGAGAGCCAGACCCCGAGCACGGTCTCCGACTCGCCGCCCTTGTTGCCGGGCGCCCACCGTGAGTAGACGTCGGCGGTGTCGATGAAGTTGCCGCCGACCTCCACGTAGGCGTCGAGGACCGCCTCCGAGGCCTTCTGGTCGGTGGTCCAGCCGAACGTGTTGCCGCCCAGACACAGCGCGGCGACCTTGAGCCCGGTGCGACCCAGCCTGCGCATCAGCATGGCGACAGTCTCCTATCTCCAGAGTTGACGGGACGCCAGCTGCGCGCCCTCGGTCATGGACTTGAGCTTGGCCCACACGATCTCGGGCTCGACCAAAGGCTGGGACCGCGCGAAGGTGGCGAAGCCGCAGTCGCTGCCTGCGATCACCCGCTCGCGCCCCACCACGTCCGCGTAGCGGACGAGGCGCTGTGCCACCAGCTCGGGGTGCTCGATGAAGTTGGTGGTGGTGTCGAGCACGCCCGGGATGATCACCTTGTCGTCGGGCAGCTTCGTCTGCCGGAACACGATCCATTCGTGCGCGTGGCGCGGGTTGGCGCCCTCGAAGGAGAGCGCCTGCGGGCGCGCCTTCAGGACCACGGGCAGGATCTCGCGGAGCGGGATGTCGCGGTGATGGGGGCCCTCGTAGTTGCCCCAGCAGAGGTGCAGGCGCAGCCGCTCGGGCGGGATGTCGCGCAGGGCGTGGTTGAGCGCCTCGACGTTGGCCTCGGCGATCTTCACGAATGCAGCATCGCTCAGGTCGGGAAACGCCAGGTGGCGGCTCATGGCCAGGTCCGGGCAATCCACCTGGAGCACGAAGCCGGCCCGATGGATGGCGTCGTACTCCTCCTTCATCACGTCCACCAGTCGGGCCAGGTAGGCCTCCCGGCTCGGATAGTGGGTGTTCTGAAGGAAGTGGGCGATCACGCCGGGCGACGCGGCGGTCAGGAAGGCCTCGGTGGGCCGAGCGCCGTCGACGGCCGCGCGCAGGTTGGCCACGTCTCTCTGCACCGCGGTGCGGTCCTTCCAGTCGATCGGGCCGTCGCACGCCGGGCGCAGGATCGCGGCCCGGCGCTCGGCGCGGGCCGCCGCCTCGGGAAAGTCCGCCCAGTCGGCCCGCCGGGCCGCCCCGCTCTGGCCGCCGAAGCCGGTCAGCCGATGGCGCACGTAGGTCGAGTAGCCGACCTTGCCCTGCTCGCCGTCGCTGACGATGTCCACGCCCGCGTCCACCTGCGCGCGCACGATGTCGGCGACGGCCCGGCACACGCGCGCCTCGAACCCGACCGGATCGACCGGGGCGCCGGTGTCGAGCGCGTCGAGCATCGCGGCCAGGTCGGGCGGCCGGGGCAGGCTGCCGGTGTGTGTGGTGAGAATCCGCTCGGTGCTTCGCTTCATGAGGAGCGAGCCGAATCTCATCGCACTCGCGAGAGATTGTCAACCGACTCGGTTGAGGGCCCGGCCCGGCGATGCTACAGTCTCAGCCGACCCGGCCCTTGCCCAACACAAGGAGGATCGCCATGGGACGCGCCTACCACATCATCGACGCCGACGGTCACGTGCTCGAGCCGGTGGACATCTGGGACAAGTACATCGACCCCGCCTATCGCGAGCGCGCGCCCCGGATGATCGTCGACACCGACGGCAAGGAGCGCCTGCTCGTCGAGGGGCAGGTGCTGGGCAGCAAGAAGGGATTCAACGTCGTCGGCGCCATCGGGTCCCGGCAGGGCGGGGTGCCCGAGGACACCATGAAGTACGTGGACGGCCGCCCGGGTGGTTTCGATCCGCACGCGCGCATTCCCGACATGGATCTGGACGGCATCGACGCGGCCTTCCTCTACCCGAGCGTCGGCCTCTTCGCGGGCGCGGTGCGGGACCCGGGGCTCGCGGGCGCGATGTGCCGCGCCTACAACCGGTGGCTCGCCGAATACTGCCGGCCCTACCCCGACCGCCTGTTCGGAGTGGCGATGCTGCCGATGCAGTCGATCGAGCTGGCCATCGAGGAGATGCGCTTCGCGCGCCGGGAGCTCGGCATGCGCGGCGGCTTCCTGCGGCCCAACCCGTACGCCGGGCGGACCCTGCACGACCCCGCGTACGCCCCGTTCTGGGAGGAGGCACAGGAGCTCGACTTCGCGATCGGGCTGCACGAGGGCGCCAGCGGCGGCATGCCCCAGGTGGGCGTGGACCGCTTCGAGACCCGCGGGGCCAAGCACATCGTCTCCCACACGATGGAGATGATGCTGGCCGCGATGAGCGTGATCTGGGGCGGCGTCTGCGATCGCTACCCTCGGCTGCGCATCGCGTTCCTGGAGTCGGGCGGCGGGTGGATCGCCCCGTGGCTCGATCGCATGGACCGGCACTTCGACGACCAGGGCTTCAACGACTCCGGGCTATCGATGAGACCGAGCGAGCTGTTCCAGCGCAACTGCTGGATCTCGTTCGAGCCGGTCGAGGGCTGCCTGGGCGTCCTCGCCGACTACATCGGCCCGCACAAGATCCTGTGGGCGACCGACTACCCGCATCCCGACGGCTTCTTCCCCGGCGCGCCCGCGCTCATCGCGGGGCGCCCCGAGCTGTCGGAGGCGACGAAGCGCGAGATCCTGGGCGGCGGCGCCCGGCGCTTCTACGGCATCGGGTAGCGCGGGCGGCCCTTCCCGAACCCGGAGGCATCGACCGTGACCGAGCGCGCCCTGACCGGCATCCGCATCCTGGACCTCACCCAGTTCGAGGCGGGCACCTCGTGCACCCAGCTGCTCGGCTGGCTGGGCGCCGACGTGATCAAGATCGAGCCGCCCGGCGGCGAGCAGTCACGCCGGAACCGCCCCGAGGTGCCGGGGCTCGACGCGATGTTCTTCCTGCTGTTCAACGCCAACAAGCGCAGCGTCACCATCGACCTCAAGAAGCCGGAGGGCCACGCGCTCTTCCTGCGCCTGGCCGAGCGCGCGGACGTGGTGGTGGAGAACTTCGCGCCCGGGCTCATGGAGCGGCTCGGGCTCGACCACGCGCGGCTGAGCGCGGTGAACCCGAAGATCATCCTCGCCCGGCTCAAGGGCTTCGGCCTCTCCGGCCCGTATCACGAGTACAAGAGCTTCGACATGATCGCCCAGGCGATGGGCGGCGTGATGAGCGTCACCGGCTTCCCGGATCGGGAGCCGGTGCTGTGCGGGGCCAACATCGGCGACAGCGGCGCGGGCGTCCACCTCGCCGCCGGCATCATGGCGGCCTACATCGAGCGCCAGCGGACCGGGCGCGGCCAGGTGGTCGAGGTGTCCATGCAGGAGGCGGTCGCCAACCTCATCCGCCAGCGCTACGTGGTCCACTACCGCGACGGCAAGCCGACCCCGCGGCGGGGCAACGGCGCGCCGCCGGGCGCGGTGCCGGACGGCCTCTACGCGTGCGCGCCGGGCGGGCCCAACGACTACGTCTACATCTACGTGCAGCCGATGAACCAGGGCATGTGGGAGGACTTCGCGAGGGCCATCGGCCGCGAGGACCTGCTCGCCGACCCGCGCTGCGTGGATGCACCTTCAAGATGGGCTCATCGAGACGCGCTCAACGGCATCGCGCGGGCGTGGACCGGCGCGCGGCCGAAGGCGGAGGTGCTGGGCGTGCTGGGCAAGGCCGGCGTCCCCTGTGGCGCGATCCTCGACACCCAGGAGGTGCTGGACGACCCGCACCTCAACGCGCGCGGCGCCGTCGAGACGATCGATCACCCGACGCGCGGCCGCTTCCGGGTGCCGGGCTGCCCGATCCGCCTCTCCGCCTCGACGTCGGTGACCACACCGCCCCCGCTCGCCGGGCAGCACACGGAGGAGGTGCTGGCCGAGGTGCTCGGGATGTCGCCGGCGGCGGTGGCCGCCCTGCGAGCGAACGCGGTCGTCTGAGACCATCCCCGCCGGCCGGTCCCAGCGTCGGCTCCGTAGTCGCCCTCAGCCTGCCCGCCGCCGCCGCCGTCGCGGTGTTCGGCACACTGTACGGGGCGGCGGCGCGTGGCGTCCTCGGGGTGCCGCTGACGCTCGTCTCGTCGCTGCTCGTCTACTCGGGCGCGCTCCAGTTCGCGCTGGTGGCGCTGCTCGGCGCGGGCGCCACCATCCTGCCCCTCGTGCTGACCACGGTGGTGCTCAACCTCCGTCACCTGGTGCTCGGCGCGGCCCTTCGCTCCCGCTTCGAGAGCGGGCCGCTGCGCCGAGCCCTCCTGGCGTTCTTCCTGGTCGACGAGACCTTCGGCTTCGCCATCGCGGCCGGGAACCGCGCGGCGCCGCGCGCGGTGGGCGCGGTCACCGAGCGCACGCTGCTTTTCGCCGGCCTGACGCTCTACGCTGCGTGGCTCGTGGGCACCGTCGTGGGCGTGCTCGGAGGCGGGCTCGCCGCCGTCGAGGGCGCGGCCGGCGCGATCTTCCCCGTGCTCTTCATCGGCCTGGCCTCGCTTGCGGCGACACGCCGCTCCCACGCGGTGCGCGCGCTCGCCGCCGCCGTCCTCACCGCCGCGGTGGCCCTACTGTTCCCGGGCCTGCGCATGCTCGCGCCGGTCGTCGCGGGGGTGCTGGTGGCCCTGCCGGGACGCGATCGATGAGCGCGCTCGTCCTCGTCGCGATCGCCCTGATCACCTACGGCAGCCGGGCCGCCGCGGTGGTGCTGCTCCCCCGACCGAGCCCGCGCTTCGAGATCATCCTGTCGCGCATCCCGGCCGCGATCTTCGCGAGCCTCGCGACCGCCACGCTCCTGGGCGACGGCGGCGCGCTGGCCGCGGGCCCGACCCTGGGAGCCGCGGCGGGCGCGCTCGTGGTGAGCCCGCGGCGATCCTTGCTCCTGTGCCTGGTCGGCGGCGTCGTCGGCTACGCGACGGGAGCCTGGCTCGGCTGATCGCGGTCAGCGGCGCGACGGCCAGGTGCCCATGACCTGGCGGAGGATCGCGAACTCGCCGATGTGGTACGTGTTGTGCTCGGAGACGATCAGCAGCTCGCGGATGAGCGTGTGCTCCTGCGCGTACGGGAGCGGCGATCCCAGGGCGACGCGGGGATTCGCGGCGATCTTCTCGAGCGCCGCGCGATCGCGGCGGAAATCGGCCACCGTCTTCTTCCACGCCTTGGCGTCGGCCTTCGCATCGGGCTTGGGCCAGTAGTCGTCCGGCCACGCGGGTAGGCGGTACTCCGGGTCCTCGATGTACTCGAGGATGTCGCGCTGGGCGATCCGCATGTGCTCGAGCAGGTGCCAGGGCGTGTATGGCACGTTCGGCGGCCGCGTGTTGATGTGCTGCAGCGGGAAGCCGGCCACCACGTCGTCGAACGTCATGTACGACGGCCCGTGGACCAGGTTGCGCACCTCGGCCCGCACCGCGTCCTTCGCCGTCCCGGCCTTCGCGCGGCTCATGGGCGCCACGTGGGCCAGCTCGGGGCCACGGGCAGCGCCTTGAGCGCTTCCTTGAACGCGGTCCAGAGAAAGGCGTGCTTGCCCCACCCCGGCCCGATCAGATGCGGCCCGGAGATCCCGAGCTGCTTCGCGGCCAGGCGGGACGCTTCCTGGATGTCCTCCAGCGGCTCGAATCGGCCGTCGGCCCGACGGCGGCTCAGGACGGGCGTCGGCACCGGCCGGGTCGGCTGGAAGCCGAGCAGGTACTCGTGCCCGTCACTGCCCTCGACGAGGATCCCCTTCACCGTGCCCTGTGCCTTCATCGCGCCTCCTCCGCCCGAGCGGTCTCGCCTGCACAGTACCCGGGTCGAGCCGCGGTTGACAAGGTCGCCTCACCGTCTAGACTCGGTGCCGGGAGGACGCCCATGACGACCCGCAACCGCTACGCGTTCCAGGTTCGTCCCGGCATGCGTCGGGGTCTCCGCACCGAGACGCCGCTGCCGACGCGCCTCGTCTCCAACGAGGAGTTCCCGGCGCTGCCGCAGACGCCGGCGCAGCGTCGTGTCGAGGACCGTATCCTCGCCGACGCCGCGCGACTGGCGCCGCGTCTCGGCCTCAGCCGGCGGGAGTTCCTGCGCACGAGCGGCGGCGTGGCCGCGTCGCTGCTCGCCATGAACGCGGTGTTCGGCCGCTTCTGGGACGTGCGGCCGGTCGAGGCCGCCGACCCGGCCGCGTTCAAGGCCCGGAGCGGCGACGCCTACTTCATCTTCGATGTGCAGCTGCACTACGTGGGCGCCGGCTACGACCCTCAGAACGAGGAGGCGGGCCGCCGGGGCGCGGTGACCAAGCAGGGCCTGCTCGGCCTGCGCCAGGGCTCGCGGCGCCTGAACCCGAAGCTGGCCTCGGACCGCGGAACCCTGGCCGACCTGGCGTGGGCGAACATGATCAAGGAGGTCTTCCTCGACAGCGAGACCGACATCGGGCTCATCTCCACGCCGCCCGGCCCGTATCCCCAGGAAGCCGTCGTGCCTCCGAAGGAGATGACGCACATCCGGGACGAGATCAACCGGGTGACGCAGTCACGCCGGATGCTCGCGCATGGGCTCATCACGCCCCAGCTCGGCCAGGTCGATCTCGACTTCATGGACCAGCAGGCGGCCACCCTGAAGGTCGACGCCTGGAAGGGCTACACCGGAGCCGCCCCCAAGGGCTTCGACCGCGGCTGGTTCGTCGACGACGAGAAGATCGCCTATCCCATGCTCGAGCGCGCCCGGAAGCTGGGCGTGAAGCGGGTCTGCCTGCACAAGGGGCTGCCGCTCGGCCCGGTCTCCGACTACAACCACCCGCGTGATGTGATCCGAGCGGCGCGCGACTTCCCGGACATCGACTTCGTGCTCTATCACGCCGGGCTGCTCACCGTCCCGCGCACGCAGTCGGCCGACGTGCCGTGGACGACCGAGTTCTGCCAGATGAAGAAGAAGGAGCCGGGGCTGCGGAACATCTACATGGAGCTGGGCTCGACCTTCGGCCAGCTGGCCACCACGAACCCGACCGCGTGCGCGCACCTGCTCGGCCAGCTGGTCGACGCCTTCGGCGCCGACCACGTGCTCTGGGGCACCGACTCGATCTGGTACGGCTCACCCCAGTGGCAGATCGAGGCGTTCCGGCGCTTCGAGATCCCGCAGGCCCTGATCGACGCCCACGGCTACCCGCCGCTCACCCGCCAGATCAAGGAGCAGATCTTCGGGCTGAACGCGGCCCGCCTCTTCAACGTCGACGTGGCGGCCAAGCGCAACGAGATCCCGAAGGACTACCTGACCCGGATCAAGATAGCCTACCTCGACGAGGGCCCCACCCCCAGCCACCGCTTCTACGGCTGGACCGCCTAGGCTGGGGTCAGGTCTTACATTCCGACATTTCTGGCGGCGCCCGACGGGCCTCACCGCGAAAAATGTCGGAATGTAAGACCTGACCCCGCTTAGAGGTAAACGCGCGGAATCCTGGTGTTGAGGTTGGTGAGGACCTCGTAGGGGATGGTGCCGGCCCATTCCGCGATGTGCTCGCAGGTGATCAGCTCGTTGCCGTCGGCGCCGAGCAGGGTGACGACGTCGCCGTTGTAGGCGGTGTCCCATTCGATGTTGACCATGATCTGGTCCATGCACACGCGGCCCACCACCGGATACTTCTTGCCGTGAATCAGCACGTGGGCCACGTTGGAGAGCGCGCGGAAGTAGCCGTCGCCGTAGCCCACCGGCACCGTGACCACGCGCACCGGGTGATCGGTCTCCCACGTGGAGCCGTAGCTCACCGGGTGCCCGGGCTGCACGACCTTGAAGTAGACCACGCGCGAGCGCAGCGACAGTGCCGGCTTGACCATGATCGTCCTGCGCACCTCTTCCGAGGGATAGACCCCGTAGAGCAGGATGCCCGGGCGCACCATGTCGAGGTGGCTCTCGCGCAGCTGCAGCACCGCGCCCGAGTTGGCCATGTGGCGCACCGGCGGCTTCACGCCCTGCTTGTCGTACCACTCGAGCACCTCGAGGAACCGCGCGAGCTGCATGCGCGCCGAGCGCAGATCGGCGGCGTCCGCGTTGGCGAAGTGCGAGTAGATCCCCTCGACCATCACCCGGCGGCACTCCGACGCGCGCTCGAGCAGCCCGCGGGCGCTGTAGTAGTGGACACCGATCCGCTCCATCCCGGTGTCGATCTTGAGATGCACGCGGGCGGTGACCCCCATCTGCCCGGCGACCTCGTCGATCTGCTTGAGCTTGTCGATGGACGAGGCGGTCAGCGTGAGGTCGTGGCGCAGGAACACCGGGATCTGGTCGCCGAAGATGCCGCCCATGACCAGGACGGGCCGCGTGATCCCCGCCTCGCGAAGCTCCATCGCTTCCTCGAGGAAGGCCACGCCGAAGTGCTCGACCCCGAGCGAGACCAGGTGCCGGGCCACCGGCACGAGCCCGTGGCCGTAGGCGTTGGCCTTGAGAATGGGCATCACCACGGCCGGCGAGACGGCGGCCTGGATCGCGCGGAAGTTCTCCGCGAGACGGGCCAGGCTGATCTCGACGACCGTCGGCCGCAGTGAGCCCTGGTCCACCGGTTACTTGGGCACCATGCCCTTGAAGCGGGGCATGACCTCCTTGGCGAGCAGCTCCATCGAGTGCCGCCAGGCATTGGGGTTCTCGCTGTAGTCGAAGCAGAACAGGAGCAACGTGCCGAAGCCGCCCACTTCCTCGTAGATGTCGTTGAGCTTGGTCGATACCGTCGCGGGCGAGCCGACCAGCCAGTTGTGCCGGGCGCAGTATTCGGGCGTCACGTCCGAGTCCGGCACGCTCGCATCGTGCTTGAGGTACTCGGTGAAGCCGAATGCGGCCAGCAGCGGCAGGAAGTACTCGGTCATCATGCGGCCCATCATGCCGCCCGCGGAGAGGCGCAGGGCGTCCGCGTCGGTGTCGGCCACGAACACCTCGCGAACCAGCCGCCAGTCCGACCGCTTGGGCGTGCGGCCGCTGCGGGCCGCGCCCTGCTCGACGGCCTCCCAGTGGCTGCCCACGTAGGCCGGGTTCAGATTGAGGCTCATCGGCCAGAACCCGCGCTCACCCGCCAGCTTGAGCGTGTCCGAGCCCTTGCTGAGCCCGGCCACCCCGATGGGCGGGTGCGGCTTCTGGAACGGGAAGATGTGCGGCTTGAGCGTATTGAACATGGTACCGGTCTTGGTGACGTGCCAGTACTTGCCCTTGTAGTCGAACTCGGGCTCGTCGCTCCACAGGCGCAGGATGATGTCGAGCGACTCGCGCGTCATGTCGCGGTTCTGGCCCGACATGCCGTCGACGTTGAACAGCGACCAGTCGCTCGGCAGGCCGCTCGCGGCCACCCCGAAGTTGAGCCGGCCCTGCGCCAGGTGGTCGAGCATGGCCACCCGGTTGGCCAGCTCGGCCGGATGGTGGTACGGCATCAGGAAGCCGCCCGGGCCGATGCGCATGCGCTTGGTCTGGAGCAGCGCCTGCGCCACCAGCAGGTCAGGCGAGGGGTGCGGCTCCCACGGCGCGGTGTGGTGCTCGCCGATCCAGGCCTCGCTGAAGCCGAGCTCGTCGGCCCAGCGCAGCTGCTGGAGATCCCACTGGTGCCCGTCGAAGAGCTTCCGCTCGGGCGGGTGCGACGGCATCGTGAACAGACCGTAGTCCATGGCGTACCTCCTTACAGATCTCGCTCGAAGGGAAAGAGCGGCCGCCGGCGGTTCCGATAGGTGAAGAGCCGCAGGTCGGAGCTGGTCACGCCGTCGCCGTCGCAGAGGACGATGTGCCGGGCGATGGGCTCGAACCCGGCGCGGAAATGCTGGCGCGACTTGATCAGGACGTACTTCTTGCGGCGCGGGTCGATCCCGCAGTGGGTGAACACGCCCGTATCGAAGGGCTCGCTGCGGCCCTCCGAGACGACGATCTGCATGGGCCCGGTGTCGAGCACCGCGGTCCGGCCCATGCGCACGCGGGTGCCGGTCGCCATCGGCCCGGTGACGGTGAACTCCCCGTCGGTGATGCGGGTGACCTTGCCCGAGACCGTGAGCGGCTTGCCCGGCAGGTTGATCTGGGGCATGTCGATGCGTCCGCCCAGCGGCAGCGTCACGCTCGCCGCGGTGCCCGCCTCGACCAGGCGGCGTACCCCGACCGGATCGCAGATGGGCCCCGCCACCACGTCGGTCAGCCCCTGGCGCAGGACCTCGTCGACCACGCTCATGACGTCCTGGGTGCCGCCGGACGCGGTGTTGTCGCCGTGATCTACCAGAACGATTGGTCCGTCGCCCAGCGAGCGTGCGTGCGCGACCTGGCCTGCCAGCGGCGCGCCGTCGTACAGGAAGGCGTCGCGCCGCTCCCAGGCCATGGCGAGCAACCGATCGCGGAGGGCCAGCCCCGCATCGGTCCGGCGATCGCACACGATCACCGTGGAGAGCGAGATGTGCGGGATGTCGGAGTGCGGGAAGCCGCCGAACACCGAGGCGTTGAGCACCGAGCCCCCCGCCTCCGCGGCCATCGCCATGTCCATGATGTCCTTCATGGGCTGGCGCGAGGGCGTGTGGACCAGCGTGCTGGTCATCATGGGCAGCGACCCCCACACCATGACCGGCTCGATCTCCCCGCGTAGCGCGCGCATCATGGTGCGCCCCGCACGCTGACCGGTGTCGCCCATGTCCACGTGCGGGTAGGTGCAGTAGCCGGTGATCAGGGTGGCGTGGTCCACCATGGCCGATGTCACGTGCGAGTGGAAGTCGAGCCCCACCGCGATCGGCACCCGCGGGGCCACCGCCCGGATCCGCCGGAGGAGCTCGCCCTCGCCGTCGTCGACGTGCTCGGCCACCATCGCCCCGTGCAGGGCCAGGAACACCGCGTCGCAGCCGCCGCGGACCGCGCCCACGATGGCCTGGGCCATGTCCTCGTAGGCGCCCTTCTCCACGTAGCCCGACGGGTGCGCCCCACCCGCCACCGGCAGCACGATCTCGGCGCCGGCCTGCTCGGCGACGTGGAGGAACCCGCCCAGCTGGGTGTTGGTGTCCCGGAACTCCGCGATCGCGGCCTCGCCGCCGAGGGGCCGGAACGACGAGAGCGGGGTGGCCACCGGGGAGAAGGTGTTGGTTTCGTGCATCATCATCGCGAGGACGAGCTTGAGACGGGCCATGCCGGGAGCATACTATCGCCCGCGAGAGGACGCTCCATGTACTTCACCGGCTTCGACTGTCTGGGCTGCCGCGCCGCGTACCCGCCGGACCAGGACCTGCTCCTGTGCCCCCGCTGCCACCACCTCCTCGAGGCCCGCTACGATCTGGCCCGCTTCGGGCGCGACGTGGATCGTGACGCGCTGGCCCGCCGGGCCCCCGGGGTCTGGCGCTGGCGGGAGCTGCTACCCGTTCTGGATCCCGGGCGCATCGTCACGCTCGGCGAGGGCGGCACTCCGTTCCTCCGCTCGGATCGCCTGGCCGCCGCCTGCGGCGTCCGTGAGCTGTGGCTGAAGTCGGACGCGGCCAACCCCACCGGCTCGCTGAAGGACCGCTCGATCACCGTCTCCGCCACCAAGGCCGCCGAGTTCGGCTACGGCGTGCTCGCCTGCGACTCTACCGGCAACAAGGCCTCGTCGACGGCGGCCTACGCCGCCCGCGCCGGGCTGCGCAGCGTGGTGTTCTGCCCCCGGGACACGCCGGTGCCCAAGATGGCGCAGGCCGTCTTCTTCGGCGCGCGCCTGATCCGAGTCGAGGGCCACTACTCGCAGATCAACGCGATGTACCGGCAGCTGATCGGCAGCGGGCGCGTGAAGTGGTACGACTGCGGCACCGACAACCCGTTCCGCTACGAGGGCAAGAAGACCTACGCGTACGAGATCGCCCAGGATCTGGGCTGGCGCACCCCGGATCGGGTGCTGCACCCCTGCGCCGGGGGCATGTCGCTCGTGAAGACCTGGAAGGGCTTCTCCGAGCTGCGCGCGCTGGGCTGGGTGGACCGGCTGCCGAAGATGACCGCGGTGCAGGCCGCGCGCTGCGCGCCCATCGTGGAGTCGTGGAAGAAGGGGCTGCCGCGGGTCGAGCCGGTCGAGCGGCAGCCCACCATCGCGAGCGCGGTGGCCGCGGCCGATCCGGGCTTGCTCGGCGACCAGACGCTGCTGGCAGTGCGCGCCTCCGACGGCGACGCGCTCGCGGTGGACGATCCCGAGATCGTGGAGGCCGTCCGCCTCCTCGCGCAGGACGGCCTCATGATCGAGCCGAGCGGCGCGGTGACGGTGGCCGCGGTGCGGCGCGGCGTGCGGGACGGCTACATCGATCGTGGGGAGTCGGTGGTCTGCGTGCTGACCGGCTCCGGGTTCAAGGACTTCGACCGCATCCTGGATCTGGTGGAGATTCCCCGGCAGGTCGTCTCCGGCTACGACGCGATGCTGGCCGAAGCCGAGCGGATCGGCTGACCCGATGGCCGTCAGCGGACGCATCGAGAAGCGCCTGGCCGAGCTCGGGCTCGAGCTACCGCAGCAACCGGAACCGGTGGGCAACTACCTACCCGCCGTGCGCGCCGGTAACCTCGTCTTCACGTCCGGGCAGACCGCGCGGATCAACGGAGTGCGGCGCTACGTGGGCGTGGTCGGCCAGGAGGTGAGCGAGCCGGACGCCTACCTGTCGGCGCGCGATGCGATGCTGAACTGCCTGGCCTGCGTCAAGCACGCGGTGGGCTCGCTGGACCGGGTCAAGCGCGTGGTCAAGGTGATCGGCTTCGTCAACGTGGGGCACGACTTCGGCTCGCATCCCGCCGTGATCAACGGGGCCTCCGATCTGCTCCGGCGGCTCTTCGGGGAGGCCGGCCGCCACGCGCGCTCGGCGGTGGGGCTTTCGTCGCTGCCCTCGAACGTCTCGGTCGAGGTGGAGCTGATCGTCCAGGTGAAGGCGGGGAGATGACGGCGCCCCGGACCTAGCGGCGGCCCAGCCGCGCGCGGTAGGCGTCCAGGATCTGCGCGCCGGCCGGGCCCGTCTGGCGCAGCCAGTCGTCCACCGCGACCCGCCCGGCCGCCCGCAGGCTCTGCTGGTACTCGACCGAGAGCGTGGTGGTGAGCCCAACCCCGGCCGCGCGCATCCGCGCGTAGTTGGCGTCGACGCGCGTCTTCATCACCTCCCACTGCTGCGCCTCCGTCTCGGCGGCGGCCTCGCGCACCGCCTGCTGCGCGCCCGCGTCGAGCCCGCGCCAGACGTCGCCGTTGATCGTGACCATGCTCATGGTCACCGCGTACTCGATGGCGGTGAAGTGCCGCAGCGTCTCCATCAGCCGCGCGCCCGCGCCGCCGTCGCCCGAGGACAGCACCGCGTCGAGCTGACCCGACTTGAGCTGGGGCAGCGCGTCCGCGAACGAGACCGCGACCGGAACGGCGCCCGCGGCCCGGAACGCGAGCACGCCGTTGGCGTCGGCGGTGCGGATGCGCAGGCCGCGCAGCGCCTCCGCGGAGTCGACCGGCCGGTTGGCCCAGATGCCGGCGGGCGGCCACGGCGACTGGAAGAGCAGGATCTGGTTGTGCCGGGCGAGCGCGCGCTCGTAGGCCGGGCGCGCGACCGCGGCGAGGGCCTGCGCCTGCTGGGGAGTGGTCGCGAGGAACGGCAGCGAGGGCAGCAGGAAGACCGGGTCGACGCCCCCCAGCGCCCCCATGTAGGCGTTGCCGATCACCACGTCGCCCCGCCCGATGGCGTCCACCATCTCCCGGGAGCGGAAGCCGCTCGAGGCGTCGTACTGGTGCGCGATCGCGATGCGCCCGCCCGTCCGGGCCGAGACCTCGCGGGCGAACCGCGCGTCGGCCTCGCCCTGGATGGAGGTCGCCGGATACTCGTCGGCCATGCCCCACGTGACGGTCTGCGCGGCGGGCGGGCTCGGCCCGAGCAGCAGGATCACGACGATCAGCGCGAGCACGGTGCGGCGATGAGCCATCGACGTCCCCTCCGCGCCGAGCATACCGCACCTCTCGACCGTCGGGGCGAGACGGGGTAGGATCGGGTCCGCCATGCGTGCCGCCGTGATGCGGAGCCGGAAGCTCGTGGTCGCCGACGTCCCCCGTCCCGAGCCCGGGCCCGGCGAGGTGCTGGTCAAGACGCTCGCCTGCGGCATCTGCGGCTCCGATCTCCACGCGCTCAAGCACGCGGAGCGGTTCGTGGAAGCCTCCCGGCGCGCGGGCAGCGTGTTCACCATGGATCTCGCGCGCGACGTCGTGATGGGCCACGAGTTCTGCGCGGAGATCGTCGACCATGGCCCGGACACTCGCCGGACCCTCCGGGCCGGCACGCGCGTCTGCTCGCGGCCGAGCCTGATCCGGAGCGACGGTCCGCGCACGGTGGGCTACTCCAACGACACGCCAGGCGGCTACGCCGAGTACATGCGTCTCACCGAGGCCCTGCTGCTCCCGGTGCCGGACGGGCTGCCCACCGAGCAGGCCGCGCTCACCGAGCCGATGGCGGTCGGTCTGCACGCGGTGGCCAAGGCGCGCCTCGAGCCCGACGATGCCCCGCTCGTGATCGGCTGCGGCCCGGTGGGCCTCGCGGTGATCGCGGCGCTGCGGCTGCACGGGGCGCGCCCCGTCGTGGCCGCCGACTTCTCTCCGCGCCGCCGCGAGCTGGCCGTCGCCATGGGCGCCGACATCGTGGTGGACCCGGCGCAGACCGCGCCCTGGCAGAGCTGGCGGGGGGCCGCGGTGTGGCGCGACGCGAGCCGCGCCCCCGCGCTGCCCCCGTGGATCGCCGGCCCCCCGCTCCGCCCCGCGGTGGTCTTCGAGTGCGTGGGCGTCCCCGGCGTGATCGATCAGATCATGGCGCCGGCGCCGCGCGGCTCGCGGATCGTGGTGGTCGGCGTGTGCATGGAGCCCGACACGATCTACCCGATGCTCGGCATCACCAAGGAGCTGAATCTTCAGTTCGTGCTCGGCTACACCCCGGACGAGTTCGCGGCCACCCTCGGCCACATCGCGGAGGGCAGGATCCCCACGACCCCGCTGATCACCGGCACCGTCGGGGTGGAGGGCGTCGCGGGGGCCTTCGAGGCCCTCGCCTCGCCCGAGCGCCACGCCAAGATCCTCGTCGAGCCCTGGCGGGCCTGACGTCATCGCCCTCTCCGCTCACTCCACCTTCGCGGCGCTGCGAGAGCGGAACTACCGCTTCTACTGGATCGGTCTCGTCTTCTACGTCCTCGGCCACCGCGCCGAGTACCTCACCTTCGCGTGGATGGTCTGGGAGGTCACCCACGACGCGCTCTACCTGGGCTACCTGGGCCTCGCCCAGGGCGTCCCGCTCGTGGTGTTTCAGCTCTGGGGCGGCGTGCTCGCCGACCGCACCAATCGCCTCCGCCTGCTGCTCGGCACCCAGATCCTGACCGCCGGGGTGCTCCTGGTGGCCTTCGCGCTGTCGGTGACGGGCGTGGTGCGCGTCGCGCACCTGCTGGTCCTGGCCGCGCTGAGCAACACGTTCCGCGCCTTCGACGAGCCGAGCCGGATGTCGCTGGTGCCCCAGATGGTCGGACGCGAGAGGCTGCCGAACGCCATCGCCCTCGGCTCCATCCCGTGGCAGGCCGGCCGCATGATCGGCCCGTCCATCACCGGCGTGCTGATTGCGGCCTTCGGCGGCACCATCGGGTTCGGGCTGGCCGCCGCCTCGTCCGCCA
>Ga0335085_10004343_pt1 | contig 23635 bp, 18 predicted proteins | sample Lox_Sample_45_FD_206712 | JGI IMG/M metagenome (GOLD analysis project Ga0335085, IMG submission 206712) | Soil microbial communities from Loxahatchee National Wildlife Refuge, Florida, United States - Lox_Sample_4.5 | ecosystem: Environmental > Terrestrial > Soil > Wetlands | place: USA...
CCTTCAATCAGAGCCTTGGCCGAAAGCTCTTGTGCGCGCTTGTGCAGGTTTTCCGTCATGCCGCACCTTCCGCCAGCGCCGTTCTCAGCGCTGTCAGCCCACGATAGAGCCGCGACTTCACCGTCGAGATCGGCGTCGCGGTCACTGAAGCAATTTCCTCCAAGCCCAATTCCTCGTGAAACCGCAGCAACAACACCTCGCGATAATACGCGGGAATCTTCAGCAACGAGAGCTGCACGGCCTTGGCATTCTCCCGGCTCACCAGCATCTGCAGCACCGGGGTCGACGTTTCATCCGGCGGATCGTATGGCGCTGCACTCTCCGGGTCGCCCATTTCTTCCAGGCTGGCCATTTTCTTTCGTCGCGAGGCGTCAATCACCAGGTTCCGTGCGATGGCAAACAGCCACGATTCGAATTTCGATTTACCGTTGTATTGCGAGCCCCGTTCCAGTACGCGAATCCACGTTTCCTGAAACAAATCCTCAGCAAGCGCAGCGTTCCCGGTCAGGAACAGCAGGTAGCGATAGAGCCGATGCTGGTGCTGCTCGATCAGCCGGTCGAGCAGTTCCGGATCGTGCTTCTGCAATCCGTTGGCGAGGGCGCGCGTGTCTTCGGTCATGGGGCCCGCGAACAGCAGCGGTGTCCGGGCAGCCGTTAATGTGAATGCCGGTGCGCTCATACTACCTTGTATACGTCCGATCCGCCCAAAAAGACGCAGCTTCCGGCTCTCTCCTTTTATGGTCGGTAACGATTGAAAATACAGCTACTTAGCGGTGCAAAAAGAACGTATACTTTTTAGGCTGCCAGCCGTCAGAGGAACAAGGAATCCGTAAGCACCTCTTCGCCCAATTTCCTCGAAAGGGAATTCGCATGATGATTCGTCAGCTTTTGCCGCACCTGCGCGTGCTCCTTGCCGTGTTGCCGTGCCTGCTGCTTTCTTCGCTTTCGTTTGGACAGACCCTCGATTATCCGCAGACCCGCAAGGACAATCAGGTCGACGACTATTTCGGGACGAAAGTGACCGATCCCTATCGCTGGCTCGAAGACGACAATTCCGCCGAGACCGCCAAATGGGTGCAAGCCGAAAACAAAGTCACCTTCGGCTACTTCGATAAAATCCCGTATCGCGCGCAGGTGAAGGCGCGCCTCGAGCAGCTCTTCAACTATCCGAAATACACCGCGCCCGCTCGCCGCGGCCCGTACCTCTTCTTCGCCAAAAACGACGGCCTGCAAAATCAAAACGTGGTCTACGTTCAGAAGGGTCTGGACGCCGCTCCGGAAGTCTTAATGGATCCCAACACCATCTCCGCCGATGGCACTTCTCGCCTGGGAATCTTCGACGTTTCTGCCGACGGCCGCTATGTTGCCTACGGCATATCCGTTGGCGGCTCCGATTGGCAGGAACTGCACGTCATGGAAGTCGCCACCAAAAAGACCCTTTCCGACGATCTCAAGTGGATCAAGTTCATTGGCGTTGGTTGGGCGGGCCAGGGCTTCTTCTACAGCCGCTACGACGAGCCGCAGCCCGGCCACGAACTCTCTTCGCAGAACGAAAATCAGAAAATCTATTTCCACAAGCTCGGTGCCTTGCAATCCGAAGATGTTCTGGTCTACAAGGATCCCGCGCATCCGTTGCGCTTCCAGGGGGTCGGCACCACCGACGACGAACGCTACGCCATCCTGAATGTTTCCGATGAGGCCAGCGGCAAGCGCGGCAACGCCTTGTTCTTTCGCGATCTTTCTGCCAAAGATGCTTCGTTCACGCCCATCGTCGCGGAGGTTGGTGACGACACCTACGATCTCATCGACAACGTTGGCGACAAATTCCTGATCCGCACGAATCACGATGCGCCGCACGGGAAAGTTGTGCTCTTTGATCCGGCGAATCCCAAATCTCCCTGGAAGGACGTGATTCCCGAAAAACCGGAAACGCTGGAGAGGATCACTTCGCTCGGCGGCAAACTGTTCGCCACCTATCTCAAGGACGTCGCCAGCCAGGTGCAGGTCTACACCTTCGACGGTCAACTGGTGAACGAAGTCGCCCTTCCCGGCGCAGGCACCGCGGACGGGTTCGTCGGCAATCGCACTGACAAGGACGCCTTCTACATCTATACCTCCTTCAACTACCCGCCGACCGTCTTCCGGTACGGCCTGGCTTCGAATCAGTCCGCCGTCTATCACGCGCCGGAAATTCCCGGCTTCAATCCCGCCGATTACGAAACCAAGGAAGTGTTTTACAAGAGCAAGGACGGCACGCGCATCCCGATGTTTCTCGTCTACAAAAAGGGCCTGAAACTCGATGGGACGAATCCCACGCTCCTCTATGCCTATGGCGGCTTCAACATCACCATCGCGCCTTCGTTCAATGCGATGCGCCTGGCCTTGCTGGAACAGGGGTTTGTCTATGCTTCGGCGAATATCCGCGGCGGCGGCGAGTACGGCGAATCCTGGCACGTGGCGGGTACCAAGCTGAACAAGCAGAATGTTTTCGACGATTTCATTGCCGCCGCCGAGTGGCTCGTCGCCAACAACTACACTTCGCCGAAACACTTGGCGATCCTGGGCGGCTCCAATGGTGGCTTGCTGATCGGCGCCGTGATCAATCAGCGCCCGGATCTTTTCGCCGTCGCCATTCCCGAAGTCGGTGTCATGGACATGCTGCGCTTCCAGAAATTCACCATTGGCTCGCACTGGATCGACGATTACGGCAGCAGCGACAATCCCGCGCAGTTCAAGGCACTCTACGCCTACTCGCCGCTGCACAACATCAAGCCCGGCGCGAAATATCCCGCCACGCTCGTCACTACCGCCGATCATGATGATCGCGTTGTTCCCGCGCACTCGTTCAAATACGCCGCCACCTTGCAGGCCGAAGCCAGCCGCGCAAATCCCGTGCTCATCCGCATCGAAACCAAGGCCGGCCACAACGGCAGCAGCACCACCAAGGCCATCGAACTCACTGCCGACATCTACTCCTTCATCTTCTACAATCTCGGCATCAACCCAAAGTATTAGCGCCATTTTCTAGGGAACTTGAGGGTGCCCTTAGATATCGCGGTTTGTGCGATACCTGGGCTTTTACGATCGGACGGCTCGCATTTCCGTTTCGTCACTTTGCCCGCGCTGACCCTTCGTTGTTGTAAACTCCCTCCGTCATGTTCTGCCCACAATGCAACGCCGAATATCGCTCCGGATTCACGCGCTGCTCCGACTGCGATGTTGATCTCGTCCAGGACCCGCCGCATTTCGCTCTCGCCGGCGCTCCTCCTCCTCCTGCCGAGCCCGGCGATCCCAACGAAGATCCTTTCTGCTCGTTCTGGAAAGGCCAGGACGCGCGCGTTCATGCCGAACTCTGCGAAGTTCTCGACGAAGCCGCCATCCCGCACAAGACCGTCTATCGCAGCGATCATCTCTTTCATTTCTCGAATTTCCCCGCCTACGAAATCGGTGTCCCATTTTCGTTGTTCGACAAGGCGGAGAAGGTCGTCCAGGAAACATACGGCACCGACGACGTGGAAGAAGTAGGCGTGCAGGAACTTGCAGGGCGGGTGCTGACGCCCTCGCGCGCCGTTCCCATTCTTCCTGAGACGGTCAACCCTCTGGCGGAAGATGTCCCCGGCCCCCCCACCGCGGGTGAAAATGCCGACTGGTTTCCCGAAGACGCCACGGTCAATATCTGGTCCACCGACTCGGACGAGTCCAGCGACTTCCTCGTCGCCGCCCTGCACGAAAACGGCGTGAACTGCCGCGTCGACCAGCAGGGAACTCACGCCGCGCTCTACGTCCTCCCCCACGACGCCACCCGCGCCCGCGGAATCCTCCGCGAAATCGCCGAAGCCGAACCCCCTTTGTAAGGGCCGGGCTAGCCCGGCCCGCTCTTGTAGAGGCAGCCTTCGGAGGCGCGTTTTTGCGTCACGAACGGTTTTACGGGACGGGCGCCGTTTGTAGTACACTCCCGGTAATGTTCTGTCCAGTTTGCAAATCCGAATATCGCGAAGGCTTCACGACCTGTAGCGACTGCCATGTCCCTTTGGTTGAGCAAATCCCTGTCGAGGATTCGGCTGCGGCCTTCGATGTCTTATGGACTGGCGAAAGCGCCACATTTCAATTCCGCCTTCTTAACGAACTCGAAGGTGTGCAGGTCGATGCAGTTGGCATTCCGCTCGACCTGTGTTCCGCAATTCGCGGGACATATTTGGCATGCTTCGCGAGCCGCGTTCGGCCTTGCCGTTTGCGTGCAAAATGCGGACATGCCAGCTGCCCGCCAAATCCTTGAAAAGTTGGTCGACGAAGAGCGGCAAGATATCCCGCTGGATGTCGATGCGATTCCCTTCAACACTAAGGAATCGGAAGCCATTCCGGAGCTTCCATCAAATGTGGATTTGTCCGCCACTTCCATCGAAGTCTGGTCCGGAACCGACAAGAACCACGTCGAGTTTGTGGAGGCTTCCCTGCACGGCGTCGGGATCCCCACCTTACGCAAAACCGAGGACCCCAGAACTTTTCGCATCTTGATTCGGCCCGAAGATAAAGCACGAGCCGCCGAAATTATTCGCCAAATTGAGACAAACGCGATTCCACAGGAAAGCCTAAACCTTCAGCCAGACTATCTATGGCTGGACGACCCGGTAAGAAGCTATCGGTTCCTGTGGCTGATTGCCGCTTTGGATCTCCTGGTGTTGACTCTCTATTCCTACATGCATCTCGAGAGCCTGGTGGACTCAATTCCTCATCTATTCATGAGCGTCGCAGGTTTCATCGCTCACATTGGCGAATTCTGGATGATCTATCAGGCCGTGCGCTATGAAATTCGCCCTTTGCGATTTGTCATCTTCGCGCTTGTAGTCCCTTTCTCCTTCGTGTGGTATTTTCACGAGCGCTACTCTAAGCGCACCAGTGTCCGCCGCCTGCCCGTTGCCATGCGTATCCGTATGCACCCGCCCGCCTCTGCTTGACCCGCGCCGCATTCTAATGTTTCCTGTTCTCTTGGCGTTGCTATGTCTGGAGGGACTGTGGCTCTCGATTCGATCAAAACTGTGGCGGTGCTGGGCGCGGGCACGATGGGCAACGGTATCGCGCATGTCTTCGCGCGCGCGGGCTACGACGTGATTCTGCGCGACGTGCAGGAGAGTTTCCTCCAGCGCGGCCTGGACACCATCGGCAAGAACCTCGACCGCGAAGTGAAAAAAGGCAAACTCACCGAAGCGGAAAAGCCGCAAGTCCTCGCGCGCCTCAAGCCCGTCACCGATCTGGCGGCCGTCGCCGCCGCCGATTTTGTCGTCGAAGCCGTACCCGAAAAGCTCGAAATCAAGCGCGCCGTGCTCACCGAAGCGGACAAATTGCTCCGCCCCGAGGTCATTCTTTCGAGCAACACCTCTTCGATCGCCATCACCACGCTCGCCGCCATGACCGGCCGCCCCGACCGCTTCGTCGGCATGCACTTCATGAATCCCGTCCCGGTGATGGTGCTGGTGGAAGTGATTCGCGCACTGCAAACCAGCGATGCTGCGTTCAACACCACGATGGAGCTATCAAAGAAACTCGGCAAAACGCCGGTCGCCGTGAACGATGCTCCCGGCTTCGTTTCGAATCGGGTGCTGATGCCGCTGATCAATGAAGCCGCTTACGCGGTGATGGAGGGCGTGGCCACACCGGAAGCGGTGGACGCGGTGATGAAACTCGGCATGAACCATCCCATGGGCCCGCTCGAGCTCGCCGATTTCATCGGCCTCGACGTCTGCGTGGACATCATGCACGTCCTACTCGACGGCTTGGGCGATCCCAAATACCGTGCCTGCCCGCTGCTGAAAAAATGCGTCGCCGCGGGCTGGCTCGGCCGCAAATCCGGCCGCGGCTTTTACACGTACTCCTGATAAACTTGCGGGCAAGCCTTTCCTGTTCATCTCTGCGCAAAGGAAAATAAATGAGGAAGCTTGTGCGGTTGCTTGCTGCGGTCAGCCTGATGGCGGCTTGCTCGCATCAGCCGAAGGTCCCCGCCGATCTAGTGATTCGCCACGCCAACATTCACACCATGGACGACGGCCATCCGCGTGCTACCGCGCTGGCCGTGCAAGGAGACAAAATCGTCTGGGTTGGCGACGACAAAGATGCCGATCAATACGTCACCGATAAAACGCGCGTCGTGGATGCGGGAGGCCGCCTGCTGCTCCCTGGTTTCATCGACAGTCACTTTCACGTTGGCCTGGGAAACGACCCCAACATCGAGCGCATCACGGGCAATTCGCTGAAAGAGATTCAGCAGCAGATCAAAGCCTTTTCCGACAAGCGCCCCGATCTCAAGTGGATCGAAATGGATGGCTGGAACTATTCCGCATTCCCGGATGGAACTCTGCCGACAACCAAAGATCTCGAAGGCCTCACGAACGGCCGCCCCGCCTTCCTCGTGGCCTATGACTATCACACCGTCTGGCTGAACAAGGAGGCTTTGAAAGCTTTCCACATTACGAAGGCCACCAAGTCCGTCAGGTTCGCTGAGGATGTTCAGCACGACAAGAAATCCGGCGAGCCCACGGGGATTCTTATCGGCTTCGGCAGCACCGGCCTTTCGGGAGAGGCGGAAGAAGAGTTGAGCCGCATTTTGCCGTCGCATTCCCCGGAAGGCGCGACGGATCGCACGGTTCAACTCCTGAATCGCGCCGCGCGCGCGGGCATCACCACGATCATTGAGCCGCAGACGTATCTCGAAACCGTACCGCTCTATGCGCAATTAAGAAAAGAAGGGAAACTTCCTCAGCGGCTGCAGATCGCGCTCTTTCACCGTCGGGGAACCACGGACGCCGAAATCGATAAATTCGCCGAGGCCCGCAAGCAATACAACGACGACTGGTTCCGCGTGGCCGCCGTGAAGCTCTACATTGACGACGTCATCGAACCTCACACCGCCGCCATGCTCGCGCCCTATGCCGACCGCCCGGACACCAGCGGCGTCCTCGATTATCCCCCCGAGGAGTTCAAGCAGGTTGTCGAGAAGCTCGACAAGCGCGGCTTCCAGATCTTTATCCACGCCACGGGCGACCGCGGCATTCGCACCGCGCTCGACGCATACGAAAACGCTCGCCGGGTAAACGGCGCGCGCGACTCCCGCCACGAAATCGTCCACGTCGAATGCTTATCGGAACCGGACATTCCGCGCTTCAAGGCGCTCGGCGTTACCGCCTGCATGCAACCGCGCCATTGCGCACCGGACATCACCGGGCAATGGGCCAAGGCCACCGGGCCGCAGCGCTGGAAATATGCCTGGGCCTTCCGCAGTTTGCGTGATTCCGGCGCTACACTGGCATTTTCGAGCGATTGGAACGTCGCTGAGATGGAACCCGAAATCGGCATCTACACCGCGCTCTCGCGCAAAGGCCTGGACGGCAAGCCGGAAGGCGGGTGGATTCCCGAGCAAACGATTGACATCGAAACCGCCGTGAAGGGCTATACGATCAACGGCGCCTGGGCCAACTTCGTGGAAGGGAATCGCGGCTCGCTCGTGCCCGGCAAGTACGCGGACATGGTCCTCTTGTCCGACGACCTCTTCACCATCTCGCCAGACAAGATCAAAGATGCGCAGGTCATCTGGACCGTGGTCGGAGGCAAAGAAGCGTACAAGAACTTCTGATCCAGATGTTGCTTCTCCAGTTGTGCCTGAATTGTCTAGGGCTTGGGTGAATCAGCGGGTGCTTTCTCCGCAGGTGCGGCGCCTCGCGTGTAGACGATCTTCTTCATTCCGCCGCCGCAGGTGCCGACGACCTTGCTGTCGCCTTTCACTTCTTCGTCCTTGCCAACAATGTCCAGCGTGTAGGACTTCACGCCTTTGGCGTCCAGTTTCTGCGCAATTTCGGATTTTAATTCTTCGCAATCCTTGGCCGCGTGAACTGACGCGCAAAACGATGCAGACACAATTGCGGCGATGAGAATGGCTGGGGCAATGCGCATGAGCTTTCTCCTTCGATGTGGAACACGATCCGCTTTCAGCCTAACAAAGCGCGACGTGCATGGGCGCCTTGGGTGATCTTTACGTGCCGAGTTGTGTAAGATGCTTGCTTGTGTTCGATTGCGTGGTAGCGCCTGCATCTAGCAGGCAAGCATGCTTTGCCGCCCGTTTGAAGCTCAGGGTAAACAAGATGGCGGCGCTACCCAAGCGCCTTCCCCGAAGGCGAACACAAGGCGAAAAATAATGTTTGCTTTTCTTTCGCCTTTTCGGTAGGCTCCCTCCTGCAGGATTTCAACAGGTGCCCCATGAACGACTCGCGTCTCGCTGTCGCTAGCTGCCTCGAACATGAGAGACTTGCCTTTGAGCTTCTCGAGGTGCGCACCCGCGGCCAGTACCTCACCCGCCTCCGGCCCCTTTCCAGCCAGGAGCGCGAGGAGTGGGACCGCCGGGAGCGCGCCGCGCTGGCGCGGCTGGTGGATCACGAACTCGAGCATGGATGCAGCCGTTGAAGCCCTGGGCAGTTGCGGCAGGCAAGTCCGGAGTGGCATTGCCATATACGAAATGGTAATATGAAGCCATCGTAACGCATCTGGAGCCGCCCTGGCGGATGTTCCCTCCGCCCGTTCGACCCAATGGACGATGTCCTCCGCAGGCCCATTCGCGAATTTCCTAATTTCCTCCACCGAGGTGTGAAATGGCAGATGAACGTAGCAAGTTGCTGGAAGCGGCGATCTCGCAGATCGAAAAGTCGTATGGCAAAGGCTCGATCATGCGCCTGGGCAGCAAGGATGTGCTGGTCCCGGTGAATGTGATCCCTTCGGGATGCCTTTCGATTGACGCGGCGCTGGGTGTTGGCGGCTTTCCGCGCGGCCGCGTGATTGAAATCTATGGGCCGGAATCCGGCGGTAAAACCACGCTGACCTTGCACATCATCGCCCAAGCGCAGAAACTCGGCGGCCAGGCCGCGTTCATCGACGCGGAACACGCGCTCGACCCTGTCTACGCGCGGAAGCTCGGCGTGGACGTGGACAATCTGCTCGTTTCGCAGCCCGACCACGGCGAACAGGCGCTTGAAATCGCCGAAACGCTGATCCGCTCCGGCGGCGTGGACATCGTGGTGGTCGACTCCGTCGCCGCGCTTGTTCCCAAGGCCGAACTGGAAGGCGAAATGGGCGATCCCTCGATGGGCCTGCAGGCACGGCTGATGTCACAGGCGCTGCGCAAGCTCACCGCCATCGTTTCAAAGTCCAAGACCTGCCTCATCTTCATCAACCAGATTCGCGAAAAAATTGGCGTGATGTTCGGCAATCCGGAAACCACCACCGGCGGCCGCGCGCTGAAGTTTTATGCTTCGATGCGCGTGGATATCCGCCGCATCCAGGCGATCAAGGACGGCGATCGCGTGGTCGGCTCCCGAACGCGCGCCAAGATCGTGAAAAACAAAGTTGCCGCGCCCTTCCGCGAAGCGGAGTTCGACATTCTCTACGGCGAAGGTATTTCCAGCGAAGGCGATCTGCTCGATCTCGGCGTGGACAAGGGCGTCATCGAAAAGTCCGGCACGTGGCTCAGCTTTGGGGGAGAGCGCATGGGCCAGGGCCGCGAAAACGCCCGCGTCTTTCTGAAGGAAAACACGGACATCCGCGACAAAATTGAAAACGCATTGCGCAAGAAGCTGGAAATTCCGGGCTCCACTTCGCAAAACGCCGCCGCGCCGGGCCCCAATGGCCATGCGCACATTCCCGCGGAAAAGCCGCCGATGAAGGCTGCTGCCGCCGCGGCCTCCGCAGACAACAAAGCCCGGCCCACCCGGTAGATTCGGCGCGAATTGAAATTGAACCAATCGAAACGGGCGGAAGAGACATTCCTCTTTCGCCCGTTATTTATTTGCGCCGCTGATGAATTATCCGGATGAACACCGGGCCTACAGTTCGTAAGATTTACTTTGCGGTGGCTTCGTCCACGGCTCCCTGATGCCCCAGATCAATTACCAACTCAGCTTCGAAAACTATCAGGAGATGACCGCCAATCGGCAAACCATGCCGTCCTACACCGCCACGCTATGGGTCGCCTTGGCCGGGCTGGGGCTTATTCTGGGCGGCTATCTCTATTTGAGGCTTCCTCTTCCCGACCGATGGAGCATTGTGGGCGGGATCCTGTTGGGCTCGGGGTTGCTCCTGGAATTTGCAGCCACTTTGCTGGCTTTTCTCATTAAGCCGAAACGGAGAAACAAAGTTCCCACTTCCATCTTGCAACGCGAATATCGCCAACACTTTGCCGATCAACGCTCGATCGAGTACGACCAAGCAGGTTTTCGCGTGAAGTGGTATGACGGGGAAGACCTTCGCCCATGGTCTACAGTCCGGGGGCTCCATGATATGAAAACAGTATTGGTGATCTCTACGGTCACTACACACTACTGGTTTCCGAAGGCTGCGCTCGAACCAGATGATCATCTTGCGCAGCTCAGGACACTAGCCTCCACTGCGCTCAACAGTAAGCAGGTCCTCTTCAGAGTTCCGATCAAGCCTACGGCCCTGGGTTACGTCGCAGCGAGCATCTTCGACTACTGGTGTAGCAGCGTGCGAACCAAGCTCTTGATTTACCTTGCGGTGACGGTAGCGCTTTACTGGGTGCTTTGTGCGGACTGGGGCTATGAGCGGCAACCCTCACCTTTTTATTTCATCCTGTTACCTTTTGTTCTGCCTTTTTGCCAGGTGTTGTACTTTCTGCGCAAGCATTTCTCCGTCAAATGGGCAGACTCCGCGCGCGAAGCAGAGATCATAGAAGACCGGGTTACTTATCAAACAGCACAAGCTCGTATCGCTTACGAATATCGGTTGCTGCATGACTGGCGGGAGATTCCCGGCGTGTTCATGCTGTATGTTGCGCCCAGTCAATTTCATTTCATTCCTAAATTTGGGTTCACACCATCTCAAATTGAGCAATTCCGAAAGCTTCTGGAAGCGAATTTCCCCTCCGCCCAGACTTAAGTCCAGGATATTTCGCATTGAGCCGGTCCCCCGTACAGGTTACAAAACAAAGCACATACCCCCGTACTGGTCCTTATTATCTATTGCCCGGGCATCCCCTCCCGCTTTAGACTACGTCTCAGTTTGCAAGCCTCGCAAAGCTTGCGAATGAGAACGCTGCACGGAGATGTCGCTAAGTGCTTCGAAACAAAGCACGCGCCATTCTGGTGCAATGCATGCAAGGAGTGAGCGCCAGTTTGACCCAATTAGGAAATTAGAGTAAATTCCAACTTCTTCTTTCCTATTAAGAATACTGAGAATCGCTCTGGATTAAGGTTTCATGGTCAAGGATCTCGGAAAAGCTCTACTCACAGGTTTGTTGATTTCTTCACTCGCGGCGCCCCTGCCTGCGGCAAATCCCGCCGCTGTCACGTCTGGCAAATCTTCGGTGAAATCCTCGCGCCGGCACCTAGCGCCTTCCCGCTACAGTGGCTACGCTTCCACCTACGCGGACTCAGTCAGCGCCGATGATCCTAGCTACGATGACCCTGTCGTCCGGCAGGCTGCGGTCGATGCTCTGGGACGCTACAACGGCTCGGTCGTCGCCGTTGACCCGAATACAGGGCGCGTTCTTACCATTGTCAACCAGCGCGTTGCTTTTGGTGACGGCTACATTCCGTGCTCCACCATCAAGCCCACCATCGCCATCGCCGCCCTCGAAGAAAACGTCATCACCAGCGACACGATGATCAAGGTCGCGCGCCGCAAGTACATGAATTTGACCGAGGCCCTCGCGCATTCCAACAACGTTTTCTTCGAAGAACTCGGCCGCCGCATGGGCTTTGACACGGTTTCGCGCTACGGCCGCTTGCTCGGATTCGGCGAGCTCGCCGGCTACAATTTGCCCGACGAGCATCCGGGCGCTTTCCCGACGGAACCCCCCGCGTTTGGCGGGGTAGCTCGCATGTCCAGTTTTGGCCAGGGCATTCAAGTCACGCCGTTGCAACTCGCAGCCCTCACGGCGGCTCTCGCCAACGGCGGCACTCTTTACTATTTGCAGTATCCCCACTCCCAGGAAGAGATCGATTCGTTCCAGCCCAAAGTGAAGCGCGACCTGAACATCGGCAACGTTTTGCCGGAAGTGCGCGAAGGCATGCTGGCCGCGGTTCTCTACGGCACGGCCCGCCTCAGCGCCGATCCGGGTGGCGACGAAACTCCGCTGGGCAAGACCGGCACCTGCGATGACCACAACAACCCCTCGCACGTCGGCTGGTTCCTCAGCTACGCGGACGAAACGCATCCCCGCATCGTTCTCGCCGTTCTCCTCCGCGGCAACACGCGGGCGGTGAAGGGTCCCACGGCCGCGCAAGTTGCCGGCCGCATCTACCGCAAACTCCGCGAAGAAAATTACTTCGGGCAAACGGCCGACGTTTCTACTCCGAATCCAAAAGCGATCTCCACGGGCAAGTAAATCTCGCAGTCTTTCCGCGCTGAATTCTTATTTAGAAAACAAAGTGGCCGATCTTTCGATCGGCCACAATTCATTTTTGGATGAAAAATTTGTGTCTAACCGCGGATCACTCCAGAACGGTCTTTACTTTGCCGCTCGCCGCGGCCGCGGCTTCACGTGTACGCTGATCACCGGCTCGCGCACGGAGCGCATTTCGTCCAGGCAGTGGTCGCAAAGCTCCAGGCACTTCTGGTCTTCGTTCTTGGGATAAAAGGTGTGGTGGCACTCGCGGCAGGTGGAGTAGGTCCGCGTTTGCGGCGGTTCGCTGACGTGAATTTCTGGATGGACTTCGACGGTAATCATGGCGTTCCCCCCAAAGCCTAAGGGGGGCACGCACCATGCCAGTCTGGAACAAACTTTCCCGCTGAATCCAAACGACTTAATGGTTCCTTCGCCCGGTCTTCTGCGCGATTTCCCGCAACCCTATTCGCTAGAAGCCACATGCCACCTTTGGAGTGCGGCGTCCGGCTCCCTCTTTGCGGGCTAAGCCAGACCCTCAACGCAAGATTCTCTCCAGAATTTCTCTGCCCGTCCCTCTCTTCACGTTTTGCATCCTTCCGCCTCCCCGTTGCGAATTGGTCGCACGTTCTTCACATTCGTTTGACCCGCGCTGCCATTTGGGACAAAACGTGTACGTAGGGTATTCTGACTGCTCGCGGCAAAACGCAACTCCGCTGCATTCAGTGACATTCGCAAATGTTCTGGGGGAAGTGTGAAGCGCAGCTTTTGGGTCATCCTGGCAGTTCTGTCCGTCATCGGCGCAACGTTGGATGGATACGCAATCTACAAGCGCCGCCAAATCGAAAACGAATTCCAACAGCAAGTCGCACTCGCCAAAGCCGAAAGCGATCGTATCCGCGCCGAGGTCGTGTTGCCTAGTCCCGGAAAAATGTCGTCCGGCGAGAATTTTGCCGGCGCCCTGCAGCATTTTGGCTTGAGCCCCAGCGAAGTCAACGACGCCACCGCCGCGGCCCAGCGCGCCTACAATCTGCGCCAGTTGCGCGCCGGAAATTCCATCACCGTCGGCCGCTCCGTCGAAGGCACGCTCCGCCAGATCGACTACAAAATCGATGCCGAGCGCATGCTGCACATCGTTCCGCAGGCTCAGGGTTTTTCCGCCGAGGTGCAGGAAATTCCCACGCGCACGGAAGTGGACGTGGTCAGCGGCCGCCTCGATGATTCGCTCTTCAATGCGGTGGAAGACGCCGGCGAATCCCCGGAAATCGCCCTGCGCCTCGCGCAGATCTTCGGCTACGATCTGGACTTTTACACCGACCCGCGCCGCGGCGATACCTTCCGCATCGTCCTCGAAAAGAAAAAATACGAACACGGAGAAACCGCAGGTTACGGAAAGATTCTAGCGGCGCAGTACGTCAACGGCTCCAGGAAATATGATGCCGTGCTCTTTCACGGTCCGGATGGCCGCCCGGCGTATTACACGGCCGACGGCAAATCCCTCCAGAAAGCCTTTCTCCGTTCCCCGCTCAAATTCGGCGCGGCCGTCACTTCGCATTTCAGCACGGCGCGTTTTCACCCCATCCTGAAGACCTATCGCCCGCATCTTGGCACGGATTACGGCGCGCCCACGGGCACGCCCGTGCAGACCATCGGTAGCGGCCGCGTCGTTTTCGCCGGGCGCAAAGGCGGCGACGGCAACATGGTTCACATCGCGCACAGCAACGGCTACGAAACCTACTACCTGCATCTCTCGAAAATTTTCGTACACGTCGGCGAGCGCGTAGACATCGGCAAAACCATCGGCCTCGTGGGCATGACCGGCCTGGCCACCGGCCCGCATCTCGACTTCCGCATCGCCCAGAAGGGCCAGTTCAAGAATTTCGAAACGCTCGGCCTGCCGCCCTCCGATCCCGTCAGCAAGAAAGACTGGGCGGAATTCGCTTCCGTCCGCGAAAAGTGGCTGCCCCTGATGCAGCAACCCGACCAACTGCAGGCTCAGGGTCGGGCGGCCGCTTCAGGCACCCCCAACTCACGCTGACGTTTGCAACCCGCTTGTATCTCTTCTCCAAGCCGCTACATCTATGTGCTTGGCCACTTGCGTTGCCATCATCCGGACCCTTTGAAGCTGCCGGGAGGCTTGCCATGTCCATCCGACCCATCAAGCGCCTCGTCAAATCGAAGCCCACGCGCGAAGGCGCCGGCGTGCATCTACGTCGCGCGTTCGGCTTTGGCAACACCACCGACTTTGATCCCTTCCTTCTACTCGACGATTTTCGCAACGACGTCCCCGAAGACTATCTCGCCGGTTTTCCCTGGCATCCGCACCGCGGCATCGAAACCATCACTTACGTTCTTGCCGGCACCGTCGAACACAAAGACAGCCTCGGCAACCACGGAGCCATCGCTCCCGGCGACGTGCAATGGATGACCGCGGGGCGTGGCATCATTCACCAGGAAATGCCCAAGGGAGACGACGTCGGCCGCATGCACGGCTTCCAGTTGTGGGCCAACTTGCCGTCCTCGCTGAAAATGAGCGCCCCTCGTTATCAGGAAGTAAAGACCGGCGAAATTCCCGAAATCACCGACGACGACGGCACCAGCGTTCGCATCGTGTGCGGCTCGTTCTGGGGAAAGAAAGGTCCGGTCGACGGCATCGCCGCCGACCCCATCTATCTCGACATCACTGTTCCGCCCGGCAAGCGCAAAGTGCTTCCCGTCGAAACCACGCGCCATGCTTTCGCCTACGTCTTCTCCGGCGCAGGGAAGTTCTGCAACGCTTCCAATCCTCTCGAAGTCCCCACGGAACCGGTCGGCTGGCTCGACACCAAGCCGCCCGCCGAGGCCGACAACCGCTCGCTCGTGCTCTTTGATCTCGGGGACGAAGTCATGGTCCAGGCCGGCGACGACGGCCTGCGCTTCCTGCTCGTTTCCGGCAAGCCTCTCGAGGAGCCCATCGCTTGGTACGGCCCCATCGTCATGAACACGCAGGCCGAACTCCGCGAGGCCTTCGACGAACTCGACCGCGGCACCTTCCTCAATCCAAGAACCTAATCGTTAACATCGATATTCTTTTTCCAGAACCCTGTTGGCGGATCCCCAAGCGAGCCGTCTAAAGTTGACATGTCCTCGCGCCTCTCGCAAACTACCGTGGTGCTCTGCAGTTAGGTCGAACTGGTCCCAGCCTCACGCAGATGACGGATTCGCTCACACTCGTCGGGACAACCATCTCTCATTACCGTGTCGTCGAGAAGATCGGACAGGGCAGCATGGGTGTGGTTTATCGCGCTCACGACCTGCGCCTGGAGCGTGACGTTGCTCTCAAGCTCCTCCCGCACGGCGCTCTCGCCGATTCCGCCGCGCGCAAGCGTTTCCGCAACGAAGCCCTCGCTCTGGCCCGTCTCAATCACCCCAACATCTGCTCTGTATTTGATTTCGACACCGTCGACGACACCGATTTCCTGGTCATGGAGTTTGTTCCCGGTGTCTCGCTGCACGATCGCCTTCACGGCGGCTCGCCGATGCTCGCGGAAGTGATCCCCCTCGGCCTGCAACTCGCTGCAGGGCTCGCCGCCGCGCACGAGCAAGGCGTCCTCCATCGCGACCTGAAGCCCGGCAATCTGCGGGTCACTCCCGAAGGCCGCCTGAAGATTCTCGATTTCGGGCTTGCCAAACTCTTTCATCCCGAAGCTGGTCCGGAGGCCACGATTAGCGTTGCCGACACTTCCAGCATCTCCGGCACCGTTCCCTACATGGCCCCTGAACAGTTGCGAGGCGAGGCACTCGATGCGCGCTCGGACGTCTATTCCGCCGGGGCCGTGCTTTTCGAATTGGCCACGGGACGCCGTCCGTTTCCCGAACGGCAGTTTGCCAAGCTGATCAACGACATTATGAATGCGGACACTCCGCGGGCTTCGCGGCTGAATCCCGGCATCTCCTCGGGCCTCGACAGCGTGATTGGCAAGGCGATGGCGCGCCGCCCCGAAGAGCGCTACCAATCAGCTCGCGTTCTGGAACACGATTTGGAACGTCTTTCCTTGTCCAAATCTCCCTTGCTCGGCGCTCCCCGGCGCCTGCTGCAGTTTGCGGCCGCAGCGGGGCTGCTGTGTCTGGCGGCCGCCGGCGTTTCTTTGGGCTGGCATTTCACACGCAAGCACGACATTCACCCTGTGGTCGCTACTTCAAATTCCGCGAGCGATGTTGCGGTTAGCTATTCCAGTGTCACTCCGCGGCGCTCCGTCGCCGTTCTTTCCATAAAAAACGTCTCTGGCCGCGCGGACGCCGCATGGCTCTCCACGGCGCTATCGGAAATGCTCACCACCGAACTGGCCGCGGGCGAGACACTCCGCACCGTACCGGGCGAAACCGTGTCCCGCGCCAAAGTGGATCTTTCGCTCTCCGATACCGACACGTTCGCCCAGGACACGCTTCGCCGCATCAACCAGAGCCTCGGCACCGATGCGGTCGTGAGCGGTTCCTACGTTGTGGTGCCCGGCGGGTCCAATGGGAAAATCCGGGTGGACTTGCGGGTTCAGGACGCCCACACCGGCGAAATCCTCGCCGCCGTCAGTGAAAGTGGAGAGCAGTCCGAACTCCTCGACGTGGTCACGCGTGCCGGCGCGAAATTGCGCTCTTCGTTGGGTGTTCCCGATCTTCCCTCGGAGCAGCTCGGCCAGGCCCGCGATGCGCTTCCTGCTTCTCCCGAGGCAGCGCGCCTCTACGCCCAGGGCTTGAACAAGCTCCGCGTTTTCGATTCTCTTGCCGCCCGCGATTTCCTGGAAAAGGCGGTGGTAGCGGATCCCAAAAACCCCGCTGTGCGTTCCGCGCTGGCAACCGCCTGGGGACAGTTGGGCTACGATGCCCGCGCCCTGGAAGAAAGCAAAAAGGCGCTGGATCTTTCCGCGGGCCTCTCGCGGGAAGCCCGCCTGGCCGCAGAGGGCCGATACCAGATGGCCGCTCGCAACTGGCCTCGAGTCGTCGAAATCTTTCAATCGCTTTTTACCGTCTTTCCGGACAATCCGGACTACGGCATGCAATTGGCCACGGCTCTTTCCTATGCCGGAAAACCGCAAGAAGCCTTCGCGACTCTCGACAAGGTGCGCGCCACAATTCCCTCGGTGAAAGACGATCCACGCATCGATCTTACGGAAGCAAGCGCCGCGGATCTGGCCGGTGATTTCAAGCGCGAGAATGCGGCTGCAACTCGCGCCGCCGAACGTGCCAACAGCCGCGGCGAGCGCCTCACCGCCGCGCGGGCCCTGCTCCTATCCGGCTGGGCCCTGCACAACCTGGGTGAAGCCCAGAAGGCCACCCAGGTGTCGCTCGAAGCGAAGGCCGCTTATGAAGCCGTTGGAGACCGTGTCGGCCTTTCCCGCGCCTTGCACAATCTGGCTTTGATCCAGGAATCCCAGGGACTTCTCGACGAAGCCGAAAGCAATTTCAATCAGGCCATCTCCATCCGCAAGCAAATTCAGGACAACGAGGGGCTCGCCCGCGCCTTGGGCGACCTCGCGTTCGTCTACGAGCGCCGCGGCGATTTGTCAAAGGCACGCAGGAACTACGACGCAAGTCTCGCGATTACAGAACAAATATCTGACTACGCCGGCGCCGCAACCGCCTATGGAAACCTGGCCAATATTGCCTCTGCGCAAGGGAAGCCCGACGAAGCACGAAGATTCCTCGAGCAAGCCCTGGACATCTTCCGTAAAATTGGCAACAAGAACGGCATCGCCAGTTGCCTTGCCAACCTTGGAAATCTTACCGCCGATGCCGGCGATGCCGCCGGCGCGAGGAAGCTCTACGACGAATCGGCGCGGACCTTCGATGAGATTGGCCGGAAAGTAGGCACCGCGCAAGTGCGCACGCTGATCGCTGATTCTTATCTCTCCGATGGGAACTATGCCGCCGCGCGGGCCGAGTTCGAACAGGCCCTCGCCGCCGCCAACGAGGTCAGCGATCCGCTGCTCTTGGCCGACGCGGAGTCCGGCTCCAGCAAAGTCGCGCGCCTCCAGGGAGATTGGCCGGCGGCGCGCTCCCACGCCGAAAGTGCCATGGCCGCCGCAAAGAACGGGAACGACAAGCGCACCGCAGCCGTCACGCACTATGATTTTGCCGCGTCGCTCGATGGGCCCGGCGATCTCGCCTCTTCCAAAAAGGCCCTCCAGGACGGGCTGGTTCTGGCCCACGCGTCGGGCGACACGGAAATTATTGCCATCGGTCTTTACAACACTGCTTCCTATTTGTTGGACGAGGGTGACCTCAACGCAGCCCGGCAATCCTTTGAGCAGGCTCTTGCTCTCAATCAACAGCGCAAATCGGCCGAAGGAGTTGCCGAAACGCAAACCGCGCTGGCCGTGGTGTTCCTGGAGCTGAACAACCCGGCGCGAGCGGAGGAGTTGGCCCGCGCCTCCGCGCTGGAAATGCAGAAGGTGAAAAACGCGCCGCTCGAAGCGCAGGCCCAGATCGTTCTCGCGCGGGCCGCGCTCGCTCGCAAACGCGTTCCGGCCGCGCAGCAGGCGATAGCGCGCGCCGCCGCTTTGTCCACCACTTCCTCTTCGCCCGATCGCCGGCTGACTCTTGCCGTCTTCGATGCGCGCGTACGCTCGGCCGCTGGAGACGCGTCCGCGGCGCATGGATTGCAGGCCACGCTCGACGATCTTGGCGCAAAAGCTACTCTGGAAACGCGCCTGGAGGCGCGCCTCGCTCTGGCCGAAATGACGATAGCTGCCTCCGGCCTTTCCGCCGCACGCCCGATGCTCGACGCACTCGAAAAAGACGCCACGGAAAAGGGCTACACTCTTTATGCCCGGAAAGCCGCCGCCCTCCGCAAATCCTGATGAGTTGTGGCCCAGGCTTTGGCCGGTGTTGTTACTCCCGCAAGTGCTCCATAACCTTGACGCGCCGCACCGCTTCTCCTAGCATGCGTTCAAATGAATGATTTCGAGCTTTTGCGGTCTCCGCTTGGTTTTTTGTGTGAGCGCCTTCCCAAAGTCCAGCATCCCTCTCTGCTGGAGGCGGAAGGAATGTGGTGGAGTTCCGACGGCGTTGCCATCTCCAACGCCGTGGATCGCGCCGGCACGCCCTGGGTACGCATGTTCGACCGCTTCGGAGCGCGCGTCGATGAAATCCTCTACATCCCCGAATATTTCACCATGCTACGCCGCGGCTACCGCGCCGGCACGGTTTGGCGCGCGCTGGAAGAAAAATCGTTGCTGCCCACCTATGAATTGATGTACACGATTTCGTTCTACGACCCAGGCGTTTGCTGCCCTTACACGGTATCTCTCGGCACCGCTGTCCCGCTTGCCAAATATGGCAGCCCCGAACTCCAAGCAAAGTTTCTCCCGCAGCTCTTACGGAAAGACGACAACGTCCGGCAGGGGGCTACCTGGATGACGGAAATCGGCGGCGGCTCCGATCTCGGCGAAGCCGTGAAGACGATCGCGCGCCCGGCAGGGAACACCTGGTCGTTGACCGGCGACAAGTACTTCTGCAGCAACGCCAACGCGGATCTCGCGGTCGTCGCCGCCCGCCCCGAAGGCACACCTTCGGGAGTTCGCGGGCTCGCGCTCTACCTTGTACCGCGCCGGCGAGCCGATGGTTCGCTTAATTGTTTCCTCCGCCGCCTGAAAGACAAAATCGCCACGCGCTCCGTCCCCACCGGCGAAATCGAACTAGGTGACTCCGAAGGCTACCTCCTCGGCTCCGCGGATGCTGGAATCTATCTGATTCTCGAAGTCCTGAATCTTTCGCGCATCGCCAACAGCGTCGTCAGCGTCGCCCTTGCGCAACGTGCCATGGCCGATGCTCTCGCTTATGCCGAGCAGCGCACCGCGTTTGGGAAGCGCATTCTCATTCACCCCTTGCTTCAGCAGCAGTTTGAAACGCGCTTCCGGGCCCTGCGCGCCGCTTTTGCGTTGGCCTGGGAATCCGTCGAGTTGCTCAACGAAGTCTGGATGCAACGCCCGCCATACTCCGATCGCTACCATTTGTTCCGCCTCGTGGCGCACCTGGCGAAATACTGGACCGCGGAATTCGCCGTGGACACCGCCAAGTGGGCCATGGAGGTCCACGGGGGGCTTGGCACGCTCGCCGAATTCGGCGTTGAGCGCTGGCTCCGCGAAGCGATGATCCTCGCCATCTGGGAAGGTACTTCGCACCGCCAGATTCTCGACGGCATGGAAGTGATCGAGCGCAAACAAGCGCACAAGCTGCTTTTTGAGCACTTGGCCAAGCTGGCCCCGCCAGGAGAATTGCAGGAGATGGAATCGGCGTTGGCCCGGCATTTAAAGCTCGCGCCGCCCGAAAAAGAAGCCGAGGCCGACGAGCTCTTTCGCCGCCTCGCCCTTTTCACCGCCCAAACGCTGGCCCGAAAATATCCGTCATAGTGGAGGTTCTCGCTCCGTCGCTCCTCAAATTTACGCGCGGTTATTCACCCGAGGGTCCGCCCTCTGGGAAGGAGAAACCAATGATCCGATTCATCGCTGGCTTGATGCTCTTGTCGCTCGCTATCCTCGCGCCCGCTCAGGAAATCGCCGAATCCCACACCGGCACAAAATTCGCCGTGAAGCTTGGTGACACTACGCTCCTCGGCACCGGCCTCCGCACCAAGACCATGCTGAAGGTCAAAGTCTACGCTGCTGGCTTCTACGCCGCCGATTCGGCTATTGCCGGCCCGCTGAAAGGCAAAGCCGGCTCGCCGGAACTCTACCAGCAGCTTGTCAACGGCGACTTCCACAAAACGATGGTCATGAAGTTCGTCCGCGACGTCAGCACCAGCCAGATTCGCGATGCCTTCCGCGAATCCCTGGGCAATGCGGGTCCCAACACGGATCCCTGGCTGACCAATTTTAACGACATCAAATCCGGCCAGGAGATCGTCATCTCCTGGGCGCCCGAGACGGGCCTCACGACGAAAGTGGCGGGATCCGACAAAGCCCCGATCAACGACAAGGCCTTCGCCACCGCCGTTTTTTCTATCTGGTTTGGGGCAAAGCCGGTTCAGGAAGATCTGAAAAAAGATCTGGTCGCGCGCGTCCCGGAGGTTCTGAAGTAAGCGCGGTTAGCCTTACGCACGCAGCAAGGAAAAGTTAAATCGTTTCGAGAGATTGCTCGAAATCCGCCAGGATGTCGCGCCAGTGCTCGATGCCCACGGATATGCGAACCAGGCCGTCGGTTACGCCAGCCTGTTTTGATTCTTCCTCCGTGTATCCGGAGTGCGTCGTCGTCTTCGGATGGCACGCCAGCGTTTCCACTCCGCCCAGCGACACAGCGTTGCGCGCCAGCCGCAAATTCCGCAAAAATTCGAACGCCGCGTACTTCCCGCCCTTCAATTCCAGCGAAAACATCGCGCCGGGAAAGTCGCACTGCGCCCGGTAAATCAGGCTCTGGTCAGCGTCGCTGAACAACGTCGGATAAATTACCCGGCCGATTTTCGGATGCCCGGTCAAATGTTCCGCGATTCTCTGCGCGTTCTTGCTCTGGCGGTTCATGCGCAAAACCACGGTTGGCAGTCTTCCATCCAGAAGCCAGCACTCATCCGGCTGCAAAATATTCCCGAAAAGATGACGCTGTAGCCGGATTTGCCAAACAAGTTCCAGGTCCTTCGCCAGCACCATGCCCGCCAGCAGATCGCTGAATCCCGATAGATATTTCGTGGCGGAATACAGCACCAGGTCCGCGCCCAGCATCAACGGATGCTGAAAGGCCGGCCCTAGCAGCGTGTTGTCCACCATCACCAGCGGCCTGCGCCCGCCTTGCGCCGTCTTGTGGCCGGCCACCGCTTGCGCGACGCGCTTTAAATCGGTCATTACCAGCGTTGGATTCGCCGGAGTCTCCACCAGCACGACGCCGAGATTCTCCGCCCCGCGGACCGCTTCGTCCAGTTGCGCTCCCTGGCCTGCCGGTACGGGAATCGTCTTCACCCCCCAACCCGGCAGAAAATCCCTCAGAAAATGCTGCGTTCCGCCATAAATCGGAACCGTATAAATCACCGATTGCCCTGGCCGCAAAAACGTCAGCAGCGTCGTCACAATCGCCGCCATGCCCGAATTAAGAACCACCGCCGCCTCGGCTCCCGGCTCCAGCGGCACCGTCTGCGCTTCCAGGATCTCCGCATTCGGATGATTCAGCCGCGCATAGATCAGATCTACTTTCTCGTCGACCTCGGGAAACGCCCGACCGTTGGCGATGTCAAACGCGCGCTCCGCCGCCTCCGGGCTCGAAAACACATAGGTCGAGCTTCGGAACACTGCCGGCCGAGCCGAACCTACAGACAAGCTCGGATCGAATCCGCGCGTCAATATCTTGGTCGGCGGACGGAGTTCTTTAATCTTGCGATCGTTGTCTTCCGGCATAAATCACCTTGGGAACGGTATATAGGGCTGCGGGGAGAGACGGAGAGCCTTTGCCCAACCCCATTCTAAGTCACAGGCAAAGCCGTTGACTGTGACGTAGGCACGCATTTCCTTACAGAGTTTAACTCCGTTCAGCGGCGTATTTTGTCACCAGTTGGCTGGCAAGCTTCCCGCCCTCGAATTCCGGAATCACCACCTCATTCGCCCCGGATGTGCGCATAGCCTCGGCATAGCGTTCCTGCCCGGCCCGGGTGATGATGCGCAACTTCGGATTGAGCGCCTTTGCCGTAATGGTGATGTAAAGATTGTCCGCGTCGTTGTCAATCACCACGCAAAGCCCGCGCGCGCGCTCGATGCCGGCCTCCTGCAAGACGCTGTGCCGCTTGGCATCTCCGTGGATCACCAGCGCGCCTTCGTGCAGCAACTGCCGGTATAAACCTTCGTTGGTTTCGATCAGGACGAAGGGAATGAGCGATTTGTTCAATTGCTCCACCACCGTCCGCCCGACCTGCCCATAACCGCAAATAATGAAATGGTCGCGAATGCGCTCCAGATTCATCTCATTCAGCATGGATTTCCAGACCTCCCGGCCCTGATGGCCCAAAAATGTCAGTAGAATGCGCTCGGCAAACCAGATCTCGAAGGCGAACATTCCGAAGGAAACCAAAATGGAGAAATATTTGGTCGAGCCACGCACGGCGTCGTAGTGAATGGCATGCGGGTGGACGAACCAGAAGAGCGCATTGGTAAACGAAAGGTGTTCGGAACGCATGTAAATCCATACGCTGACCAGTACAAAAACCACAAAGACCAAAAAGGGAACCACCAGCCGCCGCACGATGATCAGAATCGCGCGATCAAACATCAGAAAGCGTGAAACGCGCCCGGTACGGAAGGAGCGGGCGGA
>Ga0335085_10004345_pt1 | contig 23630 bp, 14 predicted proteins | sample Lox_Sample_45_FD_206712 | JGI IMG/M metagenome (GOLD analysis project Ga0335085, IMG submission 206712) | Soil microbial communities from Loxahatchee National Wildlife Refuge, Florida, United States - Lox_Sample_4.5 | ecosystem: Environmental > Terrestrial > Soil > Wetlands | place: USA...
GACGGGAGATGCGACGAAGACGCGTGCGTTGAAGGGGAATCCGGTTCTCACGATGGCCGATACATCGAATGACCAGTCGCGCGATATCGCGGATGCAAATTCTGGCTTTCCGAAAGCGGGCAATTCGACATGCAGCGCGGCCGAAAAACTGTGACGCACATCGAAATCCGAGGACGCATAGTCCCCGACTCCAGAGATGGAGTTTGTGTTGCTCACCACGTCGTTCGACCCATTGTCGAGAGAATGGGAAAATGTGTAACTGAAGATTCCCTGTACGCGTGACGAAACAAGTTTTCTGTACTGTGCTTGAAGCGCTTCGTAATTCGAATACGCGGTGTTGTTGGTGAGAAAGAAATAGGACGCGAAGTCGCTGTTCGGCTTGTAGTAACCGGCGTCGCGCAGCAGATTGCGCCCCGCCTGGCCGACGTAGGTCAGCGTAACAACCTGATTGCCGGGCAACGCCTTCTCCAAAGCAACATTCCACTGATAAGACCGAGGGAGCTTTAGATTCGGCACGAACCCATAGGACCCCGGATAGGGCGGCTGACCCGAGTTCACCGGCAGATACGGCGTCGCGTCCGCGATCGGTACATTCACTGTGGGAGTGGTCAGGGAAGCGGAATTCGGGAATGCCGTGGCGAGGTTCCCCGTCTGCCCGAGCCCCAAATCGTAGAAGATGCCCCATCCCGCACGAAGGACAAGGTCCCGGTTCTGTGTCAATGAGTAGGCGACACCCAGCCGTGGAGCTACGTTCCCATACGTCGTCGCCCAGAGCGCTGTGCCTGAGGGGGCAAGGGCAAGTTCCGAAGGATTCCCAGTGTTGGTCCAGGAGGCCAGCGTTGTAGAGCCTCTACCCGTCGGAGCCGGACTGAGTTCCCAACGCAGTCCATAGGTAAGGGTCAATCGCGATGTGGCTTTCCACGTATCTTGCGCATAGAGCGAGAGCGCTTGCGCCAGAAGCTGAGAATCCGTGCGGCTCGTTACCGCCAGACTCCCCTGCCCTGTGGCGATGTAGTCCTGGACGGTGTCAACATCGAATTCAAATGTTTGCGGAGACGGTGCCGTATTCAGGAAGATCATGCGGTAGTCCGCCCCAATCTTTATGGCATGGCTGCCTGCGGCGATGTCGAGGTCGTCCGCAAGATTGAACTGCTTGGTTTTCGCATTGGCCAGCGGACCCTCGGAAAGGAAATTGGTGTCATCCGTTTGAAATTCAATAAGGCTGCCCTTGGCTGGCAAACTGCCTAAGAAGAAGCTGGGCGAGAGTGGCACCGCCCCGGAAAACGAATCGAGCACATCGGTCACACCCGACTCCTGCGTCGAATAGTTTCCGCGAAGAGAATTGGCGATGGTATTGCTCAACATCATATTCAAACCCGCTGTCAGGGTTCTTGTATTCGTCGTGACCGCCTCGAAGGTGCTGAGCCCGTAGACGCGGCTCGCCGTCTCGGAAGGGGCGTCATTGTATCGTCCGAACAATGTGAATTTGTCGTTGAATTTGTGATCGATTCGCACGCTTCCCGCATTCAGGGTCGCGCTGTTTGAGTATGTTCCCGTGAACTGTGCCGTGTAACCGTCCGCCGAAATTGGTCCGTTGGGAATGGGATAAGCATTCAGCAAAGGCGCCAGCGCGGACGGAGCGGAGGTACGTGAAGAGCTTGAAGGAACATCAATCACGGACGTTTGTGGCAAACGGAGACGCGCCCCCTCGTAAGACAAGAAAAAGAATGTTTTGTCCTTCCAAATCGGGCCTCCGAGGAATCCGCCAAAGTCATTGTGGCGCTCCGGTGCTCGCGACTGACCGGCTGCATTCGCGAACCAATCGTTCGCATCCAGGACATCGTTTCGGAAGTACTCGTAGACTCCGCCATGCAAGTCATTCGTTCCCGAACGTGTGGTCAGGAGAACCTGTCCGCCCGGGGATCGGCCGAACTCGGGTGCAAAGGACGACGTCACAATTCGAAATTCCTGCAGCGCCTCTACGGAAACCAAACTGCTCGTGCCACCCAGTGCGCTGAACGCCTGCGACGTTCCAGTCCCGGATTGGCCGGGAAGAAGCCCGGCCGTAACGCCGAAATTTGCGGACACCCCATCGACACTGAAGCTATTCGTGTCGGACCGCTGTCCTGCAATGCTGAACTGGCCGGTGGCCACTGCCCCCGTAGTTGGAGCGATGACGACACCCGGAGTTAGCTGCAGGAGCGTGTTGAAGCTGCGGCCGTTCAGCGGCAGATTCTCGACAAATTGACGTTCGATTACCGTGCTCACCGCCGCGGACTCCGTGTTGACGAGTGGCGCGCCTCCTTGAATCGTCACGATCTCCGAAACGGCTCCAAGCGGGAGCGCGAAATTGATTGCCAAAGCGTCCTGCACGTTTACAGTGATGTCGGGCTTGATGATGGTTTTGAAACCGTCTTTGGAGACCTGAACCCGGTAATTCCCTGGGGGGAGATTCGGGACGACGTAAATCCCTTCATCGTTCGTCTTGCCGACGACTTGGACTCGGGTTGCGTCGTTCACAACGATGACCTCGGCGCCGGCGATGGCAGCGCCCGAGGGATCCGTCACCATGCCGCTGACCGTTCCGGTGGGTGACTGCGCAGCAGATGAATGAACGAACAGGAGAAACAGGCATGAATGGAAGAGCAGGCTACGCAGTCGCAAAGGATCCTCCCGGAAGTGAGGGATCGGTCCTCACTAACAAGGTCTATGCGAATGCCACGTATTTTTGTGTCAGTCCTGATTTGTCCTTAATGCAGGACAGTTCCAAAGACACAACTCTTGTGTCGCTAGGGATGGTTTGGGCTAATTCGAAGATAGGCGAACAACAATTGCTTCCCACTTGGGTGCTGGCTTCCGCCGTTTGGTTCAACCGTTACGAAAACGGCATCAATGTCTTCGAGAGACTTCGGATCGTCGGCTTTTAAAACCCAGCGCTTTTTGCTGACGTTGTCTTCGTAGAAGATGCCGAGGCTGCGAGCTTCTTGCTTGTCTGGTCCCTTCCGACCCCAGGCTTGGAACGAACTCGCGTTCTGAACGCCAGGCTGCGCATCCAAGTCAAATGCATAGAAAATTAGTCTCTTTCCCTTTGTGTAGAACACGCGGCCGTAGGTCTTTGCCGTTCCTTTTCCTGAAACATCGTGGACATCCGCCATGTACAGGTCGCGTGCGCCCATCAAGTCTCGGATGTCCCGGTCATGGGCAAGGAGTTCCTGCCCCTTTGCAACTTCGGACTCGGTTTGATTGAGAGCTTGCTCTCGTTCATTCACGAGTTGTGTGAGCTCGCTGACCTTTGCTTCCAGGATGGCCGCTTGTCGCGCATTGTCGTCCCGCTGTGCAGATGCCTGATCCACGGTCTTCTGTAGTTCCGCCAGTTTCGCTTGTGCTGCGAGCAGTTCCTCGTCGCGATGCTTCTCGGCTTCGCCATTGGTCTGCGCTGCCTGCTGTGGAGCGCGGCCGGATGGGGTTTGGGAAGACTTTAAAGAGTTGACGATCGCGACCTGTTCGGCCAGTTGACGCTTCAGGTCCGCGATGAGCTTCGCATCATCGGCAAGTTTCTGCTCGAATTGGGCTCGCTCGTAGCCTGCGTCGCTCGCCTGCGCTTCGAGCGAACTTTCCGCCTCTTTGACCGGCTGGGGGGATGTTCGGGCGACATCGGTTCCGCGCTTCAACCCCGTCTTGTAGGCGGCAACTCCAAGAGCCAGAGCTAAGAGAATCGCGGCTGCAAATGGCATCCAGATTTCCCGCCAACGAAATTGCGACGGGCGATATGTGAAACGCTTCCCGACAGTTTGGGTTGTGGTCCCGTTATCTCCGACGGTCAGCGCGTGAGGATCAGGCTCCTTCTTAAGGCGTTTGAAAAACGCTGCCTCTGCTTCCTCCGTAGACCAGGAGGAAGCCAAACTCTCCTTCGACGCAAGGTCGTGTTCCTCGGCTAACGCGGCGATGCCCTTGACAGTCGCCAGTTCGTACTCTCGGAGCAGACGCCGGCACTCAGGACAGGCTGCGAGATGCGCATCTAGTCTCGCCCGCTCGTCTCCGCTCAGTTCACCGGCTGTTGCCGCTGCACAGAGTTCGCGGAACTCCTCATGCGATTCCATCGTCTCAGTGCCTCAAGTTCTCCCGAAGTTGATCTGATACCACACGGACTACCGCCTGTTCAATTCGTCTTCGCTCAAATGTCTGCGGAGCTTTTCCAGACCTCGATAATGATGATTTCTAACGTTGGCGTAGGACTGGCCCAGCTTTTCGGCAATCTCGGCGAATGTGTACCCTTCAAAAAAGTGTAGACGCAACGTTTCCCGCTGATCTTCGGTCAGGTCGTCGACAATTCTTTTCCAACCGTTCCTGCCGAATAGACCTTCGACCGTATGGTCATAGTCTGCTCCGGTCGAACCGGATTGCCTAGTTTCGAGCATTCTGTCCGCAATTCCGGACACATAGAAGCCGTGCCCCTTCAGATCCCTTCTGCGCAAAAGCGCCTGAGTATACGCGATCTGGATAATCCACGACCGGGCGGAACCCTTTGAACTATCGAACAATGTGTTCTTGCGGTGGATATAGAGGAACACTTCTTGGACAAGATCGTCAGCTTCGCCATTGTCGCGCAAAATCCTTTCGCCCACATTACGGACAGACCGCGCGTAACGCCTAAAAAGCGATCCGAGAGCATCATGTTTCCCATCCTGAATTTGCGCGATTAGCTCTTCGTCCGACGACCTTATTGTTTCTGCGGAATCCTTGGAAACCGTATCGGTCTCAACGACTTGTGGCCGCCGTAGCGGCAAGCCTGGAAAGCGAGATGTGCTCAGCGAGCTCACAACCGATCCGACCTCCGACGCTGTCCCAGAGCCCTTGGCCTTAGTTCAATCTCGAACCCGTAATCTCATTCGGTGGTCTTGATTATGCGTGTACGCAAAACTCGGCAGTTAGTTGGAGTGCTAATTGTCGAACTTGCGCGAACGATTCGGCCAACGTCTCAAATCAATTCGATTGGCGAGAAGGATGAGCCAAGAACAGTTTGCTGAGCTTCTTGGTATCTCCGTCGACTTTCTGAGCCTGATCGAGCGTGGCATCAATGCGCCCTCATTCGAGAACATCGAAGTTTTTTCAGCACAGCTAAATATGCCCGCATCCGCCCTCTTCGAGTTCGGTACCGGCATCACGGATTCGATAAACCGATAAAGATCACTCCCGACTGTCCTCAATGAGATCGAACCGCCTCTCAGATGGACCCGTAATGCCATTCGGTGGTGCTCGTAAGGAGGTTACGACAAACTTTTCCGCGGTGCAACGCAAGAATTGCGAGATCTCAAAGCACAGTTCGGTCTCCGTGTTCGCCAGATTCGCGACGAACTGGACAAGACTCAAGAGGAGTTCGCGGAGATACTAGGCATATCAGTTGACTTCCTGAGTCTGATCGAAAGAGGACGAAACGCCCCCTCATTCAAGAAATTGGAGCGCATGTCACGCGGCTTGAACAAGCCGGTTGCGTATCTGTTTACATTCGAACCGAACTACAAACCCAAGAAACGCCGCCCTCGCTAGCTCTAGGTACCGTGAGCGTTCTAACTCTGCAGAAGGGGCCTGTCCTGAAAGCCGGACATTAGTCATGTGAGCCTCTTCCCGCTTCTGGCGCATGTTAGGTTCATTTCCATGAAGTCGGAGGCTGGTTTGCAATCTCCCTTCCTGTCTGGCCGTCGGCTTCCACGGTGGCTTGAATGGAGTTCCTCGTTTACGTTTTTAACCTCAGTTGGACTTTTTCTTGCATCGCTGTTTGCTTATGGCCTACAAGGGACCTTAGCAGCGAGCCTGATTCCGTTGCTTTTGGGTGCGCTTGGCTTTGCGATCTTTCTCAACATCTACTCCTTTTTGAAGTTAAGAAGGGAGCATAACGACGCGGATTTGGCATTTCGTAATACGGCTTGTGAAGCCTTTTCCATCTTTCAGCATGTCTTGGATGGGATCGTCATCGTGAATGATGAGGGAGAGAGTTTGGATGCGAATCCCGCTGCCACAAAGATTCTACGTGTCTCGATCGACGACCTGATCGGTCGCAATGTTGCCACTTTCGCACCTGGTTGCCGAGGCTTCAAAGGGACATGTAGCTCTTTCCTGAAAAGTTGCGCTAACCGGCAAACGCTGGAACTGATTGCTGGTGACGGCACAATTTTGTTCGCCGAGGTCGCCATCACGACAGACTATCTGCCCGGACGTCATGTCCTGGTCCTATGTGATGTAACGGAACGTACTCGCGCAGAAGTCGCTCTCAGAGAAAGCGAACGGCGATTCCGGTACATGGCCGATAATATCCAAGAAATATTCTGGCTCATGGACGCCGATACTCTTGAGGTTCTGTACGTTAACCCAGCCTACTCGGGCGTAACAGGGTCCAGCATCGAGAGTTTGCGGCAAAATCCCTCTTCCTACCGAGATCTGATCCATCCAGAAGATAGGATCCGGATTGTTTCCAGGCTTCAGGACCTCGCCCAGTGTGGAACCTTCGATGAGGAATTTCGATTTATTCATGCCAGCGGCGAAACACGCTGGGTGTGGGCAAAGGGATCATTGGCGGCCGGAGGAAACGAAAAGCGGTGGCTGGTTGGCACAGCCCAAGACGTAACGTCACGGAAGCGCGCCGAAATGAAAATCACAGAGCAACTTGACCTCGTGGACGCTGCACGCGCCGAGGCGGAAGCGCTTCGAAAAGCGACTCTGGCCTTGACCCGGAATCTCGCAATGGATTCGGTGCTCGACACGTTGATGCAGTGCATCTTTGACCTGATTCCGTACGACCGAGCAACAGTAATGTTTTTAGAAGGCGGCGCCGAGTTAATGGTCGCGCGCGAGGCTCCCCGCAACGTCTCAAAGAGAATCGGCCTTACCTTCAGCTCATCCTGTAGCGTCTTTGTCCAACGCATGCTGTACGAGAAACAGGCTGTATTGCTGAGTGATACATCAAAGCATGCTGAGTGGCAGGACATTCAACCACTTGAAAGCGTCCGATCGTGGTTGGGAGTTCCCCTCATCGCAGGGGGCCAAGTGCTTGGTATTCTTTCCCTAGGAGCTCGGGAAGCTTGCAAATTTACGCCGGAACATCTTCGCCTCGCGAAGTCACTGGCGATTCCCGCTACGGTTGCCATCCAAAACGCTCGAACCCATGAGCGAGCTGAGATATATGCCGCAGAGCTCGAGCTACGTCTGAAGGAACTGCGAGAGGCGCAAAGTGCATTACAACAATCCTCTCGCAAGGGGTAACAACAACTCCTTTAATCTCTCTTCTATTACCGAACAGACAGAATTACAGCAAGAAAACGCTGGCTCCGAAGTTCTTCAAGAACTACTTTACGAGTGTGGCTAGATATCATCGGAACGCAAAACCGAGGCTAATATTCGTTCATCGACGGGTTCAAAATGGGACAGGCTGTTACGCGCATCCTTTAAGAAGGTGACTCGAGACAACTCTTCGCGCGTAATCGCAGTAGAACTGACTAGTTGCCATTCGATGTGACCGATTTCGAGATCGAAGAGACTATCGATTAGCTGCCCCTGAGCAGTGGTAAAGGGCACACGAAGAAATTTCTGATACTTCTGCAACAAATTCTGCCGTTGTTCCTCTATGTAGGGCATTAATACCGTGATCTCTGCTTTCCAAACGAGCCTTTCGAGCTCGGAAAGCGAGGACAAACAGGCATGGGGAACGGATTTTCCTTTGACTATCTGGCAAGCACCTAATGTCCAAGCATCCTGATTCGCCACCTCCAAATTCGAGTTCCAGCCCCTCTCGGCGGAAAATTTGGAAAGAAGATCCCGTGGCTGAACCAATTGCTCGACGGAATATTGAGAAAGCCATTCGCAGAGATCGGGGTCCCAACGAGCTAGTTCGGCTACCAGTGCTACAGTTAATTCTGTTTCCAGAGACGTCGGACGCTCACCAACACAAGTACAGCTGTAAAAGTGCATGTCTCCATACCGGAGCCATCCATTCCAAATTTGCTCGCTAAGACCAATTGCGGTCGGAACTTTTATTCGAACGTTCGACGTGCGCAATGGAACCAGAAAGTGGGTCCGACGAGCCGGATGAACGGAACGGCCAGCTCGTTCGTACTCTAAGAAAAACGCACCCCAAGCTGGCCAGATGGACGGCGAAAGACCCTCAATCCAAATCACATGCCTTTGAAATGAAGGCTCAGCAATTAGCGTATAAGGAGTCCGCAGACTTCTGTGATCGGAACCCACAACTAACAGATTGTACAGAAACTCAGTCGGCGAAACGTTGGTATCTATTGTAGTCGAGAACCATCGGAGGTCGTCTCCCAAGACTTGCCTAATGCTGCCAGACAATCGCTTTGGACAATGGTCAGGGAGTTGTATGAAAACCGACTTACCCTCGCGCACATCTCGTTCCACTGCTGTAATGAAAGCCCGCGGGCCGGGAAGCTCCCACCAATTCATTATTAGTCCTCGAATGGGAGAAGTTTCACGACGATTGGATCAAGTTCCCACTCTCCTCTCGCAGAGCACCGGACCAAACTCAACCTGTCGGCCCAACGAATCACATCTTCTATAGTCCTTTGGGGAATGGCATCGAGGAGGCTGACAAGATCGGCGATTGAGACCTTCCCGCCTAACGCTGCCATTTCGCCAAGAACCTTCACCGGTTCTGGCAGCGTTAGACCAAACAATTCTCGAAATTCTGCTCTTGATGCTCTGTCATTTAATTTGTTGTGCAGCTCATCTAGAATGTCCTTCCATCGGGGGTCACCGGTTGCTTTCTTCCCGAATTCCATTAGCAAATAGGGCCAATTGCCGGTCTTTTGAAAGATTAAATCTTTCTCGTCTGTCGCGTTTGTTCCAATTCGGCAGTCGCCCAGCCATTGCCATAAGACAGAATCGTGCCATGGCTGTAGCGAGTGCACAACGAGTCGACGTTCTGATTGGAGCTCGTCCAAGCGACGATAATTCTGAGAAATGCTCCAGCTTGTAATTGGGTCAGCGACGAATGTCACATTCACGAATTTCGAGACTGTTTTCTTGCCTACCCATTCGATTGCTTCCTCAACCCAACTTTGCGTCCAGGCACAGCCATTGACTAGAACAAGCGACGTCCCGGTCCTTAGCTTATCCTTGATGTCCAAAAGGCGAGCCCTGAAGTAGTCCCGGTCAGCCGACTCTTTCCCAACAGGAAAATAGAACCCGCTACCAAAAGCTCGCGACAGGAATACACTCAGGTCGTCCAGTCCGGCGGCCCGGGTTCCAAACAAAATGGTCACGGCATTCCTTTCAGCACGCATGCTGCTTTCCTGCAACGTCGTAAGCGGGTTCCGCTTCCAAAACTCTCTCTGGTCGCTTGTACGAAACACGTGAGCTTCAAAGGCTGGAGCTGGCTCCTCCTGGGCACTTTGAACCAATTTTGACTCGATCTCATCCTGAGTGCCCAGAAGCGATTTCACATTGGGTGTCCGCAGCGCGAAGCGGCCATTCACCTCCTGTAGTACACCGAGACCGACCATTTCTTCCAGAAGTACTCGAAAGTCCTCTTCTGAGCGCGCGTCATGAAATCCGCGTGCCCAGAAGTCGATTGCGAGCGCTCGAACATCAGCGACTGACATACTGTCAAATGCAGGACTTTCCTCCGACTGCCCATAGAGCGCGATGATCAAAGCTATGATTCTGTAACGAAGATCGAGATTTAGGGTGAGTTCGAACCGCTCTCTTATCGCGCTCCGCAAATGCCGAGAGGTGTATGCATCTTCGACGTGTTTGGCGGTAATCACGCACGGAGGAGTCAGTCGCCAATCGAAGACAGGAGGAGAGTTCCGATTTAGATGTTGAAAAAGCTGATTGCAGTAAAGCTGGATAAGGCTGGGATAATAATTTGTCTGGGCAAGAATGCGAGTAACGAGGTCTGCTGAATCGAATCTCAACCCCATGCTTCTGAGCGGCTCTTCAATTAGTGCCTTCGCCGCCTTCCATTCACCACCATCCAAAAGCGGCCCGATACAAATCGGCTCTCCAAAATGCGCAAGTGGCTGGTTTTCCTGCTTCACGGTTCTCTGGACATTATGAAGCCCGGCAAAGACGACTTTAAAGCGACGATTTGTCCGCTCCATCAAGCCTTTTAGCAACGATGTCCGCTTGAAATTATCCTTGGAGTCAGATTCTAGGAAACGATCGGCCTCGTCAAGAAGGAGCAGAATACGGCGCCTCTCGTCCTTTTCTAACCACATTTGGAGTTGCTCGATAACTGCGTGATCCGAGCGTTTCCTTTCCAAATCCATATCAACCGTTTGCACGGACACAAAAGCCTGGGCAAGGTTAGCCCATAGCTCATCTTGTGTAATGCCAGCCGCTTTCAGATCAAACCAGACCGCGATCCGACCTGCTGAGGGATCGTGAAATTCATCTCTGATCGAAATGAGTAAAGCCGTCTTGCCCAGTTGCCTACCACCATACACAAAGCATGAGCCCATCGGATCAATAACTTGGCTCCTTTCGTACCTTCGCCCATAAAACATTTCGGGAGGGACGAGCGAAGAAGTGGTGGTATAGGGGTTTGCATATGTAAACGGTAGCGCGCAACTAAAGAGGACCGGAAGACGTGCTTTTGCTTCGCCACACAAGAAGAGGAGGATGATTTCGTCGATGAACAAGAAAGTGAGATGTTCTGCCCGACAGAGACTTGCCAGGTTTCGTCTCTTTAGCTCTCCGAATCGGTCAAAATACAGCACGATCGGAGCATCGCCCAATCTACCAGGGCGGATTAGTGTGATAATTTCTTCTTCCGACGGGTGATCCCAAATGCAAAGAACTCTATAGCGTCCATTCGCCGACGACCCGAAATAAGGCAAGGGACATTGGTCCCGATGACTTAGGGGCTTCGTGGCAAGTGAAACCCAAGCCCTAGGCTGCCCCGCGCCCTCGCTGATGCTTAAAACTTCAAAGCCGAGACATTCAAAAAGTACTTTCAATTGCTCCTGATTGGCGCGCTTTAGCTTCTTCAACGATAACCACGCCTCGACCATTGCCACGGCTTCTCTCGCTTTAGAGTCAGAGAGATGGCCCATTTCAACACTAGGGAGCCCCTTCTGGTTTTCCAAACGAGATAAGAGCGATCCAGATAACCGAGGATCGTTCAGGAATTCTTCAATAGCGGAGCAAGCACTCGGAAAGAATCTATCGAAAGAATTTTCCGGAGTCTCCGCGTCAGGTAGACTGCCTCCTCGCCCAACGATTTCGATATACTCTGTTGCCGTGTCGATGTCCCCTGTTTCCAATATCCCATTTATCCGATTGAAATTGGCGTCGTTGAGCTGGATCCCGCGTGCCATCATTGATTGTTGAACTTGCTTCACCAGGGTAGTCTTTGCGTCGTTTATTGCCGACACGATTGAATCTAACTGCCCCTCTGCCTCCCGAAAATTCCGTGTTATTGAAATGCGCTCAGCAATACGCTCAACAAGTTGAAGGAATTCCGAGCGCTCCTTGTCGCGCACAAGTCCACGAGAAACACCGATCTCGATCTTTTTGCGGCATTCTTCAACATGCCGCTCAAGCGTCTGTTGACAAACATGAATCTGACTTTTTTGTTCGTTGATCAGGCGTTGAACTAATTCTCTTTTTTGGCCCGTCCAATTCAGATACTCAATAATCCGACCAGTGGCTTCATGGTCGCGCCATTTTCTCGAATTTTCTTGAAAGGCTTCTTCCCAATCATAGCTTTTGCTTCCAGCAAGAGACTCGACCAAACGCCGAAACAAGGCGCGCTCTTCCAAAAGCGGCTCCCAATTGTCACGGCTTACCCCCAATCCCGGCATGAGCAAGAATTCCGACGACAACACATATTTGAGCTCAGGGTCGGACCGCCGAGGCTCAGGCGTGGGGTGAAGCAAGGAACTAAGTCTGTTGAACGCGAGTCGGCAACAATTAAAGGCCGCGCGAATCCTAATGTCATCCGTGCTCCTAAAACTCTCGTCCAGTTCTTCCTGAACCTCGCCTTGAAGGCGATCGACAGCATTTCGTACCTCAACTAGTTTGCTCAGGCGGTAGTCAACCTTCCCAGACGGACGGTGTTCCTGTAGCGACATCCATCGACGCGCAAAATCAACGGCCTCCTTCGTATGTCGTTGTATAACTGCCAAGGCTACAGCATTGATCTCACCGCTGAGAGCTGTTCCTTTCAGCTGGCGATCGGTCGCATTCACTTCCGTACGAATCTTATTTTCGTTCGCAAGGCGGCTCACAATCTGTGCGGTGTCGGTGACGGTACTTGGATCATTGTTGTGAATTTGTGCCAACAGAGAAAAAAGGATTCCTCCCCGGTCCAACCATTTCCGCCACACCTTCGCGGCCGGAGCAAATCTGATCTGCGTAGCGCGCGCCTTGTCCGACCAGTCTTGGATCTCGTCTTGAAGGGAGTTCAATTGCTGATTCCAACTGTCGCTATTCTCTGCATATTCGAGTGCCGCCGGATCCAACTCAAATTGCGCTGTCCCATAATCGGCGATAACGCTGCACGCCGAATAAAGACTCTTTAGCCCAACGAGTTTTGGAAGGCCCGACCTTAGGACATTCACACCCCCGCTGTTAGGCGCAGAAATCGCCGGGCACAAGGCTGCGGAAACCGAAATAAGGCGTTGGGCAAAAGCCTCGGCCGCAGAGTGGTGAACAAAAGATCCGACAAATCCAAAGTCCGCTTTTAACTGCCTTTCCAGATGGCCATGCGCTTGTCGGATTTCAATCCCAATGGCAAGAGCACGCACCGTGCAGCTTGGTAGGGAAGCCGGTGAGCTTGGATAAATTCTCTCCAGGCAAGTTGCCAATTGATATGCAGCGCTCAGCCTCTGTTCCGACAGCGCCAGCCAGGCCAACTTGTGAGCTTGAACGTTGTTAACTTCCAACTCAGACGCTAATAACTCCAGCGCGATTGTCTGTGCCGTCTGTTCCGACGGCGCACGAAAAGAACCTTCATCTAACCCTCCAGACTTTGGGGCCAGAGCGGAAGGGGGGACCTCTTCCACATGGCCAGCAGAGGATGACGGCGGTTCACCCGCGAGCTCCATAGTTGGAACCGAATCTTTGAAGCATGCCGAACCTGGTGTGACTGTCTGGTGGTCCGGCGCTGCCTCTCCTTGAGCCGCTTGCTTCGTCGGCGTTTCTTCCATCCCTGTTTCGGATTGAGCTCTCGCGACTCCATGCCTAGATTCGATCGGAAGCTCACCGGGAAGTACGATCAGTCCTCTTTCAATCGCAAGAACAAGGGAGGCACCGAACTGTCCACCGATTTCTTCATATGCGACCGCACTTTCTTCTTCGCCGATGTCTTTTCCGCTCTTTGCCATCAAGAGTAGAGTCTTAATAGAGTGGACCTTTGCGCTAGTCTGTTCATCGAGTTCAAAAGTCCCCTCAGCCAAGTGGCTCTGCAGTGTTCGCGCAGCATCTTGGCATTTTCGAAGACCAGGGAATTCGCGACCATCTTTTCCTTGGAGTGTCAGAACCTCGTCTAAGATGCTAACGACTTCTTGCAGCTGCCTGTCTCGATCCTCGCGCGCTTTTTGGGCATGTTCGATCCGGTCCATAAGCTCTTCGAATTCCGCGAAGGATTTCAAAGGCTTCGACTGCGGATCAATCCCCGTATTCCCCGCGAGATGGAGCAGAGCTTTTGAAAGTACCGTGTGTTTGGCGCGAAGATCAGAGAGCGTCTGTTCTAGACTATTTTCAGGCAACACTCCGAGAGCCAGCTGTCGGCCTTCACTTTCGAAGGTTTCGGCCGCAGCTTCGAAGGACTCTCGAATTGCTTTCAGATCTCTCCTCAATTCGACCAACTTCGAAGGATGCACTTGCTGTTCCGAAGCAGTTGAAGACAACGAGCTATTCTCGCTGTGAGTCATAGGTGTCTCTTGATAAACCACATCCTGCGCTGGTTCTATTTCACCGACGTCAATATCGTTAAGTTCCGACCACGTCGGAGCCTGATTTAACAAAATACGCAAATACAGTTCAATCTGTTCGCGTGGGAAGTCTAAAAGTAAGCGGGAGATACCTTTTCTTAATGACTCTTTGCTGGGCGCATCGTGGTCATTCGTTATAGAACAATCCTCATGTTCAATCCCCACGCTATCCAGAAATCTCGCCATCATTGGCTTATGGCGAGCAAAAAAATATGTGCGCATCATATCTTCCACCAGGACGCGATTCAGGTGTTCCGTGCTGGCAAGGTGCTCGATGCGTTTTTCTTTGGGCCAGTGCTTGACCGTTTGTTCTCGTGAGTGGAATCTCTTGCCTAGGGCTTCAGCGGCCCAATCTATCAGACCGGACTTTCCGTGTTCCCAGAGTGCGAGAGATATCTCCCGACGTGCGGAAATCGGCAGCTCGCGCCACACCCTCACAGGGTCCGTCGATTGCTCTCCCAGTTTCACGAATGCCTCCAAGCCATAGCGAACAGTCTATGCAACTGCGATATGGCGGTATGTGTCCACCGATACAGAGACCGGCTTTTACATATAAGGCAATATCTGGAACGGATACTGATCCCGTGTGATCAAACTGACCTCTGAGAAATCTGGTAAAGTGATCGTCTGATACCCGCTCCCCATGGAAAAGAAACATATCATTTCCGGCTCTTGCCGGCACTTGCGTTCGGGGCAATTTCACGAAAAGCTTGTGTCAGAGAAATTTCTTTTCCCGATTGGTCCAGAGCGCGGGTTTGTAACTCTTGAAACGGAACTTCAACTAAAGTTCCTCGACACTGCTGGCGACGTAATTCTCTCTGATCAGGTGAAACTTGAACAAATTAAGCAGACATTTTGTCTCAAGATGCCTAGAGACAAATTCGACCGCGTTGCAAAGAGCCTTGGAGCGTCGGATTACGTGTTTGTCGTTTTCGAGGGCTCTGCCGAGAGGGCGACTGCCGTTCTTTGCTTCTACGATCTGGAGAATTGTCCTTTTGCAATAGTAGAAGAGGAAAATCCAACCCTAAGACTCGATGACCTCCCGCCGACGGAAACGACCTCCCTGCAGGTTACTGCATTAAGGGCTGCATTCTACAAAGTTCTCGCGCAAAAGCATCCGCAATTGTTTTCAATCAATGCCCAGCGTTTTCTAAGCACTCCCCATATTCTTACCCATTTATTTGCCCATGTTATGTCATTGTCTAGCGCTGACAATATAAGCTACATCTCGACGCTGAGGGTCTTGGCGGACCAACTTCGGTTGCTGGCGAAAAACCGAATAAGGAAGTTGGACAAAAACCACCATAAATTGTGGGCGACTTTCTACGGCGAACGAATCGGCTTCTTGGATGGCGGAATGTCACGAGTGGTCGGCTTACCTGGTACCGAACCGACTGGAATCCGCGTGGGAATTTATTCAGTAATTCCAGGAGAGAGAGACCTCGAAAAACGGGAGTCCTGGAATCTGCGCTCCTATGTTATCGGCGATGTCCTGAACGATAGATCGGCAATAAGGGAACCAAACGTCCGGACTGATACGAAGCGCCTACAGGAGGCTGCTCGATTTATCCTAGAGCCGCTCAATGCCTTGCTGTACGCAAACTCCCTTGAAGGGCAATCTCTAAAACTCTTGCTCATTCACGGTCCACTTCAATACCCTTTTGCAGTCTATGACGAACTTGAACCATCCTATATTCCGGCTCTTGATAAGAGCTTCCTCGAGAGTGTCGATATTTTCGAAGAGGACGTTCTGGCCACTGTCAATGAGATACCGAGTGGGAGCGACGGCAAACCGCTTTGGAATAGTTGTATACCAATTTATTTATACATCATGCGCCGCTTGTGGTCCTCGGTAGTTCCCATGGCTGGCGTCGTTGAGCGAAGCAGAACCGATTCCTTTGCCATTGAGCTGATTAATAATCTACTCGATGAAGAAGCCATTCCTCGTTCGACTGCAAAACGACTAAAGGACAGCATTGAAAAACATGAAATCGGTGATGAACTCCTATTTGGCTGTGTGCTCGATGAAGGCGAATACATTTTGCCACTAGAGGTTCAGAAAAATGTCAAACACCGCGCTCATGAACACTGGCAATCAGTCGTCGATCAATTCCCGAAGCCATTCGTGACGATGCTCAAATGCTCAGGAACCAATTTTCCATACCGCGTGGAACTGCCGTGTAGTCCGACGCTCGACCAATTGGATTCACGAATGAGCCTTCTGTATCACATGTCGCTGCTGTTACCTAACTATGCGTTCCCAGTTGGGATTGATATCGCAGATAAATACGCGAAAATTCCGGATTGGCTATCAAAAGGAGTATCGGCAAGTCTCACGACGGCAGTATTAAAAAAACTACTTAAAACTGGCGACACGCGCACTCTCATGCAAGTTCGCAAACTGCTCGCGCTGTCGCCGAGAGATTTCTTCTTCCGCCCAAAGGCATGAGGTGACGCGCAATGACTAACTCAGCTTCAAGCATAGGCACCGTTGTAGGGAATACCTCTCCTCAAGAATTTTCGTTCAACATGAAGAGATTCAGCGCCCGATTGGGCGACCTCGTCAACGTCGACATCGAAATCCCGACCGACGATCCCACGGGTAAGAAGCAAGGCGTGACTGTTTGGGGAAGAATCACGGAGCTCCAGCGCTTCAACCCGTTTTTGCCCGCAGAAGCTGGCAACGAATTGGCCGATGAAGAATTAGAACTAATCGATACGGTACTTTCGAACTCTAGGGACCAGGTTGAGGCGACCGTTCTTGTTTTGGGTATGACCCTATCGTCTAGTCCCACGCAGATCTTACCGCTAAATTATCCGGTCCAGCCCGGAGCAGTAGTTACTCGTCCGCACGAAACAGCTGTGAAGGCAATTCTAGTTGGAGACGAAGTCGACGTACCTAGATTAAAGATCGGGACTTTGATCGGCAGGCGGTCAGTCGAAGTGTCTCTTAAAACCAATGTCATTGTTGGAAGGCACATGGCTATTCTTGCGATGACAGGAGGCGGCAAGACAGTTGCCGCAAGAAGAATCATCCGTGAGTTGCTGGCAACGAAATATCCACTCGTTATCCTCGATCCTCACGGCGACTATTTGGGAGTTTGGGAAAAGCGTCTCCTTTTTCCCGAAAACAAGATCAAACTCTACTATCCAAGTGTGAATGTCAATGATCGTAACCGGGAGCTGATCAGTTTCCTGGTCTCACGCATGACTCAAGGATTTACGGATCCCCAGAAAGACAAATTCCACGAGGCAATGGATGCCACGGACCTGAGAGATGGCGAGAGTGTCCCTGTCAGCACGTTCATCTCCCGTCTGCAACAACAACTGGGACAAATTCAGGCCCGGCATGGAGGGACAATTCCCGCGATTCGACGGGGTCTACGCCTGGTCGCGAAGCAAATGGATGCCATGCAAGCGTCCAACGCGGCCCTTCGAAGGAAACTTGCGGAGTATCCCTTTGAGCCAATGCCTGACCCGCTGACGGAGCCACACAAATATGTGAGCCCGGGACAGGCCAGCATCGTTTACCTGGGCGGGTATGACCATCTGACTCAGTCCACACTAGTTGCCCTGATTCTGAAGCATTTGTTTGAAAATCGTGCTTCAATGACAAACGCAATTCCTCCCTTTTTCACGGTGGTGGAGGAAGCCCACAATTTCATTCCGTCACGTGGCGAAGGCCAAACCGAAACGCCTTCAGTCGACATCATTCAAAAAGTGATTACAGAAGGAAGAAAATTTGGAGTCGGCCTGTTGCTGATCAGCCAACGTCCAAGCCGTCTCGACGAAACTACGCTGTCACAATGCAATACTTTTCTTGTATTCCGGTTGGTTAATCCCCGTGACCAAGCGTTCGTTGAGAAGGTGATGGAAAACTTATCGAAGTCTGATAGCCGATTGTTGCCCGGATTCGGTCCGGGACAGGGGATCATCAGTGGGCAGGCGGTCAGATTCCCCCTGGTAGTTCAAGTGGACTTTGACAAAGACTTAATCACTAGGACGATTGGCGACGAGGATTTTGTGGATGCAGTTCGAAAATGGCAGAGCTCACCACAAGCTTCGGCAATAGAGCGCGGCCGATCGATCGAAGATGCACTCGAAGAAGCGGAGCGAACGACCTCTAATAAATGAACGCAGGAGAGAATACAACTATGGGAAAACGACCACATATTTTTGATTGCCCCTCGGCGATCTTTTTCGCTAGTTCCAAAGCACATACAGAGTTAGTGAACAACCGTATCCTGTGACGGCGAGCAAAGCACATCCCGTTTCCACTTTGTTCGCGGTAAAGTTGCTATGGCAATGACGGATGTGTTTACCAAGGCGGAGCGAAGCCGAATAATGGCCCGCGTTCGAAGCGTGCATACGAAGCCCGAAAAAATGGTACGGACGTTTCTTCGCAGGAATGGTTTTCATCTTCGTCTCCATGCGGCGTCCCTTCCCGGCAAACCGGACATTGTCGTCCCGGAATGCCGTACGGCGATTTTCATCAATGGCTGTTTTTGGCACGGCCACACCCGTTGTAAGCGGGCACTCCTGCCTAAAACTAGAACCGGATTCTGGAAAACCAAGATCGGCGGGAACATCGCACGAGACCGGCGGACCAAGGCGACGTTGAAAAACCTGGGCTGGCGCGTGATTACCGTATGGCAATGCCAGCTTACACCGAAGAAAATAGCGGGGCGACTTCAATCCTTGCTTCTGCGCCTCCGAGCGCCGGGGAATAAACTCTCTCAAGTGCGCTAGGCCGTGAGCCCCTTTTGTTGCTTTCATCTGAGACTAGTGTCGGTACGATTAATACCGTGGTGTGGCTACGGCATGGATCCCGATGTTAGACTAAAGCGGCATGCGACCGCACGTCCCCCTTCGAGACTCGCGCAATTCACGTAAGTTCCTCGCCGTCGACCTCTTCTCGGGTTGCGGTGGCCTTAGCACTGGTCTGAAACGAGCCGGATTCGTTGTAGTGGGAGCACTCGATAATCATCGCTTAGCCGTTGAAGCTTACAAAGCAAATCATAAGAGTGTGCGCGTTTGGCAACGCGATATTCGACAGTTCCCTGCGGTTCAGATGAGGCGTGAGCTCCGTTTGCGCCGCGGTAGGCTCGATCTTTTGGCTGGATGTCCGCCCTGTCAGGCGTTCTCGTCGATGCGCACGCTGAATGGAAAACGCACTCTTCGCGACGCCGACAAGGATCTCTTGTTTCAGTTTATCCGGTTCATTAAGGTTTTTCGACCCAAGGCAGTTATGATCGAGAACGTTCCGGGCCTGGCGGCCGACAAACGCGTCGTGCGATTTTGCGCACATTTGGCGCGAATGGGTTACCAATCCGAGGTTCGCGTGCTTGACGCCGCCGAGTACGGTGTGCCGCAGCGCCGACGACGCATGATCCTGTTGGCAAATCGTGTGGGACCGATCCGATTCGGCCGTAGATCCCGCGCAAAGAGTACCGTCCGGGATGCCATCGAGAAACTTTCATCTGCGGGCAAGAGCGGCGACCCGTTGCACGACTTCTCGGAAAAGCGTAGTAAGGAAATGTTGGATCGAATAAAGAGCACTCCTCCCAATGGCGGAAGTAGAAATGCCTGGCCGCGACGCTTGCGTCTGCGGTGCCACGACGAATGCAGCGGCTTCAAGGATGTTTACGGACGGATGCCCTGGGATGACGTAGCTCCCACGATTACAACCGGGTGCTTCAATCCGTCAAAGGGCCGCTTTCTGCACCCCCGTTATCATCGTGCCATAACGATGCGGGAGGCGGCGCTTCTGCAGGGATTTCCCAGGCGCTACAAATTTCCACAGGCCCAAGGTAAAGTAGCCGTGGCTGGCATGATCGGTAATGCGCTCCCTCCGCCCTTCATTGCTGCCCACGCGCGCCGAATTCGCACGACACTCTTTTCGTACGCAGATCGATTTCGCTCTACAGCGGCCTAATTATGCCCATGAATATCGACGAGATTTTGGTACGTGAACTGACGGTTCAGCAGCGCGCGGCGGCAGTTGATCCTGCCCGCGAAGTCCTTTGTCTCGCGTGCGCCGGTTCCGGTAAATCCAGAACCTTGGCTTACCGCATCGCAAGATTATTGTCCGGCGGTGCACGCCCCGAGGGCATTGTCGCCTTTACGTTTACCGAAAGGGCGGCGGATTCGATCAAGCGCAGGGTGTCGCAATCGCTCGCAAAAGTCGGCATTAACCCCAACGTTCTCGGAGCGATGTATATCGGCACCATTCACAGCTATTGCCAACACGTCCTCGGGAAAATGGATGCCGTGTATCGCCAGTTCGACGTTCTCGATGAGAATCGGCTGAAACTCTATATCATTTCCCGCTATCCGCGGCTCGGCCTGCAAGCGCTGCGCGCACGTGCACGCGGAAACAGCTATTTCGATGCGATACGGCAGCTTTCGAATGCCTGGAAGATTCTGAACGACGAACTTCTCACCGTGGCAGCCGTCACCGCCCGAGATCCTCAACTCGGCGGGGTCCTTGAGCGATTGGCCGATTCTCTCCGACAGGATCAGTACATCGATTTTTCCCTGATGATCCGCCTTGTCGTCGATGCTCTGGTTCGCAGTGACCCGGCAGCAAGAACTGCGGTCGCTGATTTAAAGCATTTAATGGTAGACGAATACCAGGACGTCTCCCCGGCGCAGGAAGAACTCATCCGGCGCCTGCACGCTCTGTCGGAGACTCTGTTCGTTGTTGGAGATGACGACCAATCGATCTACGCGTGGCGGGGGGCGGACGTAAGCAACATCCTGAACTTCCGGGGTCGTTATGCGAGCGCCGCCCAGCTTCCGCTTTCCGAAAACTTCAGAAGTACATCGGCCATCGTTTCGACTTCCGACGCGTTTGTAGCGGCCGAGCTCGGACCGAGTCGAATCGTTAAGAACCCAACGGCTGCCGCGGATCGTTCTCCCCGTGACTTCCGCATCACCTGGTTCGACAATCGAGCGGACGAAGCGGCCTGGGTCGCCGGGCGGATCGAGGCCCTGCTCGGAACGGCGTATCAAGAGGCCGACGGCACGGTCCGAGGTCTCACGCCGGCCGACTTCGCTATCCTCATGCGTTCAACGCGCGAACCTGAACAGGACGATTCTCCGAGGCATGCCGCTTATACCCGCGCTCTTGTGGCCCGAAATATTCGCTTCAGCCTGGAAGCGGGAGGAGGACCGTTCGATAGGCCGCAAGTTGCCGTGTTGCGCAGCACCTTCCAGCTTCTCCGCAATGGTTCGCCGACTCGGCCGGATGTACAAGCACACTTCGATGCTCAAGTCTTGCCGGCATATCCGCAAGCAAACTTCAACTCTCTCGCTGCCGTCCTGACGACCTGGGGTCGCCTGATTCATACGCCTCCGGGCGGCGCTCGGCGTCGCGTGTACCCGCAACAGCTCGTTTATGACCTCCTCGAAGCGTTCGACCTGGCGCAGGCTGGCTTTACTGACGAAATTCTCCGCGACATCGGCCTATTCAGTCTAATGATTCAGGACGTCGAAACCGTTTATATGAGCGTGGATTCTCCCGATCGATTCCGCGAGATATTAAATTTTTTGGATAATGCTGCGGAAACCGGGTACGACGTATCTACGGAAGATATTCTAGAACGCCCCGATGCCGTCGCCGTTTCCACGGTCCACAAGGCAAAGGGATTGGAATACCCGGTCGTTTTCGTCGTAGACGTTGAAGCGCAACGCTTTCCTGGGCGGGCTCGGGCCTACGAAGGCTGGCTTCCCACTGCGGTCATTTCGGCAGCGCTGAATCGCGGTGCCTATCAGAAGAATCGGAGCGAGGAAGCACGACTCTTTTATACGGCCATCACACGCGCCGAACGATATCTACACGTAACCGGAGCCGCAAACCTTCCCGGTGGCGCTCGGCCGCGCAACACTTCCGAATTCACCCGGCGCCTAGCAAACCCCGAGATATCCAACGACCCCAACAGTCTTCCCCCAGGTCTCGTCCCGGCGGCGCGGCAACGCCGCATCGATGAAACTGTTCTGCCCACAAGCTTCTCGCAGATCCGGTATTACCTGCGGTGCCCGATGGACTATCGATTTCGGCACGGCTTCGGCTTCACACCCCCGGTGCCCGACATGTTCGGTTTCGGCAAAACCGTTCACACCGCCATCGAAAAGCTTCACGAAATCTATCCGGATGCTGCTCCCACCCCGGACGAAGCCGCCGAGGTTGCGCGCGGAGTGTTCCATCTCAAGCATGTACCGCAGAGTCGCGACCCGTTGGCCAATCCGGGGCCCTACGAACGGGCCCGTGATAAATCCGTCGAAATTGCGCGGAATTACGCCCAGTCCTACGGCAGGGATTTTCAACGGCGACGACAAGTCGAGGCACGTTTTGAAATCCCGGCGAAAGATTGCGTTATCACCGGTTCCATCGATCTTCTCCTTAAGCAGGACGAAGCCGGTCGTATTGTGGAAGCCGAAGTCGTCGATTTCAAAGCCATCGAAGGCGGCATGGAGCCGGAAGTGAACGACGAGCTCGATTGGACCGAGTTGTCCCTCCAAGTGCAACTCTATGCCAGGGCAGCGCAAGAAGTGTTGGGCGAAGCCGCTCGCACCGGTTCGGTCCACTTACTCAAAGACGGCCAACGCGTCGCCGTGCCCGTCGATGATGCGGCCGTGCAGGCGGCCGTCGACAACATCGAATGGGCGGTCAACGGAATTTTGGCAGGGGATTTTCCCAGCCGGCCGCACCCAGCGAAGTGCGGAAAGTGCGACTTCGCGCGGATCTGCCCACGCGGAATGCAGAATTTTCGGCCCGGAGCACAACCTCCACCCGAAATTCACGTCCCTGGTGGTCGGGAACTCCCTCGGATTTTCAGTCAAGTCGCTCCGTGAGATTCCAGCTCGCGCACTCTCGCTCCGCAGGAGAATTCTGGCAACATCCGAGTTTCAACGCTGAATAGGAGCGCCCAGCCTCTGTACTCAGTTCGCCGGGAAGCGCCGGTGCTCCCGAATCCTGTCGTAGCTGACAGCCAGTTCCTGTCCGATTCTCAACTGGGTATAAACTACCGGTTGGCTGTCCAGTTTTCCGAATAGCATTCGATTCTCGTCGTCGCAGCGACTCACTTCCACCCACATCCATTCGCTCTCGCCAGACGGCTCGCGCGCAAATTCAATCTTTACGTGATCGCCGGGATTGTACTTGCTCAAGCCCCACCTCATGCGAATCGTAACACGATTTGAGTTCCTTTCAGATTCCCTGACAGTCTAATGCGGCACCAGGCAATCAGGCGAATCACCTGCCCACGACTGTGGTGGTGCTGCGTCCGCGCAGTATTTCGAACCCGCTCATCGCCGACCGATGCCAATTAGCCGCAGGGACACAAGAGTCTTGTCTCCATTTCCGCCGCTCCTTTCCTTGGGCACGGCTTCGGGATAATTCCTGCGCCCGGCAGCTTCGCGTCTTCTGCTTTCCCGGTTCCTCCCGGTGAATCGCTGGGTCCCTCCCAGAATGCAGCCGCTCGCCTTGGGAGCAGTATCCACTCCGCCCTCGGGTGCCCCAAGGAAATGGGGCAGAAAAAGGAGAATCAATTCATGTATCTATATGTTAAGTGGAATAGCTTTGAGTGGCTCGGCTAACCGTCGAATGATTAGAACACGTTCGCTGGTTGACATGCGACTCCCGGAGCACAGGCCTGCGCCGCCGTGGGCGGCGCGTTT
>Ga0335085_10004346_pt1 | contig 23621 bp, 20 predicted proteins | sample Lox_Sample_45_FD_206712 | JGI IMG/M metagenome (GOLD analysis project Ga0335085, IMG submission 206712) | Soil microbial communities from Loxahatchee National Wildlife Refuge, Florida, United States - Lox_Sample_4.5 | ecosystem: Environmental > Terrestrial > Soil > Wetlands | place: USA...
TTTCGTAAAACCGCTCAGGCCGCGTTCGAGGTGACGCCTTCCTGCGCCGGCAGCTCCTGCGCCATTGGAAGCGCCCTGATGCCGCCGAGGAACAGCGCGGTGGCGAAGTCGGCGGCCGCGCCGGGATCGTGCGGCGCACGCTGCAGCATGCGCTCGGCCACTTCGAAGGCGACGCCCACGATCGCCGCCATCAGGAGATCGGCATCGATGCGCGGAAACAGGCCCTTGGAGATGGCGCTTTCGATGTCCTCGCGCAGTTCCTCGAATCCGGCGATCACTTCGGGCGTGTCCATGCGCACGCGCGTGGTGTCGGCGGCATGGCGGATGGTGCGGAAGTTCACGCGGTCGTCGGAGACATAGTCGAAGAAGGTGCGGAAGGTGCAGGTGATGAATTCCTCCACCGTTGAGGCTTTCATGCGCTCGTCGTGCAGGCGCGGACGAATTGCGAGTGCGACCTCGTCTCTAATTGCCTGATAGACTTCTTCTTTGGATTTAAAATAATTGTAGAATGTTCCGGATGCGAGCGGCGTAGCGCGAATAATGTCGCGCACGGTGGTCGCACCGTAGCCGAGTTCCGCGAAGACCTGGCGCGCCGCATCCAGGATCAGTTGGCGATTCAAGATCTTCGTCTGCTCGCGCTTGCCGGATGTGACCGTTCGCGGCAGCTCTGTTTTCATCGCAGTGGCGTCCATCGGATCCATCCCTCCTGATCCATTTTGTCGCACTTTACCTACCCGTGACACCTCGTCAATTTCCGGACCGTCAACTATCTGGCCGCTGATTTTGTTCGATTTTGGCGCAGGGCCCCCAGCCTTGTGAAATTTCCGTTAACCGGAAACCACATAGCGCGACGCCGCGCGGCCGGGCCCGGCCGCAATAAAAATAGCAAGCAGAATATTTTTTATCGGGTCAGCTGAAGCGGCCCCGCCCCAGGCTGATGCGACCGGCACCGACCAGCATCACCGCCACTGCGCTGACGAAGTAAAGCGCCTCGACTTCCAGCCCGTAGGCCCCGCCGGGCGAGATGGTCATCACCTGGGGAGCGCCGCCAAGCAGGACGAGCGCCACCACCTCGAGCGCGATCAACGCTCCGCCGATGCGCGTGAAAAGCCCGAGAATGATGAGCACCGGCGCGACGATCTCGCCAAGATAGGCGCCATATGCGAGCGCGTCGGGAAGATTGTGGGAGGCCAGCATGGCCTTCACCGGATCGAGCCCGGTGAGAAGCTTGTGCACGCCATGAAACAGAATGAGACCGCCCAAGCCAAGGCGCAATACGAGCTTGCCAAGTTGTTCGGACATATTTGCCCCCACTACCCCGTTGGCTTGTTTATAGCGCAACGGCACGTCGCTTGGGAGCGGTCGGCCACTTTGGCGCAGGTGTTGTCAGTGATCATGGTTTACCCGCGTCCCGAATGGTGCGTCTATCGCGAAATGCGTGTGCTGACGGCCTTAAATCGATCGCTGCGTGCGTTCAGGGCACGTCCGCGCCCACCGCGTCGGAAACACTGGCGAAGCCGTCGCGCGCCAGGCATTCGAGCAACTCGCGCTTGATGCGCCCGATCAGCCCCGAGCCTTCGTAGACCAACGCGGTGTAGAGCTGAACCAGGCTCGCGCCCGCGCGGATCTTGCGGTAGGCGTCCTCGCCCGACGAAACCCCGCCCACGCCGATCAGAACGAGCTTGGCGCCGACGCGCCGGCGCATCTCTGCCAGCACGCGGGTGGAAGGCTCGAACAGCGGCTTGCCCGACAGGCCGCCACTCTCCGACCCGAAACGGCTCTTCAGCGCGGCGGGGCGCGCGATCGTGGTGTTGGTGACGATGAGGCCCTCGATGCCGGATTCGAGCACCACTGCGGCGATGTCGTCCAGCGCGTGCGCATCGAGGTCGGGCGCGATCTTCAACAGCAGCGGCGTGCCCGCGCTGCCGCGCACTTCGACCAGCGCACTTAGGAGATGATGCAGTTCGTCCTTCTGCTGCAGGCCGCGCAGGCCCGGCGTATTCGGCGAAGAAACGTTGACCGCCACGTAATCGGCGAGCGGCGCCAGTTTGGCAAACGCGGTGAGATAATCCGCGGTGCGATCGGGGCTGTCGCGGTTGGCGCCGATATTGATGCCGACGATGCCTTTGCGCCGGTGCGCCAAGCGCGCCCCCACCCATTCCATGCCGTCGTTGTCGAATCCCATGCGGTTGACGACGGCGCGATCCTCCTTGAGCCGGTACATGCGCGGGCGTGGATTGCCGGCCTGCGGGCGCGGGGTGACGGTTCCGCATTCGACATGACCCATGCCCTGGCGCAGCATGGCGCGGAAGGCGCGCGCGTTCTTGTCGAAGCCGGCTGCCATCCCGAGCGGACTGGGGAAATCGAGGCCCAGCACGCGTATGGCCAGTCGCGGATCGTCGGCGGGAGCCCGCGGCAGAAAAAGCCCGAACCGCGCCACCAGTTCGACGGTGACGTGGTGTGCGGTTTCAGGCGGAAGCAGCCGCAACAGGGCAACGATCAGGTCCATCATGCGTGCCCCCTAGACGAAAATGCCCTCAAAGTGGTAATTCCTATTGGCCCGCGCGGGATAGGAAGTATTACCGTCCACGGGACCGCCTTCTCAGTTCGTACGGCCAACGGGGGCCGACTCATCGCCTCGCCTATGCGATCACGCAAGAGCCCGGGTGCAAGCTGCGATTTAGCCCATCCGCGAACGATCCAATGGAATCGAAAGCATGCTGACGCACAAACAAATCTGGACCGCGATCGACGCGCTGGCGGCCAAGAACAAACTCTCCGCCTCGGGTCTCGCCAAGCTGTCGGGACTTGATCCCACCACCTTCAACAAATCCAAGCGCGGATCGCCCAATGGCAAGCTGCGCTGGCCTTCCACGGAAAGCATCTCGAAGATCCTGACGGCCACCGGCGCCACGCTTGAGGAATTCGTGGCGCTGGTGAGCAAGGAGGGCGGCGGTCACGCGCCGATGCGCCTCATCCCGCTGGTGGGCATGGCGCAGGCCGGCAGCCGCGGCTTCTTCGACGACGCCGGATTTCCCGCCGGCACCGGCTGGGACGAGATCCCCTTCCCGGAACTCGGCGACGAGCACGCCTATGCGCTGGAGGTGTCCGGCGACTCCATGTTGCCGGTCTATCGCGACGGCGACCGCATCATCGTCTCGCCTGCGGCAAGTGCGCGGCGCGGCGACCGCGTCGTGGTCAAGACGCTGGCCGGCGAAGTGCTGGCCAAGCAGCTGACGCGGCTGACCGCGCAGCGAGTCGAGCTCAAGTCGCTCAACCCGGCCTATGAAGACCGTTCATTCGCGCTCAACGAGATCGCCTTCATCCACCGCATCATCTGGGCGAGCCAGTAGTCCGCCTTCGCCCGTCCGCTTCTGACTGCCGTGCTTGGAGTTCTGGCATGTGGCATCCCGCGTTGTTCGCCGTGTCGTGGCAGACGAGCCTGGCGTTCTGGATCAGCTACACGGCGTGGTTTCTGATCGAGATGTCGATCTGGCGGCGCGATCGCCGCGTGGTCTCGGGAGAGGTCCGCGACCGGGGCAGCATGCTGTTCATCTTCGCCATGATCTTCGTCGGATTGACGATCGCCTTTTCGGCGCCGCACATCTGGCCGGCGGCGCGAGTGCCGCTTCCCGCGCTGCCCGTGTTCTGGACCGCCTTTGCGCTGATCTGGACCGGCATCGCGTTCCGCCTGTGGGCGATCTTCACCCTCGGCCGGCTCTTCCGCTTTACCGTTCTCATCCAGAACGACCACCACCTCGTGACAAGCGGACCCTATCGCCTGCTGCGCCATCCCGGCTACACCGGCAGCCTAATGACGATCTGCGGGATCGGGCTCGCCATGGGCAACTGGATTTCGCTGGCCGCGGCGTTCGCCTGTCTCTTGGTCGCATACCTCTGGCGCATTCGCGTGGAGGAAGCCGCCCTGCGCGAGCGCTTCGGCGAAGCGTTCACGGCCTATCGCAGGCGGACCTGGGCGATCATCCCGCCGGTGTGGTGACGAAGCCTTCGTAGACGCGCACGCGCTCGACGAACGCCGCCTCGTCGCCCTTGCGCAGCAGCGCCAAAAGCTCGCCCGCGCGATTCTGCAAGAGCCGGCCGTAGGCGGTGTCGGTTGTGCCGTTCACGGTGCGGGAAAGCGATCGCCCGATGTCGGCGCGATAGCGTTCCGCGTCGTATCCGGCCAGCGTGAGCGCATACTGGTAGCGGATCGCAATGTTGTCCGGCGCCCTGGCGAATGCCGCATCGAAGCACTTGCGACCCTTGTCCACGCTGGCACCGTAGAGCAGCAGTGCCAGCACCGGCCCACCCCCCCGCACGACTTCGATGTTCCATCCGCCCATTGCGGCCAGCGCCCAGGCATTGCCGGGGTCCGCATCAAGGGCGGCATCGAGCGCGCGCTTGGCCTCGCCGGCGTAGCCTTTGCGGCGCGCTTCGTCGTAGCCCTCGATGCGGCTTTCCAGGCCCAGCGTGATCGCCAGAAAGACGTAGCCGTTCGAAAGCTTGGAATCGGCGGCGATGGCGCGGCGGGCAAAGTCCTCGGCGCGCTTCAGGCAGGCAAGGCAGCGCTCCTCGCGCGTGGCCTCCTCGGCCAACGTGGCGCGCGCGGCATCCACGAAACCGCGTGCGGAATTGTCGGAGGCCGCGGCGCGGATCGCCGCTTCGTATTTGCCTTGCGCAAAAAGCCCGTCGTCCGACTGCCCGAATGCGGGCACCGCCAGGAGCAAAGCGACGGCAAGGGCGCGCTTCATTCCGTGGCCAGGAATCCCCCCGCCAAGGCGCGGTCGATCAGCGCGGCGGTGTCGGTGCAGCCGAACAGCACCGCGAACGAGCCGAAGCGCGGGCCCTGGCTCTGGCCGAACAGCACCTCGTAGATCGCCTTGAACCAGTCGCGCAGGGGTTCGAATGCGTGGCGCTTGCCGATCTCGTAGACCTCGTACTGGACCTTCTCGGCATCGCGTTCGCCGGCAAAGCCGCGCAGCTTCTCGGCCAGCTCGGCAAGCGCGGCGCGCTCCTTGTCGTTCGGCGCGCGATAGGTCTTGGTGGGCTTGACGAAGTCGTCGTAGTAGCGGATCGCGTGGCCCACCAGCTTGTCGAGGCCGGGATTGGCCCGCGGCGAGGCTTCCGGCGCATAGGCACGGATGAAGCCCCACAAAACCTCGCGATTGTGGGCGTTCGATGCGCTGACGAGGTTGAGCAGCAGCGCGAAGCTGACCGGATAGGTTTCACCCGGCGGCTCGCCGCCGTGGATGTGCCAGACCGGATTCTCCAGCTTCTGCGCGGCCGTCGCATCCTTGGTGCGGTATTGGTGGAGCAAGGTGACGTAGTCGTCGACGTTCTTCGGGATGACGTCGAAATAGAGCTTCTTGGCCACGCGCGGCTTCTGGAACATGAACAGCGACAGGCTTTCTTCCGTTCCGTAATCGAGCCACTCCTCCACCGACAGGCCGTTGCCCTTGGACTTGGAAATTTTCTGGCCCGCATCGTCGAGGAACAGCTCGTAGTTGAAGCCTTCCGGCGGCGTCCCGCCCAGCGCGCGCAGGATCTTGGAGGACAATTCGACCGACGAGATCAGGTCCTTGCCCGCCATTTCGTAATCGACGCCCAGCGCCAACCAGCGCATCGCCCAATCCGCCTTCCATTGCAGCTTGACGTGGCCGCCCGTCACCGGGGTTTCCTGTCTGTTGCCGTTGTCTTCGTAGACGATCGTGCCGGCCGCGGCATTCCATTCCACCACCGGCGCCTGCAGAACTACGCCCGTGGTGGGCGACACCGGCAGGAACGGCGAATAAGTGGCGCGCCGCTCCGGGCCCAGCGTCGGCAGCACGATGTCGCGCACCTTCTCGTAGTTCGCCAGAACCGCGAGCAGCGCGGAGTCGAAGCGGCCCGACTTGTAGCAATCGGTCGACGACAGGAACTCGTATTCAAAGCCGAAGCGGTCAAGGAACGCCTTGAGCCGTGCGTTGTTGTGGGCGCCGAAGCTGTCGTGGGTGCCGAACGGGTCCGGGATCGAGGTCAGCGACTTGCCGAGGTGGGCGCGCAGCATCTCCTGGTTGGGTACGTTGTCCGGCACTTTCCTGAGGCCGTCCATGTCGTCGGAGAAGGCAAGCAGACGCGTCGGCTTGTCGCTCATCAGCGCGAAGGCGCGCCGCACCCAGCTGGTGCGCGCCACCTCGCCGAATGTGCCGATATGTGGCAGACCGGAGGGGCCGTAGCCCGTCTCGAAGATGACCTCGGCGGCTTTGGTCTTGCGTGCCAGCAGCTTGCGCGCCTCCTCGAACGGCCAAGCGTGCGCTTTGAGCGCGTCGTCGCGAAGAGCCCGGTCCATGATCGCTTAAACCTTTCGAAAGGCTGCGAAACTAGGCTCTGGCACGGCATGACGTCAACTTCCAGCCCACGGCAGATTCCCGAAACGGTCGCGAGCGCGAACGACCTCGCGACGTTGGCGGCGCTTCGCGATGCCCTGGGCGACGATGTGCTCCAGGAGTTGCTGAATGCCGGGTTTGCCAACGTCGACCAGCGTTGCGAAGAGCTTCAGGCGGCGAGCCGGCAGAGCAATTGGCCCAAAGCCGCGGACATCGCGCTGGACATCGCCGACAAGATCGCCAACCTCGGTTTCAGAAGCGTGGCGGGCGCCGCGCGCAGCTTCGCCGCCGCCACCTGCGAGAACGTCGACCCGCATATGTTGCGCAATGGCGCGCAAATGGTGGTGTTCGAGTTCGAACGCCTGCGCCTTGGCATCGGATTGCAGATGCCGGAACTGCTGGTGTAGCAGGCGCTTTCCGTCGCATAGTGCGGCGTGCCGGACATCAGAATCACGCCCCAACTTAGCGCCCTTCCCGCCCTCGTGCCGGCCGGCGACGGCGCAGTGATGCATGACGGCGGGCGTCTCGGCCGCGCGGAAGCCGCGCGCCTGTTCCGCTCGGGCGAGGTCAAGGTGGCCAATGCCGCCTTCGTCGCGGGACGGCTGAAGACCGCGCCTTCCGCTCCGCTTTACGATGTGCTGGAGCTGTTCGCCTTCGTGCGCCCCTGCGTGCCCTGCGTGCCGAGCCCGCTCGGCATTGCCCGCGCGCTTGGAATTCCAACCAGCGAAGAGCCGCAATCCATGGCGCGCGCACTGTACGATTCCGCGCAGCGCCTGCTTGCGGAAATCCCCGAGTTCTCCGAAGCCACCAAGTCGGCCCTGCGCCCGCTCGCGCAGACGTTGGCCAGGGCCGGCTGGCGCTGGGCGCCGCATATCCTCGAGCTGATCGGAACCAGCGAATTGCAGACCGCTCCGCTTGCCGGCTTCGAGGTTTGGCACAAGCTGCCCAAATGGGAGGACGGACCGCTGCCGCCGCGGCCCTCGTCGCACCCGGTCGAGATCGCCGAGGCGCGCGCACGTCTCTCCCAGCTTGTGGGCTCCGACGGCGAGGAACGGCCCGAGCAGCGCGCCTACACCGATGCGGCGAGCTTTGCCTTCAGCCCCCGCGAACGCCGCGGCGCGCCGCGCATCGCCTTGGTGGAAGCCGGCACCGGCATCGGCAAGACGCTGGGATATCTGGCACCCGCCAGCCTGTGGGCCGAGAAGAACGGCCCCGGACTCTGGATCTCGACCTATACGCGCAACCTGCAGCGCCAGATCGTCCACGAGATTGCCCGGCTCTATCCCGATCCGGCCGAGCTTTCCGACAAGGCCGTGGTGCGCAAGGGCCGCGAGAACTACCTCTGCCTGCTCAATTTCGAGGAGGCCGTGCGGCGCCAGGCACTGGCCCCCGGTCAGCGCACGGTGGCGCTGGCGTTGATCGCGCGCTGGGTTTCGGCGACCCCCGACGGCGACATCTCGGGCCTGGGCTTTCCGGCGTTTCTGGCCGCGCTCACGCCGCTGCGCGAGATCACCGACCGCCGCGGCGAGTGCATCTATGCCGCCTGCCCGCACTTCCGCACCTGTTTCATCGAGCGCATCGTGCGGCGCGCCCGCGTGGCGCCGATCGTGGTCGCCAACCATGCGCTTGTCATCGCCAACGCCGCGCAGGACTGGCTTGCCGTCGACGAAACCACCGACGCGCCCGAAGGCCGGCGCGTGCGCTACGTGTTCGACGAGGGCCACCACCTGTTCGACGCCGCGGATTCCGGCTTTGCCGCGGCCGTGAGCGGAACCGAGATGGCCGACTTGCGGCGCTGGGTGCGCGGGCCGGAAGGCCGCCGTAGCCGTTCGCGCGGGCTGGAAGAGCGGCTGAAGGACCTCGTCGCCGACAGCGAGGACGCCATGAACGCCTTGGATGAAGCCGTGGCCGCGGCGGGCGCGCTGGCCGGCGAAGGCTGGCAGGGGCGGCTCGCCTCCCCGCGCGGCCCGGGCGAGGTGTTTCTGGCGGCGGCGTACCAGCACGTGCGCGCGCGCAGCGACGACAGCGACGGTTTCTATTCGCTGGAAGCCGAAACCCATCCGCTCGGCCAGGAGATGATCGAGGCGGCGCGCCATCTTGGCCGCGGTCTCAAGCGGCTTTCCGACCCGCTGCTGCGGTTGGCGAAAGCGCTGCGCAAGGACCTTGACGAGAAATCGGGCGAGCTTGAGCCGTTCCAGCGCGCACGCATCGACGCGGTGTCGCGGGGACTGGAATGGCGCGGGCGCATCGTCTTGCCGGCGTGGGAATCGATGCTGGAAGCACTCGTCACCGGCGAGGTGGACGAGAACTTCGTCGACTGGTTCGAGATCGCGCGCGACGACGGGCGCGACGTGGATGTCGGCCTGGAGCGGCGCTGGGTCGATCCCACGCTGCCATTGGCGAAAGAGGTGCTGGAACACGCGCACGGCGCGCTTGTCACCTCGGCCACCTTGCGCGACGCCGCCGACGCGGAAGACGACTGGGAGAGCGCGGAGGTGCGTACCGGCGCCCATCACTTGCCCGAGCCGCCCAAACGCGCCAGTTTCGGCTCGCCGTTTTCTTATGCCGGGCAATCGCGCGTATTCATCGTCACCGACGTCGCGCGCAACGCCGAGCAGCTGGCCGCCGCCTATCGCGAGCTGTTCCTGGCCTCAGGCGGTGGCGCGCTGGGCCTGTTCACCGCCGTGCGCGCGCTGCGCGCCGTGGAAAGCCGCATCGCCGCGCCGCTGGCCGAAGCGGGCTTGACCCTCTACGCCCAGCACGTCGACAAGCTCGACACCGGCGCCCTCGTCGATCTCTTCCGCAGCGAGGAGAATTCCTGCCTGCTCGGCACCGACGCGCTGCGCGACGGCGTCGACGTGCCCGGCCGCTCGCTGCGCCTTGTGGTATTCGACAAGGTGCCGTGGCCCAAGCCCACCATCCTGCACAAGGCGCGCCGCGCACGCTTCGGCAAGGGATACGACGACCTTCTGACACGGCTGCGGCTGAAACAGGCATTCGGCCGGCTGATTCGCGGCGCCACCGATCGGGGCTGCTTCGTCATCCTGCAGGCGGCGACACCTTCGCGCCTGTTGCGCGCCTTCCCGCCCGAAGCCCCCGTCGAGCGTTGCGGCTTGGCTGAAGCCGTGCGCAAAATCCGCGAGTTCCTCCCGGCGGACGCAGGCATCGCATGAAGCGGCTGGTTCTCCTGGCACTGTTGGCATTCAGTGCGGCAACGGCGCAGCCCCAGCCGCCCGACGAGCGGCTCGAAGAACACGACCCCACTGGCCAGTTCGTCATCGGCAGGGCGACGGCCGACGAGGTCAAGGCCCGGCTGGGAGCCCCGCTGGTGGAAAACCGCAACCGCGACGGCCGATTCGTTTACGTCTATCTATCGAGCACGGCCGATTACACCAGCTATGTGTTCGACAAGACCGGCGTGCTGATCCAGGTCCGCAGTGTCCCCAAAACCAACTGAGGCAGCCGATTTCCGTGGGTTTCTCCCCGCCGGCGGGTGACGGGCGGGGCGCGGCCGCGATAAATTCCATCCATGACCACCGACGAAAATCTGTTTCCCGGCGACGAGCCGGAAAGCTATGGGCGGTTCAGCACTGGCATCCTGCCTTGCCACGTGCTCAAGCGCCTCATTCGTGCGCGCCGCGAAGTGGTTTCGACCGACGACATCGAGGATGCGCAGATCCAGCCCGCCAGCGTGGACCTGCGGCTTGGGCCGGTCGCCTGGCGCGTGCGCGCGAGCTTCCTGCCGGGCCCGCATGCCACGGTGAAGGAAAAGCTGGGCGGCGCCGTCCTGCACGAGATCGACCTGGAGGGCGGCGCCGTGCTGGAGACGGGTTGCGTCTACGTCGTGCCGCTGCTCGAAAGCGCCGAGTTCTCGTTCCGCGTCTCGGGCATCGCCAACCCGAAAAGCTCGACCGGCCGCCTCGACGTGTTCACGCGGCTGATCACCGATCGCGCCCAGAGCTTCGACCGCATCGAATCGGGTTACCACGGTCCGCTCTACGCGGAGATTTCGCCGCGTACCTTCCCCATCCTGGTGCGCAAGGGATCGCGCCTGAACCAGCTGCGTGTGCGGCGCGGCTCGCCCCAGTTCACCGACACGCAGCTTCGGCGCCTCAACGCCGAGACGCCGCTGGTCGACCGCGAGGCCGACATCGAAAACGGTCTGGCGCTCAGCGTGGACCTGAAGGGCGAAGCGGACGCTGGCCACGTGGGCTGGCGCGCCAAGCGGCACACCAACATCATCGATGTCGACAAGCGCGAGATCCTTGATCCGCGCGACTACTGGGACGCCATCGATCCGAGCCGGACGGGCAACATCGTGCTCGACCCCGACGAGTTCTACATCCTGGCATCGCGCGAACGGGTGGCGATTCCGCCGGAATACGCGGCCGAGATGGTTCCCTTCAATCCTCTGGTGGGCGAGTTCCGCGTGCATTACGCGGGTTTCTTCGATCCGGGGTTCGGCTATCAAGCGGGCCAGCCGCCAGGGGCGCGCGCGGTGCTTGAGGTGCGTTCGCGCGAGGTGCCCTTCATCCTCGAGCATGGCCAGATCATCGGCCGGCTAGTGTTCGAACGCCTCACGGAAGTGCCGGCTGAAGCCTATGGGGAGGGCATAGGGTCGCACTACCAGCGCCAGGGACTGAAGCTGTCTAAACACTTCATCAGTTAACCTTGTCTCAATGTTGCCTCGAATCCACATTGCGCATCAAAGTGGCGGCCTGAGACGGCAGAACCGTTGCGCAAAACCACCAGTTTTGGACTACTCCTGCCGCCGCGGAAAAACAAAGCATAGGGGCACATGCACTGCGGTCAGTAGGGTCCACATTGAAGGGGGCAGCATGAGGCGGCTACGGCGCGGAAACGTGCCGGCCGCCTCATGAGTTTCTAGGGGCCAGAACACCATGGGCAGATTCCTCGGTTACCTCACGCTCGCCACGGCCATCGCGCTGGTGACTGCCGTGGCCGCGCGCGCCGGCAAGCTCACGTTGTCCAGTCCCAGCATCATCGAAGGCGGCATCGTGCCGAACGCGCACGTCTACAACGGCTACGGCTATCACGGCGAAAACATGTCGCCCCAGCTTTCGTGGGCCGATGCGCCATCGGGCACCAAGAGCTTCGCGGTGACGATGTACGACCCCGACGCGCCCCATCCCGGCGGCTGGTGGCACTGGCTGGTATTCGACATTCCGGCCGACGCACAAGGCCTTGCCGAAGACGCAGGCAGCGGCAAAGACCTGCCCGCGGGCGCCGTCCAGAGCATGACGGATTTCCAGACCACGGGTTACGGCGGCCCCTGCCCGCCGCCCGGCAAGCCGCACCGCTATGTCTTCACCGTCTATGCGCTGAAGGTAGCCAAGCTTGGTCTGGCGGCGAGCACCCCGCCCGGCCGCGTGGACGAAGCCATCCGCCGCTTCGCGCTCGGCCAAGCGTCCATCACCGCGAAGTTCGGCAAATAGCAGCGTTGCGCAAACAATCGTGACTCACGCCCGGCGCCGGAGCGTGTAAGGTCGCGCCATGCTCGATGCCGACCTCTTTCTCCTGTTCATGGCCGGTGCCCTGGCGCTGAACATCACGCCCGGACCCGACATGACCTTTGTGCTGGCGCAGTCGGCGCACCGCGGCACGCGCGCCGGCGTGGCGGCGGCGCTCGGCATCGGCACGGGCACCTTCTTCCACATGACGCTGGCGGCGTTCGGGCTGGCGGCGCTGTTCAAGCTCTATCCGCTGGCCTTCGACGTGGTGCGCTATGCGGGCGCGGCATATCTCGTGTGGATCGCCGTCGGCATGATCCGTCATCCCCCGCATCTCGGAGCGGCCGGCGGAGGCGAGCCGTCCGTCGGCACGGCGTTCCGCCAGGGCATCGTCACCAACATCATGAACCCGAAGGTGGCGATCTTCTTCATCGCCTTCCTGCCGCAGTTTGTTGCCAAGGACGCTGGTCCCGCTTGGCTGCAAATCCTGATCCTGGGCATCTCGTTCGACATCGGCGGCACGCTGGTGAACTGCCTCGTCGCGGTCGGCAGCGGCAGGCTGGCGTCGCGCCTCAAGCGCAACCCGAAAATCGGCCGGGTCATGGGCTGGATTTCGGCCAGCGTGATGCTGGGCCTGGCCGTCAGGTTGGCAGTCACCGAGCGGCGCTAGAGCAGAATCCGCGTTCTTCGAATCGCGGATTCACCCCAGGCATTAGGCCTGTCGCGCAATCTGACGGAAACGTGCTTCACACTTCTGCGGATTGCGCGTCAGTTCGCCGCCGCCGAGGTGATGAACAGCATCTTCTCCTTGTATGCGATGTAGAGGTGAAGCTGGCGCAGGATGTCCTCGCCGATCAGCATCTTGTACCAGGGATCGTGCGAAGTTTCCTGCGAGACGAACAGCACCTTGGCGTTGTTCACCGTCACGCCGCCGAAGCTCAGCGTCTTGAAGGTATAGAGATAGCGCGGATGGGGATCGTCGGCCGCGCCCACCCGCTGCATGCCGGGGCTGTCGGGCTTGAGGCCGAATTCCGGCATGAAGGTCTCGAGGTCCATCACCGTGTCGGCGGCACCGGTGTCGAGGATGGCCTTGACTTCCTTGCCCTCGATCGTGACGGGCACCCGGATCTGGCCGCCGTTGAGGTCCATCGGGACTTTGGCGATGAGGTCCTCGTTCTGCGTCCAGTAGACCGCCTGCCCCGGGCAGCGGTGCGGCAGGAACAGGTTGAGCTTGCCGTGCCCGAAGTCGAAATCGACGTCGTAGGTCGCCAGCACGTTCGCGCCCAGGATGCCGTCGGGCATCCCGTGGTCTTTTCCTTCGTCGTCAGGAAACAGGAAAAATGTGACGCCGTCGGCGCGCAGGTTTCCGAGCCTGAAGCCCTTTATCACCGCCGTGCGGTGCAGCTTGATGCCGCCGAAAATCGAGGCCCGTTCCCAGTGCTTCATGAGGTCGAACGGGATGCCCAGCTCGGTGGCAACGCCCTCGCGGATCATCATGAAGCCGCCGGTATCGACCAAGAGCTTCAGCGTGCGGCTGCCGATGGCGCCCATGACCGCAACGTGCCCGCCCGGCTCGAAGCTCATCGGCAGCGATGCCGCGATCTGGAGCCTGCAGTCCTCTTGCGCGAATGCCGGCGCGAAGACCGCCGCCGCGGTCAGTGCGGCCGTCAAGAAACGCTTCATGGCGATGGACCCTCCCGGTGAGAAGGCCATTGGAGCGCGGCAGGCGCGCCGGAATCAACCCGACGCTTCAGGCTGCGGCAACGGCGCGCGGGTCGTAATTGAGAATTGGAGCCAGCCAGCGCTCGGCCTCCGCCACGCTCCACGCCTTGCGGCGGGCGTAATCTTCCACTTGGTCCTTCTCGATCTTGCCGACGCCGAAATAGCGCGCCTGGGGATGGGAAAAATAGAGCCCGGCCACCGAGGAGCCCGGCCACATCGCATAGCTTTCGGTCAGGCGCACGCCGGCGCGCGCTTCGCCTTCGATCAGCTTGAACAGTGTGCCCTTCTCGGTGTGGTCCGGCTGGGCGGGATAGCCGGGCGCCGGCCGGATGCCGCGATAGGCTTCCGCGATGAGCTGCTCGTTGCTCAGCTTCTCGCCCGGGGCGTAGCCCCAGAATTCGCGCCGCACGCGCTGGTGCAGGCGCTCGGCGAAGGCTTCGGCGAGGCGGTCGGCCAGCGCGCGCAACAGAATGGCGGAATAATCGTCCTTGGCCGCTTCGAGCGCCTTGACGCGCGCTTCCTCGCCATGGCCGGTCGTGACCACGAAGGCGCCGACGAAATCGGGGGTTCCCGCGGGCGCAACGAAATCGGCCAGCGCCAGATTCGGTTTGGCCGCTTCCCGCGCCATCTGCTGGCGCAACGTGTGGAGCGTGGCGAGCGTTTGCTTGCGTTCGCCATCGGCGAAGATCGCGATGTCGTCGTCGCCCGCCGCATTCGCCGCGAAGAAGCCGAAGCTCGCGCGCGCCGTCAGCCACTTCTCCGCGATGATCTTATCCAGCATCTCCTGCGCATCGTTGAAGAGGCCGCGCGCCGCCCCTCCCACCTTGTCGTCGTCGAGGATCGATGGGTATTGGCCTAGCAGCTCCCAGGTGCGGAAGAACGGCGTCCAGTCGATGTGCCGCGCCAGTTCGCCAAGGTCGTAGGCCTCGAAGCTCTTGACGCCGAGAAACGCGGGAGCAGGCGGTGTGTAGCCCGACCAGTCGAGCTTCAGCTTGTTGGCGCGGGCCTCGGACAGCGAAAGCCTGCGGCCGGGGGGGCGCTGGGCGGCGTGCAGCCGGGCGATCTCCTCGTATTCCCTGCGCACGCCCGCGGCGTATTCCGCCCTGCCTTCCCGGCTCAACAGGTTCGAGGCCACGCCCACGGCGCGCGAGGCGTCTGCAACGTAGACCGTCTGCCCGCGCCGATAGTTGGGGTCGATCTTCACCGCCGTGTGGACGCGCGAGGTGGTGGCCCCGCCGATCAGAAGCGGCAGGTCGAAGCCCTGGCGCTCCATTTCGGCCGCGACGTGGCACATCTCGTCGAGCGAGGGCGTGATGAGCCCCGAAAGCCCGATCAGGCCGCACTTTTTCTCGCGCGCGGTGTCGAGAATCTTCTGCGCCGGGGTCATGACGCCGAGGTCGATCACCTCGTAGCCGTTGCACTGCAGCACCACGCCCACGATGTTCTTGCCGATGTCGTGCACGTCGCCTTTGACCGTGGCCATGACGATGCGCCCGACCGGCTCCTTGGCAGCTGCGGATTCGGCCTCCATGTAAGGCAACAAGCAGGCCACCGCCTTCTTCATCACGCGGGCGGATTTCACCACCTGCGGCAGGAACATCTTGCCCGAGCCGAACAGGTCGCCCACCACGTCCATGCCCGCCATCAGCGGCCCTTCGATCACATCGAGCGGGCGGGCGGCCTTGGCGCGCGCTTGCTCGGTGTCGTCGATCACATAGGTGTCGATGCCGTGCACCAGGGCGTGCGTCAACCGTTCTTCGACCGGCAGCGAGCGCCAGGCGGCGTCTTCCACGTCGGCGGTTTCGCCCTTGCCTTTGAACCTCTGTGCGACGTCGAGCAGCCGCTCGGTGGCGTCGGCGCGGCGGTTGAGCAGCACGTCTTCCACCGCCTCGCGCAGCGGCGTCGGGATGTCCTGGTAAACGGCAAGCTGGCCGGCGTTGACGATGCCCATGTCCATGCCCGCCTTGATGGCGTGGAACAGGAAGGCCGAGTGCATCGCCTGGCGTACCGGCTCGTTGCCGCGGAACGAAAACGAGATGTTGGACACGCCGCCCGAAACGTGCGCGTGCGGCAGCTCGGCCTTGATGCGCGCCGCGGCAATGATGAAATCGACGGCGTAGTAGTTGTGTTCCTCGATGCCGGTGGCCACCGCGAAGATGTTGGGATCGAAGATGATGTCTTCGGGCGGGAAGCCCACCTTGTTGACCAGGATGTCGTAGGCGCGCTGGCAGATGTCGAACTTGCGCGCCGCGGTGTCGGCCTGGCCCTGCTCGTCGAACGCCATCACCACCACGGCGGCGCCATAGCGGCGCACCGCCCGCGCCCGATCGATGAACGCCTCCTCACCCTCCTTGAGCGAAATGGAGTTGACGATCGGTTTGCCTTGCACGCATTTGAGGCCCGCCTCGATCACGCTCCACTTGGAGCTGTCGATCATCACCGGCACCTTGGCGATGTCGGGCTCGCCCGCGATCAGGTTGAGGAACCGCGCCATGGCGGCCTCGGAATCGATCAGGCCCTCGTCCATGTTGATGTCGATGATCTGGGCGCCGTTTTCCACCTGTTGGCGCGCGACGTCGATGGCGCCGTCATAGTCGCCCGCCGCGATCAGCTTCTTGAACCTGGCCGAGCCGGTGATGTTGGTGCGTTCGCCGATGTTCACGAAATTGGAATCGGGCGTCAGCGTGAACGGTTCCAAGCCAGAAAGGCGAAGAAACTTGGGCTTTGCCGGAACCTTGCGCGGGACCACGCCCTCGATCGCTTCGGCAAACGCCTTGATGTGGGCCGGCGTTGTGCCGCAGCAGCCGCCCACGATGTTGACGAGACCGGAGCGGGCGAATTCGCCGATATGAGCGGCCATGTCGGCGGGCGTATCGTCGTAGCCGCCGAACTCGTTGGGCAGGCCCGCGTTGGGATGCACGCTGACGAGCGTGTCGGCGGCGGCCGCCAGCTCGGCCACGTAAGGTCTGAGCTCCTTGGCGCCGAGCGCGCAGTTGAAGCCGACGGCAAACGGGCCCGCGTGCCGGATCGAATGCCAAAACGCCTCGGGCGTCTGGCCCGTGAGCGTGCGCCCCGAAAGATCGGTGATGGTGCCCGACACCCACACCGGCAGACGCTCGCCCAACTCGGCGAAGACTTCCTCGACGGCGAAGATCGCCGCCTTGGCGTTCAGCGTGTCGAAGATGGTCTCGACCATCAACAGGTCGGCGCCGCCTTGCACGAGCCCGCGCGCCGCGTCGCGATAGGTGGCGCGCAATTCGTCGAATGTGACGTTGCGCAGCGCCGGATCGTTGACGTCGGGCGAAATCGACGCCGTGCGGTTGGTCGGCGACAGGATGCCCGCCACCAGCCGCGGCCGGTCGCCGGTGGAAGCCTCGTCGCAAATCTGCCGGGCCAGCGTGGCGCTCTCGCGGCACATCTCCTCCACCAGGTTCGACAGCCCGTAATCGGCCTGCGACGAGGCCGCCGTGGTGAAAGTGTTGGTCTCCAGAATGTCGGCGCCCGCGCCAAGGTAAGCGTGACCCACTTCGCGGATGATCTCGGGCTGCGTCAGGCTCAAGACGTCGATGTCGCCCTTGAGGTCGTGGCCGTGGTTGCAGAAGCGCGCGCCGCGGAAGTCCTCTTCCTTGAGGCCATAGCCCTGGATCATCACGCCCCACGAGCCGTCGAGCAGCAGGATGCGCTTTTTCGCCTCCTCCTTCAGCCAGCGGATGCGCGCGGCGCGGTCGAAGCTCATGCAACCTCTTTCGGGGCGATGCCCAGGATCCGGCAGGTGGCGTAGGTCAAATCCGCCTGGTTCAGCGTGTAAAAATGGAACTGCTCGAAGCCGCGGGCATGCAGCTCGCTCACCTGCTCGGCCAGCACCGCTGAGGCCACGATGCGCCGGCTTTCGAGATCGTGGTCGAGGCCCTCGTACAGCGCGGCCAGCCAGGACGGAATGGAGGCCCCGCAGCGCCACGCCATGCGCGCGATGCCCTTGAAGTTGGTGGTGGGCATCAGACCGGGAACGATCGGCACCGAGATGCCCCAGCGGTCGGCCCGGTCGCGGTAACGCGCCAGCGCGTCGGTGGAAAAGCAGAACTGGGTGATCGCGCGCGAGGCGCCCGCCTCCACCTTGCGTTTCAACAGATCGAGGTCGTGCTCGTAGGACGGCGAATCCGGGTGCTTTTCCGGATAGCACGACACGCTCACCTGGAACGCGGCAAGCGCTCGGATGCCCGCGATCAGCTCTGGCGTGGAGGCGTAGCCCTGCGGATGGGCCCCGTACGGTATGCCCGGCTCCGGCATGTCGCCGCGCAACGCCACGATGTGACGCACGCCCGCCGCCCAGTAGCGGCGCACGATCTCCTCGATCTCGTGCCGGGGCGAGCCGACGCAGGTCAAGTGCGCCGCCGGCTTCAGCGACGTCTCGGCGATCAGCCGCTGCACCGTGTTGTGCGTGCGGTCGCGCGTCGAGCCGCCCGCGCCGTAGGTGACCGAGACAAATGTGGGCTGCAGCGGCTCCAGGCGCTTGATGGCGGCCCAAAGCTGCCGCTCCATCTCCTCCGTCTTCGGCGGGAAGAACTCGAACGACACGCCGATCGGGCGGTCCTTGGCGACCAGATCCTTGAGGCTCATGCCGCCTCCGCGCGCGATTTGACGTGCTTGGCGGCGACCCACAGCTTCACCGTCAGCTTCTCTTTCGAGCCCGCATGAGGGGCGATGGATTCGATTGCGAGCGGCTTGAGGCCCGCGGCCTGGAACCAACCCGCGACTTCCTTGTCGGCAAAGCCGAGACGGCGGTGGGCAAAGTCGTCCCGCAGGAATTCGAGCTTGTGCGGCGCAAAATCGGCGATCAGCAGCCGCCCGCCGCCGCGCATCACGCGTGCGGCCTCCAGCACCGCCGCGCCGGGATCGTCGAGGTAGTGCAGCACCTGATGGAACACCACCGCATCGAAACCGGACAGCGCCCCGCCGCTGTCGAACGGCAGGCGATAGGTGTCGGCAAGCCGCACCTGGCAGTGCGCCAGGTTCCCGCGCATCAGCTTGTCGCGCGCGATGGCGAGCATTTCGGGGCTGACGTCCACGCCGACGGCACGCTTGGCGAGAGGGGCGAGCAGTTCCAGCATCCGCCCGGTTCCGGTCCCGGCATCGAGGAGCTGTTGGATCGGCTCGGACGCGAGCTGGGCCACGATGGCGGCCTCGACCTCACGCTCGGGCGCGTAGAGGCTGCGGATGCGGCCCCATTCGGAGGCGTTGGCCTTGAAATAGGCCGCTGCTTCGGCGGCACGCTTCTCGCGCACGGCCGCCAGGCGCTTCAGGTCGGCTTCGGGTGGGCCCGACAGGAACGACGACAAGGTGGAGCTCAGGATCGTGGCCCGACCCTCGTCGGTGGCGCGGTAGAACACCCAGCTGCCCTCCTTGAAGCGTGCGATCAGGCCGGCGCCGCACAACAGCTTCAGATGGCGCGAGACCCGCGGCTGGCTCTGGCCGATGATCTCGGTCAGCTCGCTTACCGTGAGTTCGGCTTGACGGAGAAGGAGAAGCAATCGCAATCGCGTCGGGTCGCCCGCCGCCCGCAGCATCAAGACGAGACTTTCCATACTCTTGCCTCAGGCTGAACACATATAAGCATATCTTTATATGCTGCCTTCGACCGTCTGTGCAAGCCCAGCAAAATCTGCAAAAAACTTGATCTAAAGAGTGGGACGCCGGGCCGGGGCAGGCCTTGGGGGGAAGACAAATGCATAGGCTGGCAGCCGTGTTGGCCGCAGGGCTTTGCCTGGGCGGCTGCGCCGACCCCTCGGCAGGTTCGAACAACGACCCATACGAGAACACCAATCGTGAGGTGTTCGCGTTCAACCAGCGCCTCGATCGCATCGCCTTGCGGCCGGCCGCCGAGCGCTACGTGAAATACGTGCCGGAAGGCGTCCGCGACAGCATCCGCAACGCGCTGGGCAACCTTGATACGCCGGCGATCTTCGCCAACGACATGCTCCAGGGCCGGGGCAAGGATGCGGGCGCCACCATGGGCCGTTTCCTGCTGAATTCGACTTTCGGCGTCGCCGGCCTGTTCGACGTCGGCGCCCATGTCGGCATCGCGGCCCATCATAGCGACTTCGGGCAGACACTCGCGGTCTGGGGTGTCGAGGATGGTCCGTACATGATGATGCCGATGCTGGGGCCGATGGCTCCACGCGACGGCACCGGACAGATCGTGGATTTCGCGATGGACCCGATGCTCTACATCGCCATCCCCGGGCACTATTACTGGATCTTCGCGCGAAAGTACGTGTCGATCGTAGATACCCGCGCGCGCAACCTCGAAGCCCTCGACGAGATCGAGCGTGATTCGTTGGATTTCTACGCCGCAACGCGAAGCCTGTACCGGCAGTACCGTGAAAATGAGATCCGTAACGGAACGCCGCCGCCCTAGTGTCATGGATTCGAAGTTCGCCGCCTCGCCGAAATCGGCCGCCTGGCAAACTCTGTTACCAAAACGACACTAGGATTCAATTGGTTGCCGGTTTCCTTTCGATCCCGAAATTCGCCGGGGCCCGACATCGAGACCCTGCGGACTTCGGAAACGGCACATCGGCTCCCATTTCGCGCCACGAACTTGCCATAAGTCGGAACGAGCATTACCTGTGGTCACGTTAGTCGGCCAGGGATTCACGCTCATGCGCGGCTTACTCTCGAAGCAACAGCCTCTTCTGCCGTTCCTTTTCGCAATGGCGCTCGCTCTCGTTCTGGCGGGGCGACCGGCCCTGGCGGCCTCTCCGGCCGAGCAGTTCGTGGCCGACAACGTGCAGAAGGGCCTCGTCATCCTGAACAACGCCCAGCTGTCGAAAGATCAGCGGCGCGAGCAGTTCCGCGGCTTCCTGCTGAACCTGACCGACATCAGGATGATCGCCGACTACACGTTGGGCCAATACCGGCGCACGGCATCGCCGGCCGATCTCGCTGCCTACGAGGTCGCTTTCAAGGACTACGCGCTCAGCGTCTACCAGTCCTATTTCAACAAGTATTCGGGCCAGAGCCTGCAGGTGACCGGCTCCTATGCGCTGGCGCCGGACGAAACCGTGGTCAAGACCGTGATGGTCGATGCGAAGAAACCGTCGTCGAAACCGCTCGAAGTGGATTTCCGCGTCTTGAGCCAGGGCTCGCACATGGTCGTCGTCGATTTCTCGGTGGAAGGGGTGTGGGTGCGCGAGCTTGAGCGCAACGACTTCACCTCGTTCCTCGGCCAGAACAACGGCAACGTGGCGCTCTTGACCGACAGCCTCAAAAAGAAGACGGCGCAGTTCAAATAGCGCCTACCGCGAAAACCGCTTGTACTTGATCTTGTGCGGCTCGCCGGCATCGATGCCGAGGCGGCGCTTCTTGTCGGCCTCGTAGTCCTGGAAGTTGCCCTCGAACCATTCGACGTGACCCAACCCCTCGAACGCCAGCATGTGCGTGGCGATGCGGTCGAGGAACCAACGGTCGTGGCTGATGATCATGGCGCAGCCGGCGAACTCCTCCAGCGCCAGCTCGAGCGCGCGCAAGGTCTCCACGTCGAGGTCGTTGGTCGGTTCGTCGAGCAGGAGCAAGTTGGCGCCCGACTTCAGCATCTTGGCCAGGTGCACGCGGTTCCTCTCGCCGCCCGAAAGCTGGCCCACCTTCTTCTGCTGGTCTCCGCCCTTGAAGTTGAAGGCCCCGACATAGGCGCGCGACTGCATCGTGCGCTTGCCGAGTTCGAGCACGTCGAGCCCGCCGGAAATCTCCTCCCATACCGTCTTGCCCGCATCGAGCGCGTCGCGCGACTGGTCGACATAGCCCATCGTCACCGTGGGTCCGATGCGCAGGCTCCCGGCGTCGGCCTTTTCCTGGCCGGTCAGAAGCCGGAACAGCGTCGTCTTGCCCGCGCCGTTGGGACCGATGACGCCGACGATGCCGCCCGGCGGCAGGTTGAAGCTGACGTTCTCGAACAGCAGGCGATCGTCATAGGCTTTGGCGAGGCCGTCGGCTTCCACCACCACATTGCCGAGGCGCTCGGCGACGGGAATGATGATCTGGGCCGGGCCGCCGCGCTGCTCGCTCGACTTCGAAACCAGCTCCTCATAGGCGTTGATGCGCGCCTTGGACTTGGCCTGACGCGCCTTCGGGCTTTGCTGGATCCACTCGCGTTCGCGCGCGATCGAGCGCTGTCGGGCGGCCTCTTCCTGGCTTTCCTTGAGGAAGCGCTCCTCCTGCTCGATGAGGAACTTCGTGTAGTTGCCCTCGTGCGGGATGCCTTTGCCGCGGTCGAGCTCCAGGATCCAACCGGTGACGTTGTCGAGGAAATAGCGGTCGTGGGTGACCAGGATCACGCAGCCGGCATATTCGCGCAAGGTCCGCTCCAGCCAGCCCACGGTCTCGGCGTCGAGGTGGTTGGTCGGCTCGTCGAGCAGCAGGATGTCGGGCGCCTCCAGCAGCAGCTTGCACAGCGCCACGCGCCGCTTCTCGCCGCCCGAAAGCGTCGAGACATCGGCATCGCCGTCGGGGCAGCCCAGCGCGTCCATCGACTGGTCGATCTGGCTGTCGAGGTCCCACAGGCCCTCGGCTTCGATCTCGTCCTGCAGCTTGGCCATTTCGTCGGCGGTTTCGTCCGAGTAGTTGGCCGCGATCTCGTTGTAGCGGTCGACAAGGGCCTTTTTGGCCCTGACCCCTTCCATCACGTTGCCGCGCACGTCCTTCGACGCATCGAGCTGCGGCTCCTGCGGCAGGTAGCCGACGCGGATGCCGTCAGCCGCCCAAGCCTCGCCGGTGAATTCCTTGTCGAGACCGGCCATGATGCGCATCAGCGTCGACTTGCCCGAGCCGTTGACGCCGACGATGCCGATCTTGGCGCCGGGATAGAACGACAGCCAGATGTCCTTGAGGACCTGTTTCCCGCCGGGATAGGTCTTGGACATGCCCCTCATGTAGAAAACGAACTGCGGGCCGGCCATCTAATTGATTTCCTTATAGAATTTCGAAGTCATTTGGGCTGTGTACTTTCTGTGCAGGATATTTTTGGGTCGCTACCCAATTCGGCGCCCATTTAGCCATCCCGGCGGGGGATTTCCACTGTTGCACTGGATCCGGAAAATTCGAGTCGCAGCTCCAGCAGGCCGCCCGTCCACAAGCGGACTTCCATCTGGAACGGTGAAGCAAGCGCAAAGTCGGTGGTTAGGCTAGGCATGCGGCCGGTGCGATATTGGCCGGTGTCGTGAATCACCGACCGAGTTTTTGCCATGCCGATATTCGCGCGGCGCCAGCTGCAACTCATGCTCGACGAAGTGGGGCCATGGCTACGCCGCGCTGACGCGCAAGAACTCCTTAAGCGCCTTGACCATGAATCCGACCCAGACCAGTGCATCCCCGCAGAATACGAGCTTGCCTTGAGCTGGGCCGTAACGCACGTTGCCGAGGCCGAATTGCAGCCGGTATTCGGGATCAAAAAGCCTGACATCGCCACCGCGAACCTGTTTCCCGGTGCGAAAGCCGCAATCGAAATCATGGCTCTTTCCGACGACGGGCTAAGCGGCAAATCTTCGATGTGGCGCACTTCGAACATTGTCAACAATTTCGCGGACACAATTCGCCCAAAGGCCAGCAAGCACCTCCACTATCAATTCCTCGAAATGTCGGGCTACCGACCCGTCAAGATGAGGGAGCCAATCGGGCCTTGGACGCATCGGAGCCAATACTACAGGACAAGGCTGACATCGCCTGAATTCAAGCTGACGGCGCGCCATGAAACGCTGATTCGCCAATGGATGAAGAGCTGGCCGCCATCGGGACCTCTGCGGATCACCGGCAAAGGGACGGACGTGGTCGTCAGCTGGAAGGATCGCGTCCATCCGATGCTGCGGACGTTTTCGACGATGCCGAGCGAAGCCCACAGTCTGACGGACAATGTGTTGTACCGGCGGCTCAAGCAAAAGGAGCGGGAACAGCTTTCCGCCGTGCCTGATGATTATCTGAAGTGCATCTTTCTTGGCGATGCCGGATGCTCTCTGCTCCGCAACCCAGAGGAGTTCGACGGCACAAATCGTCGCGTCAACGGCAAGCAGATAAT
>Ga0335085_10004348_pt1 | contig 23619 bp, 18 predicted proteins | sample Lox_Sample_45_FD_206712 | JGI IMG/M metagenome (GOLD analysis project Ga0335085, IMG submission 206712) | Soil microbial communities from Loxahatchee National Wildlife Refuge, Florida, United States - Lox_Sample_4.5 | ecosystem: Environmental > Terrestrial > Soil > Wetlands | place: USA...
ATCCGGATTGGAACAAGGAGGTGCCGGGCCCGTTCGAGCTCGTCGTCTCGGGCATCGCGCTGCACAATCTGCGCGACCGCAAGGCGATCTTCCGCTGCTATGGCGCGATCCGCGGCCTGCTCGCCCCCGCGGGCTGCTTCCTCGATTACGATTATTTCCAATATGCCGGCGGGCTCGAGACACATCTCGCCGGCATGCGCGCCGCCGGTTTCGAGAGCGTCGAATGCGTCTGGCAAGAAGGCGCGGCGGCGATCGTCAAAGCCGCGTAAGAAGCGCGACGCGCGAGGGAGTGGCGTGCCGATGGCGACGAATGAATTCGGAATCGGCAAGCCGGTCCGGCGCAAGGAAGACCAGCGCCTCCTCACCGGGCGCGGCCGCTACACCGTCGATATCGACATCCCGGGCCAGGCGCATGCCGTGCTGCTGCGCTCGCCGCATGCGCATGCGCGCATCAAGGCGATCGATACCGAAATGGCGCTCGCGCTGCCGGGCGTGCTCGCCATCTATACCGGCGCCGACGTGCTCGCCGCGAAGATGAAGCGGGTGCAGACCGACCAGGAAGGCTTCGGCCCGCGCCATGTGCAGATGAATTTTCCGGATGTCGTGCTGTGGAATCGCGACGGATCGGATTGCTACCCCTCGCCGCTGCTGCCGCTCGCGACCGAGCGCGCGCGCTTCGTCGGCCATGCCGTCGCGATGATCGTTGCCGAGACTCTGCCCCAGGCGCATGACGCCGCCGAAGCCGTCGCGGTCGATTACGAGGTGCTGCCGGCGGCGACCTATGCCGAGGATGCGGCGGCGCCCGACGCACCGCTGCTGTGGGACCAGCCGACGAATGTCTGCCTCGACGCCGAGGCGGGCAATGAAGCGGCGACGCAAGCGGCCTTCGCGCGCGCCGCCCATGTCGTCCGGCTGAAGACCTGGTGCCAGCGCGTCACCGGCGTGACGATCGAGCCGCGCGCCGGCGTCGCCGATTATGACGCGGCGCGCGACCATGTGACGCTCTACGTCGCCTCCGGTTCCGGTTCGATCCGCGCCAAAGCCAGCATCGACATGGTGCTCGGCTGGCCGCAGGAGCGGCTGCGCGTGGTCGCCTACGACATCGGCGGCAGCTTCGGCACACGCAACGCGGTCTATCCGGAATCGACGATGCTCGCCTGGGCGGCGCATCGGCTGAAACGCCCGATCAAATGGGTGGCCGAGCGCCAGGAAGGCTTCGCCGCCGATTTCCAGGGCCGCGACCTCGTCGCCGATGCGGAGCTGGCGCTCGATCGGGACGGCAAATTCCTCGCGATGCGGAGCAAGCACCTCTCCAATCTCGGCGCGCATATGCTGGCGCTCGTCCCGCTGCGCAAATCGGTCAGCATCCTGTCGGGCGTCTATGACGTGCCGGCCGCTTACGTCGAAGCGCGCGCCGTCTTGAGCAACACGCCGACCACCGTGCCCTATCGCAGCGCCGGCCGGCCGGAAGCGATGTTCATCCTCGAGCGCCTCATCGACATCGCCGCGCGCGAGCATGGCTTCGACCGCGTCGAGCTGCGGCGGCGCAATCTGATAGGCGCGAGCGCCTTTCCTTACAAGAACTGCACCGGCGTCACCTATGACAGCGGCGAGTACGAGCGCGTCATGGACGAGGCACTTGCGCTCGGCGATGCGAGAGGCTTTGCCGCGCGGCGCGATGAAGCCAAGGCGCGCGGCAAGCTCCTCGGCCTCGGCATCGCCAATTACATCGAGAGCACGACCGGCATTCCGCGCGAGCGCGCCGAGGTGATCGTGCGGCCCGAAGGCCGGATCGACGTCGTCATCGGCACGCAATCGCACGGCCAGGGACACGAGACCAGCTTCGCGCAATGCATCAGCGACTGGCTCGGCGTCGATTTTGACGCGGTCAATCTGATCACCGGCGATACCGACCTCGTTCCCGTCGGCGGCGGCAGCAATTCCGGCCGCTCGATGCGCTATGCCAGCGTGCTGATGGGTTACGCGGTCGATGAGATCGTCGCCAAGGGCAAGCGCATCGCGGCGCATCTGCTCGAAGCGGCGCCCGCCGATATCGCTTTCCGCGACGGCGCTTTCGCCATCGAGGGCACCGACCGGCGGCTCGGCCTCTACGAGGTCGCGGCCGCCGCGGCGACGCGCGGCGATCTTCCCGAAGATTTGCGCGGCAAGCTCGCCGGGATGCGCGACGAGGTCTTCAAGGTCGCGGCCTTCCCTTACGGCACGCATGTCTGCGAGGTCGAGATCGATCCCGAGACCGGCGCGGTCGAGCTCATGCGCTATGCCGCTGTCGACGACGTCGGCACCGCGGTCAATCCGATGATCCTTCACGGCCAGACGCATGGCGCGGCGGTGCAAGGCATCGGCCAGGCGCTTTGGGAGCAATGCGTCTATGACCGCAAGAACGGCCAGCTTCTGTCGGGCTCGCTGATGGATTACGCGCTGCCGCGCGCCGACGGCGTGCCGTCCTTCAAGACCGCGCTCAGCGAAGTACCCTGCCCGACCAATCGCCTCGGCGTGCGCGCCGGCGGCGAGGGCGGCACCACGCCGGCGCTCGCCGTCCTCGTCAACGCGATCGTCGATGCGCTGGCCGAGTTCGGCATCAAGCACATCGAGATGCCGGCAACGCCCGAGCGCATCTGGCGCGCACTTCAGGAAGCCCGGCGCGAGGCGCGCGCTTAATTTTCAAAACAAACGAGGCGGCCGAAGCCGCCCCGTGGATCCCTAAAACGAACGGGGCGGCCGAAGCCGCCCCGTGGTCAAACGAACGCCTTGTGATTAGGCGCTCTTGAGGTTCGCCGCGGCGACCTTGCCGGTGCGCTGATCGCGTTGAGACTCGAAGCTCACGCGCTGGCCTTCCGACAGAGTGCCCATTCCCGAGCGCTCGACGGCGGAGATGTGCACGAACACATCCTTCGTGCCGTCCTCCGGCTGAATGAAGCCGTAGCCCTTGGTGGCGTTGAACCATTTGACAGTGCCGATCGACATAGAAGTCCTTCCAGAGAGTATAGGGCCGCCCCGCACGTGCGCGGCGGATCAAGCTAGCGATCTGGAAGGGAACGATACCGGCTTCTGGGAGACGCCGTGCCGAAGCCGACCCGAAAGAAGTTTGATCGCCAGGATATAATCGACGATGCAGGGCAATTCAAGCTTTGGGGCGGCGAAATAAGAGTTAAGTCGCTGTTTTTGGTAGGAATTCCTCGGTATAAAGTTTTCCCATGTCGACCGATCCCTCGACGCTTTTCATGGCGAGGAACGAGCCCTTGAGGGTCTCGATCGCCTGCGGCGAGAATTTTCCCGTGCTCGACAGCTTGCCGACCAGCCGGTCGTAAACCGCCGATTCCACCGTCGGCGTGTGACCCATCACCTTGGCCGAAATCGCCACCGTCTCGGCTTTGTGGGTCTTCATGAAATCGACGGTCTCGTACCAGCCCTTGAGGAAGCGCCGCACGGCGTCGGGATTGCGCTCGACGACCGCCTTGCTGGCGAACATGGTGTAGAGCTCGATCGTCCCGACATAAGCGCTGCAATCGGACAACAGCCGCCCTTCGCCGTTCTCGCCGAGCTGCAAGCCGAGCTGCGCCGAGCTGATGCTGGCATCGATCTGGCCGGTCTTCAGCGCGGCGACGACCGCCGGCGTCGAGCCGCCAACCGTCACCTTGGTCACGCGATCGCGCTCGTCGCTCCAACCTTTGACGCGATTCAATTCTTCGGCGAGCCAATCGGTCAGCGAGCCCGGGCTGGTGATGCCGACTTTCTTGCCGCGCAAATCATCGAGGCTGTGGACGGCGGAATCCGCCGCGACGACATAGGCCATGAAGCCTGGGTATTCGGCGATCGAGCCGATCGCGATCTCGGGCGCCCCTTTGGCGACGAATTGCATGTCGGGGCCGGCGCTGAGCGAGATATCGACCGCGCCCGCGGTCATCGCCTGCGCGATCTTCGCGCCGCCGGCGAAGTTGAGCTCTTCGATCGCGAGCCCGTTCCTGGCGAAAATGCCCGTTTCCATCCCGACATCGAGCGGAACGAAGCCGACATTCTCGACCACCGCCTTGCCGACGCGCAAAGCTTCGCCGGCGGCGCGTGCCGCCGGCAGACGAAGCGCGGCGAGCGAGCCGGCCACCGCCGTCAAAGCGGCGCGACGCGTCATACGAAGGCTGGAGCCCATTCGATCCTCCCTTTTTCGCATGCGACCGATTGGTTGGCCGCGTTTGCCGGTCTTCCCGGTCTATGGGCCATTCTAGCGCAGCTTCTTGCAACTTCGCGAGCCGCGTCGCACGATGGCGGGACGGCAAGGAGCGCGCAGCATGGCAAAACTCGTTCTGGGTCTCGGCACCTCGCACGGGCCGCAGCTTTTCTTGCAGCCCGAGCAATGGGAGCTGCGCGCGACCGCGGACCGCCAGAACCCGCAACACTGGTATCGCGGCAAGCCTTACAATTACGAAACCTTGCTTGCGGCACGGCAAGGCGAGGATTTCTCGGCGCATCTGACCCCGGAAGCCAAGCGCGCCCATTTCGAGCGCTGCCAGCGCGCCATCGGCGCGATTGCCGACGTCTACAAGACCGCCAAGCCCGATGTCGCCGTCGTGATCGGCAACGACCAGTCGGAAATCTTCACCGAGGAGAACATTCCGGCGTTCAGCGTCTTCTGGGGCGAGAGCATCGACAATTACCCGCGCACGCCGGAGGAGCTGGCGAAGCTCACCCCCGGCATCGCGCCCGCCGAGATCGGCTACAAGCCGCTGACGCGCACGACCTATGCCTGCGATCCCGCGCTGGGCAAGCACATCATCGGCTCGCTGATCGATGACGGCTTCGATGTCGGGCAATCGAAGAGGCTCCCGGTCGGGCCGCGCAACTCCAATTCCGCGCCGCATGCTTTCGGCTACGTCTTCCGCCGCGTGATGGAGGACAAGCCGATCCCGATCGTGCCCGTGCTGGTCAACACGCATTATCCGCCGAACCGGCCGAAAGCGGCGCGCTGCTTCGACTTCGGCCGCGCCGTCGGCCGCGCGATCATGTCTTTCCCGGGCGATGCGCGCGTCGCGATCATCGGCTCGGGCGGCCTCACCCATTACGTGATCGAAGAGGATTTCGACCGCGGCGTGCTCGCCGCGATGGAGGCCGACGACGACAAGCGGATCGCCGCGATCGACGATGCGCTCTTCGCCTCGGGCGGCACGGCGGAGATCAAGAACTGGATCCCGGTCTGCGGTGCGATGCGCGAGGCGGGTCTCAGGATGAAGGTGATCGACTACGTCCCCTGCTATCGCTCGCCGGCCGGCACCGGCAACGCGATGGCCTTCGCCTATTGGCGCGCCTGATCGCCCAGAGGTCTTGCGCTTTCACATCAGAGTGACGCATGAATTTTCGTGCCGCCGCGGGTGCGGTCCTGTTGCTGGCGCTGACGATCGCGCCGGCCGTCGCGCAAAAGAATTACGGACCGGGCGCCAGCGATACCGAGGTGAAGATCGGCACGACGGCGCCGCTGAGCGGTCCGGTCGCGGCGGCGAAGTCCTTCGCCGGCTATTTCGCCAGGATCAATAGCGAGGAAGGCGGCATCAACGGCCGCAAGATCACTGTCGTCACGGCCGATGACGGCGGCGCGCCGGCGCAAGCGATGGCGCAGACGCGCAAATTGATCGAGCAGAACGGCGTGCTCTTCACCGCCGCCTCGGTCGGCACGGCGCCCCAGCTCGCCGCGCGGGAGTATTTGAACGACAACAAAGTGCCGCAGCTTTTTCCGGTCAGCGGCGCCGCGGCTTTCGACGATCCGCAGCAATGGCCCTGGACCGTCGGCTTCGGGCCGAGCCATTACGCCGAGGGCCGGCTGCTCGGCAAATATGTCAGCGCGACCTTGCCCGGCGCGAAGATTGCCGTGCTGTTTGAGAACGACGATTTCGGCAAAGATTTCCTGCGCGGCGCGAAAGAGACCTTGGCCAACGGCGCGAGCATCGTCGCGCAACAGAGCTACGAAGGCGCCGACGCGCCGGTCGACACCCAGCTCGCCAGCCTCAAGGCGAGCGGCGCCGACCTGCTCTTTGCCTTCGCGGCACCGAAAGCCGCGGCGCAGGCGATCCGGCATGCGGCGGCGATCGGCTGGAAGCCGAGGATCTTCATCCCGTCGATCGCCTCATCGATCAGCCAGGTGCTGCAGCCGGCAGGGCTCGAGAATGCCAAAGCCGTCTTCACCGCGACCTATACGAAAGACCCGGCAAGTCCGAACACGGCGAAAGATTCCGATGCGCGGGATTTTGTCGCTTGGGCGAAGAAATACGACAGCGGCGTCGATCCGCGCGACAGCGCCGCGGCCCTGCGCGGCTATATGACCGGCGCGCTGGTCGAGAAGATATTGAAGGCCGCCGGCAACGATCTCAGCCGCGGCAACATCCTGAAACAGGCGACCAACCTGCACGACGCGACATTGCCGATGCTCTTGCCGGGCATCACGATCTCCCTCTCGCCGACCGACTACCGCTCGATCAGACAGCTGCAGTTCGAAGCCTTCGACGGCGAGAATTGGGTGCCGACGGGCAATCTCGTCTCGGAATAGGCGCTCGGAAAAGGCCGGACCGCGCCATCCCGGGCCCAACGAAATTGCGCGCTTGGCGCGAAATTGATACGATCGGTTTCAATAAAAGCTGGGGGGAGACGATCATGGGCGCATATCGCATGCCGGCCGCCGCGCTTGGTCGCGCCATTCTTGGCACGGCTTTGAGTCTCGCCTTGGCCGGGACGGCCGCCGCGCAAGGCAGCACCGGCACCGACTGGCCGAGCTACAACCGGACCCTGACCTCCGAGCGCTACGTGCCGCTCGCCGAAATCAACAAGACGAACGTCGCGCAGCTGAAGCAGATCTGCGTCTACGACCTCGGCCAGCAGACCGAGTTCGAGACCGGGCCTTTGGTGATTGGGGATACTCTCTACGGCACGAGCGAGATGGATATCTTCGCGATCGACGCCAATACCTGCCAGGAGAAATGGCGCACGCATGAAGATATTCCTGTCCGCGCGCCGCATTTCGCGGTCAATCGCGGCGCCGCCTATCTCGACGGCAAGCTCTTCCGCGGCACGCAGACCGGCTACGTCTTCGCCTACGACGCGAGCAACGGCAAGAAGCTCTGGCAGACCAAGATCATCAATCTTCAGGGCGAGACCGTGCCCGCCGCGCCGATCGCCTGGAACGGCCTCGTCTTCATCGGCAATGCCGGCGGCGATCTGAAAGGCGGCAAAGGCCGCATCTACGCGCTCGACGCCAACACCGGCAAGATCGTCTGGGAGACCTATCTCGTTCCGGCCGCGCCCGACGCGGAAGACGTGCAGGCCGCGAAGGCGACGGCCAAAGTCACCGTGCCGACCTGGAAGAACAGCGCCAACGCGATGCCGATCTCGGGCGGCGCGACCTGGACGTCCTACACGCTCGATGCGCAGAAGGGCTTGCTCTACATCCCGGGCGGCAATCCGGCGCCCGATTACGCCAAGGGCGTGCGGCCGGGCAATAATCTCTTCGCCGGCTCGGTTGTGGTCCTCGACGCCAAGACCGGCGCGCTGAAGCGCTTCTGGCAGCTCGTGCCGCAGGACTTCCACGATTGGGACGTCTCCGCCGCGCCGGTATTGCTCACGACCAAGAAGGGCACGCATCTCCTCGCCGATGCCGGCAAGAACGGGTTGCTCTACGGCATCAGTCTCGACAGCGGCAAAAAGCTCTTTGAGACCGCCATCACGACGCGCTCCCATGTGAACACGCCGCTGACCAAAGCCGGCACGCATTTCTGTCCCGGCTCCGGCGGCGGCACGGAGTGGAACGGCCCGGCTTACGACCCGCAGAACAATCTGATCTTCGACGGCACGGTCGATCGCTGCACCCTCGTAAAGCTCGCCGAGGATGCGAAAGTCGAGCGCGTCGCGGTCGGCCGGCCGTGGACCGGCATGGATGACGACAAGAACCCGTTCGGCATCGGCGATGATCATTGGGCCGGCTGGCTCTACGCGACGGATGCCGATAGCGGCAAGGTCAAGTGGCGGTTCAAGGCACCCGGGCCGGTGCTCTCGGGCATCACGCCGACACAAGGCGGCATCGTCTTCGCCGGCGATATGAACGGCAACGTCTATGCCTTCGATGCCGACAACGGCAAGCTGCTGTGGCAGCAGAAATTCGACGGCGCGGTCGGCGGCGGCCTGATCTCCTACGCGGTCGGCGGCAAGCAGCGGGTCGCCGTCATCTCGGGCACGATCACGCAAGTATTCGCGCTCGAAGCACCGAAGGGCAACGCGAAGATCACGATCTTCGGCTTCTGAGACGAAAGACGTGGCGTCGCGTTACGCGGCGCGCACCGGTTTGGCGGCGGCAGCCCTCTTGCTGCCGCTGCCGGCGTTTGCGCAGACCGCGCCGAGCAGCAACCCCAGCCTTACCGTGCCCGAGGTCGTCGTCGTCGGCACGACGCCGCTGCCCGGCATCGGCATCGATATCGACAAGGTGCCGGGCACGGTCGAGACCCTGACCGCGGATGATCTGCGCCGCCAAGCCGCGACCAGCCTCACCGCGGCGCTGCAAAATCAGATCAGCGGCGTCAGCGTCAACGACACGCTCGGCGACGATTTCCAGCGCGACCTGCTCTATCACGGCTTCGAAGCCTCGCCGGTTCTCGGCACACCGCAAGGCCTCGCCGTCTATCAGAACGGCGTGCGCGTCAACGAGGCTTTCGGCGATACGGTGAATTGGGATCTGATCCCGGAGATCGCGGTCGACCGGCTCGATCTCGTCGGCGCGAATCCGGTCTACGGCCTCAACGCCCTCGGCGGCGCGGTCGCGATCACGATGAAAAACGGCTTCACCTATCACGGCAACGAGGCGGAGCTCAGCGGCGGCTCTTTCGGCCAGCGCGCGCTGAGTGTCCAGTACGGCCAGCAGGCCGGCGACATCGCCGCCTATATCGCGGCGCGCGGCCTGCAAGCCGACGGTTGGCGGCGCTTCTCGCCGGATTCGCTGCAGCAACTCTACGCCGATCTCGCCGCGCGCAACGAGCGCGCCACGCTCGATATCAGCTTCACCGGCGTAAACAATCGCCTCTTCGGCCAGGGAGTGACGCCGGTGCAAGAGCTGGCGGTGGATCGCGCGCTGACCTTCACCGGGCCGCAGCACGATTTCAACCAGCTCGCTTTCGTGACCGCGAACGGCGCGCTGCAGGCGAGCGACACGCTCTCGTTCCAGGCCAATCTCTACCGCCGCGAATTCCGCCAAACTGTCGCCAACGGCAACACGACCGATGCGACCGCTTGCGCGCCCGCCAACGGCTTTCTCTGCCAGGCCGACGGCACCACGGCGCTCACCGACCTCAGCGGCCGTCCGATCCCCGATCTGTCGAATGGCGGCACGCAGCCAATCGGCGAGAACGATGCCGAAGCAATCCGCGCCGTCACCCTCGGCGCGGCGCTCCAGGCCACCGAGACCGCCGAGATGCTGGACCGGCCCAATCATCTCGTCGTCGGCGCGAGCATCGATCACGCCACCGTCGATTTCCAATCGACGACCGAACTCGGCATCATCAATCCGTCGCTGATCGTCGCGCCGTCCGGCTTCTTCGTTGCGACGCCGGAGAATTCCGGCTTCAACCCGACGCCGGTCGGCCTCGGCGCGACGACGAATTATTACGGCCTCTATCTCACCGACACGCTCGACGTGACACCGGCGCTGTCGGTCACCGCCAGCGGCCGCTACAACCTCGCCGAGCTCGCGCTGGTCGATCGCATGGGATCGCAGCTCACGGGGAACGCGCGCTACAGCCGCTTCAACCCGGCGCTCGGCGCGACCTATAAGATCGCGCCCGCGCTCACCGCTTATGCGGGCTACGCCGAAGCCAATCGCGCGCCGACGCCGAGCGAGATCGAATGCTCCAACCCGGCGCAGCCCTGCCTGCTGCCTTCCTCGCTCTCCTCCGACCCGCCCAATCTCAAGCAGGTCGTCGCCCATAGCTACCAGGCCGGCTTGCGCGGCAATTTCCAGCTCAGCGCATTGCCCGGCGCCTTCGCCTGGAATCTCGGGCTTTATCGCACCGATCTCGATGACGACATCTATGCGGTCGCGAGCTCGATCAGCACCGGCTTCTTCGAGAATATCCGCGCGACGCGGCGCCAGGGGATCGACACCGCGCTACGCTATCAGGACGAGCGTTGGGCCGTGAAGCTCGCCTACAGCCTTGTCGAGGCAACCTTCCAATCGGCGCTGACCTTGCCCTCGCCGAACAATCCCGCCGCCGATGCCGCGGGCAATATCCGGGTGCGGCCAGGCGATCATCTGCCCGGCATTCCCGAGCATCGCCTCGTCGCCAATGCCGATTATCACCTCACCGACGATTGGATCATCGGCGCGACGCTCACCTATGCCGCCGCGCAATACTATCGCGGCGACGAATCCAATCAGAACGCGAAGCTGCCCGGCTATATGCTGATCAATCTCCACAGCAGCTATCGCTTCAACGAGCATGTCGAGCTTTTCGCGCGCGTCGATAATCTCCTCGATGCGCGCTATGCGACCTTCGGGCAGTTCGGCGACCCGACCGGCATCGGCGCGCCGGGCATTCCCGCCGGCGCGACCACCAACAGCCCCGGCGTCGACAACCGCTTCCAAAGTCCCGGCGCGCCGATCGCCGCCCTCGCCGGCATCCGCGCGCGGTTCTGATCGGGCCGCTCGTTTCGGGCACCGGCGTCGGATAGGATGATCGCCAGAGGATTTACCCATGACCATTCGCGATCCCTATACCGGCGTCGAGCGCCGAGCGCCGCCGCCCCGTCGTGTCCTCGAGCGCTGGTGGCCGGCGATCGTGATCCTCGCGATCTTGCTGCTCGCCGGGATTTTCGAATGGCGCAATGCCGGCTCGAGCCGCGCGCCGCAATCGCCGAGCGCGCCTGTCGCCGCGCCGCCGGCATCGCCGGCCGCACGGCACGCGGCGATACCGGCCGCGGCGGCGCCGCAAGCGCCGCCCGACGAACTCGCCCGCGCGACCACAGCCCTCGACAAGGCAGCCGATCAGTTGAGCAACGAGGGCAATCTCATGCTCGCCATCGCAGCGCTGCAAGTGATTGTGCTGGCGGGCCAGCTTTACCTCTTCGGTGTTCAGCGCCGCGCCGCGCGCGGCGGCGCGCACGCGCCGCGGCAATGAACTGGACGCGCGGCGGCATCGAAGGCTAGGCTTCGCCGCGCCACAACACGAATGCGAAACGGGGGAGGTTTCCGATGAGCCGCTTGGCAAGAACGGTCGCGCTGGGCGCCATGGCAGCGAGCTTCGCCGTTCTATCGCAGGCGCAGGCCCAGACTCCGGCGATGAAGGAGCTGGCCGCGGCGGCCGACAAGGAGGGCACGATCCTCCTTACCTGGAGCTCCGATAGTCTCGGCGGCGCGGAAGGCGCCCAGGAATTCGAAGCGGCGATCAACAAGGCTTATGGCACGCATCTGAAGATTTCCTGGACGCCCGGTCCGGCGATGCCGAATGTCGGGCATAACATCGCCATGGCCGCCTCCAATGGCCTGCAATCGCCGACCGATGTCTATCTCGGCTTCTCGCGCGATATGGGCACGCTGCTGCAATACGATCTGTTCCTGAAAGCGCCGTGGAAAGACTATGTGCCCGATCGTCTCACCGAGGAGGTCGTCGACCACGGCACCTTCGTCAAGGTGCAATCGGCGACGCTGGGCTTCAGCTACAACAAGAAGCTCGCGCCGTCCGAGCCGAAGGAGCTCGCCGATTTCCTCAAGCCCGAATGGAAGGGAAAAATCGCGACCACCTCGTTCGGCGCCGGCTGGGATCAGATCGCCGCGACCGACGCCTGGGGACCGGACAAGGCGATCGCCTTCGCCGAGAAATTCGGCCAGCAGGTCGCCGGCTTCATGCGCTGCGGCGAGACCGAACGGCTCGCCACCGGCGAATTCATCGCCCTCGCCACCGATTGCAGCGGCGGCCCCGCCGGCGCCGCGATCAAGCGCGGTGCGCCGTTGGGCCGCGCCATCGAGCCGACCGTCCCGCTGGTCAGCTATTTCTATCTCGCCGTGCCGAAGAACGCCGTGCATCCCAATGCCGGCAAGCTCTTCGCCGCCTTCACCGCGACGGTCGAAGGGCAGAAGATCATCCGCGACGAGACGACGACCGATCTCGACATCTTCCCGGAGACGGCCGAGCACGCCAAGCTCGCCGCGGTCGAGAAGGAAGCCGGCCGCACCTTCAAGCGCGCCGATATCGATTGGCAGATCGCCAACAAAGCCGGCAACGACGCGCAGAAGAAGATCGCGGACATCATCCAGCACAGCCGGTAGCCGGCTTCGTTTATTGGAGACGTCATTGCGCGGAGCGAAGCGGCGAAGCAATCCAGGCCTCCGTCGCGATTCTGGATTGCTTCGCTTCGCTTGCAATGACGCGACCCGTTATGAGCCGTGGCCGAACTCGCCGTAAGCAGTACCCGAGCCAGGCGCATTACCTGGCCACAGCTCGATTCTTGGGGCTGGGCGATGGTGGCGGTGACCGTCGCCGCGAGCGCGATCATCATCGTGCCGCCGGCGATCGTGCTGCTGTTGAGCTTCCGCGAAGGCCGCCCGATCGATCCGCGCCAGGCCTATTCCCTGGTGCATTACGTCGCCGTCTTCGGCGATCCCTTCATCTATCGCGTGCTGCTCAACACGCTCGGCGTCGCACTGACGACGCTGGTCGTCGCGCTGGTCTTTGGCGTGCCCGCCGCCTGGCTGGTCGAGCGCACCGACCTCAAAGGCAAGCCGGCGGTCCTGACCTTGATGACGCTCGGCCTGCTCATCCCCGGCTTCGCCACGGCGATGGGCTGGCTTTTCCTGATGCATCCGCGCATCGGATTGTTCAATGCGCTGGCGACGCAGGTCTTCGGCTTCGGCGCCGCACCGTTCAACATCGCCAGCATCGTCGGCATGGGTTGGGTACAGGGCCTCAACCTCGCGCCGATCGGTTTCATCATGACGGCGTCCGTGCTGCGCGCAATCGATCCGACGCTCGAGGAATCGGCGCAGATCGCGGGCGCGCCGCTGGCCGCGATCACGCGCCGGGTCACGCTACCGCTGGCGTGGCCCGGCATCCTTGCCGCCGGCATCTATGTCTTCACCATCGGCTTCGCCGCTTTCGACGTGCCGGCGATCATCGGCTGGTCGAACAAGATCTTCACCTTCTCGACCTTCCTGGTGAACGAGCTCGCGCCGGCAGACGGCTTGCCGGCCTACGGCCCGGCGGCGGCGCTCTCGACCGTGATGATCGCCCTCGCCGGCGGCCTCTCGTGGTGGTACGGCCGACTGCAGACGCAGGCGCATCGCTTTCAGACCGTGACCGGCAAGGCCTATCGCCCGCGCCTCATCGCGCTCGGCAATCGCGCGCTCTGGGCGTGGAGCTTTCTCGCGCTCTATTTCACGCTCGCGAAGCTCTTGCCGCTCGCGGTCACGATCTGGGCGGCGGTGCTGCCCTATTTCCAGCTCCTCTCCAGCGACGCGCTCGCCTCGGTCTCGCTGGTCAATTTCCAGCGTATTCCGTGGGACCTTTTCTTCCTCGGCGCGCGCAACACGCTCCTCCTCACGATTGCGACGCCGACGCTCACCCTGGCGCTGGCGATCGCCTTCTCCTGGGTGGCGCTGCGCTCGAAGCTGCCGGGCCGCGGCGCATTCGATTTCGTCGCTTTCCTGCCGCACGCGATCCCGAACATCGTGTTCAGCGTCGGCGTGCTGCTCTTCGTGCTCTATGCCGTGCAGCGCATCGTCCCGCTTTACGGGACGCTCTGGCTGCTGCTCTTTCTCTTCGTCATCGCACGGCTCTCCTACGCGACGCGCATGACCAACGGCACGCTGCTGCAAGTGCATCGCGACCTCGAGGAAGCCGCAACCGTGAGCGGCGGCGCGAGCGGCACCGTGCTCAAGAGCGTGCTGCTGCCGCTGCTGACGCCGACCTTGATCTATGCCTGGCTGTGGACCGCGCTCTTGACCTTCCGCGAGCTCACCCTCGCCGTGCTGCTGACGACGCGCGACAATCTCACCTTGCCGGTCGTCGTCTGGAGCATCTGGCAGGATGGCGGCTTCGGCAAAGCGGCGGCGATCACGCTGCTGCTGATGGCGCTGATGGTGCCCCTGATCGCGCTCTATTGGTGGGCGATGCGCCGGACGGGCCTGCGCGAAGGCGCGTGACCGCGGCCCACTTTCTTCCTAGAACAGCGCCAGAGGATGTGGGGGATTTCAGCTTATGGGCGTTGCTTTCGGCATTTTCGATCACCTCGACCGCGGCAAATTCGCGCTCGGCGAGCATTACCAGAACCGGCTGCGGCTGATCGAGGCGTACGACGCGGCGGGCTTTTATGCCTATCACCTCGCCGAGCATCACGGGACCTCGCTCGGCATGGCGCCTTCGCCTAGCGTGTTCCTGTCCGCCGTCGCCCAGCGCACCAAGCGGCTGCGCTTCGGCCCTATGGTCTATGTGCTGCCGATGCATGAGCCGCTGCGGCTCATCGAAGAGATCTGCATGCTCGACCAGATCAGCGGTGGCCGGTTGGAGCTCGGCGTCGGCCGCGGCCAGTCGCCTTACGAGCTCGGCTGCTTCTCGATCGGTCTCATGGAGGCGCGCAAGCGCTATGCCGAAGCGTTGCAGATCCTGCTGCAGGGCCTGACCAGCGACGTCCTCAATTTCGAGGGCAAGTATTACAGCTACACCGACGTGCCGATGGCGCTGCAGTGCGTGCAGAAGCCGCATCCACCGTTGTGGTACGGCGTGACGCGGCCGGACTCGGCCGCCTGGCCGGCGAAGCACAACGTCAATCCGGTGATGAACGGACCGAGCCCTTACGTGCGCGCGATCGTCGATCGCTACATGACGGAGTGGAAAGCAGCGCACGGCGACAATGTCATGCCGGCGAAGCTCGGCACGACGCGGCATATCCATGTCGCCGACAGCGCCGCGACGGCCGAGGAGACCGCGCGCCGCGCCTATGCGATCTGGTTCGACAGCAATGCCGAGCTCTATCGCCGCTACGGCACCCTGCCGCTGCATTTCCCCAGCACCTATGACGAAGCCTTCAAGCGCGAGATGATCGTCGTCGGCACGCCCGACATGGTGCGCGAGAACTTGAAGCGCATCACGCAAGAGAGCGGCACCAATTACGTGCTCGGCCGCTTCGCCTTCGGCGATATCCCGCCCGAGCGCGTGCTGCGCTCGATCGAGCTCTTCAGCAAAGAGGTGATGCCGGCCTTCGCCTGAGCGGCGGCGTTACTTCAGCCGCTCGATCAGCGCCATTGCCGCGGCCGGCGCGCGCACTTTGGCGCCCGAAATCATGTAGACGAACGCATCGCCGCGCTTCGCCCAATCTTTCGCACGTTTCGCCCATTGATCGAGCGCCTTGGCCGAATAGCCGGTCTCGATCGATTCCTCCGTTCCCATCAGCCGCGCGTAGCTGAAATCGGCGGTCGGCTCGTCGAAGACCGGAACATCGCCGCCGTCGGCAAAGCAGAGCGCGACATTGTACTTGCGCGCCATCTCATAGAATTTCGGGTTCTGGAAGGTCGGGCTGCGTATCTCGAGCGCATGGCGCAGCGGCAGGCCCTTCACCTCGTGCGGCAAGAGCTTCAGGAAGCCTTCGAAATCCTCGGGGTCGTATTTCTTGCTCGCCATGAATTGCCAATTGATCGGGCCGAGCCGGTCGCGCAGCTCGTGCATGCCCTGGCCGATGAAGCGCTCGATCGATTCACCCGCGACGGCGAGTTCGCGGCGATTGGTGCAATAGCGCGACGCTTTCACGGCGAAGACGAAGCCCGCCGGCGTCTCGGCGCGCCACTTCGCCCAGCTATCGGGCTTGAAGGTCGAGTAATAGGTGCCGTTGATCTCGATCGAGGTGAGATGCTGGCTGGCATATTCGAGCTCGCGCTTTTGCGGCAGGCCTTTCGGATAGAAGACGCCGCGCCACGGCTCGAAGGTCCACCCGCCGATGCCGACATAGATTTTGCCGCTCATGCCGTGCGCCCCTCTTCTTTCCAGGCAATTTATCTAAAATCCGAGCGATATTCGAGCCGCGGCGGCCGGCCGGGCTTCGCCGCTTACACGGCGCGTTAAGGCGGCGCCCCTAGTCTCCTCGCCGGTATGAACATTCTTCTCCTCGGCTTCGCGTCCGCACAGCCTTATCACGTGATGCGTTGCGCGGCGGCCGCCGGTCACAGCGTCAGCGTGCTCGGCAACGGGCCGGCGCAGAACTTGCTACGCTCGCGCGCTTGCACCGATCTCTACCTGTCGGATTTCGATTATCGCGCGCCGGACTATCGCATCCTGACCGCGGAGATCGCGCATCTCGCGATCGCCATCGGCTTCGATCTGGTGATGCCGTCGGATGCGGTGGCGACCCGCGCGCTCGCCGCGGTCAAGGACGAGATCCCGCTGCCAACCACGCCGCTCGCCGAGCCCGGAATCATCGACACGCTGAACGACCCGGCGCGTTTCGCGCGCTTTTGCACCGAGCACGGCATGACGGTCGCCGAGGGCGAAGAGATCAACGGCGCTTCGCTCGGCATTTCGGTGCTCTGCGAGCGCGGTCGGATCGTCGCGCAGATGATCGAGGAGCGCAGCGAAAGCCATTTCCGCACCCGCGACGCGCCCGATCTTCTCGTCACGGTGGCCCGGCTGATGGCAGCGATCGGCTATGACGGCATCGCGCAATGCGACGCGGTCGTCGATTGGACGACGGGCCTCGCCACGCTCACCGCTTGCCGGCCGGGCTTTCCCACTTCGGTCGCGCCCGCGATGATCGCCGGGCTCAATTTTGCCGGCGCCGCGATCGATCTGGCGCAAGGCATATTGCCGCTGCAGCCGACCCTGCCGCCGACCGTCATCAAGCTTTATCCCGCCGCGCGACGGGCCCTGGTAACGCCCTGGCGGCTGTCGCGCAGCGATCGCCGGCTCTTCGCCTATCATTGGCACGAGCGCGCGCTGTGCCGCGATTTGCGGCGCATCGAGGGCGATGTCGTGTTGCCCATGATGGGCGACGAGACCGCTTCTCTATCCCCGCGGGAACGGCTCGCGAGCTAGACGCCCCCGCGGCGAGCGCGGAATCCCGTTCCCGAGCCGCGCCGAAAAGACTACCATCGCGCCAAGAATTGCATCGCGGCGCCAATCCGGCGATGCGTCGACGCCAAGGGGAGCGACCATGCTGAGCCAGGAAGAAAACGAGCTGTTCACCCGCATCGGGCCGGGCACGAAGATGGGCGAGGTGCTGCGCCGCTACTGGCATCCCGTCGGCCTCGCCGAGCACATCACGAAAAAGTCGAAGCGCGTCAAGGTCCTGGGCGAGGAACTAGTGCTCTATCGCGGCGAGAGCGGCACGCCGGTGCTGATGCAGCTGCGCTGCGCCCATCGCAGCCTCGCGCTCGATTACGGCCGGGTCGAGGGCGACAATCTGCGCTGCCCCTATCACGGCTGGCTCTACGACAAGGCAGGACATTGCCTCGAGCAGCCGGCCGAGCCCGAAGGCAGCTCGTTCAAGGAAAAAATCCGCCTGCGCGCCTATCGCACGCAGGAAGTCAGCGGCCTCGTCTTCGCCTATCTGGGTCCCGATCCGGTGCCGGTGCTGCCGCTCTACGACGTGCTGCGCTGGGACGCCGGCGTCAAGGACATCCAGGTCCAGCGCATCGAGGTCAACTGGTTCAACCACGTCGAGAACATCGTCGATGTCAGCCATCTCGCCTGGCTGCACGGCTATACCTTCCCGTCCTATGGCGGGAAGAAGGTGCGCTACAACTGGGACCGCACCCCCTACGGCGCGAACAACGTGATGCATGTCGAAGGCATCGACGACAGGCACGTCTCCTGTTACGGCTTCCCGACGGTGAACGGCTTCACCCTGCCGCCGATCGACAAGAGCGGCGAGCACGTGCGCTCGATCATCATCCGCGTGCCCGAGAACGATGTCTCGACGCTGCTCTATTTCGTCCGCTTCTATAAGAGCGAGAGACGCAGCCTCAACAGCTCGTTCCGCGACAGCAAGTTCGGCGAATACGCGCCGCTGGCCAGCGATTGGTGGGGCATCAACGTCAGCGACCAGGACCGCATGGCGGTCGAGCAGCAGGGAATCGTCGCCGACCGGCCGAACGAGCATCTCGCCGTGTCGGATGGCGGCATCATCGAGATGCGCAAAATGATGCGCGAATCGCTCGCCGCGATCGCCGCCGGCCAAGACCCGCTTTGTGTCATCCGTGACCCCGCCAAGCAGAACGTCGACTTCCAGCGCAACGCCGGCAGCTTCCAGGAAAAGCGCGACGACGTCGGCTATATCGAGGGCTATGGCGAGCGCACCCAGGCCGAGGCGATGGCGAAATAAATCAAGTTTGCGGCGCGGGCGTGCCGCAAAAGAACAACCCGCCCGCGCCAGGGGAGGCAAGCATGCGTGGAAATCGGATTCGGCCGCTCATGGCCGCCGCGGCGATTGTCGTCGCGACGGCGCTGTGGTCCGGCCCAAGCACGGCGCAGACGGCGACGATGTCGCCCGCGCTCAAAGAACTGGCCGCGGCCGCCGATAAGGAAGGCATCGTCGTCTTCCAGGGCTCGACCACGACCTGGGGCGGCGCCGAGGGCGCGAAGACCCTCACCGACCGCATCAACAAGGCCTATGGCACGCATATCTCGGTGAAATGGGTTCCGGGCACGTCCTTCCCCGAGGACGGCAATGCCATTGCCGTCGCGCTCAAGAACAATCTTCCCGCGCCGACCGATGTTTATTTCGGCTTCTCGCGCAACATGGCGGTGTTCGGCAAGATCGGCATGTTCCAGTCGGCGCCGTGGAAGGATTACGATCCGGTGCGGCTCAGCGATGCGCTCGTCGAGCAAGGCAAATACGTGAAGATCTTCTCCGGCACGCTCGGCTTCACCTACAACAGCGAAGCCGCGCCCTCGAAGCCGGAGCAGCTCTCGGATTTCCTCAAGCCCGAATGGAAAGGCAAATTCGGCACCACCGCCTTCGCCGCGGGCTTCGACCAACTCTCGGCGAAAGAGGCGTGGGGGCCTGAGAAGTCGGTCGAGTTCGGCAAGAAATTCATCGCCAATGCCGGCGGCTTCATGCTGTGCACCGATTTCGACCGGCTCGCCTCGGGCGAGTTCGCCGCTTTCGTCACCGATTGCGGCGGCGGCAATCTCCAGCGCATGGCGAAGGAGACCGGCGCGCCGCTCGTGCGCGTCATCACGCCGGAAATGCCGCTGATCAGCTTCTTCTATCTCGGCGTGCCGACCAATGCCGTGCATCCGAGCGCGGCGAAGCTGCTGATCGTCTATCTGACCTCGCCGGAGGGCCAGAAATACACTTACGATCAGAACCTCGCCGATGTGCATCTCTATCCGGATTCGCGCATGCGCCCCGAGATCGAGGCGGTCGAGAAGAAATTCGGCTTCAAATTCGGTATCGCCGATGTCGACTGGCAGGAGACCAACGGCGCCGGCAATGCGGCGCAGCAGGAAGTCGCAAAGCTCTTCCGCCAAGCCGGGAAATAAGCGCTCGTGTCCGCGCGCGCCGAAGCAGCGGACAGCGCGACATCGAGCGTAACGGGCGCCGCCACGCTGCGCGGCGCCAGGGCGGCACCGCGCCAGCGGCTCGATGCTTTCGAGCGGCTCATGCTGGCGCTCGTGATCGGCGTCTGCCTTTCCATCCTGATCCTCCCGGTCATCATCCTCTGGCTCAGCTTCCGCGATGCGGCGCCGATCGAGCCGGCCTCGACCTATTCGTTCCTCCATTACGTCGAGGCCTTCGGCGATCCCTCGATCGTGCGGGCGCTGTCGAACACGGTCGTCTTCACCCTGGTCTCGCTCGCCGTGGCGCTGTTCTTCGGCGTGCCGGCGGCCTGGCTGGTCACCCGCACGGACCTGCCGGGCAAGACCTTGCTCGAGACCTTGATGACGATCGGGCTGCTGATGCCGGGCTTCGCCGGCGCGATGGGCTGGCTCTTCCTGCTCCATCCGCGCATCGGCGTCATCAACCATTTCCTGATCGGCCTCTTCGGCCTGCACAACGCGCCGTTCGATATCTCGGCGCCGGCGGGCATGGGCTGGGTCATGGGGCTCGGCCTCGGCCCGTTGGCTTTCGTCATGACCGCCGCCGTGCTGCGCTCGATCGATCCGGCGCTCGAGGAAGCCGCCGTAACGGCGGGCGCGCCGTTCGCCAGCACGATGCGCAAGATCACCTTGCCGCTCGCCTGGCCGGGCATCCTCGCGGCCGCGATCTACATCTTCACCATCGGCTTTGCCGCTTTCGACGTGCCGGCGATCATCGGCTGGGCGAACAAGACCTTCACCTTCTCGACCTACATGGTGCTGCAGCTCAATCTCGCGGAAGGCTCGCCACATTACGGCGCCGTTGCGGCGCTCTCGACCGTGGTGATGGTGACGGCGGCGCTGCTCATCTGGTGGTACAGCCGGCTGCAGCGCCAAGCCTATCGCTATCAGGTCGTCACCGGCAAAGGCTACCGTCCGCGCATCGTTCCGCTCGGCCGACATGTGGTGACGGCCTGGACATTCCTCGGCGTCTATTTCGTGCTCGACAAGCTGCTGCCGCTGCTCGTCATCGCCTGGGCGGCGCTGCTGCCGTATTTCCGATACCCCTCTGCGGCGGCGTTCAAATCGGTCTCGCTGGTGCAGTTCGGCAAGATCGATTGGGAGCTGGTCTTCGAGGCGATCCGCAACACCGCCGCGCTCATGGTGCTGACCGCGACAGTGACGCTCGCCATCGCCGTCGCGTTCTCCTGGATCGTGGTGCGCTCGCGGCTGCCCGGTCGTTTTGCCATCGATTTCGTCGCCTTCCTGCCGCATGCGGTACCGAACATCGTCTTCGGCTTCGCGGTGCTGCTGTTCACGCTCTTCGTGTTGAAGAACGCGATCCCGGTCTACGGCACGATCTGGATCCTGCTCTTCGTCTTCGTCATCGCGCGCCTGTCCTACGCGACGCGCATGACCAATGCGAGCCTCATCCAGATCCACAAGGATCTCGACGAGGCGGCGCGGGTCAGCGGCGCCTCGAGCGCGGCGACGTTGTGGCGCGTGATCCTGCCGCTGCTGGCGCCGACGCTCGGCTATGCCTGGCTCTGGATCGCGCTGCTGGTCTATCGCGAGCTCACCCTCGCGGTGCTGCTGACGACGCGCGAGAACCTCACCCTCCCTGTCCTCGTCTGGAATCTCTGGGCAAATGGCGGGCTCGGCCCGGCCGCGGCGCTGACCCTGGTGCTGATGGCGCTGATGATCCCGATCGTGGCACTTTATTGGTGGGTCATGCGCCACCGGGGGCCGCTGCAGGCGACCTGACCCCCTCGCTTCCTTGTTCGCGCGGAGGCGAGTAAAACATCGCCAAAGAACGACGAGCGAGGGGCGGAGCATGAAGTTCGGGCATTTCTGTCTGCCAACCTATTTCCCCGATATCGACGGCAGCGTCGGGCAGCTGATGCGCCGCTGGCTCGATCTGCTGAGCGAAAGCGAAGCGCTGGGCTTCGACTCGCTCTGGGCGAACGAGCATCATTTCGATCCCTATGGCGGCATCATCCCCTCGCCGCCCACCATTCTCGCCGCGCTCTCGCAGCGCACGACGCGCGCGCGGCTCGGCACGTCGATCGTCGTGCTGCCGCTGCACAGCCCGATCGAGATCGCCGAGCAGCTCGCCATGGTCGATTTGATGTCGAACGGGCGGGTCGAATTCGGCATCGGCCGCGGCTTCGTCGAATTCGACTACGACCGCCTGCACGTGCCGCGCGACGACAGCAACGAGCGCATGCGCGAGCAGCTCGAGGTGATCCTGAAGGCGTGGAGCGGCGAGCCCTTCGAGCATAAGGGCCGGTTCTATCAATACGACAGTCTCGAAGTATGGCCCCGGCCCGAGCAGCGTCCGCATCCCCCGATCTGGGTGTCCTGCACGCGCACCCCATCGAGCTTCGAATGGGCCGGGCAAAGGGGCTTCAACGTCCTGACGGTAGTTTATCACAGCGTCGAGAATCTCACGGCGCTCAACAAGATCTATCGCGACGCCTGGGACAAGGCGGGCCATCCGAAAGGCAAATGGAACCTCGCTGCGCATTATCATTGCGTTCTCGCCGAGAACAAGCAGGAAGCGCGCGAGATCGCGCGCAACGCGTGGCGCCGCTACATCGAGACCACCACCCACACGAATGACCGGCTGGGAAAGACGCCCACCGGCGTCATCGCCGAAAGCCGGCGCAAGGCGATGGAAGATTTGCTCGACACCGACCGCATGGTCGCGGAGCTGCGGCAGATCGCCTGCACGCCGGACGAATGCGTCGAGCTGCTCGAGAAGGCGCAGGATCGGATGGGCTTCACCCAATGCGATTGCACCTTCTTCTTCGGCGGCATCAACTACGAGCAGGCGCAGCGCTCGCTGCGCTTCTTTGCCAAGCACGTCATGCCCAAGCTGCGCGACCGCGAGCCGCGGCTCAGTCCATAACCGGCGGCATGAGAAGAGGATCGAGGGACAATGACGGATAAAGTCGCGGTCGTGATGGAATTTCTCGGCTCTTTGCGGAGCGATGCCGCGGGGTCGCCGCGCAGCGACCTCCTGACCGAGGACGTGACCTATACGTCGTCGCGCGGTACCGTCACGGGACGCGATAGCGCCATGAAATACATGGCCGGACCCACCGCATTCACCTTCTACCAGAAGGGCAACTGGTCGAAGCCCAAGCTCGATGGCGAGGTCGTCGAGATCATCGCCGAGCCGGAGCCCGGCGCGGTCGGCTCGAATCTGCGCTGCCATTTCGCCGGCGAGCGCATCTCCCTCATCCACGATCAGGCTTTCGGGCGGCCGGCTGCCGAGCAGAAAGGCATCAAGCTGTCGCCGGAAATGAAAGCCGCGATCAACCACGCCTCGGCCAACAAATCGCCGATCCTGCTTTCCTATGTCGATGAGACCGGGCAGCCCTCGTTGAGCTTTCGCGGCTCGACCCATGCCTACAGTGACGATCAGCTCGCCATCTGGCTCCGCAAGGCCGAAGGCGGTTTGACCAAGGCGATCGCGAAAAACCCGAAGGTCGCGCTGATGTATCGCGACAATGCCCCGACCGGCGGGATGTTCCATCTCCAGGGCCGGGCGCGCATCACGACCGATCCGCAAGAGCGCAAGAAGATCTTCGACGCCGCGCCCGAGAACGAGCGCAACCATGATCTCGATATGGAGGGCGGCGCCGTCATCATCGATCTCGATTTCCTGCAAGGCTTCGTCGGGCGGACGCCGGATGGGCGCTCGACCGGCCGCATCCGCATGCGGCGCTAGCGCCGGCGCTTACTCGCCGGCGCCGTTGGCGAAGACGCGCACGGTCTGGCGCTCGGCGAAGCGCCAGCCTTGCGGCGTGCGCACGAACTTGTCGTGCCATTCGCCCATGGTGGTCGGCGGCTCGAAAGGCAGCGGCAATTTCGCATCCGGCGTCCCCGGATCGTGATGGAGCGCGAGGTAGTAGGTCACGCCATCGGCGTGATTCTCGTCGCGGACCGTGATCAGCGTGCCGATGCCCAGATGGCGGTTCACCCGCGTGCCGCCGCGCTGAAACGACGCCAGGAGCTCGGCGGCGCCGCGGATCGCGCGTCCGCGGCGCACCCACGCCCCGTCCTCGGCAAA
>Ga0335085_10004349_pt1 | contig 23618 bp, 21 predicted proteins | sample Lox_Sample_45_FD_206712 | JGI IMG/M metagenome (GOLD analysis project Ga0335085, IMG submission 206712) | Soil microbial communities from Loxahatchee National Wildlife Refuge, Florida, United States - Lox_Sample_4.5 | ecosystem: Environmental > Terrestrial > Soil > Wetlands | place: USA...
CCAGGACGTCGAAACCGTCGAGTCGTTCTTCGCCCATACCATCACGCCGTCGATCGTCGCAGTGCTGATCCCGGCTGCGATCCTTGCGACACTTGCCGTCTTCGCCTGGCCGGCGGCGTTGATCCTGCTGCCTTTCCTGCTTTATGTCGGCCTGACGCCGGTGCTGGTGCGCCAGCGCATCGACAAGCTCGGCGCGGCGGCACGCGAAGGCCTCGGCCGCATGACCGCGCATGTCACCGACACGATCCAGGGCCTCTCCGACCTGGTCGCCTTCCAGGCGGTCGGCCAGCGCCGCGCCAGCTTCATGCGCATGGTCGCCGATTACCACGCGCTGCGCCTCACGCTCTATCGCGACCTCTCCTTGCAATCCGCAGCGCTCGAAGTCTCGACCGGGCTCGGCGGGCTGGGCGTTGCCCTGGCCGGCGCCTATCTCGCCGCCTCGGGTCAGCTCGACCCGACCTTGCTGCCGCTGCTGACGCTGCTGGCGGTGGCCGCGTTCCTGCCGGTCTCCGAGATCGCCTATGTCAGCCGTCAGCTGGCCGATACTTTCGCGTCGGCGCATCGGCTGCAGGCCGTGCATAACGAGAAAGTGCCGGTGGTCGATGGACCGCTGACGCCGCCGGCACCGGTCAGCGGCGGCTCGTCGGTCAGGCTCGACCATGTCAGCTTCACCTATCCCGGCCGCCAGCGCGCCGCGCTGAGCGATATCAGCCTCGACATTACTCCGGGCACAACCCTGGCCCTGGTCGGGCCGTCGGGTTCGGGCAAGACAACGCTCGGCAATCTGCTGCTGCGCTTCTGGGATCCGGGCGCGGGCACCATCACCCTCGATGACACGCCGCTGCCGCGCTATCAGCTCGACCATTTGCGCGGCCGCATCGCCCTCGTCGCGCAGGACACGTATCTCTTCAACACCAGTCTGCGCGCGAATGTGTTGTTGGCGCGGCCCGACGCGAGCGAGACCGACATCCGGCAGGCGATCGAACGCGCCGCCCTCGCCGATTTCATCGCCACCCTGCCCGAAGGTCTCGACACCAAGGTCGGCGAGCGCGGCGTGCAGCTTTCGGGTGGCCAGCGCCAGCGTGTCGCCATCGCGCGCGCGTTCCTGAAGAACGCGCCGGTGCTGATCCTCGACGAGGCGACCTCGCATCTCGACGCGGTGAGCGAAGCGCAAGTGCGCGCCGCGCTCGACGCGCTGATGCAGGAGCGCACGACGATCGTCATCGCGCACCGCCTGTCGACGATTCGCGACGCTTCGATGATCGCCGTGCTCGATCGCGGCCGGCTGGTCGAGACCGGCACGCATGATGCGCTGATCGCGCGCGGCGGGCTCTATGCCGAGCTCGTCGAGCACCAGCTCGGCCTCAGCCGCGCGGCCGAATAAATATTACGGCAGGAACTGCGTCGTATAGAGCTTCGTCGTGTCCGCCGGCAGCGCGTCGATCTGCTTGAGATCGACGAAGGACTGCATCGTCGCGGCGAGCGCCTTCTGGTCGAATTTGCCGTCGAGCGACAGCGCCGGCGTCTCGATTTCGTAGACCTTCTCGGCGATGTCATCCGGCAGATGCGTGACCGGCTGAGTCAGCTTGATCGTCTCGGCTTTGTGGGCGCGCATATATTTGATCGTGTCGAACCAGGCGTGAACGAAGCGGCGCACGGTGTCGGGATGCTGCGCAATCAGTGAATCGCTCGCGAACATGCCGTGGGTGATGAATTGCGGCAGGATGGGACCGAAGGTCACGAGCACTTGGCCCTGGCCTTTCTGCTGCAGCAGATAGCCGCCTTCGATCGGGCCGACGATGCCGTCGACGTTTTTTGTCATCAGCGCAGCCACCATGCTGCTCATATCGCCGATAGGCGTGCGCTTCACGCCCTCGGGTCCCCAGCCTTGGTGCTGCGACAATTGCAACGCCAGCCACGCGGTCAGCGAGGTCGCGCCGCCGACGCCGATCGCCTTATCCTTGAGGTCCTCGACCTTTTTGATGTCGCCGTCCGAGCGGATGATGATCGACATCTCGATCGGCGGCCCGGCAAGGACGGCGACGGCTTTCTCCGGCACGCCCTTTGTCGCATAGGCGAGCCCGATATTGCCGGCGACCGACATGTCGATCGCGCCCGCCGACATCGCCTGTTCCAGCTTCGCGCCGCCGCCGAAGTTGATCTTCTCGACCTCGAGCCCGGCTTTGGCGAAGATGCCGGCGCCCTTGGCGACATCGAGCGGCGCGAAGACATAGGCACTGCCTTCGGGCGTGCCGACGCGCAGATGGTCGGCGGCTTGCGCGGCACCACATGACGCCGCGCAGATCATCAGCGCCGCGCCGAAAAAACCGCTCCGGCTCTTCATCTTTTCCTCCCCGACTTCCGTTGTTTTGGTTATTCCGCCGCGGCGCGCGCTTGCTGCTTGTCGCGCTGCCGCGCCGCGAATTCATTGACCAGCGGCAGCGCGATATAGAAGAACGTCGCGCCGCGATCGGAAGCGAACGCATCGACCTCCGCCCCCGGCGGCAGGTAGAGATAGGTGCCCTCGCCCCATTCCTTGCCGCCGTAGCGGCAGGCACCTTCGACGACGTAGCGGATCTCGGCCTCTTTCTGTCGGCCGGCCGCGAGGCTCGCGCCGGGCAGCAGGCGGAAGAAGCCGATGCCGGTGCGCATCTCGTTGAAGGTGCCGAGATGCTTGGTCTCGACGCCGGGCCGCTCGCGATCGGGCAGCCACGAATAGAATTGCGGCTGCATCATCACCGGCGTGCGATAGCGCGCTTTCGGGAAGGTGAGCTTCTTGCCCTCGTGCTCTTCCCAGATCGCGACGTAGGAATCCTTGTTCTTCTTGCCGCCCGACGGCGTCGTGCCGCGATAGATGCCGTCTTGGAACACCGCACCGTTCGCGATCATCTTCTGATAGGTCGCGTTCATCTCTTCGTTCGATAAGAGATGCTCGCCGCTCGCGCCCTGGAATTGCAGCACCAGGGTCGCGCATTCGCCTTCTTGCGATTGCGGGCCGTAATAGGCGCCTTCGGGGAAATAGCCGATCTCGCCGGGTCCGAGATCGCCATAGCCGGTGCTCTGCACTCCGCTCAGCGTGTAGCGGATCTGATCGAAATTATGCCGGTGGCGCGGCGTAAAATAGCCTTCGGGGACGATCGATAGCGAGAATTCGCAGGTCACGCCCGGCACGCCGGTCTCGAGCGGCAGGCGCTTGCGGCGGATCATATTGACGCGCCCGCGCTGCACGCCTTCGAGCGGCAGATCGGCGATATTGACGATGGTGATGTCGGTGGTCATGAGCGCCTCCTCGATGATGTCGGTTTGCGTTGGGACGCTTTCGCGCGCGCTGACGAGCGCGCCGGCAGCAGCGTCAGGCCCAGATCGGCGATCTGATGCTCGGTGAGCGCGCGCACGGCTTTGCGCGCGGCCGCGGGTTTTCCCCCGACGATCGCGGCGACGAGGGCTTCGGCGCAGCGCATCACGGTTCTCGGATCGGCGGCGCGGCGCGCCGCTTCGTTGAGATAAAGCCGCGACTGACCGGCAACGCGCTCCCAGGAGCGCGCGATCTCACGGTTGCCCGATGCGGCGATCAGCCAGCCCATGAGGTGGCCGGGCGCGGGGCGGGGCGGCTCGGTCGCGTTGAGGCGGACCTGCGCCAGCACGCGCGGCGCGGCGGCAAGCGCCGCTCCATCGCCGCGCAAAGCCGCGAGCTCGGCCGCGGCTTCCAGCAACGCCAAGCGAAGCTGGAACAGCGCGACGATCTCCTGCGCGGTGAGCGCGATGACCCGGATGCCGCAATAAGGCACGCGCTCGAGCAGTCCTTCGGCGACGAGCATTTGCAGCGCCTCGCGCACGGGGCCGTTCGAGAGACCGAATTCCGCGCGCAGCCCGGCCTCGCGCATCCATTGATGCGGCCGATAGAGGCCGTCCCAGAGCCGCTCGCGCAAGACCTCGGCGAGCCATTCCGCGCGGCCAGCCGGCGCCGTCGTGGCGGCGCGTGGCTCGGCCTCCGGGGAAATAGCGATGGCGTTGTCCATGAATTATGAATTATTAATAATTTGGCGTCGCTGTCAAGCGGCTGCACGGCGCCGCTGGTCGGTCGGATTCTTCCGCCTGCGTTCCTTCCTCGGCATTGTCGCTCGAATTGTTATCGCGACTTTAGCGCATCGGCGAGCGCGTCGTACCAATAGGTCTGGTCCGCCGGCGTGAAATGCGCATTGGCCGGGCTGGGGTTCGGTACCACGAAGATGCGCGTCTCGCCAATCGTATACGGTTGCAGACCGAGTCCAATCTCGGGCGCTTGCGGCGCCAAAACCTTTTGGACCGGCCGGCCGACGGTGACGCCATGAAAGCAGGCAAAGCGCGGCTTGTGACGCTTGAGCTTGCGCGCCAGCGCGGCGACGCCGTCGGTCGGCTCGCTCCGCGTCAGATCGGTCGAGCGCGGGCTCGGGCGCTTGACCAGATCGGTGAAGCCGAAACCGTAATCCTGCAACATGCGGTCATGCACCGGCTCCAGCCGCTCGACGCCGAGGGCCGCGCGCGCCGCGAGGCTGAGCCGCGAGCGCGAGAAGGCCGGCCAGAAGCGATTGATCTTGCGCGCGAAGTAATGCCCCTGCGCCGCCGAGAACAGCGACGGGTTGATGCCAACGAAGACGACATCGAGCCCGCCGCGGAGCAGATCGGGCAGGGTCGCCGGCGCGCTCATCGCCCGCTGGACCGCCAGGCTAGCGTGCGCGGGGTGATGCCGGGCACGGAATTGCCTATAACGAGGGACGCTAACATTCGGGGGCCCGGCCTTCTCCCGTGATCATCGGTATCGATCTTGGCACGACGAATAGCCTTGGCGCCATCTGGCGCAACGGCGAAGCGACGCTAATCCCCAACGCGCTCGGCCACGTGATCACCCCCTCCGTCGTCAGTATCGGCGACGATGACGAGATCCTGGTCGGGCTGCCGGCCCGCGAGCGGCTCTCCACGCACCCGACGCGCACGGCCTCGGTCTTCAAGCGCTATATGGGCACGAACCGCGTCTTCTCGCTCGGCAGGCGCGATTTCCGGCCGGAGGAGCTCTCCTCGCTGGTGCTGCGCGCCCTCAAGACCGACGCCGAGAATTATCTTGGCGAGCCGGTCGAGGAAGCGGTCATCACGGTCCCCGCCTATTTCAACGATCTGCAGCGCAAGGCGACGCAGACCGCCGGCGCGCTCGCCGGCCTCAAGGTGCGGCGCTTGCTGACCGAGCCGACCGCCGCGGCGCTCGCCTACGGGCTCAGCGACGACAAGCAGGAGAAGCTGCTGCTGGTGATCGATCTCGGCGGCGGCACGTTCGACGTCTCGCTGCTGCATTGCTTCGAAGGCATCACGGAAGTGCGCGCCACCGCCGGCGATACCTGGCTCGGCGGCGAGGATTTCGTCGACGCGCTGGTGAATGCCTTCATGAACGAGGCCGGGGAGAAGGCCGGCGTGCCGCCGCTCGCGGCTTCGCTGCCGATCCATGGCGCGCTGCGCCATCAGGCCGAGCTGGCGAAGCGCCGTCTCAGCGAGGCGGAAACGGCCGAGATCGCGCTCGCCTATAACGGCCGCGATCTGCGCTGGCCGATCGATCGCGCGAAATTCGAGCGGCTGACCGAGCCGGTGCTGGCACGCGTGCGGCTGCCGATCGAGCGGGCCTTGCGCGATGCGCGCGTCGATCCCGATACGCTCTCGCAGGTCATTCTCGCCGGCGGCGCCAGCCGCATGCCGATGTTCCGCCGCCTGATCGGGCGGCTGTTCAAGCGCATGCCGCTGATGAACATCAATCCCGACGAGGTCGTCGCGCGCGGCGCCGCGGTTTCGGCCGGCATGCTGGCGCGCAGCGTCGATCTGCAAGAAGTGATCATGACCGATGTCGCGCCTTTCACGCTCGGCGTCGAAGTCATGCGCACCGAAAGCCCCGGCAATTACATCCACGGCCTTTATATGCCGATCATCGAGCGCAACACCGTCATCCCGGCGAGCCGCTCGAAGATCGTCAACAATGTCTACGACAATCAGACCAGCATCTCGATCGCCGTCTATCAGGGCGAAGCGCATCTGGTGAAGGACAACATCAAGCTCGGCGAGATGAAGGTGCATTGTCCGCCGGCGCCGGCCGGGCAGACCCGGCTCGATATCCGCTTCACCTACGACACCAGCGGGTTGCTCGAAGTCGAGGCGACGGTGCTCAATACCGGCGTGCGCGAGACGCTGGTGATCGAAGGCAATCCCGGCGTGCTCTCGAAGGAAGAAATCCGCGACCGTCTGGTCAAGATGGCGGCGCTGAAGCTGCATCCGCGCGAGGATCAAGCGCATCGCGCGCTGCTGGCGCGGGCGCAGCGGCTTTATGAGCAGCGGCTCGGCGCCGCGCGCCAGGCGATCGGCGAAGCGCTGACGCATTTCATCGCCGCGCTCGACAGCCAGGAGCCGGACCGTATTCGCGCGGCGCGCGATTCGCTCCAGCGCGTGCTCGATGCGCATGACGACGAGTTCTTCCTCTGAGCGCGATGTGGGAGGTGTTGGGCATCGCACCGACGGCCGACACCACTGCCGTGCGCCGCGCCTATGTCGCGAAGCTGCGCGCCATCGACGTCGAGCGCGAGCCGGCGGCCTTCATCCGCCTGCGCGAAGCGTTTGAGGGGGCGCTCGAGGCCGCCGCGCGGGGATTCATCCCGCTCGCGACGGAAGACGAAGACGCGGACGACGCGCAAACGGTGCAATCCTACGCGCAGTACGACGAGCGCGACGACGAATCCGGCGCCCAAGAGATCACGCCAGCCGAGCCCCTTGCCGCGCCGATGCCCGTCAAGGACGCTTCACCAGTGCCACTGGTTGAGATCGACATGGAGGACGATCCCGAATGGGCGATCGACGATGCGCTGGAAGACAAGAACCAGGGCGTCGCCGCCGCGTGGCAGATCTTCGAGCATGCCATGGCGACCGGCGCGATCGGCCTGCGCGAGCAGGTGACGCTGACGCGGAAGCTGGTCGCGTCCGCGCTCGATGACACGCGGCCGGGTTCCGCCGCGACCTTCCGCGCGATCATCGCCATCGTCGGCGCAAGCAAATCCGGCCGTCATGACGAGCTTGCCGATCTGCGCGACCGGATCACGGCACGGCTCCTCGCGGAGGACTGGCTCGACCAGCTCGGACAGAAGGCGCGGAAACGCGCTTACGGCGCGCAGCGCTTCAACATCATCGCCGCGCGCGTCTTGCTCGGCATCAAGCCGAAGTACCGCCGCAGCCACGCTGTGCTGAACGCGCTGAAGCAGCTCCTGGCCGAATATCGCCGGCACGACGAATGGCTTGCCGGGCGGCTCGGCGCGCGCGCCGAAGCGCTGGAAAAGCGGTTGCCGGATGACGTTCGGCGGCGGAAGCGGCGCGACATGATCTTCCTCCTCGCATTCTTCACTTTTATTGCGATCGACCTGATCTACGCTTTATTCTTCGCGCCGTAGGCGGTAGCCGCGGCAGCCGGCCGCGCTATGATGCGACCATGGATCAAGACAAATCCGCCATCGCTGAGCTGACGCGCCTGATCGCGCAGGCCAAGCGCGCCGTCGTCTTCACCGGCGCCGGCATCTCGACCGAATCAGGCGTGCCCGATTTCCGCAGCCCGGGCGGCATCTGGACGCGGATGAAGCCGATCTATTATCAGGAATTCGTCGCCAGCGAGGACAAGCGCCGCGAATCCTGGGAGCGCACGTTCTCGGGCGCGATGCGCTGGACCGGCGCCAAGCCAAATGCCGGACACTACGCGGTGGCGCGGCTGATCGGCCGCGGCAAGGTCAGCGCCATCATCACGCAGAACGTCGACAATCTGCATCAGGATTCGGGCGTGCCGGCGGAGAAGGTGATCGAGCTGCACGGCAACGGCAGCTACGCCACCTGTCTCGATTGCGGGCAGCGGCATGAGCTCGAAGTACTAAAGCAAAGCTTCGTCGGCCGCGGCGAGATCCCGTCCTGCCGCGACTGCGGCGGCATCGTGAAGACGGCGACGATCTCTTTCGGCCAGGCGCTGAAGCCGGACGTGGTCGAGCGGGCGCGCGAAGAGACGCTCGCCTGCGATCTCTTCATCGTGCTCGGCTCCTCGCTGGTGGTTTATCCCGCCGCCGGCTTCCCGTTGCTCGCGGCGCAGAACGGCGCGGCGCTCGCCATCATCAATCGCGAAGCGACCGAGCAGGACGAATATGCGGATCTCGTCATCCACGACGAGATCGGGCCGACCATGGCGGCGGCGGTACCGGTCGATTAGGCGGCGCGGGCTTTCAGCTTTGCCACCGGCGCGAGTGCGGCCATTAATTGACCGAGCAAAAGGTCAAAATTCTGTTCGCTGATGCCGCTCTGCGAGTTCTTCGCCATCATTTCCAGGCAACCGATTGCCTGGCTCATCTTGCCTAGCGAGACGCCGACCGAGCAGCTGGTTTCCTGTGCGTTCCTCAGAAAATCGATGAACCCGGCCGGATTCATGCTGGTGACGAAATTATCGTAGAGCTGATTGTATTCCTTGAGCACCGTGTCGACGCTGATCCAATGGTGACGCATTCGTTGGACAACGCCCTGGACTCGCTCGCGAACATACTGAGCGTAGTCTTTCGGCAGCCCGACGCTGGGGTTCGAGTTCTTGTTGAGCCAAACGGCGAGCGTTTTACGCCCCTCCTCGCTGCGAAAGTAGTCGAAGCTGTAGAACATGATGCCTTTCCAGGCGGCGAAGATCGCAAGCGCCTCGCTGTTCGGGCACCGCAGCGCGGCGATCAACGGCTCGAGGGCACCCAGATCCTTCGCTTCCCAGACCTTGTCGATCAGCTGGGTTACTTTGCTCGGATCGGCTTTCGCTCCGCCGAAGGCGGCGCGAACGAGCAGCTCCATCTTGCCGCGAATGAACTTCTGGATCGCTCCGCGCTCTTCGGGCGAGACTTCGAAATACTCTTCGTTGACGGAGATGCCGCAAAGCGAAAGAGCATCGCGCAATAAAAATCCGTCGAGCGTTGGGAGCTCGTCGATCGTGCGCAAAATCGTCAAATCGTTGTCGAAGGCGTCACCCTGCTTGAGGCCGACGGTTTCGGCAAGAAACGATGGCAATTGCGGATGATGGATGAGGATCGATCGCCCGCCTTTTTCGGGGTTTTCGGCTTCAAACGGCAGGTAGAGCTTCGTGCCGATGGGCGACGCGTCGAGACGACGCGGATCGTCGCGCGTCAGCATTTCCTTCGTCAGCACGAGATAGTTCAGGCCGGCCGTCATGAAGAGCGACGATTTCGCGTCACTCTTGTTTAATCGTCGCGTCACCCGATTGCAGTTGAAGATCCACGAGGATTTCGTCCCGAGGGTCGAATCGAGCTTGTTCTTTGGTTGGCCCATATGCCCGCTCCCGCTTCTGCGTCACGCGACCCAAATGCATGCCCCTCTCCTAATTATGGAAAGCCAATCGTCTCCGTTGCCTTAACGGACGCGGCGCGCGGATTAACAATCAATGAACGCGGAACTACGGTGCTCGTAAAAACCCGGCGACAAATCAGGCCTGCTCGCGGCGAGATGACCCTCAATATCCCCGTAGGCGGCCCGGTCGTGCTGTCAGCGCGGACGATAGTTACGGGGCTCGTCGGCGACGATCGTATTCTTCAAGACGCCGAGGCCGGTGATCTCGACCTCGACCTTGTCGCCGGGTTTCATGTTGACGACGCCGAGCACGCCGTGCCGGCCGGCGGGTTTCAGATCCTCGCCGGGATGCGGTTTCAGGGCGCCGGGCGTTCCCATCATGATCACGTCGCCGGGCAGCAGCGTGTAGCCGGCCGATAGATAAGAGACGACCTGCTCGACGGCGAAGAGCATGTCGTTGAGCGGCGCGTTCTGGCGCTCGATGCCGTTGAGGCGCGTGATCACGCGCTGTGCCTTCGGGTCGCCGAACTCATCGGTCGTCATCAGCCAGGGACCGGTGCTGCCCGAGCGCTCGAAATTCTTGCCCAAGCCGAAATTGCGGTTGTGGCGCTGGTATTCCCGCACCGAGCCCTCATTGGCGCAGCAGAAGCCGGCGATGTGATCGAAGGCCTTCTCGACCGGGATATGCCGGCCGCCGCGGCCGATCACGACGCCGAGCTCGCCCTCGTAATCGAATTCCTTCGCGACCTCTTGCGGCGGACACAGCAGCGGCTGATTGGCGCCGACGACCGAGGCCGGCGTGCGCATGAAGAGATGCGGAAATTCCTTCGAGGTGGTGAGCCCTGTCTCTTCGATATGCGTCTTGAAATTGAGCGCCAGCGCCCAGGTCGCGTGCGGATCGGGAATGACCGGCAGGAGATTCGCATCGGCGAGCTTCTTGGTGCCTTGCTTGCCGCCGATGGCATCCTTCAGCCGGGCGAGTCCGTCCGGCATTTCCAAGATAGCGCGCAGCCTTGTCGGCAATTGCGGCGCGACATCGGCTACGGGCACGAAAACATCGGCGCCGGTCATCACGCCGATCCGCGGCGCGTTGTTCTCGCTGTAGGAAATGATCCGCATAGACCTACCCTTGTTCCGATTCCAACAGATGCCGGCCGTAATCGCTCATGCCGACATCCCACACCAGCCCCGCATGCGACGCCGCCGCCTGAAGATCGCGATAGGCGCGGTTCATCGCATTGCCTTCGAAGAGCACGCGCGCGCCCGAGGCATAGAACAGCTTCTCGACCGCTTGAAGCGCGGTGCGCGCGGCATAGGTCGAATTGCGCTTGCCGCGCATGCGTTGATGCGCCGGCACGGTCTCGCCGCGCTCGAGCAGGGCCCGCGCTTCGCGGACCGGCGCCATATAGAGCGCCGCCGCCGCTTCGATCTCCGCCGCCGCGACGGCGAGCGAAATCTGCGTGCCGGTCTGCTCCGCGACCTTGACGCCGCGCGAGACGCGCTTGCGCGTCGCCGCGAGGTAATCGGCAAGGAACCCCTCGGCGATGCCGACGGCGACACAGGCGAAGGCGCTGGTCGCAAGGCCGCCATGCGGCATGCGGAAGAGCGGCGAGGCGTGCGCCTTGTTGCCGGGTCCGCTCGCCGCTTCGAGATCGCTAAAGCGTAGAATGCGATGCTCGGGCACGAAGACGTCCTCGACGGTGAAGCTCTTGCTCCCGGTGCCGGACATGCCGACGACGTGCCAATCGTCGATCACGGTGACATCGCTCATCGGCACCAGGAAGAGACAGCGCTCGCCCTTCATCGGCCCGTCGACGATCATGCCGCCCGGCAAGGCCCATTGCGCGTGATCGATCCCGCTGGCAAAGCCGTGCTTGCCAGAGAAGCGCACGCCGCCCGGCACGCTGCGCGCCGTGCCGACCGGCGCGAAGCTCGCGCAGATATGCGCCGTCGGCGTTTTGCCCCAGATCTCCTCCTGCGCCTCGAGCGGCAGGCCGCTGGCGATGTGCGCATGATCGCCCATAACGGTCGAGACCCAGGCCTGCGCGCCGCAGCCGCGCGCCAGGATCTGGCCGACCTCGCAGAGCACGTCCCAGCCGAGCTCGAAGCCGCCGAAACGTGCCGGCTGGCAAATCCGGAGGAAGCCGGCAGCATCGAAATCCGCCATGCTCTCATCGGGACAGCGGCGCGCGGCTTCGCAAGCGGCGCTGCGTTCGCGCAGCACCGGCACCAGCGCCTCGGCGCGGCGCAGCATCTCTTCGCGCGTGATTGTTGTCATCCCCTGATCCGGCATGGCGGCACTTTAGCGAGTGGCCGCCCTATGCCGCAATCAGCACGCCGCCATCAATGCGCCTGCTCGGCCTCGGCCTGGGCGTAGAGGGCGCGGTATTTCGCGAGCACTTCCTTACCGTTCTTGCGGCCATCGGCCCAGGCCGTGACGACCGGCTCGGTCTTCGCCTGCCACTTCGCCATCGCCTCCGGCGGGACCGTCACGGTTTTCTGCCCCTGCTCCGCCATCACCGCGTCGCGGATGCCGGCGGCTTCCTGGTCGACCGCGATGCCATATTGCCGGGAGAGCGCCTCGCCCGAGGTGTCGAGCAGGATTTTCTGTGCCGCGGGCGGCAGCGACTGGAACTTCTTCTTCGACATGAAGACCATGCTGATCGACGTGCCGACCGAGACATCGACGTGATAGGGCGCGACCTGCTGGAGCTTGAAGGCGCGCACGCCGCCCCAGCCGATGATCACGCCGTCGACGGTCTTGCGCTGCACGGCCTGATATTCGTCGGTCAGCGGGATCGAGATCGGCGAGCCGCCGAGCGCGCTGATCGTCTTGCTTTGCATCTGGCCGGCGACGATGAGCTTCAGCCCGCCGAGATCGTCCATGCTCTTGAGCGGCGCGCTGAGATGGAGCCCGCCGGCGCCAAGCATGCCGGTGGCGAGCGGCACGATCTGGTCGTATTCGGCATCCAGCAGCCCGGTCTTGTACAGCCGCCAGAACGCGACCGACCCGGCCTGCGCGGACTTCACCAGGAACGGCACCGCCGGCACTTCGGAGAGCGGGAATTTCCCCGCGACCGCGTTCTGCATGCCCCAGCCGATCTGGATCGCGTCGTCGAGCACGCGGTCGTAGATGTTCTCGAAATTCGCGAGGGTCACGCCTTCGCGCACGTCGAGATGGATCATGCCCTTGGCCTGCTCGTTGACCCTGGCGGCCCAAGGCTCGAGCGCATTGGCCATCGCCCCCGAGCGCGTCGGCCCGATGATGTCGAACAGCAGATTCACCTCATCGGCCGAGGCAGCGCGGCCGAAGGGCAACAGCGCCGCGAGCACGGCCAGCGCAGAGAGCATGCGTTTCATGAGACGTTTCCCCCGATCAGCTTCGTTTGACGTCGATTTCATTCGGTTGGCGCCAGGGCTGCTCCTCGACGCGGTTCTCCATCCGGCCGAGCTTCTCGACCTCGCAGCGGATGATCTGGCCGTTCTCGATGCCGTGGTTCTTCTGCCCCGGCTCGAGCGGCAGATTGGCGGGCGAACCCATGAGGATCAGATCGCCCGGCATCAAGGTCATGATGTAGGAGAGATATTCGACCGCCTCGCCCATATGCCAGAGCATCGCATTGGTGCGCGCGTCCTGGTGCAGCTTGTCGTCGATCCAGGCGCGCACCCGCAGATCGTGCGGATCGCCGACGAGATCGCGCGGCACGATCACGCGGCTCATCGGCGTGTAGCCGGCGAAATTCTTCATCCGGATGTTGTCGTTGATCGGGCTCTTGTTGCGGAGCTCGCGCCACCAGGCGAAATGCATGGTGAGATCGTTGCAGAGCGTGTAGCCGGCGATGAATTCGTCGGCCTTGTCGGCCGAGACGCGCGTCGCCGGCTTGCCGATGACGATCGTTACCTCGACCTCGAAATCGAATTGCACGCCGCCATGCTCGCGATAGATCGTGTCGCCATAGCCGGCGAGCGCCGAGCGCGAGCCGAAGAACACATCGGGCAGCACGCGCTCGGCCTTCGGCGGATCGCTGCGGCCGGTGACGCGGCTCGGCCGCTCGAAATTGTGATAGAGGTGGAAGATGTTGTTCGGCTCCTGCACCGGGGGCAGGAATTTCACCGCAGCGAGCGGCTGCCAGAAACCGCCGGCGCCGGGCTTCAGATCGAGACCGCGCAGCCAGCCGTGCCAGCGCTCCCAATCCGGCAGGAAGTCGCGCATGACCGGCGCCGCCGCGCCCGGCGTCGAATGGCGGGCGACGATCTCCGCCAGCGTCGCGACTTGATCCTCGACCACGACCGCCGTTGCCGGCTTGCCGCCATCCAGCATCGTGCCGATGCCAAAACGTATCTCCGCCATATCCCCTCCCCTAGCCTTTGATCCGGTCGAGCAACGCGCGCCCACCGGCGATGCGGCCGTTATCCCAATTATTGCTCGGCTGCTGGATCGCCGCGAGCGCATCGCGGAAACAGCGCTGGAACGGCTCCGAATAAGCGAGCTGATGCGCGCCGGCCGCTGTCATCAGCCGGTCGAGCGCGCGATAGGCGCTGTGCGCGATGTAGCAGCTCGCCGCGGAATCGTAGCCATGCGCCACGCCGCCGGGGAGCAGCACGTTGCGTTCGCCGGTTTGATCGGGCGCCTGCCCGGCGAGGTTCGCCGTCAGCTCTTTGACCTTCACGCGCAGCAAGGCGAGCGCCGCATCGATCTCGACCGCCGCTTCGCCGATGCGCGATTGCATCGCCGGCTGATCGGCCATGCTGGCACCGGTGCGGTTCATGCGGTGATGCGTCATCGCGACGAAATGCTCCAGCCCGGCGATGGCCACGCCGAGCGCGACCGAAGGCAGCGCGAACGGTCCGCCGAGATAGGGCAAGCAGAAAAGCGGCCCATCGAGCACCTCGCCGACCGGCGGCTTGCCCGGATACCACACGCGGTGATCGGGAATGAAGATGTCGTCGAAACGGATGTCGTGCGAGCCGGTGCCGGCAAGGCCGATGACGTTCCAGCTGTCGAGGATCTCGATCTCCGATCGCGGCACGGCGATCGTCACGGTCTGATCGCGGCCGGCGACCGGCATGCCCTCGACCAGCACCCAATCGACATGCTGAACGCCGCTGCTGAAGATACCGACCGCGCTGCCGCGATAGCCGCCAGCGACCGGCGCAAGCGCGCCGCTAGCGCGACGGCAGGACGAGAGCAGCGCGTCGGGTTTCGGCCCCCAGAGCTCGTCGAGGAAGCGCGTGCCGAACCGCGCGACCACCGGCGCATGGCCGCCGACCACCGAATAAACCCAGCCGGTCGAGCCGCAGCCCGCGGACAGCGCGACAACGATTTCGGCGAAAACATCCCAACCGAGCTCATAGCCGCCATAGCGGCGCGGCTTCACCACATCGAACAGCCGGGCCGCACGCAGCTTGGCGATTGTCGCATCGGCGACCCGCCGCTCGGCTTCGCAGCGCGCCGCTTCGGCGCGCAGATAGGGGACGAGATCGCGCGCCCGGGCGACGAATTCCGCCGCGCCCGGCTCGCCTGCCCGCGCCTGCTTTGCGCCTGCGCCTGTCATCCCGCCCCGATCTTCCCCGACGCTTTTGTGGTATGATTCATACCTGTGGGATGATTCATACCAAAAAAGCGCTTGTGCCGCAATCGCGGCCCGGGTTATGCCAAAGCGATGAGCGTCAAACCGAAGACGCAATCGCCCACGCCGCGTGCCGGCTCGGCACCGCCGCGCTGGAGCGAGTTGGCCGAAGCCGCCAAACCGCTGCTCGAAGGCTTGCGTTTCGGCGAGCGCGAGCCGGCGCTGAAACGCGTCGCCGAAAGCTACGGTATCAATCCGCAGAGCCTGCGCCGCGCGCTGGCGGCCTTGCGCTTTGTCGAGGAGATCGAGAGCCAGCGTTTCCTGAAGAAGCTCGATCTGCGCGCCGCGCCGATGGCGGCGATCGAGCACGTCGCGCGCTGGCATGGCTATGATCACGCGGCCGCGCTGCGCGCGGCGCGGCTGCTGGCCGAAGGTCGCCATACCGTTGCCTCGCTGGGCGCGGCGGAAGCGGCGGCGCGTGCCGCCTCGCAGGTCAGCGGGATCGGCCGCTCGCTCATCCATCGCTGCCGCGCGCGTGTCGGCCCGGTGCTGCGGGCGCAATTCAAAAGCCACGAGATGGATCAGCGCGCGACCCGGCGAGGTAACGAGCCCTCGGTCGATTTCCGCTTTCGTCCGCCCGGCGCCGAGCGCTGGACCATCGCGGCGATCATCATCGGGCCTTACCGCGATCGCGATCGCGAGCGTTATGAATTGCGGCTCGGCGATTGGCTGGTGCGCGCGCTTGGCCTCAGCGCGATCTATGAGCGCGTGATCCTGGTCGTGCCGACCGCCGCGATCAAGAAGCGCTGCCTCGCTTGGCTCGAAGCCAACCGCATCCGGCCGGGCGCGTTCGAGCTGCAAGTCATCACGCCGGAGCCTTAAAGCATGAGCGCCGATTCGCTTCGCCTTTACGCTGCGACGCATGAGGGCGTGTTTACGCTCGCCGCCAAAGGCGATCGCTGCACGGTCGAACACGAGAATTTCCGTGGCGCGATCGTCGACTGCGTCCATCCGCGGCATGACCACCCCGAGATCGTCTTCGCCGGCGTGACGCATAATGGGCTCTATCGGAGCGAAAATGGCGGCAGGACCTGGGACAAGCGCCTCGACGGCGATCTGCGCGCCATCGCCGTCGATCCGAGCGACGATCGCGTGATCTATGCCGGCACCGAGCCGGTGCATCTCTATCGCAGCGAGGATGCGGGCAATACGTGGCAAGAGCTCACCACGCTGCAATCGCTGCCCGAGGAGACGCGCAAGAAGCATGGCGTGCCCGCGCGCGAGGGCCAGGCCTTCGCGAACCCGAAATTCCGCCACGGACCGCAGGAATGGACCTTCCCGCTGCCGCCGCATGAAGGCCACATCACCGAGATCTTCATCCGGCCCGATAATCCGCGCGAAATCTGGCTGTCGATCGAGCATGGCGGCATCGCGGTGAGCCGCGACCGCGGCGCAACGTGGGAAGACGCCGGCCAGGGCATCGATTATCTCGACATCCATCGCCTGCTGCGCCTGCCGCTCGCCGCCGACCGCTATGTCGTCTCGAGCGCGCGCGGGCTTTATGCGAGCGACGATCCGCTCGGCGGCTGGCAGCGCGCCGAGAACGGCGTCGAGCGCGATTATTTCCACGAGATGATGGTGCTGCCGGCGAAGCGCGGCGACACGCCCGCGCTGCTGGTCTGCACCGCCGACGGCTCGCCGGTGCGCTGGCCGGCGACCAAGGGCGACGGCGTCTGGCATAAGGACGTGGCGGGGGCACGCGCCGCGCTTTATCGCAGCGACGACGGCGCACGCTCTTGGCGGCGCATCGGCGCGGGAAACGGTTTGCCGGAAGAGATGGGACCGATGATCTGGTCGCTGCGGCCGCATCCGCATCGGCCGCAGGCGCTCTTCGCCGGCACCGGCGAGGTCGCGCGCGGCTATGCTTTCGGCACGGCCGGGCGCGGCGCGATCCTTTTGTCGGAAGACGAAGGCGAGCACTGGCGCAGCCTGGTCGAGAATCTGCCGGCGCTGCGGCAATTGGCGGTCGTCCCAAGCTGAGCGGACACGCCGGACGAAATCGCGACCGCGCACCATAGCGGGCGCCACGGCGAAGGCGCCGTAACACGCGCCTGCGCGCGCCCAAGCCCAGCCCAAGCCGCATAGAAATCGCGAAGCCGCCACAAAGCCGCAAGATTCGCGACCCATCTCCCTCTAACGCACCCACACCCAAGAGAGGGAGATTGTCATGGATAAGGATCGCGTCGAAGGCTCGGCCAAGCAGGCGGGCGGCGCCGTGAAGGAAGCCGCGGGCAAAGCGCTCGGCGACAAGAAGATGGAAACCGAGGGCGCGGCGAAGAAGGCCGAAGGCAAGGTGCAGAACGCCGTCGGCGGCTTGAAGGACAAAGTCCGCGAGATGGCCGACGAGAAAAAATGATCGCGCTCTATCGACTTCAGGATCCGGGGACGCCGCAGCCGCCGGGCAATCCGGCGCGGCCCCCAGATCCTGAAATTCCGCCGCCGATCGAGGAGCCGCCGAAGCCCATTCCATCGCCGCCGATCGATCCGGTGCCCCCACCGATCAAAGGCTGAAGGCAGAGACGGCGACTCCTACGCCAAGGGGACCGGAGACGGCGTCGCGCGCCTCGCGTGCGGCGCCGTTTTCGTTTTGCTTTCTCCTGCGCTTATAATCGGCGCCGGAGAAACAAATGGCACTCAGCCTTCAGCCCCTCACGCCCGTCTTCGCCGCGGAAGCAACGGGGCTCGATCTGCGCCAGCCGATCGATGCCGCGACGGCGGCCGCGATCGAAGCGGCGATGGATCGCTACGGCGTGCTGGTCTTCCGCCGCCAGAATCTCGACGAAGACCAGCAGATGGCGTTCACGCGCTGGTTTGGGCCGCTCGATCGCGGCTTCGGCCGCGTCCGTCCCGACCGCAAGCACCGCTTCAAGACCGATCACCTCGCCGATATCTCGAATGTCGATTACAACGGCGACGTCGTGCCGCCCGGCCATCCGAAACGCGTCGGCTCGCTCGCCAACCAGCTTTGGCACAGCGACAGCTCGTTCCAGAAGCCGTCGGCGAAATTCTCCATCCTCACCATCCACTCGCTGCCGTCGTGGGGCGGCAATACCGAATTCGCCGATATGCGCGCTGCCTATGACGCGCTGCCCGATGCGGTGAAGCAGGAGATCGACGGCCTCACCGCCGAGCATTGGGCGCTGCATTCGCGCATCAACCTGCTGGGTGACGACAATTACACCGCGGAGCAGCAGGCGATCATTCCGCCGGTCAAATGGCCGGTGGTGCGGGTGCATCCGTCATCGGGACGCAAATCCCTGTTCATCGGCGCGCATACGCGGGGCATCGACGGCATGTCGATGCCGGAAGCCCGCATCCTCCTCGCCGAGCTGCTCGAGCACGCCACGCAGCCGCGCTTCGTCTATGTCCATGAATGGACGCTGGGCGATCTCGTGATGTGGGACAATCGCTGCACGCTGCATCGCGGGCGGCGCTACAACCTCGACGAAAAGCGCGAGCTCCGCCGCAGCACGACCGGCGATTCGGCGCTTACCTGAGACGGCGCCCTTAACTGAGATCGATGGCGTAGCGTTTCAGATCCGCCAGTTCGCAGTATTCGAGCGCGCCTTCGTGCGTCGCGCGCAACACCACGCGCGGCGCGCTGCCGGCTTCGAGCGCTTCCTGCCAGCGCGGCGCGCACAGGCACCAGCGATCGCCCGGGACCAGGCCGGCAAAGCCGTACTCCGGCATCGGCGTCGAGAGATCGTTGCCGCGCGATTTCGAAAACGCGAGAAATTCGGCCGTCATCACGACGCAGACCGTGTGGCTGCCGACATCCTCGGCGCTGGTATCGCAGCAGCCGTTGCGGAAGAAGCCGGTCATCGGCTTCAGCGAGCAATTCTCCAGCGTGCCGCCGAGGACATTGCGCGACGGGCGCTTGCGGCCGCCATAGCCCGCATCCAAAGGCATGTCGCTTCTCCTTCAACGCGCCGATTTGGAAGAAATGGCGAGCGGCTCAGCGCCCGGCAAGGATCGGCACGGCCTTGCGTTGCCCTTCGCGCGATTCGGGATGTTTCAGGAACCATTCGACGGTGAATTCCTGGAACTTGACTCCCTGCTTTTCATAGCCGCGGATCACCGCAGCGAAACGCGAATCGGGATAGAGATGCAGATCGGTTTGCGTGCCGTCCCAGATCAGCTTTTGCCCGGCCGGGCTTTCGAGGAACAGGACAAACAGCTTCGCCGCATTCGGATCGCCTGAATTCTTCGGCAGCGAGGCGTAGTAATAGCGCTCAGCCGCGAAATCGGCCGGGATCACCTCGTCGATCGGCGCGCCTTTTGCCTTCATGCTGACATCGTCGCGGCCGCCGCAATTGGGGCCGAAAGCGATGAACTCGCCTGAGGCGACGCGTTCGAGATCGTTGCAGCGGATGAGGCCCGCCACCTGGCCCGACAGCTTGCGCGCGAAGTCGAGCGCCTTCTCCTGGCCCCAGACGTCGTTCGCGGTCAGCAGCTCCCAGCCGGCGGCGTAGGGCGTCGAGGCGATCTTGCCTTTCCATTCCGGCTTCAACAGATCGCTCAGGGCTTTCGGCGCGTAAGGCACGAGCTTCGGATTGAAGATGATCGCGCCCGGCAGCGTCGTGAAGGTGCGGATCACCGAACCGCCGGCCTCGACGAATTCCGGCTTGATGCGGTCGGGCAGCAGCGCCACCCAATCGACCGGCACCGAGCCTTTCTGCTGATAAAGCTCGCCGGCGTATTGATTGGTGTTGATGACGATATCGCTCGGCGATTGCTGGTTGCTCGCCATCGCGATCATCACCTTGTTGAGCTCCTCGGGCTCAGACGGGCCGGGCGTGAATCGCACATTTATGTTCGTGCCGAACATCGCGTTCATGCCGTCGCCCATCTGCTTCAGCACGTTGTTGCTGCCGAGCATGCCCGCGCCCCATTGCAGCTCGAGCTTGCCTTCCTTCTTGGCGCCGGCGATCACCTCTTGCAGCGCGGGCGAGAAATCGGCCGCCTGTGCCGGCGCGACGGCGGCGACGGCGAAAGCCGAGAGAGCGACAATCGAGAGCAGCTTCATCGTCATGTCCATTATGCCGGCGTCAGGGAAGCGAGCTCGTCCATGCTCGCGGAAAGATCGATGATGTTGCGCTCTTCGCGCAGCACGCCCAGCGGATCGCGGCCTTGCGCGACCGCGTCGAGCCCGTCATGCAGCATCTTGCGGAAGAGCACGATGCCGCGATCGGTCCACCCCAGCGTCTCGATCGAGCGATCGGTGATGAGGCCCTGGCTTTCTTGCGCGACGCGGTCCTGCTCGTGCGAAGGAATGTCCCACCAGCCGTCCTCGGCGCGGTCATAGACGCCGCGCTGCCGCGGCTTCAGCCCTTCGGTCTTGAGCCGCCCCTGATCGGTGATCGAGGGATAGGTCTTCACCCAGAAGGTGGTGGTCTTGGTGTCGTCGGTCGGGACGCGGATGCGCAGATTGTGGCTCGGCGGCACGCCGACCCGCGCCTGGGTGAAGCGGTTGCTCGACGGGAAGATGAATTGATCGAGCTTCGGCTTGGCGAGTCCGGGCACGCGCATCGTGATGTTGAGCCCGAACCAGGCCGGCTCCCAATCGACTTCGCTGCGCTTGAAGGCGAGCTGGGGATAGACCGAGGCGTGCAGCGAGCAGAGATGATGCTGGTCGACCGTGTTCTCGGCGCGCTGCAGCCAGTTGCAATGCTCTTCGTCGGCGCCGACCTTGGTGAGGCCGGCCTCGCGGAAGAGCAGATCCCAGCGCGGAAAGGCGGGCACCGGCTTCGGCCCGAGATAGGCGAAGACGAGACCGCCGGCTTCGGTGACGGCATACCCCGCGAGCTTCACGTCGCGCTTCAGATTGCTGCCTTCGGGCTCGAGCGGCAGGTCGACACAGCGTCCATCCGCGCCGTATTTCCAGCCGTGGTAACAGCAGCGGATGCCGCCGTCCTCCACCCGGCCGAATTCGAGCGAGACGCGGCGATGGGCGCAATAGCGCTCGATGAGGCCGAGCTTGCCGCCAGGATCGCGGAACAGCACGAGGTCTTCGCCCAGAAGCCGCACCGGCACCGGCTTGTCGGTCACCTGCTCGGTGAACCAGACCGGCCACCAATAGCGCCGCAGCAGCGCGCCCATCCGCGTGCCCGGTCCCACGCGGGTCAGCAGTTCGTTTTCGGCTCTATCCATGGCTCCTCCCCCGAGGGGAGGATAGTCCCATCGTGGGCGCGAGGGTGCAATTTCTTGCAGATGGCGCTATCGGTGGCGGGGAATCAGTGCCGGGTTATTCGCTTCAATCGCCACAACGAGGGGCTACGATGACCGATACCGTTTACACGCCGCCGAAAGTCTGGACTTGGGAAAAGAACGATGGCGGGCGCTACGCCAACACCAACCGCCCGATCGCCGGGCCGACGCATGAGAAGGCGCTGCCGGTCGGCAAGCATCCGCTGCAGCTTTATTCGCTGTCGACGCCGAACGGGGTGAAGGTCACGATCATGCTGGAAGAGCTGCTGGCGCTCGGCCACAAAGGCGCCGAATACGACGCCTGGCCGATCAAGATCGGCGAAGGCGATCAGTTCGGCAGCGGCTTCGTCGCCATCAATCCGAACTCGAAGATCCCGGCGCTGCTCGACCGCTCGGAGCCGAAGCCGGTTCGGGTCTTCGAGTCCGGCGCGATCCTCGTCTATCTTGCGGAGAAGTTCGGCGCCCTGCTGCCGACCGAGCGCGCGGCGCGCGCCGAATGCATGTCCTGGCTGTTCTGGCAGATGGGCAGCACGCCCTATGTCGGTGGCGGCTTCGGCCATTTCTACGCCTATGCGCAGAACAAGATCGAATACGCCATCAATCGCTTCACCATGGAGACGAAGCGTCTGCTCGACGTGCTCGACCGGCGCCTCGCCGAAAGCGAATACGTCGCCGGCGCCCAGTACACGATCGCCGACATTGCGATCTGGCCGTGGTATGGCGGGCTCGCGCAATACAACCAGTATGGCGGCGGCGAATTCCTGTCGGTGCAGGATTACAAGAACGTGCAGCGCTGGACGACGCAGATCCGCAACCGCCCGGCGGTGCAGCGCGGCCGCAAGGTCAATCGGCTCAGCGGCGATCCCGCGGATCAGCTGCACGAGCGCCACGACGCGAGCGACTTCGAGACGAAGACGCAGGACAAGCTCGCCGCCAAGAGCTGAGACGCCCGAGACGAAAGGCCGGGGCGGCGCGGCGCGCGGCGATCAGCGTCGCTGCGTGTCGATGCGCGCGTTCAGCCGCGCGGGCAGCAAGAGCGCCGTCATCATCACGGCGACGGCCAGCGCGAGCGTGATCCAGTAGACGTGGTGGAGACCGGTCGCGATCGCGCCGGACAGCGTGGCGAGCTGGTCTTGCGGAATCGTGCGCCGCAGCACCGGATTCATGATCCGGTCGACGATATCCGCGCTCGCGCCGTGCTTTGCCAGCTCGGCGTTCATCGTGCCGCCGAAGACCGCCGCGCCCGCGGCCTGCCCGACCTGACGCATGAAGGTGATCATCGAGGTCGCGACGCCGCGCTGCGCCCAGCCGACGCTGCCCTGGGTCGAGACCGTATAGGTATTGGTGGTGAACCCCATGCCGATGCCGACGAGGCCGACACCGGCCCCGGCGATGAACGGACCCGATTCCGCGTCGAGCGTCACCATGATAATGCCGCCGGCCAGCAGTACGATGCCGCCGCTAACGATGGACACGCGGTAGGAATGACGCAGCATGATCCAGCCGCCCGACATGCTGCCGATCACCCAGGTGACGCTGGGCGTCGTCAGCACCAGCCCGGCGACCAGCGCGCTACGTCCCATCACGCCCTGGACGAAGACGGAGATGAAAGCGGTCGCGCCCATCAGGATCGCGCCGCTGAAGAGGCCGCCGAGCGAGGCCGAGGCCAGCATGCGGTTCTTCAAGAGCGCGACCGGCAGCATCGGATCGGGCGAGCGCTGCTCCAGGCGGAAGAACCAGACGAGGAGCACGAGCCCTGCCGCGATGAGCGCCGCGACGATGGTCAGATCGAGCTGTCCCGCCTCGACGAGCGCGAACATGATCGATGCGGTCCCGGCGGTCAGAAGGACGGCGCCGCCATAGTCGATGCGGCGCTCATGATGCGGCGGCTCTTCCTTGAGCCAGAGCACCAGCATCGTCGCGGCGGTCGCGGCGATCGGCACGTTGATCCAGAACACCCAGCTCCAGACCGTATGCGCGATGAGGAACGCGCCGAGGAGCGGCCCAATGATCGAGCCGATCGCCCACATGCTCGAGAGGTAGCCCGAGATGCGCGCGCGCTCGACGGGCGTGTAGAGGTCGCCGACCACGGTTTGCGACACCGGAACCAGCCCGCCCGCGCCGATGCCTTGCGCCACCCGGAAAATGATCAGCGACAGCATGTTCCAGGCGCAGCCGCAGAGGATCGAGCCGAGCGCAAACAAAGTGGTCGCGACGAGCAGCATCTTCCGCCGGCCATAGACATCGGCGAGCCGGCCGTAGATCGGGATGATGACGGCCTGCGTCAGGAGATAGCCCGTGAACACCCAGCTGAAATATTCAAACCCGCCGAGATCGCCGACGATCTCGGGCATGACCGTCGCGACGATCGTGCCCTCGATCGAGCTGATCAGGATGAAGCCGATACAA
>Ga0335085_10004350_pt1 | contig 23616 bp, 18 predicted proteins | sample Lox_Sample_45_FD_206712 | JGI IMG/M metagenome (GOLD analysis project Ga0335085, IMG submission 206712) | Soil microbial communities from Loxahatchee National Wildlife Refuge, Florida, United States - Lox_Sample_4.5 | ecosystem: Environmental > Terrestrial > Soil > Wetlands | place: USA...
GAGGACTGGAGGTTGCCATGGCAGCCGATCTGCGCCTCGCGCGCAAGGACGCGGGCAAGATTGGATTGCCGGAGGTGAACCTCGGCGTACTGCCCGGCACAGGCGGGACCCAGCGCCTCTCGCGCATCGTGGGTAAGTCGAAGGCAATCGAGCTGATGGTGACCGGGAAGACTTTTTCGTTCGACGAAGCGAAGCAACTGGGGCTGATTAACGAGATCCTGGAGCGAGAAAACTTCATGGAGCAGGTGATTAACTACGCGCGCCAGTTTTGTCCCCCCAACAAGGCAGCTAAGGCGGTGGGCAGGATCAAGCGCGCCGTCCAGACGGGCTGGGAGGTTCCGATTGAAGCTGGACTCGCGCTGGAGCGCGAGAACCAGCAGTTGCTGTTTGAGAGCCAGGATGCAAAGGAAGGTCTGGCAGCTTACGTCGAGAAGCGGCCAGCCAAGTTTACGGGAGAGTAGTTCTTCGGTTGTCATCCCGAGCGAGGACGTTAGTCCGAATCCAGGGACCTGCTGTTGAAACAATGAGCACTAGCGCGCAATCCGCTCTCAACCGCATCACGGTTGCTCTTAAGCCGCCGGCGGCACGTATCGTGCTGAACAATCCTCCGCTGAACGTCATCGACGTTCCCATGATGGATGAGTTACGAGCGGCTCTGGAGCAGGTTGACGCTCGGCCTGAGATCAGCGCCATCGTCTTCGCAGGCTCGGAGCAGGCCTTCTCCAGCGGGGTTGACATAGCAGCGCACGTGCCCGACCGAGTGCGAGACATGCTGACCGCTTTCCACAGCGTGATTCGCTGGGTAGTGGATAGCAATAAGGTGACAATTGCCAGCGTTCGGCGGCACTGTCTCGGTGGTGGCGCAGAATTGGCGCTCATGTGTGACGTGGTCTACGCGTCGCCTGACTCGGTGTGGGGATTTCCTGAGATCAAACTGGCTTGCTATGCGCCTGTGGCCAGCGTTGCCCTGTCCGCCGTCGTGGGACAGAAGCTGGCGGCGGAGCTGTTGCTGACCGGGCGAACTTTAAGCGGGCAGGAAGCACTTGATGCCGGCCTGGTGAACGCCCTTGCCGAAGACCCGGAAGTGCTCGTTGCTGAATGTGTACAGCGAGTGTCGCAGTTGAGTCCTGCAGCATTGGCCCTGGCGAAGAAGGCGTTTTACGGATGGCATGCGCTTCATTTCGACAAAGGTCTGGCGCGCGCCGAGCAGATTTATCACGACGAGCTCATGAGAACTGCAGATGCGCAGGAAGGCATCGCAGCGTTCGTCGAGCGGCGCAGGCCGAAGTGGACAGGAAAGTAAACATATGGATTACGAGATCACTCCAGAACAGCTGAAGTCACTACGCGATGGCGAAAGCAACATTACTGTGCTTGATGTTCGCGAGCCATGGGAATACGACGTCGCCAGGATCGAGGCTAGCAAACACATCGCGATGGGCGACATTCCGGCCCGCTTCAATCAGGACCTGGATCCCGAGGACCACATCGTGGTGGTGTGCCATCACGGAGTGCGCTCGATGAAGGTGACTGCATGGCTGCGGCAGCAAGGCTTTGAGAAGGTGCAATCGTTACAGGGCGGAATCGATCGCTGGGCACGACAGATCGATCCGAGTGTGCCGGTGTATTGAGGATGGGTAATGCCGGCCTCGAGGCCCGCGTGAACGAACGCCTCCTTTGGGATGGGGCGTTGGCCCTGTCAAGGGTGGGGTAGAGGTCCTTCGACTCGGCGCGAAGCGCCTCGCTCAGGATGACACATGAAAAAAGAACTTATCGAACTTCGCGTCAACGACCGTACTCACGAGCTGGCAGTCGAGTCCAACAACCTGCTTCTGGATGTCTTGCGCCAGGACCTCAACTTGACCGGCTCCAAGCGTGCCTGCGATGACTCGTCTTGCGGCGCGTGCACCGTGCAAGTGGACGGCATTCCCATGCTTTCCTGCACGCTGCTGGCCGCCAGTTGTGAAGGCCAGGAAATCACCACTGTCGAGGGCGTTGCGGAACACGGAGCTCTGGCCGCATTGCAGAAGGCCTACGGTGACTTTGGCGGCTCGCAGTGCGGCTTCTGCACTCCCGGATTCATGATGACGGTTCGTTGGCTGCTGGCCAACAATCCCGATCCCACTGAAGACGAGGTTCGCGAGGCGCTGAGCAGCAATTTGTGCCGCTGCACCGGATATACGCAGATGTACCAGGCCATTCGCGCAGCAATTGAGGCAGAACAAAGAGGCATGAAGCACGAACTGGTGGAGACGAAGTGAGCGACAGCGGATTTTCGGTCATAGGCAAACCCATCGCTATGGTTGACGCAGCCGGCAAGACGACCGGCGCCGGCAAATACACCGACGACCTAAGCCTTCCTGGAATGCTGCTTGGCAAGATCCTGCATTCGCCGTATCCTCACGCACGCATCAAGTGCATCGACACCTCCCGAGCCCGGGCTCTTGACGGGGTAGTGGCGATCGTGACCGGCGAGGATGCGCCCAACCGTTACGGAATCCTGCCCGTCGGCCACGATGAAACGGCATTGGCGGTCGGGAAGGTCCGCTACATCGGCGACAACGTAGCATGCGTTGCCGCCATCAACGAGGAAATTGCCGAACAAGCTCTCGAGGTGATCGACGTTGAGTACGAGCTCCTGCCTGCCTACTTCGATCCGGAGGAGTCGATGAAGGCGGAGACCGATCTCATTCACGATCACCGTACCCACAATCTCGAGAAGGACTATCACCACGTTTTCGGCGATCCCGAGAAGGGCTTTGCGGAAGCGGATTATGTACACGAAGCGCGCTACATCGCCAACGAAGTTACTCACGCCGCGATGGAGCCGCACAGTACGCTGGCCAACTTCGAGCTCGATCCGCACACTGGCAGGCTGGGCCGGCTGACGGTGTGGTCATCCACCCAGGTGCCGTATTACCTGCAGCATAAGCTCTCTCTGGTGCTGGAAATGCCGATGTCGCAAATCCGCGTGATCAAACCGCTGGTCGGCGGCGGCTTCGGAGGCAAGAGTGAGGTCATTCCCCTGGAGATCATCGCGGCGGTTGCTGCGCGGGCCGCGAAGGCTCCGGTAAAGATCACCTACACGCGCGAGGAGGTCTTCTGGGCGCATCGCGGTCGCCCGCGTACCATCATCGACTTGAAGACCGGCGTCAAGAACCATGGCCGCGTGACCTCGGTAGCCTGCAAGGTCATCCAGGATGGCGGAGCGTACTGCTCTTATGGTGTGGTAACGATTCTATACTCCGGCGCGCTGCTGGGCGCGCTTTACGACATTGCCCACATTCGCTACGACGGTTACCGCGTGCTAACCAACAAGCCGGCCTGCGGCGCGATGCGCGGCCACGGCACGGTCAACGTGCGCTTTGCCTTCGAGTCGCAGATGGACGAGATTGCAGCCAGGCTGAGCCTGGATCCGGCAGAGGTACGGCGGGTCAACTTGCTAAAGCCGCCGACGGTAACAGTGAACGGGCTGCGGGTATTGAGCTACGGACTTCCAGAGTGTATCGAGCAGGTGATTACACGGTCGGGGTGGAAAGAGCGCCGGGGCCGGTTGCCTCGGGGCCGCGGCCTGGGTGTGGCGTGCAGCCACTATGTGAGCGGGGCGGCCAACAGCATCATTCGTTCCGACATGCCGCACTCGACGGTCAACATCAAGATTGACCGCGACGGCGGCGTGGTAGTGTACACCGGCGCCGCAGAAATCGGGCAAGGTTCCGACACCATGACGGCACAGATCGTCGCTGAAGTTCTTGGCTGCAACCTGGCGCGAGTCAAAGTCGTCGCGGCCGACACCGACCTCACGCCCATCGATCTCGGGTCCTATTCCAGCCGGGTGACGTTCATGTCCGGAAATGCCGCTCTGCGCGCAGCCGAAGAGGTGAAGAAGAACCTTGTGAGCGCCGCGGCCCGCCGAATGAACTGCGCTCCTGAAAATGTGGTGATGCGCGATGATCACGTTTGGAAGCGATGTGCCACAACGTCAGATATGAATCCGACCATGTCGGATCCCGATGAGGAACGTGCCAGCGGGCACGTGGAGGGACAGATCCTGCGTGGCTCCGTCCTGCAGACACGGAAGGAAGATGGCCCGAAGGAACGCATGAGCTTCGAGGAGGCGGTCGTTTCCGCCATTGACTTCCACGGAGCGCTGGCCGGGACGGGATCATATGCGCCCCCGGTTGAAGCGCGGGGCGGCAAACACAAAGGCGGAGGGGTGGGTCCATCACCGGCCTATTCCTATTCGGCTCAAGTGGCGGAGGTCAGCGTTGATGAGGACACGGGAGAAGTAACGGTACACAAGATCTGGGCGGCGCACGACTGCGGGCGGGCGCTGAATCCAGTCGCGGTCGAGGGCCAGGTGATCGGATCGGTTTGGATGGGACTAGGCCAGGCGCTCGAAGAAGAGATGGTTTGGAAAGATGGTCTGCTGATGAATCCTGGACTGCTGGAGTATCGCAGCCCTTCGTCGTCGGAGTCTCCCGAGATTGAGTGCATTATTGTCGAGAGTAACGATCCTGAAGGGCCCTTCGGTGCCAAGGAAGCGGGTGAAGGTTCGCTGGCAGCAACGATTCCAGCCATCTCCAATGCCATCTACGACGCTGTGGGAGTTCGCCTCCGGGAAGCGCCGTTTACTCCTGAGCGAATCCTGGCTGCCCTGCGCGCGAAGAAGGGCATGAAGCGAATCGCTATGACTGAGTCGGTCGATCCCACTGCCCCGGCGAAGTTCCGCGAACACGGCGGATCACTATGGTTCAAAGGCCGTGGTCCAGCCCGGCACCCATTCGACCCGGCGCGCCAGAAGACGCAGGCAGGCGGAGGTGCACAGTGAGTCTCCCGGCTTTCCACCTGTTGCGCCCCAAAACGCTGGACGATGCCCTCGCTCTCTTGGCCAAGTGTGAGGGCGACGTAAAGATTGTTGCCGGAGGCACGGATGTGCTTCCTTCCATGAAGCAGAAGCTGTTTACGCCGTCTTATGTGCTCGACCTGCGTGGTGTCGCTGAACTACGAGGGATTCGCAGAGTTGCAGGCAGCGGGCTCGAGATTGGTGCTCTGACAACGCTCAGTGCCATCGAGCACTCTCCGCTCATCCGCGAGGATTATCCAGTTCTGTACCAAGCGGCGAAAGCCGTCGCTTCGCCGGTCCTGCGTAACATGGGAACCATCGGCGGCAATCTCTGCCTCGACACTCGCTGCCTGTGGTACAACCAGTCGTTGCTATGGCGGCAAAGCTGCGGCTTCTGCCTGAAGAAGAATGGCGATCTCTGTCATGTTGCTCCCGGTGGAACCTTCTGTTGGGCGACCTTTTCCGGAGACACTCCGCCGGCATTGTTGTGCATCGACGCAGAAGTCGAAATCGCGGGACCGGGTGGATTGCGACGCACTCCATTGTCCGAGTTCTATGTGAATGACGGAATCGTTCGCTTGCATCTTGCACCGGACGAGATCGTCGTCCGCGTTCACTTGCCCGAGTCCTCAGCTGGATGGTGCGGCAGTTACGGCAAGCTGCGCGTGCGTGGCAGCATTGACTATCCTTTGGCCGGCGTTGCGGTCGTGCTCAAACTCCGTTCGGGGCGCGTGGAAGACGCGAGGGTTGCCATCACCGCCGTCAACCCTGCGCCGCTACTGGTGAAGGACGTGGACGCGCACCTTATCGGCACGGTCCCGTCGGAAGCGATCGCCGAACAGGTTGGGGAACTGGCAGCGCGAACCGCGAAGCCGCTGACGACCTCGGCCCTGACTCCCGAATATCGGCGTGAAATGGTGCGGGTCTTCGCAAAGCGAGCTGTGATGGCCTGTGCGAACTGAGGCCGCTACTCAAACCTCCGGCCTTGACACGTTCTAGCAGGCTGAGTATTCTGGCCGAAAGGCAGAGGTGGAGCAAGTTCTCGGCACACCTCTTGGGCGATTTTCAGGGTTGAACCGGTGAGATTCTCGCACAGAGTGCTTGGGGTTGTGGTGTTGCTGGTTGGCGGGCTCATGGCCGTCAGCGAAGCGCCTGAGCTTCTTGCCCTCACTGACAACGTCTCTAACGACTGCGAATCCGTACAGATCGTGCGACCGGGCGCGCGCGGCTGCCTAAGTACGCACTCAACGCGCGAGATCACTCCCCCGCAGACGTTTCCCGGCGCTTCTGCTTCGAGCAAAGCCGTTGCCCTATCCCTATCGTTTCTCTCCTCTGGTTCCACTCGTAGTCTGCTCGCCCTGCTCGTAACACAGCGAAAATGAGACCCTGAGGGGTCTGTCGATCTGCCGCGCTGGCCGGCGTGAAATCTACGATTTTGTGCTGTAACCGATTCCTTGCCGGCGTGTGGACCGCTTCGACGGCTCCTTTCTGCGGGCGTGCACTTGCCGCCGAGTCGTCTCCCAGGAACCCGGTTTCCACTGCGCGCGGTAGTCAGCCGCAGTCTGGCTGAGTTTCTACCGCGGCCAACACGAAGGAGAGGAGCAAGATTATGGCTACCATTACGAATGCAAGTCTGAGTCTGGCGCACGATCAGACCAAGAAGACCGTGAATTCCGTGGTGCGTTGCACGGTGAACTTCACGGCCCTGGAGCTGTGCCAGATGAAGACCTGCAAGGATGCAAGACTGTTCAAACTGAAGTGCCAGCTTTGGGGCGAAGACTCGGGGCTGACCGGGGCAGATGATTTCCTGTTCACCTACCAGACGGTATTCTTCTTTCCCGATGCCAGCCCCACCGGTAGTGAAACCCGCAGCTTCGAGGTCTTGCTGGGTGAGGGAGTGCTGGATGAGGACTGGGGTCAGGACGAAGTGTACGGCAGACTCATCCTGACCAATCTATTCACCACGACAAAGGTCACCAAGAAGACCAACGTAGTCCACCACAGTTTCTAGCTGTGGACTGCGAAACTTAACGACAGGGGGCGAGACGGGCCGGCCTCCCGCTCCCCGGTACCAAACGAATCGCCGCAAGGGTGCAGAGCAGGTGATTCGCTTTTCAGCGCTTGCCGCCGGAGGCGGCAGGATGGGAACAACTTCGCAGAGCAGGCGTTTTGGGGAACGACAGCTCTGCGTCGCGAGGGCCGAGACGAGGACCAGCAATGTTCGCTTGCTGTGGTGCTCCTGTCCCGGTGGTTAGTTCTCTCTGTCGCCTCCCGCGGCAAGCGCTGACCCTGCCCCTGCGGCCACGTCTTGAGAAACCCGCAATCGCCACTGGAGTTCCTGGGTACGGCTCTAACCTGAAGCCGACCGCCTTTTATTAGAGCACCAGAGCCCGGCGACGTACCGGGCGGATGACAAAGGCCGAGGGTTCGTGCGATAACAGACCCTGCTCCTCGTTTCGCCGACCTGCATGATCACCGACTGCCACATCCACATCCAGCCGATGGAGTTGTTCAAGCCGGAAGCACTAGCTGTGATGCAGAAGTCGCGCAAGGACTTTGACCAGGTTGCCGAATACTGCCGCTCGCCCAAGGCGTTCCTCTCTTATCTCGACCGAATCGGCGTGGACCGTGCTGTACTCATCAACTACGTTGCACCGGAGGTGATTGGCTTCACCCCCGCTGTGAACGAGTTCGTTGCCAGGTACGTGAAGGAAAGTCCCAAGCGCCTGATTCCTTGCGGCAGCGTCCATCCCCGGCACACGCACAACGTTCTGGCTGACATGGAGCAGGTCGTGCGCCTCGGCATCAGGCTCATCAAGATCCATCCACCACATCAGTTGCTCTACCCGAATGACTACATCAATGGCGTGAAGGAGCTGGAAATCATCTATCGCGCTGCCGAGGCCAACGGGATTCCCATCATGGTGCACACCGGCACGTCAATCTTTCCCGGAGCGCGCAACAAATACGGCGATCCGATGTATGTGGACGATGTGGCAATTGACTTTCCCAAACTGAACATTCTGCTGGCACACGGCGGGCGCCCTCTGTGGATGGACACAGCGTTCTTCCTGGTACGACGGCACAAAAACGTCTATCTCGATATCAGCGGCATTCCCCCGAAGAGTCTGCTCAAGTATTTTCCCCGACTGGACGAGATCGCACACAAAACTCTGTTCGGCACGGACTGGCCGGGGCCAGGCGTACCGGAGATCGAGAAGAACCTGGAGGCGTTTCACGGTCTTGCGCTCAATCAGAGCATGAAAGAGCAGATCTTAGGTAAAACAGCGCTGGAAATTTGGCCCGAATGAGGAGCAAGCGGGACGGCCGGCTCGCCGGGCTGGGTCGTAGAAGCTACTTCGTAACCAGGTTAAGATCTTGATTTCTAGGCGCTGCGCGTTACCGTTTCCGCAACGCCGGCTGCGGTGCGGATGGCCCGCCACAGTTCGTCGCATCCCACGCGCTCCCTGGCGGAGAAGGCGATCATTCTCTCGCTTGCAACCTGGAGTTGATCAGCCAGTTTTTGCAACGAAGACCGCAGTTGGTTGTTCGAGATGCGGTCGGCCTTGGTAGCGACCACCACAAAGTCACGCCTGGCATGACGCAACCAGTCCAGCAACTCCAGGTCGAGTTGTTGCGGTGGAATCGTGACATCGACCAGAGCCAGACATAGTACGAGGGATTCCCGCTTCTCCAGGTAGGGGTTGATGAATTGCGCCCACTTCGCAGTGACTTCCTTCGGCGCCCGCGCATACCCGTAACCCGGCAGGTCAGTGAAGATGAAATCGGGATCAGGCTTACCCGGGCGTCGCACCTGAAAGAAATTAATGGTCTGGGTGCGGCCTGGCGTGTTACTGGTCTTGGCGATCTTGGCGCCCACCAGCGAATTGATCAAACTCGACTTGCCTACGTTCGAGCGGCCCAGGAAGGCAATCTCCGGCGCGCCCGCGGGAGGAAACTGCCTCGGGTCAACCGCTGCGGTCAGGAATCTCGTTATTACCTTCATGCACTCACCGTAGATACAGGTCCTGGTGTCGACAGGCTGAGCAGAAGCGCGGCGCCTCGGATGGTATGAAGGGTCCTGACTCGGCGCACCGAAACTCGATTCGCCAACCCCGGGTATCGTTGAATGACTGGCTGCCAAGGTCGCCCAATAGCGAATGGCAACGTGCAAATAGTTACTGGTGTGCGGTCGGAGCCTGTTCCGGAGGCGGCGGAAGGGCAGCAATTCCCGGTGGCTCATCCGCTATTTCAGGCAGAGGACGCTCCAGCGCATAGGCGAGCACGTCATCCATCGTGTTGACGAAGCGGAGCTTCATCATGTTGCGCAGGTTTTCAGGTACGTCGGGCAGGTCCTTCTCGTTGTCCGCAGGAAGCAGGACTTCAAGAATGCCGGCGCGATGCGCCGCCAGGAGCTTTTCCTTCAGTCCGCCGATGGGCAGAACCTTGCCGCGGAGCGTGATCTCGCCGGTCATCGCCACGTCGCGCCGCACGGGAATCCTGCTCAGCGCACTGGCAATCGCGGTCGCTATCGTGATCCCCGCAGAGGGTCCATCCTTCGGGATCGCTCCCTCGGGAACGTGCACGTGGATATCCAGGTTGCGGTAAAAGTCCCGCGGCAGACCGAGGCGGTGAGCCCGTGAGCGCACGTATGACATCGCCGCTTGCGCTGATTCCTGCATCACGTCGCCAAGTTTCCCGGTCAAGGTGAGCTTGCCCTTGCCATCCACGGTGGCAACTTCGGTGGTAAGAATCGAGCCGCCGACCTCGGTCCATGCCAGGCCCGTTACGATGCCGACCTCGCTGCGCTCGTGGACTTCGCTGTCCCGGAACTTCATTACACCAAGGTACTCACCGACGTTTTCCGCCGTAAGGGTCAACTCGAACTTGCCGCCCTCCTTCACCACCTTGCGCGCGGCCTTGCGGCAAATGTTGCCAATCTCACGCTCCAGATTACGCACGCCGGCTTCGCGCGTGTAATTGCGGATGATGGCGGTAAGCGCCTCGTCGGTGAAGACAACGTTCCGCTCCGTCAGCCCGGTCTGCTGCCGCTGCTTTCGGACCAGGTACTGTTTGGCAATCTCCACCTTTTCCGGTTCGGTGTACCCGTGGAGCCGCAGCACCTCCATGCGGTCCTGCAGGGCCGGAGGAATGGTATGCAACACGTTCGCGGTGGCGATGAAGAATACCTGCGACAGGTCGTACTCGACGTCGAGGTAATGGTCCACGAACATGAAATTCTGTTCGGGATCGAGCACTTCCAGCAGCGCCGCCGAAGGATCGCCGCGGAAGTCCATGGACATCTTGTCCACCTCATCCAGCATGAACACCGGGTTCTTGGTGCCGGCCTTCTTCATCATTTGGATGATCTGGCCCGGCAGCGCGCCAATGTAGGTGCGGCGATGCCCGCGGATTTCAGCTTCGTCACGCACGCCGCCCAGCGACATGCGGACGAATTTGCGCCCCGTGGCCCGGGCGATGCTCATACCGAGGGAGGTCTTGCCCACGCCCGGAGGTCCGACGAAACACAGAATGGACCCCTTAGGGTTCTTTACCAGCTGGCGGACTGCCAGGAACTCGAGGATGCGCTCTTTGATCTTCTCCAGCCCATAGTGATCTTCGTTCAGGGTTTTCTCGGCGACCTCGATGTTGCGGATCTCCTTGGAACGCTTTTTCCAGGGCACAGCCAGCAGCCAATCGAGGTAGTTACGCGATACGGTTGACTCCGCCGACATGGGCGGCATGGCTTCCAGCTTCTTCAACTCCTGCAAAGCTTTCTCGTGCGTGTCGCGGGGCATGCCGGCGGCGTCGATCTTCTTCTTCAATTCATCGAACTCGCTCTTCTCGCCGCGGCCCAGCTCCTTCTGGATGGCCTTGATCTTCTCGTTGAGGTAATACTCTTTCTGGGCGCGCTCCATCTGGCGCTTGACGCGCGACTGGATGGTGCGGTCCATGTTGAGCTTTTCGATCTCCACATCGAGCACATCACCGATCCGGTTCAGGCGTTCTGCCGGATCGAAAATCTCCAGCAACTCCTGCTTTTCTTCAATGGAGAGTTGCAGATTGGCAGCAATCGTATCGGTCAGCTTGGCCGGATCGTCGTTGCGAACGGCGGCAATCATGGTTTCATAGTTCAGAGACTGGCACAGCTTGACATACTGCTCGAACAGGCCGGTCACCCGCTGCATGGCCGCTTCAACCTGGGGCGCGGGCTCGGTGGAATACTTTGCTGTGCGGACCGTGGCTTCGAAATAGCCGTCGGTGTCCACCACCTGGAGAATCTTGCCACGCTCCAGGCCTTCCACCAGGACTTTAATGTTGCCATCGGGAAGCTTCAGGCTCTGAACGATATTGACAATCGTGCCGACCTGGAAAATCTCGTTGGGCTTAGGCTCATCAATGCTGGCGTCGTGCTGGGTGGCGAGGAAGATCTTTTTATCACCGGCCAGCGCCTCTTCCAGCGCACGCACGCTGGACTCCCTCCCGACCACGAACGGTGTCATCATGAATGGAAAGATGACAACGTCCCGGATGGGCATCATGGGAAGTTTCTTGGTTTCGAATTTCTCGCGCTGGGTCACTAAGCCACCTTATCGTTCAGAGCGGCACGATCCGTTCTGACACATACACTTGGACATCGCCCCGTGCTCCACCTTCCCACAGGCAGCACCGGATTACATCAAGCATAACACGCGGTGGAAACAGGGGGAGACTGGCGTGTCGGCAAGCTGCGCACCACGGAAACACCCAAGAACGTTCACTTCCTGGTACGCCGGGCGCCGGCCTCAATGTATGTCTGAAACTGCTCAGGCTTGTCGGGTGGAGCAATCTCGAATTTGATATTCACTGAATCGGGCCCCTTGCCAATGTAACTTAGACGGTATCTCGGAGCTCCGGGACCCGGCTCGCTGAGGAACGTTACAGTTTTCGCAGGTTCGTCGATCTTCACGGCGTAGTGGATTACGTGCCCTTCGCTGTCGAAGTAAATCGCCTTCGTCGGCCCGGACGAAGATTCCCGATAGATGATCATCAGGTCATCGTGACGAAACGAGGGACGTTCCCTGGTGGCCGGATACTCCGCGTAGTTTGTGCGCACCAGGATGTGCCGCTGCAGGTCGGGCTTGAAGGCGAACTTGCCTGAACCCTGGCCGGGCTGCCCGCTGCCCGTCCCCTCCCATTCACCAAGCAGAAAACCCCAATCCTGCCAGGTGGGCGCCTGAGGTTGCTGGGATGTGACCTGCGGAACGAGAGAGAGGGTCAGAAGCACGAAGCAAAGGCATGAAAACAGCTTGCGGCTGGATTGCACTGGAGTGCACCTCCTCGCTCCACGACCGCGCAGGCCGTCGCGAAAAAGCCATCGGCGCGACCCAAGCCGCGCCGAATCCGAAGCTCGTATCGAAGTGCAGGCTAGCCGGCCTTTTCGAGCGGCATACTGACGGTTCGCGTTCGTACCATATCGGCGGTAACTTCGAATTCCCTCACACGTCGCTGGCTGGGCAGGTTGTACATGAGATCGAGCATCAGCTCTTCCAGGATCATACGCAGCCCGCGCGCCCCAACCTTGCGCGCCATGGCCTCTCTTGAAATGGCGCGCAGAGCGTCATCGGTGAAGCGCAGCTTTACGTTCTCGAACTCGAACAGCCGTTGGTACTGTTTTACGATCGCGTTTTTCGGCTTGGTGAGTATCTCGATGAGCGCGTCCTCGTCAAGATCATTGAGCACGCCGACCACGGGCATGCGGCCGACAAACTCAGGGATGAGTCCAAACTTGATGAGATCTTGCGGTTCGACCTGCGACAGCATTTCAGTGTCGCGCTTGTTACTTTCAGTGAACGCCGCCTCCTTGGCCTCGTCGGTGCGGAACCCCATTGAGCGCTTGCCCAGCCGTCGCCCTATGATGCGCTCCAGCCCCACAAACGCGCCGCCGCAGATGAAGAGAATATTGGTGGTATCCACCGGCGTGAATTCCTGATGGGGGTGTTTACGCCCGCCCTGCGGAGGGACATTGGCCACCGTGCCTTCCAGGATCTTCAGAAGTGCCTGCTGCACGCCTTCACCGGAGACGTCCCGCGTGATAGATGGGTTCTCGTCCTTGCGCCCGATCTTGTCCACTTCGTCGATATAGATGATGCCGGTTTGCGCCCGTGCCACGTCCCCTTCAGCGGCCTGCAGCAGTTTGAGGATGATGTTCTCCACATCCTCGCCCACGTATCCGGCTTCGGTGAGCGTGGTAGCATCCACGATGGCAAATGGCACATCGAGCATCTTGGCCAGGGTCTGCGCCAGCAAGGTCTTGCCGGTGCCGGTCGGCCCGATGAGCATGATGTTCGACTTCGCCAACTCCACCTCGCCCCCGCGCTGGCGGTTCATGTACACGCGTTTGTAGTGGTTGTAAACCGCGACTGCCAGCTTCTTCTTGGTTTGCTGCTGGCCGATGACGTACTCGTCGAGGAACGACTTTACCTCAGCCGGCTTGGGAAGCTGATTAGGGCTAGCCACCGGAGCGGTTTCCGAGCGGTCGTCCTCCAGGATGGAGTTGCAGACCGCAACACACTCGTCACAAATGTAGGCACGTGGATAATCGGTGGGAGACGATATCAGCTTGGCGACAGCGTCTTGCGACTTGTGACAGAACGAACAGCGCAATACTTCATCAGAACCGGTCCGGGTTCTCACTGCAACAATTCCTCCACTCCGCACGTTGCCAGTCGGAGTCTCAGATCCCGACGGGCATTTTCCCGTACCTTTGCACAGGGCAGGAGCCGTGTTACTCCTTGAGAAAGCTGTCCTCTCGGCCAGTCAGACCAGCCAGTCTCGCGGACCCTTCCACGTTTTCACATCGTGAACATATTGAACCACAACTTGCGTACCCTGCCGCGTGACGTTAGTGCCATATCTGGTACAACTTTTGCAGGACGGCAGGCAAAAATTTCCCGGTTTCATTTGTGTTTGAAAATAATATCGTCAACGATCCCGTATTCCTTCGCTTGGTAGGCGTTCATGATGAAGTCGCGTTCCACGTCGCGCTCCACCTTCTCCAGCGGCTGCCCGCTGTGCTTGGACAACAGTTGGTTGGTGATCTCGCGCATGCGCAGGATCTCGCGGGCGTGAATATCGATGTCCGTGGCCTGCCCGGACAGGCCTGACATCAGCGGCTGATGGATAAGGATTCGCGATGTGGGAAGGGCGAAGCGTTTTTTCGGCGCCCCGCCTGCCAGCAGGGTCGCTGCCATGCTGGCCGCCTGCCCGATGCAGATGGTCGTCACGTCGGGACGAATGAACTGCATGGTGTCGTAAATCGCCATGCCGGCGGTAATCGAACCGCCCGGCGAATTAATGTAGAGCGAAATGTCTTTCTCCGGGTCCTCGGCTTCCAGAAACAGCATCTGGGCGATGATCAGGTTCGCGACATTATCGTCAATAGGAGTGCCGAGAAAAATAATGTTGTCCCGCAACAGGCGGGAATAAATGTCGTACGCCCGCTCGCCCCTGCTGGTCTGCTCAATCACCATGGGCACAAGCATGTTTCGCAACTCCCTTCTGGTAACGAATGCCGCTCGATCCCTTGCTCCGCTGGGATTTCGGCGGCAGGCTTCCCGTTTCGCTCACGCCCGCAATCGCCTCAACCGGCCCACACTTCTTCCCGAGGGTCAAAGGGGGAAAGCGGAATGCAGCCCGCCCTATGCGGACCTGCGGTACAAAGAATCCAAGGTCTTATCGTTGCGGATGCGATGCCGAATTCTATCCAGCCCTCCATCCTGCGTCAAACGTGCTCGCACCTGTTCGATGGTCTGCTTCGATTGCTCTGCCATCGCCTGCAATTCGTGATCAAATTCTTCGTCGCTGACCTCTATCTTCTCTTCGTCCGCAATCTGCTCCAGGATCAGTGACGCCTTCACCTCGCGCAGCGCGGCCTCACGCTGGCCCGCGCGCAGGCGCCCAAAGTCCATGCGCTTCATGTCTTCCGTCTTCATGCCCTGCGCTGCCAGGGCGCGCAATCCGCGCTCCAGGCGCACATCGACCTGCTGGTCCAGCATGGCTTGAGGAACCGGGAAATCGTTGCGTTGAACCAGTTCTTCCACGATCTGGTCTTTGCCTCGCCGCTCGGCCTCGCGCTGTCTCTCCGCCTTCATGTTCTGGCGCAGACGATTACGAAGCTCCTCGAGCGTGCCGAACTCCGCGCCCAGTTCCTTGGCAAAATCGTCGTTCAGTTCAGGCACGCTGCGGGTCTTGATCCCGGTGACGTCCACCTCGTAGGTCATGGTTTTGCCCGCCAGCCGCTTGTCGGCAAAGTCGTCGGCATACGTCACTTCGAAGCTGCGTTGCTCGCCCGGCTTGACGCCGCGCAGGTTCTGGCTGAACTCCTGAATCGTGTCCGGACCGCCAATCTCGACCATCACCTCGTCCACTTCCACCGGTTTGGCGTCGGATTCTCCGTCCTTGGGCGTGCCCTTAAACCCCACCACGGCAAAATCACCGTCGGCCAGCGGACGCACCTCCTCCACCGGGCTGTACGTGGCGTGCTGCTGCCGCAAGTTGTCCAGCGCCCGTTCCACCTCTTCCTCGGTTACCTCGGTGGGGAACTTCTCGATGCGAATGCTGTCATAAGGCGCCACCTTGAATTCGGGCAGCACCTCGAAGCTCGCCTTGAACGTCAGGGGCTGACCCTGATGCAGTTGGAGGTCAGTCACCTTCGGCTGGGAAACCGGCTGCAGGTTCTGCTTCTGCGTTTCTTCCCGGAAGTAGCGGGGAACAAGCGCTTCGACGATCTCACTCTTGATATCGTCGGCAAAGCGCTGACGGACGATGGAGGCCGGGACTTTGCCTTTGCGAAAGCCCGGAACCTGCGCCAGTTTTTGATAGCGGGCGAGGACGGCGTCCGATTCCGCGGTGACGATGTCCGCCGGAATCTCAATGGTGATCTCACGTCTGCAAGGGTTGGCTTGCTCTGGCGAGTTCATGTCCGTGGTGCTGGTTTCGGTGGTCAACGAAGCGCGCCTTCGGAAGATAGAAGTTGAAGCGGCACGTCAATTTTGCAGCTGCGGGAACAGTGAGAGGGAAGCCTGCCAGAGCTCCAAACTACAAGCGACGCGGGCTGCGCGGTCAAGCCTGACGTAAGTGGTGCCGCAACCCTTAAGTGTAAGAGAGTGGCGTGACCCGGTCAATGGAGCCGCCGTCGAGCCGCGGTTGGGTAGGCCACCTGCGCAGGGCAGCCAAAAGTCGTGATGCACATCATACTCTTGTATAAAGTTGGTTCATGCCTTCCGCCCTTGCCGTGCTCAATGAGGAAGTTGTGAGTTGCACCCGCTGTCCGCGTCTGGTGGCCTATCGCCAGCAGGTTGGACGCGAGAAGCGCCGCGCCTATCGGGAGTGGGAGTACTGGGCGCGGCCGGTGCCGGGCTTCGGTGATCCGCAAGCGCGCGTGCTGGTGCTCGGACTGGCGCCCGGCGCGCATGGCTCCAATCGCACCGGCCGGCCGTTTACCGGCGATGCCTCGGGAAAATTCATGTATCCCATCCTGTATAAGGCGGGCCTGGCGTCGCAACCCAGCGCCGAACGTCGCGATGATGGGCTGAAGCTGATCGACTGCTACATCACTGCAGCCATTCGCTGCGCCCCGCCCGGCAACAAGCCGCTGCCCTCGGAGCTCGCTAATTGCGCGCCCTTTCTAGCGCGTGAACTGGCGATCCTTAAGGACGTGAAAGTCGTGGTCGCGCTGGGCAAGATTGGGTTCGACGCTTATCTCAATTACCTGCAACGCGAGGGTGTCGTGCAACGCAAGGCCGCATATCGGTTTGCACATGCTGCACACTACGCCTTGCCGAACGGCGTGACATTGTTGGCGTCCTATCACCCGTCGAACCAGAACACCGCCACTGGCAAGCTGACCGCTGCTATGTTCGAGGCGATTTTTCACCAGGCGAAGAAGCTCGCGGCGGCGCACTGAACCCCACGTTGGACAGGCGCCGGGCGTGCTGTCGCCCAAACTTCGGGCGAGATTGAGACCAGATCAGTAGGCTCCCGCCTCCGTTCTTTGTGGCGTTAACCTCAGAGGCAACCCGCCTTGCCTCGGGGGGAAGTTTCCCGTCATAATTGATCGTGCACCCCAACGAGCTCCACCCTGACCGCGCTATCACGCAGGCGGGAAGGGCTCCCCGTAAAACGGGAGGGCGTGAGCGCTCATTCCGGCTGCACCAATCCCCACAACAGAGGAAGCGATGTCGGCAAAGTACATCTTTGTGACCGGCGGCGTAGTGTCTTCACTCGGCAAAGGACTGGCAGCGGCTTCGATCGGTTGCCTGATGGAGAGCCGCGGCCTGAAGGTCACGCTGCAGAAGTTTGATCCCTACCTCAACGTCGATCCGGGCACCATGTCGCCATTCCAGCACGGCGAAGTCTTCGTCACCGATGATGGCGCCGAGACCGATCTCGACCTCGGACACTACGAGCGCTTCACGCACGCCAAGCTGACTCGCGACAATAACTGGACCACCGGCCGCATCTACGAAACCATCATCGCCAAGGAGCGCCGCGGCGACTATCTCGGCAAAACCGTCCAGGTCATCCCGCACGTCACCAACGAGATCAAGAGCGCCATGAAGAAAGTGGCGCAGGACGTGGACCTCGCCATTGTCGAAATTGGCGGCACCGTCGGCGACATCGAATCGCTGCCCTTCATCGAGGCCATCCGCCAGATGCGGCAAGAGTTGGGACGCGACCATACCCTCTTCGTTCACGTCACGCTGGTACCGTTCATCGCCGCTGCCGGCGAGCTGAAGACCAAGCCGACACAGCATTCCGTGAAGGAGCTGCTCAGCATCGGAATTCAGCCAGACATCCTGCTGTGCCGCACCGACCGCTTCCTCTCCAAGGACATCAAGTCGAAGATTGCGCTCTTCTGCAACGTCGAAAACGAAGCTGTCATTACCGCCAAGGATGTGGCCTCCATCTACGAGGTGCCGCTGGTGTTCGCGCGCGAGGGAGTGGACCGCCTGGCGCTGAAGTATCTGCGCATTGAGGCGAAGGAGCCTGAGCTTAGCCGCTGGGAGGACCTGGTCCATCGCGTCTATAACCCCAGGGACGAGGTTTCTATCGGGATCGTCGGCAAGTACGTCGAGTATGAGGATTCCTACAAATCACTGAAAGAGGCGCTGGTCCACGGCGCGCTGGCCTATAACCTGAAGCTTGAGGTGAACTGGATTGAAGCTGAGGGACTGGAGGCCAAGGACCACGCCGTGCAGGCGCAACTGGAGCACGCCGATGGCATCCTGGTGCCGGGAGGCTTTGGCAAGCGCGGCATTGAAGGCATGTTGAAGGGCATCCAGTACGCCCGCGAAAACAAAGTGCCGTTCTTCGGGATCTGTCTCGGCATGCAGACCGCGTGTATCGAGTTTGCGCGCAATGTGTGCGGGCTGGAGCAGGCGAACTCCAGCGAGTTCGATCCCGCAACGCCGCACCGCATCATCTATAAGCTGCGCGAATTGCGCGGCGTCGAAGAACTCGGCGGCACCATGCGTTTAGGCGCCTGGACCTGCAAGCTCGAGCCGGGCACGCTGGCGCAGGGCGCATACGGCCAGAACGAGATCAGCGAGCGCCATCGCCACCGCTACGAGTTCAACCGCGAGTACGAAAGCATGCTGACCGCCGGCGGGCTGCGAATCAGCGGCGCAACCCCGGACGGCACCTACGTCGAGATCGTCGAAGTCGCCGATCACCCCTACTTCCTGGGCTGCCAGTTCCATCCCGAGTTCAAGTCGAAGCCGCTGGAGCCGCATCCTCTGTTTTCGTCGTTCATCAAGGCATCGTACGAAAACCGCTTGCGGCGCCAGCACCTGCGGCAGGAGATTGCGGTAGAGATGTTTCTAAGGCCGGAGAAAGTGAGGAGCACCGGCTAGCGCATGTTTCAAGAGCCGATTGTGTCAGGGCACGACTTCACAGGCTGCTGAAAAAGTCGGTTGGATGCGCGGCTCGGGTAGAGCGGGCCTTTAGGCCCGCGTCCAAGCCCTTTATTCTTGTCATCCCGAGCGGACTTCAGTCCGCGAGGGACCCGCCTTTTCGACTTTTTCAACAGCCCGTCAAAGCTGTGCCCTGACACAAAGCGAATCACGAAAACTGCCGTCGCTGCCGGGAGAACACCTATACTCTCTTAATAGTGACTGCATGACCCATCCCTTCCAAGTCGGCGACGTGACCCTTGGCGGAGGAGCGCTGTTCCTGATCGCCGGGCCGTGCGTCATCGAGAGCGAAGCGCACACCCTGAAGATGGCGGGAGCCATCGCGGCTGCCGCACGCGAGAGAAAGCTACCCTACATCTTCAAGGCCTCGTACGACAAGGCAAACCGCACCTCGATTCGCAGCTTTCGAGGACCGGGGCTGGAGGAAGGCCTGCGCATTCTGCGCAAAGTGTGCGAGACGGTCAAGGTTCCTGTGCTGACTGATGTTCACGAAGCAGCCGACGTGCCGCGCGTCGCTGAAGCCGTGGACGTGCTGCAGATCCCGGCGTTCCTCTGCCGCCAGACCGATCTTCTTGCCGCCGCCGGCAAAAGTGGGTGCGCGGTGAACATCAAGAAGGGGCAGTTCGTCTCGCCGTGGGACATGCGGCACGCCGTCGAGAAGGTGCGCGAGGCCGGCGGAGACCGCGTCTTCCTGACGGAGCGCGGCGCATCGTTCGGCTACAACAATCTGATTGTTGATATGCGCTCGCTGGCCATCATGCGCCAGTTCGCGCCCGTGGTCTTCGATGCCACCCATTCCGTCCAGCTTCCTTCCGCCGGCGCGGCAAATGGTGATGGCAGTGGCGTGCAAAGCGGCGGCCAGCCAGAATTCATTCCGCTGCTGGCGCGCGCGGCCGTTGCCGCCGGAGTGGATGGCGTCTTCGTTGAGGTACACGATAATCCTGCACAGGCACTCTCCGACGGCGCGAATGCGCTGGACCTGAAGTTCCTACCCGAGCTGATCGACCAAGTCATCGCGGTACACAACGCAGTGCAGTAGAGTTCTCCCGCCGGCGGTAACCTCCAAATTGTCATCTCGAGCGAGGGCCGCGCCAAACCGCATCCCGCCTGCTGTTGGACGGGATGCGCTGCGCGGCGCCCTTGACTCCGCCCGCCCCCTTCAACGCTAGTCGTGTCCCTTGACAAAATCCAACGTCGTCATACACGGGATGACAGTATTGATTTGTTACAAGGATGAATCATCCGGGCCCGAAGGCCCGCTCTACCCGAGACCTTCAATGCAGATTCCCACCTTTAGCTGGCCGAAACTGCCCCTTCGGCCTTAAAATATTGAGAGTCTTACGGCTGGCCACTATCCTCACTGATAGGCCCCAACAGACCTCGGGAGTACTTTGCCTCGCCGATGTGTACGTAGTTTCCCACCACGGCAGGCATCATAAGGAGTTTTGCTTTGTCCAAGAAGCGCTATCTGTTTACCTCCGAATCGGTGACCGAGGGTCACCCGGACAAGATGGCCGATCAAATTTCCGATGCCATCCTGGATGCTTGTTTCAAGGAAGACCCCTACAGCCGCGTGGCCTGCGAGACGCTCACCGCCACCGGCCTGGTGGTCATCGCCGGCGAAATCACCACCAAAGCCTACGTTGACTTCCAGACTCTGGTGCGCGGCGTGGTCGCCTCCATCGGCTACGACAACGCCCTCTACGGATTCGACTCCAACACCTGCGCAGTCATCTCCAGCATTAACAAGCAGTCGGGTGACATCGCCATGGGAGTGGACACCGGCGGCGCCGGCGACCAGGGCATGATGTTCGGCTATGCCACCAACGAAAACGAGGAGTATATGCCGACCCCGATTTCACTGGCGCACAAGCTCACCCACCGCCTGAGCGAAGTTCGCAGAGAAGGCACTCTTCCTTACCTCCGGCCCGACGGCAAATCCCAGGTCACAGTTGAATACGACGAAAACCACAAGCCCATCCGCATTGACGCGGTGGTGGTTTCGACGCAGCACGCCGAGACGGTCACCAACGAAGAGCTGCGCGCTGACATCCTGAAGTATGTCATCCAGGCTGCCCTGCCCGCGAAGATGCTCGATGCCGACACCAAGTACCACATCAATCCGACCGGGCGCTTCGTCATCGGCGGCCCCATGGGCGATACCGGACTGACCGGCCGCAAGATCATCGTGGACACCTACGGCGGCATGGGACGTCACGGTGGCGGCGCCTTCAGCGGCAAGGACCCGACCAAGGTGGACCGCTCGGCCTGCTACATGGCGCGCTACATTGCCAAGAACGTGGTGGCCGCCGGACTCGCGGACCGTTGCGAAGTACAACTTGCATACGCGATCGGTGTGGCGGAACCCGTCAGTGTGCTGATCGATACCTTCGGCACCGCGAAGGTTGACGAAGGCAAGATTGCCCAGCTGGTGCGCGCCAACTTCCAGTTGACGCCGAAGGGCATCATCGAGTCGCTCAACCTGCGGCGTCCGATCTATCGCAAGACGGCGGCCTACGGCCATTTCGGCCGCAACGATCCCGACTTCACGTGGGAAAAGACCGACAAGGCCGCAGCGCTGCGCGAGCAAGCCGGCCTGGCGACGTCCGCGCAGAGGACCGCAGTAGCGAAGTAAAAAGTTGTCCGTTGCCGGTCGTCAGTTGTCCGCTTTCATTTCGACGTGCACAACTGTAGCCGGGCTCGGCCTTGCGAGCCCGCAGGGCGACACAATCGTAGCCCAGCACGTCAGCGCTTGGGTTCGGTTTGGTTTGAATTCCCGAGTCCCTTAAGGGACGGTACAAGACTTGTGCCGTCCTAACGGACTCCCTATAGAAATTGACACGGAACCCAGGACTTACGTCCTGGGCTACGCTTGTGCCGCCCTGCGGGCTGAGATAGCTCGGAGATTGTACGGCCTGAAACAGAACTGTGGGAATCTTCGCCGGCTGTATTCCGCACGATGACTCCTGACGACGTAAACTGACAACCGAAACCTGAAACTCGTTCTAGGGAGATTATGTCCACCACACCTACTCAAGCCGCCACTGGCGATGTCGCCAATCTTGCGCTGGCCGATATGGGCCGCAAGCGCATTGACTGGGCCAACCAGTCCATGAAGGTCCTGCAAATCATCCGCAAGGACTTCATCAAGGGCCAACCCCTGAAGGGCATTCGCATCTCAGCCTGCCTGCACGTCACCGCCGAGACCGCCAACCTGGCGATCACGTTGCGCGATGGCGGCGCTGAGGTCGTGCTCTGCGCTTCCAATCCGCTGTCCACGCAGGACGACGTTGCCGCCTGCCTGGTGCGCGAGTACAACATTCCCGTCTTCGCCATCAAGGGCGAGGACAACGACACGTACTACCAGCACATCCTGTCGGCGCTCGATCACAAGCCCAACATCACCATGGATGACGGCGCCGATCTGGTGACCACGGCGCTCACCAAGCGCACCGACATCCTGGACGGGGTCATCGGCGGCACAGAAGAAACAACCACCGGCATCATCCGACTGCGCGCCATGGCCAAGCAGGGTGTACTGCGCTATCCCATCATCGCGGTCAACGACGCCGACACCAAGCACCTGTTCGACAACCGCTATGGCACCGGGCAGTCCACGATTGACGGCATCATCCGCGCCACCAACTTCCTGCTCGCGGGCTCGAAGTTCGTGGTCGCCGGCTACGGCTGGTGCGGCCGCGGCCTGGCCAGCCGCGCGCGTGGACTCGGCGCCGAGGTTATCGTCACGGAAATCGATCCAACAAAGGCCATCGAGGCCGTGATGGACGGCTTCCGCGTCATGAGCATGGATGAGGCGGCCCGCATCGGCGACGTCTTCTGCACCGTCACCGGCAACAAGAGCGTGCTGCGCAAGGAGCACTTCGACGTGATGAAGGACGGGGCCATCATCTCCAACTCCGGCCACTTCAACGTGGAGATTGACATCCCCGCGCTGGAGAAGATGTCGTCGTCGAAGCGCACCACGCGCAGCATGGTCGAGGAGTACTCCCTGAAGGACGGGCGCAAGATTAACCTGCTGGGAGAAGGCCGCCTCATCAACCTGGCATCGGCCGAAGGCCATCCGCCGTCGGTCATGGACATGAGCTTCGCCGACCAGGCGCTCTCGGTTGAGTATCTGGTGAAGAACCACTCCTCGCTGGAGAAGAAGGTGTACGTGGTGCCCGAGGAACTCGACAAGCGCGTCGCCAAGATGAAGCTGGAGTCCATGGGCATCAAGATCGACCGCCTGACTCCCGAGCAGGAAGAGTACCTGGCCAGCTGGAACGAAGGAACGTAGATGAAAGGGCACGGCCCTTCGGCTTCGCTCACGGCAAGCTTTTAGCCGTGCCGAAAAGGCGCAAACCAAGGTTGGGGCTTCAGCCCCGGTTGTCAGAGGGCGGCAGCGATGCCGCCCTCGGTCTTTGCTACTCACCACGAGGTCGCGGAGTGCAAAGGAAGACATCACCCAGTGCGCTCCGTGCCTCCGTGGTGAAGAGCGCATTTACGTTGTTGCGTGTTGCCGTTCGCACTGCTTGCCGTCGCAGCAGCTCTTGCCGTCCTTGGCCATGCCGCACTTGCCGTCGGCGCAGCAGGACATCTTGCCGTCCTTGCCTTTCGACATCATGGGGCAGGACTTGCCATCCGCGCCCGTGCAGCAGTTGCCGTCTTTGCAGCAGTCAGCGTCTTTCGTGCAGCAGGCCGCATGCTTGCCGCAGCAGGCCATCCTGCCCGCGACCTTGTCGTGGTTGCAGCAGGCGCAGGTCTTGGACTGGTCGCCACCGGGCTGCGGCGGCGCGGTTTGGGTTGCGCTCTGGG
>Ga0335085_10004351_pt1 | contig 23616 bp, 13 predicted proteins | sample Lox_Sample_45_FD_206712 | JGI IMG/M metagenome (GOLD analysis project Ga0335085, IMG submission 206712) | Soil microbial communities from Loxahatchee National Wildlife Refuge, Florida, United States - Lox_Sample_4.5 | ecosystem: Environmental > Terrestrial > Soil > Wetlands | place: USA...
GAACAACGACGTCATCGAGCTCGGCAAGTACAAGCTCAAGTTCGTCCAGGAGCAGGGCGCACAGCCGGCGGCCGCGGCGGCCGATTTCGAGAAGACGATGGTGTTGCGGCCCGCGGCGATGAAGGCGGTCGCGGCGCAGGCGAAGGCCGCGGCTGGCCAACCCCAGGCGGCGGCAGCGGCGCGCGCCGCGGCGATTCAGGCGGTCGGCCAAGCCGCCCAGGCGGCCGGCATCGGCGAGAAGCCCGCGGCGCCCGCCGCGGCGCCAGCGGTCCCCCCGGCGCCCGCGCCTGCGGCGGCACCCGCAGCGGCGGCGCCTGCAGCGGTGGCACCTGCGGCGGCGCCCGCGCCTGCGGCAGCCGGGGCGAAGGTCGGCCTCGCGCTCGGGGCGATCCAGTTGCTGTCGGGCGCCAATGCCGGCAAGGAGCTCGAGCTCGCCAAGCCGCTCACCACCCTCGGCAAGCCGGGGGTCCAGGTCGCCGTCGTGACACGCCGGCCGCAGGGCTACTTCATCACGCATGTCGAGGGCGCGCAGCGCCCGACGGTCAACGGCCAGGCCATCGGCACGGCACCGCACGCGCTCAAGGATCACGACCTGATCGAGATCGCCGGCGTGAAGATGGAGTTCTTCGTCAAGGGTTGACCGGCCGGACGATCCGGCCGCATTTCCCGGTCCGCGGGGGCACCGAGTGCGGCGGCACCTTGCCCGAATCCTGATCGGGCTGGCGATCACGCTTTTCTTCATTGGCCACGCGGCGCGCGCCTACCGCATCGGCTTCATCGACCAGGTCGACAACATCATCTACGACGCCCGGCTGAGCATGACCATGCCGGGCAAGGCCGATCCGAGGATCGTCATCCTCGACATCGACGAGAAGAGCCTCGGCGAGATCGGGCACTGGCCATGGAGCCGGAACGTCCTGGCCCGGCTGGTCAACAAGCTGTTCGACGAGTACCACATTGCCGCTCTCGGCTTCGATGTCTTCTGGTCCGAGCGCGATACGAGCTCCGGGATCGGCGAGCTCGACCGCCTGGAGCAGGGCGAGCTGCGCAGCGACGAACGGTTCCGCTCGGAGTACCGCAAGCTGCGGCCGCGTCTCGACTACGACGCCCTGTTCGCCGAAAGCCTGCGCGGTCGACCCGTCGTGCTCGGCTACTACCTGAGCAGCGAGGCGGATGCGGTGCGCGCCAACGTGATCCCGCCCCCGGTGCTGCCGAAGGGCGCCTTCGGGCGCCGCATCGTGCCGATCACGCACTGGAACGGCTATACCGGCAACCTGAAGATCTTCGCCTACAGCGCAGCGAGCGCCGGGCACCTGAATCCCATCGTGGACGACGACGGCGTGGTGCGGCGGGTGCCGCTGCTCGCGGAGCTCGACGGGGCCTACTACGAGGCTTTCTCGCTGGCGGTGGTGCGCACGCTGCTCGCACTCCAGGACAAGCAGCACCGCTTCCCCGTGGTCAAGCCCGGCTTTCCAGACGCTTCGTCGGAGGACGAGGGCTATGGCGGCCTGGAGTGGCTTCAGGTCGGGCCGCTCCGCATCCCGGTCGATGAGCACGGGGCGGCGCTGGTGCCCTTCAAGGGCAACAAGTTCACGTTCCGCTACCTGTCGCTCGCCGACGTGCTGGCGGGCAGGGTGGCGCCGGAGGCGCTGCGCGGCAAGCTGGCGATCGTGGGCACGACCGCCCAGGGGCTTCAGGATTTGCGCTCGACCCCCGTGAACACGGTGTATCCCGGGGTCGAGGTCCACGCCAACCTGATCGCGGGAATGATCGAAGGATCGCTGAAGCGCAAGCCGGGATACATCCTCGGCGCGGAAGTGGTGCTGCTGCTGATCGGGGGGGTCGCCCTGTCGCTGCTGATCCCGATGCTGTCCGCGCTCTGGGCGACGCTCGCGACGGTCGCCGGCCTGGTCGCGATCACCGCGATCGACGTCTCCGTCTGGTCGAAGCTGGACACGGTGCTGCCTCTGGCGAGCTCGGTGCTCATGACGGTGTCGCTCTACACGATGAACATGGCCTACGGCTACTTCGTGGAGTCGCGCATCAAGCGGCAGGTGACCGAGCTGTTCGGCCAGTACGCGCCGCCCGAGGTGGTCGAGCGCATGGCCGCCGATCCGGAGAGGTTCAGGAACGCGATGGAGCCCAAGGCCGCCGAGCTGACGATCCTGTTCTCGGACGTGCGCGGCTTCACCGGCATTTCGGAGGCGCTGAAGCCCGAGGAGCTGCGCGAGTTCATCAACGAGTACCTGACGACGATGAGCGCGATCATCCGGGTCCGCCACCGCGGCACGCTCGACAAGTACATCGGCGACGCGATCATGGCGTTCTGGGGGGCGCCGGTCGACGATCCGCAGCACGCGCGCAACGGCGTGCTGGCCGCGCTCGAGATGCAGCGCGAATGCGTGCGTCTGGGCGAGAAGTTCGCCGCGCGCGGCTGGCCCAGGCTGAGGATCGGCATCGGCCTGAACACGGGCAACGTGCGCGTCGGCGACATGGGCTCGCAGGTGCGGCGCGCCTACACGGCGATGGGCGATCCGGTGAACGTGGCCTCGCGCCTCGAGGGCCGCACGAAGCACTACGGCGTCGGGATCCTGGTGGGCGAGGCTACCCGCAACGCGGTCAAGGACGTGGTCTTCAGAGAGGTCGATCGCATCAAGGTCAAGGGCAGGGACGAGGCGATCACGATCTACGAGCCGCTCGGTCTAGAGTCCGAGATCGAGCCGCGCGCGCGCCAGGAACTCGAACGCTGGGACGAAGTGCTCGCCGCGTATCGCGCGCAGCACTGGGACCAGGCGGAGGCGGGGTTCGCCGAGCTGCAGCGCATGAACCCGGACTGCGGGCTGTACCAGGTTTATAGCGAGACCGTCGATACGATGCGAGATGCCGTGCTGCCGGATGACTGGGACGGGGTAACGGTGTTCCACGAGAAATAGGCTAGGCTTACAGCCCATGCGCCTGCGCGTGCTCGGCTGCTCGGGGGGGATCGGCGGACGCCACCTGCGGACCACGTCGTTCCTTGTCGACGGCGACATCCTGGTCGACGCCGGGTCCGGCGTCGGCGACCTGTCGCTTCCGGAGCTGACGCAGATCGACCATGTCTTTGTCACCCACTCTCACCTCGACCACGTCACCTCGATCCCCTTCCTGGTCGACACGGTCGGCGGCATGCGCTCGCGCCCGATTACCGTCTACGCCACCGGCGCCACGATAGAGATCCTCCGCAACCACCTCTTCAACTGGGCGATCTGGCCCGATTTCACCGAGATCCCGAGCCCCGAGGCGCCGTTCATGCGCTATGCCGAGATCGAGGTGGGGCGCGGCATCCGGGTCGGAGCGCGCACCGTGACGCCGCTGCCCGCGATTCACACCGTGCCCGCGGTCGGCTACCACCTCGACAGCGGCGCGGGCAGCCTGGTGTTCTCCGGCGACACCGGCCCCAACGACGAGCTCTGGGGCATCGTCAATTCCATCGACAACCTGAAGGTCCTGATCATCGAGACGGCGTTCTCCAACAAGGAGCGCCAGCTGGCCGAGGTCTCCAAGCACCTGTGCCCCTCGATGCTCGCGGCCGAGCTCGCCAAGCTCGAGCGCGAGGCCGAGGTCTGGATCACGCACCTCAAGCCGGGAGAGATCGAGCTGACCATGCAGGAGATCGTGGAGTGTGCCGGCGGCCTGCGGCCGCGCATGCTGCAGAACGGGCAGGTCTTCGAGTTCTGAGGGCTGCCGATGGCGTCGCGCGCCTCTGCAAGCCCTGCCGCGCTCGAGCGTTTGGCGGGCCTCGCCCCGCTCGGCGCGCTTTCGCCCGAGCGCCTGCGCGAGGTTGCGGAGATCGCCGAGGTGGTGATCGGCGCGCGGGGCGGCGACCCGCTCGCCGCCCTGGCGCTCGCCGAGCAATCCGTGTTCCTCCTGCGCGGCGAGCTGCTGCTGATGTTCGAGGGCGGCGGCACGCTGGTGGTGGTCGGTAGCAGAGGAGACGGCCGGTACCCGGTGAACCGGCGCGGCGCGGCAATCGCGCGCGCGCGCGCCATCAGCGAGGTCGAGCTGCTGACGGTGGACGACAAGGCGCTCGACATCCTGCTCACCTTCGATCAGGTCGCAGCGGGCGAGGCTGCCGCCGGCAGCGTCATGGGGCAGGCGGTGCGCTCCGACGCGCGCATCGGCCGCGGCGCCTTCTCGCTCGCCAACCTGCGCCATGGCGCGTTCGCCCGCCTGCCGGCGGCCCGCATCGAGGAGCTGCTGGGGCGCTTCGAGCGCATCGAGGCGAGCCGCGGCGAGGTGGTGATCGCCGAGGGCGACGAGGGTGATTTCTACTACGTCATCGAATCGGGGCGCTGCCGCGTCGAGCGGCAGGTGGGCGGGGTCAAGGTGCTGCTCGCCGAGCTGAAGAGCGGCGACGCTTTCGGCGAGGAAGCGCTGGCTTCGAGCACGCGGCGCAACGCCACGGTCGCGATGGCGAGCGACGGCTGCCTGCTGCGGCTCGGCAAGCGGGACTTCGACCAGCTGCTCGGCGAGCCGCTGCTGCAGCGCCTGCGGTACGCCGATTGCCTGGAGCGCGCGGCGCGTGGCGCGACCTGGATCGACGTGCGCTACCCGTCCGAGTACCGCTATGACCGGCTGCCCGGGGCGCTCAACGTGCCGCTGAACGAGGTGCGCAACAGCTTCGCAGTGCTGGAGCCCTCGCGCGAGTATCTGGTCTACTGCCAGAGCGGCAGGCGCAGCTCGGCGGCGGCGTTTCTGCTCGCCCAGCGCGGTTTCCGGGTGAGCGTGCTCGAGGGAGGCCTCTGGGCAGCCGGGCGTGCGCGCTGATGTGCTGCGGGTTCAAAAGCTTGTTAATAATCATGGGGGTGGGTGTAGAATGGCCTGAGGTCCCGGCTTGCGCCGGGTGGCCCGAGCACAGGGGATTCAAATGAGCGCAGTCCTGAGCCATCCAGCAACGGCGACGCAGACGGACGTCAATATCCGGCTCGCGTTCCAGAAGCAGCTGCAACTGGTGACGAACAAGATCCACGCCACCAGCAACATCGACGAGATCATGCTCGAGGTGAGCTCGGACATCTGCCAGCTGTTCAACGCCGACCGCCTCACGATCTACTCGGTGGGCGAGGACAAGCAGTCGATCGTTTCCAAGGTCAAGACCGGCCTCAACTCGTTCAAGGACCTGAAGCTCCCGATCGCCGAGCACTCGATCGCCGGCTACGTCGCGCTGGCGAGGAAGCTGGTCAACATCAAGGATGTCTACGACGATACGGAGCTGAAGGCGCTCAACCCGAACCTGCGCTTCCTGCAGGAGGTGGACAAGCGCACCGGATACCGCACCAAGCAGCAGCTGGTCGCGCCGATCGTGGAGCAGGGCTCGAGCGAGCTGATCGGCGTGATCCAGATCATCAACAACAAGGCGGGCGCGCCGTTCGGGCCGCTAACCGAGGAGGGCGTGACCGAGCTCGCGCAGACGCTCGCCATCGCCTTCAAGCAGCGGCAGAAGCCGCAGCTGGTCAAGACCAAGTACGACTACCTGATCTCCGACGCGGTGCTGTCGGCGGGAGAGTTCGAGCTCGCCTCGCGCCAGGCGCGGAAGAAGGCGATCGACATCGAGACGGTGCTGACCGACGAGTTCCAGGTGAAGCTGCCGGCGATCGGCGCCGCGCTCGCCAAGTTCTTCGGCGTGCCCTACGAGGCGTACAAGTCGGACCGGGTCAAGCCGATGGACCTGCTGAAGAACCTCAAGCGCGAATACGTCGAGGCGAACCAGTGGCTGCCGATCGACGAGGCGAAGGAGGGCCTGTCGGTGCTCTGCCTCGACCCCGAGCGCATCCGCAGCTCGCGCATCGCGTCCAACGTGTTCCCGAAATCGAAGCTGATCTACAAAGTCACGACGCAGAAGGAATTCAAGGAGACCGTCAACCAGTTCTACGGCCAGGAGTCGGTCGACACCGGCGACATCGGCGACATGCTCGCCACGCTCGGCGACGAGGAGGGGGTCGAGGGGGGCGACGCCGCGGCGGTGGACGACGCCTCGGCGGCGGCGGACAACGAGCTGGTGAAGCTGGTCAACAAGATCATCATCGACGCCTTCAATCAGGGCGTCTCGGACATCCACATCGAGCCGTATCCCGGCAAGGCCAAGACCGAGATCCGCTTCCGGCGCGACGGCAACCTGCAGCCCTACATCGAGGTCCCGGCGAGCTACCGCAACGCGCTCGCCGCGCGCCTCAAGATCATGTGCGACCTGGACATCTCGGAGAAGAGGAAGCCCCAGGACGGCAAGATCAAGTTCAAGAAGTTCGGGCCGCTCGACATCGAGCTGCGGGTGGCGACGATCCCGACCGCGGGGGGCGTCGAGGACGTGGTGATGCGGATACTTGCTGCTGGCGAGCCGATCCCGCTCGACAAGATGGGGTTCTCGGCCTACAACCTCGAGGAGCTGCAGAAGGCGGTGAGCAAGCCCTACGGCCTGTTCTTCGTTTGCGGGCCGACCGGCTCGGGCAAGACCACTACGCTGCACTCGGTGCTGAAGTACCTCAATACCCCCGACACCAAGATCTGGACCGCGGAAGACCCGGTCGAGATCACGCAGAAGGGCCTGCGCCAGGTGCAGGTCAACAAGAAGGCGGGCCTGGACTTCGCCGCGGTGATGAAGGCCTTCCTGCGCGCCGACCCGGACATCATCATGGTCGGCGAGATGCGCGACAAGGAGACGACCGGCACCGGCATCGAGGCCTCGCTCACCGGCCACCTGGTGTTCGCGACGCTCCATACCAACTCGGCGCCGGAGTCGATCATTCGCCTGCTCGACATGGGCATGGACCCGTTCAACTTCTCGGACGCGCTGCTCGGCATCCTCGCCCAGCGCCTGGCGCGCCGCCTCTGCTCCTGCAAGGAGTCCTACAACCCGGACGGCGCGGAGATCAAGTCCTTCCTGCAGGAATACTGCGACGAACTGCAAAACACTTCGACGTTCAAGAAGGATCCGAAGGCCGCGATGGAGGGCGTCTACCGCGGCTGGGTCAAGCAGTACGGCAACGACAAGGGGCAACTCGTGATGTACAAGGCGGTCGGGTGCGACAAATGCAACGGCAGCGGCTTCAAGGGGCGCTGCGGCCTGCACGAGCTGCTGATCGCGACGGATCCGCTGAAGAAGCTGATCGCCGAGAAGGCGCGGGTCGCGGAGATGCTGGCAGTGGCGATGGAGACCGGCATGCGGACGCTGAAGCAGGACGGCATGGAGAAGTGCCTTTCCGGCGTCACCCACATCAAGGAAGTGCGCGCGGTCTGCATCAAGTGAGCGTGGCGCCCGGGCGCCCATGAGCAGCCCGACACTCGAGTCGACGCAGGGCCTGCGGCTGCTCGCTGCCGCCGAAGCCGGGGAGGACCTCGGACAGCGGCTCGAGCAGCTCAACGCGATCGGCGCCTCGCTCTCCGCCGAGCGCGACATCAACCGGCTGCTGGAGAGCATCCTCTCGGCGGCGAAGGCGATCACGCGCGCCGACGGCGGCACGCTCTACCGCGTCACCGAGGACAAGACGCTGCGCTTCGAAATCATGCGCACGACATCCCTCAAGTACTACCTCGGCGGCACCAGCGGCAACCCGATCCCGTTCTATCCGATCCACCTCATCGGCAAGGACGGCAAGCCGAACCACAGCATGGTGGCCGCCTACGTGGCGCTCACCGGGAAGACGGTGAACATCCCGGACGCCTACACCGCGGACGGCTTCGATTTCTCGGGCACCCGCAACTTCGACAAGAAGACTGGTTATCGCTCGAAGTCGTTCCTCACCGTGCCGATGAAGAACCACGAGAACGAGATCATCGGCGTGCTGCAGCTGCTGAACGCGACCGACCCGCACGGCGGCGAGGTGGTGGCGTTCTCTCCCTCGGACCAGCGCCTCGCCGAGTCGCTCGCCTCCCAGGCCGCGATCGCGCTCACCAACCGGATACTGATCAACCAGCTCGAGGAACTGTTCGAGTCGTTCGTGAACCTGATCAACACTGCGATCGACGAGAAATCGCCCTACACCGGCGGCCACTGCCAGCGCGTGCCGCAGCTGACGATGATGCTGGCGGAGGCGGTGAACGAGACCAGGAGCGGGCCGCTCGCCGACTTCTCGATGAGCGACAAGGATCGCTACGAGCTGAAGCTCGCCGGGCTGCTGCACGACTGCGGCAAAGTGACGACGCCGGTGCACGTGGTGGACAAGGCAACCAAGCTGGAAACCATCTTCGACCGCATCCACCTGATAGACACGCGCTTCGAGGTGCTGCGCCGCGACGCCGAGATCGCGCTGCTGAAGCAAAGGGCGCTGCTCGCAGCGCACGATGCGCCGCAGGGGGAGCACGACGCGGCCGACGCCCGCCACCGCGAGCGGCTGCGCCAGCTCGACGAGGACCGGGCCTTCCTGCGCGCCTGCAACATCGGCGGCGAGGCGATGCGCGACGCCGACATCGCGCGGGTACGGGAGATCGCGCGCTACCGCTGGACCGACGTCTCCGGGCACGAGGCCAATTTCCTCAGCGAGGACGAGCTGAAGAACCTCACCATTCGCGCCGGCACGCTGACGCTCGAGGAGCGCCAGATCATCAACCACCATATCGTCGCGACCATCAAGATGCTCGAGGCGCTGCCGTGGCCGAAGCACCTCACCAACGTGCCGGAGTACGCCGGGGGCCACCACGAGCGCATGGATGGAAAAGGCTACCCGAAGGGCCTCAAGCGGGAGCAGATGTCGGTGCAGGCGCGCGTCATGGGCATCGCCGACATTTTCGAGGCCCTCACCGCCAAGGACCGGCCCTACAAGAAGGGCAAGACGCTGTCGGAGTCCCTCGAGATCCTGGGTCGCATGAAGCTCGGCAACCATATCGATCCGGACCTGTTCGACGTGTTCGTGCGCAGGAAGGTCTACCTGCGCTACGCAGAGATGTTCCTCGACAAGGAGCAGATCGACGAGGTCGACGAGGCCCGGATCCCGGGGTATGCGCCCTAGCGCGCCGCGCGCGGGAAACAGCCTCAGTCACCACAGCGAGGATGCCGAGGCCTGCTACAGGGCCGGGATCGCGCAGCAGGCGGAGGGCCAGGTCGAGCGTGCGCGCGCCAGCTACGAGCGCGCAGTAGCTCTCGACCCGCGCCACGCGCGGGCGCACAACAACCTCGGCTCGCTCCTGCACCTCCGCGGCGATCGCGCCGCGGCGATCGGCTGCTACCAACGGGCGCTCGAGGCATGCGCCGACCTGCCCGATCCGCACCGGAATCTCGCCATCGCCTATATCGAGGCCGCGGACTACGCGAATGCGGCGCGCCATGCGCGTCGCGCGGTGGAACTCGCGCCGGCCTCCGCCGAGCTGAACGCGCTGCTGGCGGAGGCGCTGCGCGGCGCCGGCAAGGCGGACGAGGCGCTCGCCGCGGGGCGCGAGGCGACGCGCCTCGATGCACGCAGCGCGAGGGCGTGGAACGCGACCGGGCTCGCGCTGAAGGAGCTCGGGCGCGCCGGGGACGCGCGCGAGGCGTTCTCCCGGGCGCTGTCGCTCGAGGACGGTTTCGCCGAGGCACACCTGAATCTCGGCCTCGCGCTGCAGGACGAGCGCGACTTCGACGGCGCCCGCGCCTGCTTCGAGACGGCGATCGAGCGCGACCCCGCGCTTGCCGAGGCGCACCTGGCGATGGGGGTGCTCCTCGAGGTTGCGTGGGACTCCCCCGCCGCGATGGACAGCTACCGCAGGGCGATCGCGCTCAAGCCCGACCTAGCCCAGGCACGCTTCAATCACGCGCTACAGCTCCTGCACAGTGGCGACTTCGGGCGCGGGTGGCAGGAGTACGAATGGCGCTGGCGCCTGCCGGAGCTCGCCGGCATGCTGCCCCGAGTCCAGGCGCCGCCCTGGGACGGCTCGCCGCTCTCGGGCAAGGCGATCTTGTTGTATGCGGAGCAGGGCCTCGGCGACGCGATCCAGTTCGTCCGCTACGCTCCGCTGGTCGCCGGGACGGGCGCAAGAGTTGTGGTCCGCTGCCCCGCGCCTTTGGCGGGGTTGTTTCGCGCCGTGGCGGGCGTTGCGGCCGTAGTGGGCGAGGGCGATCCGGAGCCGTCCTGCGATTTCTCGGCCCCGCTGCTGAGCCTCCCCCGGCTGTTGTATGCCGCGCACCCCGCAATACCCGCCGAGGTGCCTTATCTCCGGCCCGACGCGGATGCGGTGGCGCGGCTTCGCGCCGCCATGCAGATCGGCGACGGGCGCGCCCTGCGCGTAGGCCTCGTCTGGGCGAGCCACTCGGCGCGGCCCTCGCTCGGCGCCCTCAAGTCATTTACCCTCGAAGCGCTGGCGCCGCTCGCTGCCGCGCGCGCCGGGGTGCGCTTCTACAGCCTGCAAACGGGACCGAGCGCGGTGCAGGCGCGCAGCGGACCGGCGGGGATGGCGCTGCTCGACTTGAGCGCGCAGCTGCACGACTTCTCCGAAACCGCGGCCGCCATCGCGAATCTCGACCTGGTGATTTCTGCAGACACCGCGGTAGCGCACCTGGCGGGCGCGATGGGGAAGCCGGTCTGGACGCTGGTCGCGTTCCCGCCCGACTGGCGCTGGCGCCGCCGCGGCGATCGCTGCGACTGGTACCCGAGCATGCGCCTGTTCCGCCAGCGCCGCTCGTACGAGTGGGGCGAGGTCGTCCAGGAAGCCGCGCGGGCGCTGGCCGGGTATGCCGCCGACGGCCGCGGCGTGCCCGCGTCCTGACGGCCGCTGCAGCGAGTCCTGCGCGCCCGCCCGTGGCTTTCAACCTCGCGGCCCCGATCAACAGCCTCGGCTACGGGGTTGTCGGACTGAACGTCGCCGTCGAGCTCGAGCGGCTCGGCCACTCGCCGGCGCTCTGGCCGATCGGCGAGATCGAGGCGCCCGAGGAGCATCTGGATGCGATCGCGCGCGCGGTCGCCCGCAGCGAGGCCTTCGACCCGCGTGCGCCCTCGCTGCGGATCTCCTATGCCTCCAACCTGGCGGAGCGGGTGGGCCGCGGGCCGCACGGCGGCCTGTCGGTGTTCGAGTTGGACCGCATGAACCCGGCGGAGCTGTCGCAACTGAACGCGCTCGATGCGGTGTTCGTGGCCTCGGGCTGGGCGAAACGGGTGCTCGCGGAGAACGGCATCGCCGAGGCACGCGTCACGGTGACGCCGTTCGGCGTCGACCGGGACATCTTCGGGTTCGTCGACCGCGTCGAGCCCGGGCCAACGGTGTTCCTGAACGTCGGCAAGTGGGAGATGCGCAAGGGCCACGATGTGCTGGCCGAGGCTTTCGGCAAGGCGTTCACGCCCGCCGACGACGTCCGCCTGCAGCTGGTTCCGGCGAGCCCGTTCAGCTCGGAGGAGGAGTCGCGCCAGTGGGAGGGCGTCTACCTCGATACGCCGCTCTCGGGCAAGGTGAGGATTTTCGGACGCCTGCCCACCCAGCGCGATGTCGCCGCCGTGATGGCGCGGGCGGATTGCGGCGTCTTCCCCTACCGCGCGGAGGGCTGGAACCTCGACCTGGCCGAGATGCTCGCGATGGGCAAGAACGTGATCGCCACCGACTATTCCGCGCCCACCGAATACCTGAGCGCCGACAACGCGCGCCTCATCGCGATCGACCGCCTCGAGGACGCGGTCGATGGCAAGTGGTTCCACGGCCAGGGGCAGTGGGCGGAGTTCGGCGACGCGCAGATCGACCAGCTGGTCGAGCACCTGCGCGCCGTGCATCGCCTGAAGCGCGCCGGCGAGCTGCGGCCGAATCTCGCCGGCAGGGACACGATGGCCCGGTTCAGCTGGGAAGCGACGGTGCGCCGCCTTACCGGCGCGTTGCGATAACGGCCGCGCTGGGCCGGGCTTCGGCGAGACGGCTGAGGTCGGCGGCGACGGCCCGCACGACGCCGGCCCAGTCACCCTCGCGGTCCTGGCGGTAGAGGCGCATCGTCGGATACCAGGGGTTGTCGGCGCGGTCCAGGTGGTAACGCCAGTCGGGAACGCGGTTGAGCATCACCCAGACCGGAACGGCCATGGCGCCGGCCAGGTGCGCCAGCGCGGAATCGATGCAAATCACGAGGTCGAGCTGCGCCACGATCGCCGCCGTATCCGAGAAGTCCGCGATGCCCGGCGTGAGGTCGATCAGGCGCGGCAGCGCGGGTCGCGTGCCTTCCGCCGCGAGGTCCATCTGCAGGCCGTAGAGCGTTACGCCGGGAATCTCCTGCAGCGGGGCAAGCCGCGCGACCGGAACGGAGCGGTCCAGGTTGTTGGGGTTCCTCGCATTGCCGGTCCAAGCCAGTCCGACCTTCAGGCGGCCGCCCGACGGCGCGTCGATCGCGGCCTGCCAGCGGCTGCGCTTCGCCGGGTCGGCGCCGAGATACGGGCCGCGCCAGGGGACGCTTTCGAGCGTGGTGCCGAACACCCGCGGCAGCTCGAACAGCGGCAGGTGCGCGTCTACGGCCGGGGGCGCTTCCCCGGGCGACACGAGCTCGCTGATCCCGGCAGCCCGCGCAAGCAGCGGCTTCAGCTGCGGCGCGCACTCGAACACGACGCGGCGGCAGCGCGCCGCCGCTAGAGCCGCATAGCGCACGAATTGCAGCGACTCGCCGAACGCGGCCTCGCCGTGCAGCAGCAGCGTTCCGTCCGGAAGCGGCGTTCCCTCCCAGAAGGGCATGGCGAAGCGATGCGCGGGCGCGCTTTGCGGACCATTGAGCCGCCAGCGCCAGGCGTAGGCCCGCCAGCCCTCGGCATACCTGCCGGATTGCAGGAGCAGCACCGCCCTGCTGTACTGCGCCTCGGCGTGCTCGGCGTCCAGCTCGATCGCGCGCTCGAGCGCCGCCATTGCCTCCTGCACGCGCCCGAGTCCCGCGTAGACGTTCCCCAGCCTCGCGAAGGCATGCGCGTCGCGAGGGTCCCGGGCCGTCTGCTGCACGTAGCCGCGAATGGCAGCTTCCTGCGCCGCAGGGTTGTTCGTGAGAGCCGCGTAGTTCTGGTTGGCTTCCGGCAGCTCCGGCTCGAGCTCGATCGCCCTGCGGAAACATTCAACCGCCTCCCCGAGCCGGCCCTGGAGGCTGAGGATGCATCCCAGATTGTTGTGGGCCCGGGCGTGGTCCGGCTGCAGCGCGATGGCGCGGCGATAGCTCGCCTCGGCTTCGCCGGGGCGGCCGGCGAGATCCAGCAGGCGGCCGAGCGCATAGCAGGGCGCGGCCGATTCCGGCGCGGCCGCGCGCGCGAGCTCGGCCCACCTCATCCCGTCCTCGACCTGGCGCCGGTCGGCGGCGATCGTCGCCATCAGCGCGAGCGCGACTGCGTCGCGAGGCGAGCGTTCCAGAAGCGCGCGGCAGGATCGCTGGGCCTCCTCGAGCGCGCCGCGCGAGAGCGCATCCTCGGCCTGCCGCCGCAGCGACGCCGCGCTTCGCGCGCGCGCGAAGCCGAGCTTGCCGCGAATCCAGCCAAGCATCGAATTTCCTCCGGCGCGGCGCACGTCATAGAATAGCTCATCCCATGTAGAGGCCGGCGGCAGCGCGATGAGGCTCGCAAGGTGGCTCTCGAGGCTCGCGTCGCACTCGCAAGACGACGCGGAGCGCGACGTCGGCGGCCTGCTGCGGCGCGCCTTCGAGCTGCACAACGCCGGCGAGCACGCGGCGGCGCAGGATTGCTACCGCCGCGTGCTGGCGCAGGATCCGGAGCGTGAAGAGGCGCGGCGCAACCTGGCGAACCTGCTCGCGCTTCAAGGCGTCGCGCAGCAGGAGCGCGGCGAGCTCGATGCCGCGGTCGAGAGCTACCTGGAGGCGCTCGCGCTTTCCCCCGGGCAGGCGCAGGTCCACAACAACCTCGGAAACACCTATCGGGCGCTGGGGCGGGGCGGCGAAGCGGTGGCGTGCTTTCGCGACGCGCTGGAGCTCGATCCGGCCCAGCCTGAAGCGCACCTCAATCTCGGCATCGCGCTTCACCAGGAGGGCGCGCGCAAGGAGGCCGCAGAGCACTATGAGGCGGCGCTCGCGGCGCGCCCGGATTTCGCCGAAGCCAGCCTCAATCTCGGCTATCTGCTCGAACAGGAGGGGGATTGGCGCGGCGCAGCGGCGCGCTATCGCCAGTCCATCGCCGCGCGCCCCGACGATGCGGGGGCGCATTTCAATCTCGCCCTCAACCTTCTCGCGGGCGGCGATTTCGCCGCCGGCTGGCGCGAATACGAATGGCGCCTGCGGCTGCCGGCGCTGGCGCCGCACTGGCCGTTCCAGGGGCGGCCGCGCTGGAACGGCGAGGCGCTCGACGGCCGCACCATCTTGCTCTACACGGAGCAGGGATTCGGCGACGCGCTGCAGTTCGTGCGCTTTGCGCCGCTGGTCGCCGCCCGCGGCGGCAGAGTGCTGCTAGCCTGCCAGCCGAAGCTGCGGCAGCTGTTCGCCGCGATTCCCGGAGTATCCGGCGTCGTCAGCGGGGACGATCCGACGCCGCCATTCGATGTCTGCTGCTCTCTGCTCAGCTTGCCGCGCGTCCTCGGTACGAGCGTCGACAGCATTCCGGCAGAGGTCCCGTACCTGCGCGCCGACCCGGCGCGGGCCCGCTACTGGCACGCCGCGCTCGCCGCGGATCCGTATGTTCTGAAGGCGGGGCTGTTCTGGGCCACCGAGTCCCGGACTTCGATATCGTTGCTCAGGTCGATGACGCTTCAGATGCTCGCGCCGCTCGCGCAGGCCGCCGGGGTCGGCTTCTACAGCCTGCAGCGCGGCAAGGCTGCGCGCGAGGCCGAGCGGCCGCCGCAGGGCCTGAAGCTCGTCGACCTGGGGAACGCGCTCGCCGACTTTTCCGACGACGCCGCCCTGATGGCGAACCTCGACCTGGTGATCTCCATCGACAGCGCTACCGCGCATCTTGCCGGCGCGCTCGGCCGGCCGGTCTGGACGCTGCTCGCGTACCCGTCGGAGTGGCGCTGGCTGCGCGAGCGCGACGACAGCCCGTGGTACCCGGGCATGCGGCTGTTCCGCCAGAAGCGCGCCGGCGAATGGGAGCCGGTCGTGAAGGAGATGGCTGCCGCGCTCTCGGAGCGTGCCGGCCGCCGCCGGCCCGCCGCTTGAGCTCCGACCGCGAAAGCGCCGAGAGCCTCAAGGCCCGCGGCAACGCGCTGCGGGCGGCGGGCGACCTGGAGGGCGCCATCGCCAGCTATCGGCGCTCGCTCGAGGCGGCGCCGGGCTACGCGCCGTCCCTCTACAACCTCGGCATGGCGCTGCACGAGGCCGGGTCCTTCGAAGACGCGGAGCAGTGCTTTCGCCGCGTGCTCACGCTCGCGCCGCGCGACCCCGACGCGCTGTTCCACCTCGGCGCGCTCCTGCAGCGGCGGCAGCGCCTGGATGAGGCGGCAGACGCCTACCGGCAGGCCCTGGCGCTCCGTCCAGACGATTTCGAGTTGCGCATGCGCCTGGGCGATGTCCTTCTGGCAGCGAGGACGCCCGTCGCGCTGGCCGAGGCAGAGCGATGCCTGACAGAGGCGGCGGCGCTGCAGCCGGAGTCGGTCGCGGCGCATTTCAATCTCGGCATCGCGCTACGCTGGCAGGGCCGCCTCGAGCCCGCGGTGGCGAGCCTGCGGCGCGCCTTCGACCTGCAACCGCGGATGCAGGCGTGCCTCGCTGCCTTGCTCAGCGCGACGCAACACGCCTGCGACTGGTCGCGCTTCGACGAGTTGTGCGAGCTGCGGCGCAGCCGGGCGCGTCCCGTGGCCGACGCTGCCGAGCCGCCAGCCGATCCCTTCGGTCTGCTCTCGATCCCGGCGACGCTCGACGAGCAGCTAGCCGCCGCGACCGACTACTCGGGCTGGATTGCGGCGCAGGCTGCGGCCGAGGCGCGCCGCAAGGGGCTGCTGCCGCCACCGGCCCTGCCGCGCGCTTCCCGAGACGGCCAGCGGGCGCGGCTGCGGGTCGGCTACCTGTCCGGCGATTTTCACGAGCACGTGACCGCACATGCGATGGCCGAGGTGTTCGAGCTGCACGATCGGGCAAGGGTCGAGACGCTCGCGTATTCCTACGGCCCGGACGACGAGAGCCCGGTCAGGTCGAGGCTGAAGCGCGCCTTCGACCGCTTCAGCGACGTGAGCGGGCTATCGGATGCCGCGGCGGCGGCGGCGATCCGGTCCGACCGCGTCGACGTCCTCGTAGACCTCAAGGGCTACACCGAGGGAGCGAGGCCCGGGATCGTGGCCTTGCGCCCGGCGCGCGTGCAGGCGAGCTACCTAGGGTACCCCGCCTCGATGGGCGCTGAGTTCATCGACTACATCGTCACCGACCGCTTCGTGCTGCCGGCCGAGCATGCCGCGTTCTACCGCGAGCGGCCCGCGTGGCTTCCGCACAGCTATTACCCGAGCGACGGCCGCCGTCCGCTGCCGGACGCGGCGCGGCGCGGGGAAGCAGGGCTGCCCGGGGAGGGTTTCGTATTCTGCTGCTTCAACCAGGCCTACAAGATCCTGCCCGAGGCATTCGCGACGTGGATGCGGCTTCTAGGCTCGGTCCCCGGGAGCGTGCTCTGGCTTCTCGAGATCAATGCCGCGGCGAGCGCGAACCTGCGGCGCGAGGCGCGGCAGCGAGGCGTGGATCCAGGCCGGCTGGTGTTCGCGCCGAAGAGCGATCCGCCCACGTACCTGTCGCGGCTGCGCGCGGCGGACCTCTTCCTCGATACATGGCCGTACAACGCGCATACCACCGCGAGCGACGCGCTCTGGGTCGGCGTCCCGATGGTCACGCGGACCGGCGACACCCTGCCGTCGCGCGTCGCCGGCAGCCAGCTGCGCGCCCTGGGGCTCGAAGAACTGGTGACCGAATCGACGGCGGCGTACGAGGCGCTGGCGCTACGCCTGGCGCGGAACCCGGCCGCGCTCGCTGCCGTGCGCGAGAAGCTGTGGCAGAATCGTCGCAGCGCCGCGCTGTTCGATACTCCCCGTCTCGTGCGCCATCTCGAGGTGCTCTACGAGGAGATGCGGCGCGTGCACGCCGCGGGCGGTGCGCCGCGGCCGATCGAAATTGCGTCCTGACACCGAAACCGCCGAGACGTTGAAAGCCCGGGGCAACGCGCAGCGCGCCGCCGGGGATCTGGAAGGCGCCGCGGCGACCTATCGCCGCTCGCTCGAGCTGGCGCCCGACTACGCGCCGTCGCTATATAACCTCGGACTGGTGCTGCGCGAACTGGGGCGCACGGGCGAGGCCGAGGCCTGCTTCCGCCGTGCCGTGGAGCTGGATCCGCGCGATGCCGACGCCCTGGTGCATCTCGGCTCGCTGCTGGTGGCGGCCTCGCGCCCGCAGGAGGCGGCGGAGGCATTCCAGCGGGCCTTGCGGCTGAACCCGGGAAACGCACCGCTCTGGGTCGAGCTCGGCACGCTGTGCCACCGCCTCGGCGACTTCGACCGCGCGCGCGAGTGCCTGGAAAAATCGCTCGAGCTTGACGCGGAGAGGATCGAGGCGCACGTCGCGCTCGGCAACGTGCTTATGGCCGAAGGTCGCATGGACGACGCCATAACCTACTTCCGCGCGGCGCTCGCGCGCTCTCCGACCCGCGCGGACCTGCACAACAACCTCGGCTGCGCCCTGGCCGAAAGAGGGTTGCCGGAGGCTGCCGCCGCGTCGTTCCGCGCCGCGCTCGCGCTGCAGCCGGGCTTCGCCAACGCCTACCTCAATCTCGGAGATCTGCTGGCGCGCAACGGATCGCACGAGCAGGCGCTGGAGCTCTACGCCTCGGGCATGCGCGCCAATCCGGAGGACGCGGCGTTCGTGGACCGGGCGCTATTCTGCATGCAGCAGGTCTGCGAGTGGTCCGGGTTCGAGGATCTGTGCGCACGCCGTCGCAGCTACCTGCAGGAGTACCCCGAGCGCACGACCGCGCCGCTCAGCCTGCTTGCGATCCCGTCCAGCGCGGCGGAGCAGCTCGCCTGCGCGCGCGCCTTCTCGCGCCAGCTCAGCGAGCGCGCAGCGAGCGCGCGGCGGCGCCTGAACCTCGTGCATGCCCCGCCAGGGCACGGACGCATCAAGGTCGGCTATCTGTCCGGCGATTTCCCGCGGCACATCGCCGACCACATGATCGCCGAAATGCTGGAGCTTCACGACCGCGGCGCCTTCGAGATTTCGGCGTATTCCTCGGGGGCTCCGGCGAGCGGCGAGCGGGGGTCGCGCCTGGCGGCTGCCGTAGAGCGCTGCGTCGACCTCGGCGGCGTGTCCGATGCCGACGCCGCGCGGCGGATCTGCGCCGACGGTGTCGAGATCCTGGTGGACCTGAACGGTCTCGGGCCGGGCGCCCGCGCCGGCATCCTGGCGCTGCGCCCCGCCCCGATCCAGGTGAACTACCTCGGCTTCCCGGGAACGATGGGAGCGGATTTCGTCGACTACATCGTGCTCGACCGCTTCCTGCTGCAGGGCGCGGGGCAATCCGGCTTCAGCGAGAGGGCCGTGGTGCTCCCCGACTGCTACGCGCCGTACGATGGCAAACGGGACTCGGCCGACAGGCCTGCGCGCGGGGAGCTCGGGCTGCCCGAGGGTGGCTTCGTGTTCGCCTGCCTCAACGAAACCTTCAAGATACTTCCCGACCTGTTCGCCGCGTGGATGCGCATCCTGCGCGAGGTTCCGGGCAGCGTGCTCTGGCTGCTCGACGGCGGCCCCGCCGCGCGCGACAACCTCGGCCGCGCCGCCGCCGGCCACGGCGTCGAACGGGGACGGCTGGTGTTCGCCCCGCGCACGGCGCCGGACCAGCGGCTCGGCCGCCTGCTCGCCGCCGACCTGCTTCTCGACACGCATCCGTACAGCGCGCAGGACACTGCGGCGGACGCGCTGCGGCTCGGGCTGCCGGTACTGACCCGTGCTGGGGAAACTTTCGCCTCGCGCATCGCGGGCAGCCTGCTGACCGCGGCTGGCCTCCCGGAGCTGATCACCGACTCCGAGGCGGCCTATAGCAGCCTCGCTGTGCGTCTGGCGCACGCACCGGATGCGCTGGCCGTGCTGCGCGCGAAGGTCGCTCGGTGCCGCAATAGCGCGCCGCTCTTTGATACCCCTCGCTTTACGCGAAATCTGGAAAGAGCGTACCGCCGCATGGCGGAGCTCAGGGCGTCGGGACATCCTCCCTCGGCCATCGAGGGGTAGGCGGTGACACATTTCGTCCGGGGTGACGGAAATGATCCATCCGAGGCCGGTGCTGCGCGGGCACAATGTCACACTCGGCTATGCCAGGATATCCATAACTCTATGTCATGACAGGGCTTTTTTGAATCTTCGCGATCTGGCCCGCGTCTTGCTGCTTATCCGGTGCCGACCACATGTCGTGGTTGGATTCTTGCAAAAGGAGCATGCCCAGATGAAGAAGCAGTTGCAAAGAGGCTTTACGCTGATCGAGCTGATGATCGTGGTCGCGATCATCGGTATTCTGGCAGCCGTCGCAATCCCGGCTTATCAGGACTACATCGCCCGCTCGCAGGTTTCGGAGGCGGTGAGCCTGCTGGGTGCGGCGAAGACGCCGGTTGCCGAGTACATCTCGGATAAGGGTGTTCTGCCCACGATCACCGACGCCGTTACCACCACGTCGGGCAAGTACACGGCGGGGCTCGCCCTCACCGGCGACGTGACGAACATCACGTTGACCGCGACGATGGCATCGAGCGGCGTCAACTCCGGCATCGTGAACGGTACCGTCGATATGCGCTCGCCCGACAGCGCGAAGACGTGGAGTTGCACGGCCGGCACCACCAGCCCCCTGGCGCCGAAGTACCTGCCGGGAGCCTGCCGCTAGCTTGTCCTGCGTCCAGCGAGGAAGCCGCGAACCGCGGGTTCCTCGCTGGACGTTTTCTGCCTGTCCTGCCCGCGCGGCCTAGTCGACGCGCGACATCTTCATCAGTACCCGGGTCGTGAGCTCGCTCACGAACTCCTTGTCGTAGCCCAGCTCGTTGAGCTTGAGCTTGAACTCGGTCCCCAGCTTGGCGCGGCGGAACATGCCGAGCCGCTTGCTACGCTGAAAATCTGCGGCTCGGTTGCAGACCTCGTCCACCGCCTTGGCGACGGCCATCGCGGACTGGCCGCCGCTGCGGGCGCCGTCCGGCGGGCAGCGGCGCGAGAAGCTGTCCGCCAGCTCGATGGCAAAATCCTCTACCTCGCGGGAAAATAGGCCTTTGATCACGCAGTTCCCCTCAGAGAGCGCCATCTTACCAGCCGCGCGGGTTCGCGCATGAGCTGGTTCGGCCGGCTTGTTCGGGGCAGCGCGCAGGCGGATGCGGCAGGCACCGGGCCGGACGCTCAGCACCTCATGCGCGTGGGGTTCGACTGCGAGCACCGCGGCGATCGCGCGGCGGCCGAGGCAGCTTACCGCCGCGTTCTGGAACTGCATCCGGAGCACGCCGAGGCGAGCTACGGCCTCGGCCGCCTTGCCGCAGCGGATCGGCGCACCGAGGAGGCCGTCGCGCTGCTGACGCGCGCCACGGAGCTCGCACCGCGCGTGGCGGTCTACCGGCTGGCGCTCGGCGACGTCTATTTGTCCGCCGAGCGCTACGCCGAGGCGGCCGAAGCCTACCTCGCCGGCATTCGCCTGCAGCCCCAGGCGACGGCGATGCGCAACAACTACCTCGCCGCGCTGATTCATCTCGATCGCAGGGACGAGGCGCGCGCGGAGCTGGAGCGCCTGCGCGAGCTGCTTCCCGATCTTCCGGAGATCCACTTCAACCTCGGTGGCATCTATCGCGAATACGCACGCACGGCGGACGCCATTGCCTGCTACCGCCGTGTGCTCGAGCTCACGCCCGACAACGCGGCGGCGTTTGACAACCTGCTGCTGGAGCTGAACTACGGCCCGGACGAGGACCCGGCGGCCCTGTCCGAGGAACACCGGCGCTTCGGCGAGCGCTTCGCGCGGCGCTATTCGATGCCTGCGGCGGACCTGGCGTGGCCGCGGCGGCTGCGCATCGGCTATCTGTCGCCGGACCTGCGCAATCACGTCGTGGCGCGCTTTCTCGAGCCGATCCTGTGCAGCCACGACCGCGAGCGCTTCGAGGTCTTCTGCTACTTCACGCATCAGCGCTTCGACGAAGTCTCCGAGCGGCTGCGCGCCGCCGTCAAGCACTGGACGGGCTGCGACGACCTGACCGACGCCGAGCTGGCAGACCGCATCCGGCGCGACCGCATCGATGTGCTGGTGGAGCTCGCCGGGCACACCGTCGGCAACCGGCTGCGGGTTCTCGCGCTCAAGCCCGCGCCGGTGCAGGCCAGCTATCTCGGCTATCCCAATACCACGGGGCTAGAAGCCGTCGACTACCGCATTACCGATGCGCTGGCCGATCCCCCGGGGGAGGCCGACCGTCTCAGCGTCGAGCGTCTGGTGCGCCTGCCCGGGAGCTACTTCTGCTACCGGCCGAACGCATCGACGCCCGAGGTCGCGCCGTCCCCGGCAGCCGCGAGCGGGCGCGTCACCTTCGGCTGCTTCAGCAATTTCGCCAAGATGTCGGACGCGTTCCTCGACGCCGCTGCGCGCGTCGTGAACGCGGTGCCGGGGTCGCGGCTGGTCCTGAAGAGCAGGCCGCTCTCCCTTGCGGAGGTGGCGGCGCGCGTGCGTGAGCGCTTTGCCCGCAACGGCGTGGATCTGCAGCGTATCGAACTGCGCGGCTGGGAGAAATCCGGCCTCGGGCACATGCAGGCCTACAACGAGGTGGACATCGCCCTGGACTCGTTTCCGTACGCGGGTGCGACGACGACCTGCGAAGCGACATGGATGGGCGTCCCGGTGATCACGCTCGCCGGTCGGACGCACGCCGGGCGCATGGGCGTAAGCCTGATGACCGCCCTCGGTCTCCCGGAGCACGTGGCGCAAGACGTCCCGGGCTACGTCAGCGCGGCGGTCCGCCTGGCGAGCGACGTCCGCCGACTCGAGACGCTTCGCCAGACACTGCGCGAGCGCATGCGACGATCTCCCCTGATGGACGAAGCGCGTTTCACGCGCTCCCTGGAACAGTGCTATCTGGAGATGTGGCGCGAGCGCACGCGGCCGCAGACAGGCCTGGCGCACGACCCCGATTGGGTGGAGCGGAAGCTCGCCGAGGCAGAACGCTTGCGGGTCGCGGGCAAGCCGCTGCAGGCGCTCGAGCCGTGCCGCGACGCGCTGCGAAGGGCGCCGGCGCACCGCGGGGCGCTGTCGCTGCTCTGGGACCTCGGCTTCGAGGCGGGGTCGCCAGGCGCGTCGATCGACGCGCTGGCGAAGGCGATCGCGATTGGCGAGGACGCCTCCCTGCATTACATGCAAGGTTGCGCGCTGCAGGCGACCGGCAAGTACCCGGACGCGATGGAGGCGTTCGGCCGCGCCCTGGAGCTTGAGCCGGGGCTCGCCAGGGCGCACAACAACCTGGGCTGCGTGCTGGAATTGAGCGGCAGGCTGGACGACGCGGCGGCCGCCTACCGGCGCGCCGCCACGCTCGACCCCGGCCTCGCGCAGGCGCACTACAACCTCGGCAAGGCTCTGCTGCCGGCGGGCCAGGCGACGGCCGCGGTCGAAAGCATGCAGCGCGGCCTTGCGATCGAACCGAACCACGCCGACTGGCAATGCCATGTCGGCGAGGTGCAGCTTCGCGAGCGGCGGCTGGACGATGCCGTTGCCAGCTACCATGCGGCGCTCGCCGTGGATCCGGCCTATCCGGCGGCCTACAGGGGCTTGAGCCAGGCGCTGCTCGTCCTCGGGTTGCACGAGGACGCGGTCGCCGCGATGCGCAAGGCGCTGGAGCTCGATCCCGGCCATGCCGCGACCGAGTCCTGGCTACTCGACGCCGCGCACTACCGCGTGTCGGATCGGCAGGCGCTCTTCGACAGGCACGCAACCTGGAACGCGCGCCACGCGCAGGGGCTGGTGCAGCTCGTGACGCGCCGCTTGGACGAGCGCGCGCCGTCCGAGCGGCTGCGCATCGGCTATCTGTGCGACGGCTTCGAGCGCGGCATGGCGGCGTTCGTCGAACCGGTGCTGGCGGCCCACGACCGGCGACGGTTCGAGATCTTCGTCTATGGCGGCGCGCGCCCCGGTCCGGACGCGGAACGTCGGCTGGCGGCGCTCGGCTGCACGTGGCGCGGCACGTCCGGTGCGTCCGATGAAGGGCTGGCGCACGTGGTGCGGGCCGACGGCATCGACGTCCTGGTGGACCTTGCCGGTCACTCCGGGGGCAGGCTGCTCACGCTGGCGCACCGACCCGCAGCGGTGCAGGCGAGCTGGCTCGGCTATCCGGACACCACGGGCCTGTCGGCTGTCGACTACCGGATTACGGACGCGGTGCTCGACCCGCCCGGGAGCGAGCGCTATTACGTCGAGAAGCTGGTGCGGCTCGACGGCGGCAGCATCTGCTTCGCACCGGGCGCGGACGGGACGGAGGCAGCGCCAGCTTCGGCCGCGCCGACGCCGCCGACTTTTGCCTGCTTCGAGGAGCTCGCGCGGATCGGCCCCGACGCGATCGCGCTCTGGTCGCGCGTGCTCAACGCGATCCCGGGCTCGAGGCTTGCGCTCAAGGCTTCCGGCTTGAGCGCGCAGAGCGCGCGGCGACGACTGTGGGAGGCGTTCGAAGCGCACGGCGTGCCGGCGGCGCGGCTCGAGCTCGCCGCGACGGGCATGGGTGCCGCCGCCTGGCGCGGCGTGGACATCGTCCTCGATGCCTCGCCCTGGAATG
>Ga0335085_10004352_pt1 | contig 23612 bp, 18 predicted proteins | sample Lox_Sample_45_FD_206712 | JGI IMG/M metagenome (GOLD analysis project Ga0335085, IMG submission 206712) | Soil microbial communities from Loxahatchee National Wildlife Refuge, Florida, United States - Lox_Sample_4.5 | ecosystem: Environmental > Terrestrial > Soil > Wetlands | place: USA...
AGATCCTTCGGGGGCGAAGCCCCCTCAGGATGACGCCTTCGCATGGACGGGGCGGTTTTTCCTCCGCCGTCCACAGCAAATCCGGAATTCCCACAGCGTTTCCACCCCGGCGAAAGAGTTTGCCGTTGAGCGCCGCCGCCGGTTCAGGCACAGTGACGCGCAACGCAAGAACGGGAGCCGGTGAGGCGCTCGAAGGAGCGCGCTGCCGGGAAACGAGAGATCGGGCGCGAAGAGCCGGACGGGCACGGGGCCCGTCCCGCGGCGCGGCCCGGCAGAGGGTGGAGCGCGCGTTCTCCTTGCGGAGGCGCGCCCCAGCCCGGCTCCCGCTCACGGTGCGGCCCGCGCGGCTGGCGCGGGCCGCAATTCGTTTTTTCTTCGCCCAGTTATGGCATAATCCGGAAAGCACCTGCGATGGCCACCACCGACTACAGTCTGGACCGCGGCCTGCCCGCCAGCGTGGACGCCGAGCGCGCCATCTTGGGCGCCATCCTGCTCGACAACCTGGCCTTCCACCAGGCGGCCGAGGCGCTGCGTCCCGACGACTTCTCGCTCGACTCCCACCGCCGCATCTTCGCCCGCATGGGCGAACTCTCCGAGGCGGGCCGCGGCATCGACATCATCACCCTGAGCGAGGGCCTGGCCGCCAAGAAGGAACTGGAGGCCATCGGCGGCGTCGGCTACCTCTCTTCGCTGACCGACGGCGTACCCAAGCGCGCCAACATCGAGCACCACGTCCGCATCGTGCGCGACAAGGCCATGCTGCGCGGCTTGATCCACGCCGCCCAGGCCGCCATCGTGCAGGCCTCGGAGCAGTCGGAGCCCGCCGAGGAGATCCTGGACGCCGCCGAGAGCGCCATCTTCAAGCTCTCCGACGCCCGCCTGGGCACCCGCTTCCTGGGTGTGCGCGACATCGTCAAGGAGTCCTTCGGCTCCATCGACGCCCTCTACCAGCGCGGCCAGCGCATCACCGGCCTGGAAACCCACTACGCCGACCTGGACGGCATGACCAGCGGCCTGCAGCCCTCGGAGCTGGTCATCATCGCCGCCCGGCCTTCCATGGGCAAGACCGCCTTCGCTCTCAACATCGCCGAGAACGCCGCCGTCATGGACAAGAAGGTGGTGGGCGTCTTCTCCCTGGAAATGTCGCGCGAGGCGCTGCTGCTGCGCCTGCTGTGCTCGCAGGCGCGCGTGGACTCGCACAAGCTGCGCACCGGCTTCCTGGGCCGCGAGGACTTCGAGAAGCTGGTGGCCGCGCTGGGCGCCCTCAACGACGCTCCCATCTTTATCGACGACACCCCCGGCATCTCCCTGCACGAGATGCGGGCCAAGTGCCGCCGCCTGCAGCAGACCGAGGGCCGGCTCGATCTGGTGATCGTGGACTACCTGCAACTGATGTCGCCCAGCGGGCTGGGCGGCAAGCGCTACGAGAACCGCACCCAGGAGGTCTCGGCCATGTCGCGCGGGCTGAAGGCGCTGGCCAAGGAACTGCGCGCGCCGGTGGTGGCGCTCTCCCAGTTGAGCCGCGCTCCCGAGAGCCGCGGCGGCGACCACCGCCCCCAGCTCTCCGACCTGCGCGAGTCCGGCTCCATCGAGCAGGACGCCGACGTGGTCGCCTTCATCTTTCGCGAGGAGGTTTACAAGCCCGACGACCCCGACCTCGACGGCCTGGCCGAACTCATCATCGCCAAGCAGCGCAACGGCCCCACCGGCAAGATCGAGCTGGTCTTCCTCAAGCGCTCCACCCGCTTCGAATCGCGGGCGGTGGGCGAGTAGGGTGTAGGACGGCCGTGCTGGCCGTCCGGCGAGACGACCTCAGGTCTCCTCAGGCGGTGCGCCGCGCCGGAGAATGCTCGCCCCGGCCTTCCATAGAGAAGTGAGAATCAATCCAACGAAGAAATACAAGACGAAGTTTGTGAGTGCCGCCAGCAGAGCGACCACCAACTGAGCTGTTGTGCCGGCATTTTCCAGGCTTAGAAACGAGAACGCCGCCGGCCACGAAATGAGTAACGCAGCGTCGAGATAGTCGCGCACAGGACCAACGTGACGAGGTACTTGTAAGAACAACAGGAGAGACCACAGTACCGCGACGCCAAGACCGACAGCTCCCCACACCAGCGAAGCCTTCAGGACTGCGCGCACGACGCCTCCTCCCTGCTGCCGTATGTTACTTCGGGTGGCGCGGCCCGGGCGAGTATTGGGATGTGCCGACCCTCTTGGCGTCCCGAAGGGACGCTCGAGAGTGGCCCGGCACGAAGTGCCGGGTAGCGTCCGGATTGAGAGGCCAGTCCCGAAGGGACGGCTGAATCGCCCAGAGTACAATCCCTCCCATGGCCTACACGAAACTGCTGGTGCACTGCGTTTTTTCGACGCACGGCCGGCGCAAGTCTATCCCTCCCGCTCTCCAGCCGGACCTTTGGGCCTACATGGGTGGCATCGCTCGCAAGCATCGGTGCAAAGCCCTGGCCGTCGGCGGTGCCAGCGACCACGCCCACCTGCTCCTCTCCCTGCCCGCCGACATGCCCGTGTCGAAGGCGGTGCAAGTGATCAAGGCTGGGTCTTCCAAGTGGCTGCACGAGCAGAAACGAGCCCTCTTTTCCTGGCAGGAGGCCTATGGTGGGTTCACCATCGGCGCCTCGCAGGTGGCAAGGACAGTCGCTTACATTCAAAGCCAGGCTGCACATCACAGACGGGTCAGTTTCGAAGATGAGTTTCGCTCCCTGTTGGCGCGGTATGGAGTCGAGTACGACCCGAAATACTTGTTCGCATGAGCTTCAGCCGTCCCTTCGGGACTGGAAAGGGTTTAGGCCCCTGACCCGGCACTGCGTGCCGGGCCACTCTCGTCGCCTCCCTTCGGGAGGCGTTCCAGAACGCGCCGAGGGCGTATTCGTTCCAAAATCGCGACGATTCGACGTGCTCGCGAATCTCTTGTAGAGGGAATGATGGCGCAGCCGCGCGTGGTCATCGTCGGGGGCGGTTTCGGCGGGCTCTATGCCGCCAAGGCCATGGCCCGCCTGCCCGTCTCCATCACCCTGGTGGACCGAAAGAACCACCACACCTTCCAGCCGCTGCTCTACCAGGTGGCCACCGCGGCGCTCTCTCCCGCCGACATCGCCTCGCCCATCCGCGGCATCCTGCGCCGCGAGCGCAACGTGGAGGTGCTGCTGGGCGAGGTCACCGGCTTCGACCTCCCTGCCCGCCGCGTCCTCTGCCGCGACTTCGCCCTCGACTATGACTACCTCATCGTGGCCGCCGGCGTCCGCCACGCCTACTTCGGCCATGAGGAGTGGGAGCCGCTGGCTCCCGGCCTGAAGACCCTGGAGGACGCGCTCGAGATCCGCCGCCGCGTGCTGCTGGCCTTCGAGATGGCGGAGCGCGAGGCCGCCACCGGCGTCCCCCTCACCCCGCTCAACTTCACCATCGTGGGCGCCGGGCCCACCGGCGTGGAGCTGGCGGGCGCACTCTCCGAGATCGCGCGCAAGGCGCTGCTCAAGAACTTCCGCTCCATCGATCCGGCGCGCGCCCGCATCCTCCTGCTGGAGGCCGGGCCACGCATCCTCGCCACCTATCCCGAGGACCTGGCGCGCAGCGCGCTGCAGCAGCTCGAGCGCCTGGGCGTGGAGGTGCGCACCAACTGCAAGGTCACCGCGGTCGAGCCCGGCGGATTGCGCCTGGGCGAGAGCTTCCTGCCCTCGGCGGTGAACCTGTGGGCGGCGGGGGTGCAGGCCTCGCCGCTGGGCACGGCGCTGGGCGGGGAAGTGGACCGCGCCGGACGCGTGCGCGTCCAGTCCGATCTCTCGCTGCCCGGCCGACCCGAGATCTTCGTCATCGGCGACCTGGCGGCCGGCGCCGACGAAGCCGGCCGGCCGCTGCCGGGAGTGGCGCCGGTGGCCATCCAGCAGGGAAGGGCGGTGGCGGAGAACCTGCGCCGCGAATTCCGCGGCCAGCCCCGCCGCCCCTTCCACTACATCGACCGCGGGAATCTGGCGACCGTGGGGCGGGCGGCCGCCGTCGCCGATTTCGGGCGCCTGCGCCTCTCCGGCTTCCTGGCCTGGGTGACCTGGCTGACGGTGCACATCCTCTGGCTCATCGGCTTCCGCAACCGATTGCTGGTGGGCATCCAGTGGGCGTGGTCGTACCTTACCTATCAGCGCGGCATCCGCCTCATCACCGGCCCCACCGACCTGCCCGGGCGCGGCCATTCGGTATAATCTCCCCAGCTTTGCGCGGCGGGCGGTTTCCCTCCCAACATCGCAAGGAGAGTCAGGCATGCGCCCCACGTGGGCCGAAGTGTCGCTGACCGCGCTGCGGCATAACTTTCGCACGGTGCAGCAGTATGTGGCGCCCAAGGCCACGGTGTGCGCCGTGGTCAAGGCCGACGCCTACGGCCACGGTGCGGTGGAGTGCGCCCACGCCATGGAAAAGGAGGGCGCGGTGTGGTTCGGCGTGACCTCGGTGGATGAAGGCGTGCGCCTGCGCCAGGCCGGCATCACCGGCCGCATCCTCATCCTCACCGGCTTCTGGCGCGGCGAGGAAGAGGCCGTGGCCCGCTACGACCTCACCCCCACCATCTGGGACTGGAACCACATCGAATTGCTCGAGGACATCGCCGAGAAGCTCAAGCTCGGCCCCCACGACGCCCTCCCCGTGCACCTCAAGGTGGATACGGGGATGTCGCGGCTGGGGGTGGCGATCGCCGACCTTCCCGCCCTGGCCGAGGTGCTGCGCGAGGCCCGTCACGTGGTGCCGGAGGGACTGTTCACCCACCTGGCCTCCGCCGACGTCATCGATGCTCCCGACACCAACGCCCAGATCCGCCGCTTCGACGACGCCGTGACCGCGGTGGTCGAGAGCGGCCTCTCCCCCGTCTACTACCACATGGCCAACAGCGCAGCCCTGGCCACCCGCCCCGAGACTTGGAAGAACATGGTGCGCCCCGGCCTCTCGCTTTACGGCTACTACCTGCCCTTCGCCTCGGTGGTGAGCGGTTCGCCCGACCCCTCCTACGAGCTGCCGGTCAAGCCCGCGCTCACCTGGAAGACGCGCATCCTGCAGGTGCGCGAGGTGGGCGCCGGCCAGCCCCTGGGCTACCACGGCGCCTACGTCACCCAGGCGCCGGCGCGCATCGCCGTCATCCCCGTGGGCTACGCCGACGGGCTCAGCCGCCAGCTCTCCTCGCGCGGCCGCGTCATCGTGCGCCACGACTACGCTTCCATCGTGGGCAACATCGCCATGGACCTCACCCTCATCGACATCACCGGCATCCCCGGGGTGGAGGTGGGCGACGAGGTGATGCTGCTGGGCGAGAGCGGCCACCATGCCATCTCTGCCTGGGACATCGCCAGCCTCACCGGCACCATCCCCTACGAGGTGCTGTGCGGCATCTCCGACCGCGTGCCCCGGAAGTACGTGGAGTGAGCGCCGCCCGGCGGGTCTCCCCGCTGGACGGCGTCATCCTGAGCGCCCCTTCAGGGCGCGGAGGGTCTGGCGCGCAGCGCCGCGACACTTCCCGCGAGATCCTTGGGCGCTAAAGCGCCTCAGGATGACGCCCACGAAAGGCAGCGCGCCGGGCCACCCATCGCGCTTTGCTAGAATTTCCTCATCCATGCGCCGGCGCTATCAGAAGTGGATGTACGACTGGGAGACGCGCCTCACCACGCGCGACACCAACCGCGTGGTCCGTCCCTTCGAGTGGGGACTGGAGTGGGCGCGCGCCTGGCCGGGAGTGGACGGGCGGCTGCCCGCCGGCGAGCCGCTCGCCGGATCCTTCCGCGCTCTTAACCACGCGCTGGTGGCCGAGAGCGACCGCTTCTTCGCCTATGCCACGCCCGCCGACTTCCGCCTGGAGCGCCACGTCCCCGCGCATTTCACCGCGCGCGAGGGGCGCGCCGGCCTGGGCGACGCCAAACGCAAGGCGCCTTACCTGCGCTTCACCTCGCCGGTCCCAAGCCCCTACGAGGAAAACAACACGGTGAGCGCGCGCTGGTTTCCGGCGCGCGGGCGCCGCGCCGTGGTCCTGCTGCCGCAGTGGAACTCCGACGCCGAGGGCCACAACGCCCTGGGCAAGCTGCTCAACCTGGCCGGCATCGCCGCGCTGCGCATGTCCATGCCCTATCACGACGTGCGCATGCCGCGCGAGCTGGAGCGCGCCGATTATGCCGTCAGCTCCAACCTGGCCCGCACCATCGCTGCCGCCCGCCAGGCGGTGATCGAGGTGCGCTGCTGCCTCGACTGGCTTCAGCAGCAGGGCTACACCAACCTCGGCATCCTGGGCACCAGCCTGGGCTCCTGCTACGCCTTCATCGCTGCCGCCCACGATCCCCGCCTGCGCGTCTGCGCCTTCAACCACGCCTCCACCTACTTCGCCGACGTGGTATGGACCGGGCAGTCCACCCGCCACATCCGCGCCGGGGTGGAGCCGGCCATCGCGCTCGACGAATTGCGCGATTGTTGGCTCTCCATCAGCCCCATGGCCTACTTCGACAAGTTCCAGCGCTTCCCCCGGAAGTCGCTGATCGTCTACGCCACCTACGACCTCACCTTCCTGCCCGAGTTCTCCCGCCAGGTGGTGGCCGAGTTCGAGCGCCGCAAGCTCGAGCACGAGGTCGCCGTCCTGCCCTGCGGTCACTACACCACCGGCGAGTCCCCCTTCAAGTACGTCGACGCCTACAAGCTGATCTCGTTCTTCCGGCGCTCGTTCTGAGAGAGGAGTCAGGAGGCAGGGGGCAGCGCAAGAGGAAAGGGCGCGCGCGCCCCCCTCTGAGAGATCCTTCGCTTCGCTCAAGATGACCGCGGCGAGGCTCAGACGCCTCGCCGAACGCGGTCACTTGTTCTTCCACACCGGCTTGCGTTTTTCCAGCACCGCCCGCAGGCCCTCCTGCACGTCCTCCAGGGCCATGAGCTGGTTGAGGTAGATGTCCTGCGACTTCTTCATGGCCTCGCGCAGAGGCAGGCCCAGGGAGCTGCCGATCACCTGCTTGGTCATCTCCAGCACCGGGCCGCTGAACTCGCCGATCTTGGCCAGGATCTCGTCCACCGCCTTCTTGAGTTCCGCCTCCGGCACCACCCGGTTGACGAAGCCCAGGTGCAGGGCATCCTCCGCGGTCAGCGGGTTGCCGGTCAGGATGAGCTCGTAGGTCTTCTTGGGCCCGATAAGCTGCGGCAGCATGACCGCGGCGAAAGGCGGGAAGACGCCCATCTTGACCTCGGGTTGGGCGAAGCGCGCCGCCGGGGTGGCGATCACCACGTCGCCGAAGGCCACCAGCTCCGAGCCCGCTCCGATGGCCGCCCCGTTCACCACCACGATGAGCGGCTTCGAAACCTCGGCCAGCGCCTGGAAGACGCGGTTGAAGGCGTCCAGCGTCTGGAAGACGCGGTCGGGCTTGGAGTCTTCCAGGGAGATGCCGGCGGAGAAGGTCTTCTGCGGCACGTTGGGGAACTGCCCCGCCTCCAGCAGGATGCACTTCATGTCGCCGCGCCCGTTCAGGCTCTCGATGGCCTCCGCCATCTCCGTCATCAGGGGGATGGTGAGCACGTTGTAGGGAGGATGGTTCAGCGTGAGACGCGCCACGTACGTGGAGGTATCGAACTTGATGAGCTTGTAGCCCTGCGCGGCTTCGCTGCCGGCGGTGGTTGCCATGCTTCACCTCGGGACCTGGGTGCGGAGATTATGAGGCGAAAGCCGCTTCAGGACAAGCCCGGAGCGGGGTCGCCGGACCCCGCCGAGCATCCTGGCTTCCCGGCGCCGCATCGAAAAGCCTGTCTGCGGGTTGACAAGTAAGATAAAGACCTCTCCCAGGAAGGAACTCATGCTCCGCTTCCGCCGCAGTTTGCTCCTGGCTGCACTGCTGCTGGCCGCGTTGGCCGCGCCCGGCCAGCAGGCCGCCCGTTCCGCTCCGCGTCCCGCTCCCGCCTGGCGCCCGGTGCAGGACAAGGACGGCCTCTGCCAGTGGTCGCTCCCCGCGGACTGGCAGGCCATCGCCGGCGAGGACACGCTGGTGCAATTCGGCAAGGGCCGGGCCGCCGCCTCCCTCCACCACAATCCCATGAAGGATTGGGAGCAGTTCAAAGAGCACATCAAGCTGCAGTACCAGCCGGGCAAGATCCTGGAAGACAGCGGCGACCGCTTGTGGTTCCAGTACGCCAAGGGCAAGGACGGGGTGCACTACTACGTAGCGCGACCCGCGGGCGCCGCCGCCTGCGCCGCCCAGATCGACATCACCAGCCGCGCCGACCTCAAGACCCTGGGCCCGGTGGCCGAGCGCATTGCCGCCAGCGTGGGCCCGGTCCCGCCGCCGGTTCCGTAAGACAAGAACCAGCCACGGATTCACGCGGATCTTCACGGATGGATTTTCTTGTTTCCTGATCCGTGAGGATCCGCCTTGATCCGTGGCTGTTGTTTATTTCTTGGCCTTCGGGGGCGGGCCCACGTCGCGCGGGGCCTCCCCGCTCAGCGACTTCAGGAAAGCCTCCAGGTCGGCGCGCTCCTGCCCGGTCAGGAAGTCCAGAGCATGGATCTCCTTGTCCAGGTTGGGGTTGGAGTTTCCGCCGCCGACGTAAAAGTCCACCACCTGCTTGACGTCCTTGAGACTGCCGTCGTGCATGTAGGGTCCGGTGTGCACAATGCTGCGCAGGGTGGGCGTCTTGAACAGGCCACGGTCCTTCTCGTTCTTGGTGACATCCCAGCGGCCCTGGTCGGCGAAGCCCTGGCGGTCGGCCCCCACCCCGATGTTGTGGAACTTGCCGTCGGTGAACAGGGCGTACTGGTCCCCCACGGTGTGGCAGGTGGCGCAGTTGCCCTTGTTGGGGTCGGTGAAGACCTTGAATCCGCGCTTCACCGACTCGCTCACCGCCTTCTCGTCGTGCCCGTAGTACCAGCGGTCGAAGGGCGAGTTGCCGCTCAGCACCGTGCGCTCGAACGAGGCGATGGCCTTTTCCACCATCTCGTAGGTGATGGGACCGGGGCCGAAGGCCTTCTCGAACTCCGCCTGGTAGCTGGGATCGGCGTTTAGCCGCTCTTCCACTTCCGTCAGCGTGTTGGCCATCTCCACCGGGTTCTGCACCGGGCCCTCCGCCTGCTTCTCCAGCGAGGGGGCACGCCCGTCCCAAAACTGCGCCGGGAGATAGGCGGTGTTGAAGACGGTGGGCGAGTGGCGCGTGCCGTGCTTCTTCTGCACGCCGGTGGAGGTCGGCTCGGGGTCGGCGAAGCCGTGCTCTGGTTCGTGGCAGGAGGCGCAGGAGACGGTGTTGTCCGCCGAGAGGATGGGGTCGTAGTAGAGGCGGCGGCCCAGGGCGATGGTTTCGGCGGTGGGCGGATTATCAGCGGGCGCCACCACCGGCGGCAGCCCCAGCGGCGCCTTGATCTCCACTGGCTGGCCGATGGGGCGCGCCGCATGCCGCGGCGCGCTGGCTACCGGACCCTGAGCCGGAGGCGCCGGGTGGCGCGGGGTCACGATCAGAAGGAAAGCGACGACTGCGAGAAGAACCAGCAACAGGGCGGTGCGGCGGCTCATGGCCATATCTCCTTTGCCGCTCGGCGAGACGGCGCGCACGGGGAGTAAGGTTCCGATGCTTCAGGTTGCCCCCCGGCCTGCCCGCCCTGCCGTGACCGCCATCACCGCTGGCAGTGAGCAACCGCTTCGCCGCGGTTCCGGCCCTGCCGGGAAGGCGGTAGAATGGGCCTGCCATGAAGATCGCCCTCGGCGCCGACCACGCCGGCTTCGAACTGAAGGAGAAGATCCGCCAGCGCCTGGCCGCCCAAGGCATCAGCGTGGACGACCAGGGCACCCACTCCACCGACTCCGTGGACTATCCCGACTACGCCCGCAAGGTGGGCGAGGAGGTGGCCCACCGCCAGGCCGACCTCGGCATCCTGGTCTGCGGAAGCGGGATCGGGATGGCCATGGCCGCCAACAAGGTTCCGGGCGTCCGCGCCGCCAACGTCACCAGCGAGCAGGAAGCGCAGTTGAGCCGCGAGCACAACGACGCCAACGTGCTGGCCCTGGGCGCGCGCCTGCTCGACGAGCCGAAGGCGTTCTCCATCGTGGACGCCTGGCTCAAGGCCTCGTTCGCCGGCGGACGCCACCAGCGCCGCGTGGACAAGATCGCCGAGATCGAGCGCCAAGAGGCCCGCGCCGCCAACGACTGACCAGGAAGAAGGACGCCATGAACAACCAGCGCATGTCCCGCCCGCTTTCGGAAGTAGATCCCCAGGTGGCCGCCGCCATCGCCGGCGAGGAGCGCCGCCAGCACGAGGGCCTGGAGCTGATCGCCTCGGAGAACTTCGTCAGCGAGGCCGTGCTCGAGGCCATGGGCTCGGTCTTCACCAACAAGTACGCCGAGGGCTATCCCGGCAAGCGCTACTACGGCGGCTGCGAATTCACCGACGTGGTCGAGAACCTGGCCCGCGACCGCGCCAAGCAGCTCTTCGGCGCCGAACACGCCAACGTCCAGCCCCACGCCGGCTCCCAGGCCAACATGGCCGCCTACGCCGCCGTCATCCAGCCCGGCGACACCATCCTCGGGCTCAACCTCGCCCACGGCGGCCACCTCACCCACGGCCATCATCTGAACTTCTCCGGCAAGACCTACCGCGTGGTGCCCTACGGCGTGAACAAGGACACCGAGACCATCGACTACGACGAATTGGAGAAGCTGGCGCTCGCGGAGCGCCCTAAGCTCATCATCGGCGGCGGTTCTGCCTATCCCCGCATCATCGACTTCGCGCGCATGCGCCAGATCGCCGACAAGGCCGGCGCCCTCTACCTGGTGGACATGGCCCACTTTGCCGGGCTGGTGGCCGGGGGCGTGCATCCCTCGCCCGTGCCCCACGCCCAGATCGTGACCTCCACCACCCACAAGACGCTGCGCGGGCCGCGCGCCGGCATGATCCTCTCCAGGCAGGAGTACGCCGCCGCCATCGACAAGACCGTCTTTCCCGGGCAGCAGGGCGGGCCGCTGGTGCACATCGTGGCCGCCAAGGCGGTCTGCTTCCACGAGGCCATGCAGCCGGAGTTCAAGGAGTATGCCCGCCAGGTGGTGGCCAACGCCAAGGTGCTGGCCGAGACCCTGGCCGCCGAGGGCTTCCGCGTGATCTCCGGCGGCACCGACACCCACCTCATGCTGGTCGACGTCTACAGCCGCGGCATGCTGGGCAACGAGGCGGAGAAGGCGCTGGGCGAAGCCGGCATCACCGTCAACAAGAACGCCATCCCCTTCGACACCAACCCCCCGCTCAAGCCCAGCGGCATCCGCATCGGCACTCCCGCCCTCACCACCCGCGGCATGAAGGAGGCGGAGATGCGCCAGATCGGCCACTGGATCGCAGAGGCGCTCAACAACCGCTCGGATGCCCCCGCCCTGGCCCGCATCCGCAAGCAGGTGCTGGGGCTGTGCGAGAGCTTCCCCCTCTATGCCGAGCGCCGCGCCCGCGCCGCGGTGGAAGCCCGGGCCTGACAGTAGCGAGTAGCGAGTACCGAGTGCGGGACCCTGCGGTTTAGACTGGGAACCGGGAACTGGGAACCGGGAACTGCCTTGCGAATCGCCTTCGACATCCGGCGCATCGCCGACTTCGGTGTCGGCACCTACATCCGCAACGTGGTGCGCGCCCTGGCGACTTTGGATGCCACCAACCAGTACCTGCTGCTCGGCCAGGAGGCGCACTTCCGCGCCCTGGGCAGCCTGCCCGACAGCTTCTCGCATCTGCCCTATGACCTGCCCGAAAGCTCTCCCCGTAACCTGTGGGAGTTTTCCGCGGCGCTCAAGCGCGTGGGCTGCGACCTGGTGCACGTGCCCCACCTGGCGGGCCTGCCGCAGCGCTTTCCCTGCCGCTACGTGGTGACGGTGCACGACCTGCTGGCCTACATGGTGGCCTGGCAGAGCGGCTCCGCCTGGCGCCGCGCCCTCAACTTCCGCCTCACCCGCCGCCTGCTGCGCCGCGCCGGGCGCGTGCTCGCCGTCTCCCACTTCACCAAGGGCGAGATCGAGCGCTACTTCCGGCTGCCCGCGGAGCAGGTCGAGGTGGTCTACAACGCCATCGACGAGCGCTTCCAGCGCGGCCACGCCAGCGACGCCGACCGCCGCTTCATCGCCGAGCGCTACCAGGTGCAGCATCCCTTCCTGCTCTACGCCGGCAACATCAAGCCGCACAAGAACATCGTGCGCATCATCGAGGCCTTCTCCGCGCTCAAGGGCGAACTCCAGAAGGACGGGAAGTTCGAGGACCTGAAGCTCATCATCATCGGCGACGAACTCTCGCAGCACCCCGACCTGCGCCGCACCGTCATCCGCAGCGGGGTGCAGAACGACGTGCGCTTCCTGGGCTTCGTCCCCATCGAGGTGCTGCGCATCTTCTACGACGCCGCCAAGATCTTCGTCTTCCCCTCGCTCTACGAGGGCTTCGGGCTGCCCCCCCTGGAGGCCATGGCCCACGGCACTCCGGTGGTGACCTCCAACTCCTCCTCATTGCCTGAGGTGGTGGGCAGCGCCGCCGTCCTGGTCAATCCGGAGAACGTCTTCGAGATCCGCAACGCCCTGCAGCGCGTCCTCCTCGACCAGGAACTGCGCGAGCGCCTCAAGCAACGCGGCTACGAGCAGGCCGAGCGCTATTCCTGGGAGCTCTCCGCCCGCCGCATCCTGCAGGTCTACGAAGAGGTAGGCCGCCAGGCCAAGTCCCGCGCCGCCGCCGCGTGAAGGAGCCCGCTTTGCGGGCGCAAGAACCCAGCCCGGCACGGTGAGTGCCGGGCTGGCGTGGTTGATTGAGCCGAGTCCCGCAGGGACGGCAGATCTCCGCCAGGAATTCAGGAATTGAAGCCCTTCCCCCGGGGATTACCCGAAGGAAGGGCGCTCAGTGCAACCGGAACTGTAAGCCGAATTCTGTTCCCGGCCGAAACCGGGAGGCAGTCATTCCTCTTGGCCCGCCATCACTGGCGGGCTCCAGCGACCTACCCGGGAGTTCTGCCGCGCCGGGCCGGCACGGGTCCCGCATGGCTGCGGAACTCCTCCCCTATTTGGTCTTGCTCCGTGTGGGGTTTGCCCTGCCCCGCCCATTGCTGGGACGGGCGGTGCGCTCTTACCGCACCTTTTCACCCTTACCCCGGCCTCGCGGCCGTGGCGGTATGTTTTCTGTGGCACTTTCCGTCGAGCGACCTTGAAGCCGCCCTCCCGGACGTTATCCGGCACACTGCCCTGCGGAGTTCGGACTTTCCTCCCCCGCTCCCGCGCAGCCCGGGCGAACCCGGCGTTCGCGGGACGGGAGCGACTGCCCGTTCCGGCTGCTACAGCCTCATTATAAAGGATGCGTCCTTTCTCGCGCGCCCGCCGTAGTTGATCCCAGGGCCCGGCCCTGGCAGGGAACTGCTAGACTGAATCCTCGCCCATGAACGTCCTGGAAGCCATCCGCATCGCCCTGCAGTCGCTGTGGGCGAACAAGCTGCGCTCGGTGCTCACCCTGCTGGGGGTGGTGATCGGCGTAGCGGCGGTCATCGCCGTGGTCACCTTCGTCAACGGCATCAACCGCTACGTGGCGGAGAAGATCTTCAACCTGGGCGCCGACGTCTTCATCGTCAACAAGACCCCCAACGTCATCACCGACATCGAGACCTTCCTGGAGACCCAGAAGCGCAAGGACCTGACCCTGGAGGACTACCAGGTCCTGCGCGACACCTGCAAGAGCTGCTTGATCGTGGGCGCCTCCACCAACACTTCCGACGGCCACGTCAAGTACGGCCAGCAGTCCTCCTCCGACACCGGGGTGCGCGGCTGGACGCCCTCCATGGGACGCATCTACGACCTGGAACTGGTGGAGGGTCGCGGCATCACCGAGAGCGACATGAACACCGCCACCCGTGTGGTGGTCATCGGCAACGACATCGTGGAGAACCTGATGGCGGGCACCGACCCCATCGGCAAGGAGCTCCGGGTGGACGGCAACGCCTACACCGTGGTCGGGGTGGCCAAGAAGCAGGGCAAGACCCTGGGCCAGAGCCGCGACAACTGGGTCATGATGCCCATCACCACCTGGCAGCGCCAGTACGGCGCCCACACCCCCATGCGCATCTGGGGCAAGGCCTATGGGGTGGGTGCGGGGCTGGACCGCGCACTGGACGAGGTGCGCGTCATCCTGCGCGGACGCCGCCACGACCTCCCCGGCAAGCCCGACTCCTTCGAGATCGAGACCAACCAGAGTTTTCTCAGCCTGTGGGCCTCCATCAGCGAGAACTTTTTCGCCGTGACCATCGCCCTGGCCTCCATCTCGCTGATCATCGGCGGCATCGTGATCATGAACATCATGCTGGTCTCGGTGACCGAGCGCACCCGCGAGATCGGCATCCGCAAGGCGCTGGGGGCGCGCCGCCGCGACGTCATGGCGCAGTTCCTCATCGAGTCCAGCACCATGGCCCTGGTGGGCGGCTTGATCGGCATCCTTCTTGGCATCCTGGTGGCCAAGACCGTCACCCTGCTCATCGGCATGCCCTCCGCCATCGCCCTGTGGGCGGTGCTGGCGGGCGTGATCGTCTCCACCAGCGTGGGCGTCTTCTTCGGCGTGTACCCGGCGCGGCGCGCCGCCGACCTCGATCCCATCGTCGCCCTGAGGTTCGAACTCTAGCCATGCTGCGCCGGCGCGATTACGGAGAAGCGGTGCGGCTGGCCCTCGACACCATCCGCTCCAATAAGATGCGCTCCGGCCTGACCGTGCTGGGCATCGTCATCGGAGTGGCGGTGGTCATCATGATCTCTTCGGTGGTGAGCGGGCTGCGCCGCAACATCAACGCCTCCGTCACCGAGTTCGGCTCCAACATCATCTGGGCCTACCGCTTCGACTTCTTCACCTTCACCCGCCCCAGCGAGGAGATGCGCACCCGCAGGGAACTCACCCGCGAGGATGGCGACGCCCTCGCCGGCCTGCCCGGCGTGGACTCCGTCACCAGCGGGGTGCGCTACTTCAACCCCGTCTTCGGAGTGGGCACCTACTCCCTCAGCTACCAGGGGCGCAAGGCCTCCAACGTCATCCTGGAGGGCGACACCGCCGGCGTCCGCGACGTTTACGACATCCACATGAACGCCGGCCGCATGTGGACCGAATTCGAGGACCAGCACCGCGACCCCGTGGTGGTGCTCGGCTACGATACCGCCGAGACCCTCTTCGGCCGCCAGCAGGCCGTGGGCAAGCAGATCAACATCGAGGGGGAATTGTTCACCGTGATCGGGGTCGCCGACCAGCGCAAGTCCGTCATCGGCGGCGGCAAGAACCCCGAGGACAACATCGCCTACTTCCCCCTGGGCACCCTGCGCAAGCTCCACCCCGAGCTCAAGGACCACCTCATCAGCGTCAAGGCCGTCTCCCACGCCGCCATGCCCGCGGTCATGGACGAGATGCGCGAGGTGCTGCGCCGCCGCCGCAAGCTCACCCCCGCCCAGCCCGACAACTTCGCCATCATGACCCAGGACTCGCTCTCCGAGTTCTGGGACCAGATCACCGGCGGGCTCTTCATCTTCATGTTCGCGGTTTCCAGCGTGGGTCTGATCGTGGGCGGCGTAGGGGTGATGAACATCATGCTGGTCTCGGTGACCGAGCGCACCCGCGAGATCGGGGTGCGCAAGGCCATCGGCGCCCGCAAGCGCGACGTGCTGCTGCAGTTCACCCTGGAGGCCGTTACCCTCACCGCCCTGGGCGGCTGCCTGGGCATCCTGCTGGGCATCGGCGCCATCTCCGCGGTGCAACTGGCCTGGTCCGCGCTCCCCGTCTACGTCTCCCTCTTCTGGATCGTGCTGGCCTTCAGCATCTCCGCCGCCGTGGGTCTGGTCTTCGGCATCTATCCCGCCTGGAAGGCCGCCAACCTCGACCCCATCGAGGCCCTGCGCTACGAGTAGACCGGCGGCCAACCTCAGGCGTATCCTGAGCGTCTGAGCCCTTATCCCGAATGGGACCTTGGCGGGATTTGCGGTTGTGAGTCAGCCCCTCCGGGTGCGAAGATATACGGAACTCTCTTCCTTTAGCCTATGGGCCATTGGTTGCTGGAATACGTCGCATTGCTGGGCACGCTCTGCGGACTGGGTTACTACTTGCTGTGTCTGCTGGGCGCGCAGGCCTTTCTGCGCCGCCCGCGGCAGGCGCCCGCGGACTTCACCCCCGGAGTCTCCATCCTCAAGCCTCTGCGCGGCACCGATCCCGAGGCCTATGAGAGCTTCCGCAGCCACTGCCTGCAGGACTATCCCCAGTACGAGATCATCTTCGGGGTGCGGGACGAGGACGATCCCGCCGTCCCCCTGGTGCGGCGGCTGATCGAGGAGTTTCCCCAGCGCGCCATCCGCCTGGTGATCTGTCCCGCCACCCTGGGCGCCAACCAGAAGGTCGCCACCCTCATCCAGATGCTCGGCCACGCCTCCCACCCCTGCCTGCTGGTGAACGACAGCGACATCCGCGTGCCCCGTGACTACCTGCGCCGGGTCATGGCCGGCTTCGCCGACCCGCGCGTGGGCATGGTCACCTGCCTCTACCGCGGCATCGCCGGACGCACCTTGGGCTCCGCGCTGGAAGCTGTGGGCATCAACACCGAGTTCTTTGCCGGGGTGCTGGCGGCGCGCCAGGTGGAGGGCGGCATTCATTTTGCCCTGGGCTCCACCCTCGCCTTCCGCCGCCAGGCCCTGGAGGCCATCGGCGGCCTGGAACCCTTGCTCGATTACCTGGCCGACGACTTCGAACTCGGGCAGCGCATCGCCGCCGCCGGCTTCGAGGTCCACCTCTCCGAAGTCGTGGTAGAGAACTATCTGCCCGACTACTCCTTCTCCGCCTTCCTCCACCACCAATTGCGCTGGGCGCGCAGCACCCGCGACTCCCGCCCCTGGGGCTACGCCGGCCTGCTCCTCACCTTCGCCGTGCCCTGGGCGGCGCTGGCGGTGCTGGCCGCCCGCGGCGCTCTCTGGAGCTGGGGCGTGCTGGCGCTGGCCGTGGCGCTGCGCTTGGGCGTGGCCTTCGCCGTCAGCCGCCTGGTCCTGGAGGACCGCCGCTGGCTCGGCTGCCTCGCTCTGGTCCCGCTGCGCGATGTGCTCGCCCTGGGCGTCTGGCTGGCCAGCTACGCCGGCCACACCGTGCACTGGCGCGGCGACCTGTTCCTCCTGGAGAAGGGCAAGCTCCGCCCCCTCGCCGAGGCCGTTCCCGCCGCCGACGCCGCTACCCCCGCCCCCTAATCGGGCCGGTTGCTCAGGATGAGCTTGCCTCCGCCGCGCGCCACCTCGTAGACGGGCGCGCCGCCCTCCCGCAGCAGCTTGGGGGTTTCATCCTCGGCCGTGAACAGGTACACCCGCGTGGAGCTGCTCCACAGCCGCAGGAACGAGGCATCGTCCTCGAAGACCCGGGGCGCGTCCGGGAACTGCGACCCGTACCACAGGTCGGCCTCGCGGTGGTTCAGCATGTGCACCGGGACGCCGGTGTAGAAGTTCAACGTGGAGCCGTCCTCGTAGTCGCCGTTGATCACGATCATCTCGCCCGGCCGCCAGCGCTGCTCGATGGCCTGCGCCAGCTTCTTGGAGGAGAGCACGGGCTCGAAGATCACCAGCCCCTGGTGGGCGCAGGCCAGGACGACCACCATCATGGCGGCCAGCGCCAAGTTGCTCTTTCCGGGCGCGCCCCGCCGCCGCAACCACCAGGCCAGCCCCGTGCCCAGCAGGAAGGCGATCCCCGTCCCCAGCAGGGGCACGCGGAAGGCGCCCAGCGCCTGCGGCGTCAGGTCGAGCATGTGTCCCAGCGAGAGCGCGTACTCCTCGGGATGCTTGCTGAGCAGTTCGGCGATGTCCACGCCCGGCGGGGCGGGCCGCGACGAGGCCAGCAGCGCGGCCGTGGCCACGAACACGCCCACCCCCACTCCCAGCAGCACCGTCGCCGACCAGCGCCCGCTGCGCCGCAGCGCTTCCTCCTCCGCCTCCCGTCCCAGCCAGCCGCCGATCAGCAGCGCCAGTCCCGGCAGAGCCGGTACCACGTAGTATTCCTGCCGGGTCGAGAAGCTGAAGAACAGCAGGATGAATCCCGCCCACAGCGCGAACAGCAGGTTGGCGCGGGCGCGCGCTTCCAGCATGCCCCGCCATGCCCGCCAGCGCCGCGGCACCTGCCCCAGTCCCTGCACCAGGAAGGCGCTCCAGGGCAGCAGCCACACCAGCATCAGTCCCCAGAACAGGAGCAAGGGGACGGTGCCGTAGTCGTGGGGCACGCGCTTATTCAGGTAGCGCAGGAAGTGCTCGTTGACGAAGTAGAACCACAGGAAGCCCTTCACCGCTCCCTGCGCGGGATTGCGCAACGCCGCCAGCACGTGCCAGGGCGCCGCGATCGCCAGCAGCACCAGCGTGCTGGAGAGCACCCTCATCCTGCGCAGGTGGCGCACGTTGCCGGTCAGGATGAGGTACAGTCCCGCGATGGCCACCGGGAACACGATCCCGATCAGGCCCTTGGTCAGCACGTTCAGGGCGGCGGCAGCGGCGAAGCCCCAGCAGGCAGCGCGCGACGGCCGCTCCTCCGCCAGCGTCTGCAGGAAGAAGTCCAGCCCCAGCAGCAGCCACAGGCCCACCAGGATGTCGGGGATCAGGAAGCGGGTGAACAGGTAGGGGCCGAAGCCGGTGGCCAGGATGAGCGCGGAATAGAAGCCGCCGCGCTCGCCGTACACCCGCCGCCCCAGCGAGTAGGTGCCCAGCAACAGGGCCAGCACGCCCAGCACCAGGGGCAGGCGCGCCGTCCACTCCGCCACTCCGAAGAGCCGGAAGCTGGTGGCGATGCCCCAGTACATTAGCGGCGCCTTCTCCAGGTAGCGGATGCCGTCGGCGTAGAGCGTCACCCAGTCGCCGCGCAGCAGCATCTCCCTGGCGGCCTCGGCGTGCACCGAGTCGGCGTCATCGAGCAGCGCCCGCCGCGACAGCCCGGGCACGTAGATCAACAGCCAGCACAGGAACAGGGCGACGAGGAAGAAGCGGTGGCGGCGGGAGGGGCCGGCGGCGTCCTCGCGGGATGGGTTCTCCGGCGGCAAGTCCCCGATTATACGGGAGGCAAAAATGCCGGCGCGACCCGTCCCCGCGCGGTTGCATTTCCCCGCCGGAGTTGGCTAAAGTAAGTGATTACTTACCATGCCCGCGACCGCCCCTCGCTTCTCCGCCCAGGACCGCCGCCAGCAGATCATGCAGGTGGCCATGGAGCTGTTCGCCCGCCAGGGCTTCAACGGAACCACCACGCGCCAGATCGCCGACCGGGCCGGGGTCAACGAGGCCATCGTCTTCCGCCACTTTCCTCGCAAGGACGACCTCTACTGGTCGGTCATCGAGGACAAGTGCCGGGTGAGCGGCCGCCGCAAGCGCCTGGAGCACCAGTTGCGGGAAGGCGGGGACGACCGCGCCCTGCTCGCCGGCATCGCCGAGGACATCCTGCGCCGCAACTGGGCCGACCCCGGCATGAGCCGCCTGCTGTTCTTCAGCGCCTTGGAGAACCACCGCCTCTCCCACCGCTTCTTCCGCACTTATATCGCCGAGCGTTACGAGGCCCTGGAGCAGTACATCCGCGGGCGCATCCGCGCCGGCGTCTTCCGCCGCGTGGACCCGCCGCTGGCCGCCCGCGGCTTCCTGGGCATGGTGGTCTACCATTTCCTCATCCAGGAGCTGTTCGGCGGCAAGCGCTACCAGAGCTTCGAGCCTGGGAAAGTGAGCGCCACGCTCACCGACATCTGGCTGGAGGGCATGCTCAGCCGCGACCCCCGCCGCCTGAAGAGCAGGGCGCGGCGGAACGGCGGCAGCCGCGCCCCCCTGCCGTTTCTTTCGGCCCCATCCCGGCGCAAAGGAAGGTAAGCAAGCGTGATGGCAGAGAAGCACTGCTTCGTGAACCATGGCGGATGGGCGGGCGCGGCCGCGCTGGCGGCCGCCGCCGCCCTGCTGCTGGCGGGCTGTGGCGGCAAGCAGCCGGCCGCGGTCCGCGAGGCCATTCCGGTCATGGCCACCACCGTCGCCCAGAAGGACGTCCCTCTGCAGGTGAAGGCCATCGGCACGGTGGAGGCCTATTCCACCGTCGCCGTGCGCTCCAACGTCACCGGCGAGATCACCGCCGTCCACTTCACCGAGGGCCAGGACGTCAAGAAGGGCGAACTCATCTTCACCATCGACCGCCGCCCCTTCGAGGCCGCCCTCAACCAGGCGGAGGCCAACCTGGCCCGCGACACCGCCCAGGCCGCCAACGCCGTCACCCAGTCCGAGCGCTACACCCACCTGGTGCAGCAGGGCGTGGTCTCGCGCGACCAGGCCGACAGCTATCGCACCGCCGCCGAGACCGCCAAGGCGGTGGTCCAGGCCGACCAGGCCGCCGTCGAGAAGGCCAAGGTGGACCTCAGCTACTGCTCCATCTACTCCCCCATCAGCGGCCGCACCGGCAACCTCATGATCCACCAGGGCAACTTGGTCAAGGCCAATGACACGCCCATCATGGTGAACATCAACCAGATCACGCCCATCTATGTGACCTTCTCCATCCCCGAGCAGAACCTGCCCGAGGTGAAGAAGTACATGGCGCAGGGCAAGCTCAAGGTGCAAGCCCACATCCCCAACGATCCCCAGCCGGCGGAAGGCGTGCTGAGTTTCGTGGACAACACCGTGGACACCGCCACCGGCACCATCAAGCTGAAGGGCACCTTCGCCAACCAGGACCGCCGCCTATGGCCGGGGCAGTTCGTGGACTCGGTGCTCACCTTGGCTACCCAGCCCAACGCCATCGTGGTGCCCAGCCAGGCGGTGCAGAACGGCCAGCAGGGCCAGTTCGTCTTCGTCATCAAGCCCGATCTGACGGTGGAGTCGCGCCCGGTCACCGTGGGCCGTTCCGTGGACAACCAGAGCATCATCGAGGCCGGCCTGCACGCCGGGGAGCGTGTGGTCACCGACGGCCAGTTGCGCCTGGTCCCCGGCGCCAAGGTGGAGATCAAGAACAACTCCCGCGCCGTCAGCAACGAGGGGCCGGCCCTCCCAGGAGCGGGCTCATGAACATCGCCGAACTCTTCATCCGGCGTCCGGTCATGACCACCCTGGTCATGGCGGCCATCCTCATCTTCGGCATCGTCGCCTACCGCACCCTGCCGGTCAGCGACCTGCCCAACGTGGATTTCCCCACCATCAACGTCAATGCCAGCCTGCCCGGCGCCAATCCCGACACCATGGCCTCGGCCGTGGCCACCCCCCTGGAGCGCCAGTTCTCCACCATCGCCGGCCTGGACTCCATGACCTCGGTCAACGCTCAGGGACTGACCAACATCACCCTGCAGTTCACCCTGAATCGCGACATCGACGCCGCCGCCCAGGACGTGCAGGCGGCCATCGCCAAGACCCTCTCCCAGCTCCCCCAGGACATGCCCGCCCCTCCCTCCTACCAGAAGGTGAACCCGGCGGATTCCCCCATCCTCTACCTCGCCCTGGGCTCCAACACCCTGCCGCTCTCCACCGTGGATGAGTACGCCGAGACCCTGATGGCGCAGCGCATCTCCATGGTCAGCGGCGTGGCCCAGGTGCAGGTCTTCGGCTCGCAGAAGTACGCGGTGCGCACCCAGCTCGATCCCCGCGCACTGGCCACCCGCCAGATCGGCATCGACGAGGTGGCCAACGCGGTGCGCGACGCCAACGTCAACCTGCCCACCGGCACCCTGTGGGGACGCAGCGAGGCCTACACCGTGCAGGCCAGCGGCCAGCTCACCGAGGCCCAGGCCTACGCTCCCGTCATCGTCGCCTACCGCAACGGCTCCCCCGTGCGCCTCCAGGACGTGGGCCGCGCCGTCGACAGCGTGGAGAACGACAAGATCGCCAGTTGGTTCAACGACAAGCGTGCCATCGTGCTCGCCATCCAGCGCCAGCCCGGCACCAACACCGTCGAGGTGGTCAACAACATCCGCGCCCTGCTGCCCACCTTCCGCGCCCAGATCCCCGCCTCCATCTCCCTCGATACCCTCTACGACCGCTCCGTCTCCATCCGCGACTCCGTCAACGACGTCAAGTTCACCCTCTTCCTGGCCCTCTGCCTGGTGGTCATGGTCATCTTCCTGTTCCTGCGGAACCTGTCCGCCACCATCATCCCCAGCCTGGCCCTGCCCATGTCCATCGTGGGCACCTTCAGCGCCATGTACCTGCTGGACTACAGCATCGACAACCTGTCGCTGATGGCCCTCACCCTGAGCGTGGGCTTCGTGGTGGACGACGCCATCGTCATGCTGGAGAACATCGTCCGCCACATGGAGGGCGGGGAGCCGGTGATGCAGGCCGCCCTGCACGGCTCCCGCGAGATCGGCTTCACCATCCTTTCCATGACCCTCTCCCTGGCCGCCGTCTTTCTTCCTGTCCTCTTCATGGGCGGCATCCTGGGACGCCTGCTGCACGAGTTCGCGGTCACCATCATGGTGGCCATCCTGGTCTCCGGCTTCGTCTCGCTCAGCCTCACCCCCATGCTGTGCAGCCGCTTCCTGCGGCACGCGCACGCAGAAAAGCACGGCCGCCTCTTCCAGATCTTCGAGGGTGCCTTTGACGGCCTGCTGGGCCTCTACGCCCGCACCCTCAAGCCCGTGGTCCGCCACCGCTTCGCCACCCTGATGGTGTCGTTCGTCATCCTCCTGGCCACCGTCTACTTTGCCCTGATCATGCCCCTGGGCTTCCTGCCCAGCGAGGACACCGGCTCCGTCTTCATGTTCACCGAGGCTGCCCAGGGAGTCTCCTTCGACGCCATGCGCGAGCACCAGAAAGAGCTGGCCGCCATCGTCCTCAAGTCCCCCTACGTGGACAACATCATGTCCAGCATCGGGGCCAGCGGGCCCAACTCCGCCATGAACACCGGCCGCATCTTCATGCGCCTCAAGCCCCGCTCCACCCGTCCCAGTGCCGACGAGTTCATCCAGGAGATGCGCCCCAAGCTGACCGCGGTGACCGGCATGCGCGCCTTCATGCAGAACCTGCCTCCCATCCGCATCGGCGGTTCGCTCAGCAAGAGCCAGTACCAATTCACCCTGCAGAGTCCCGACACCCAGGAGTTGTACGAGTACGCTCCCAAGCTGGAGGCCGAATTGCGCAAGGTCCCCGGCCTGCTCGACGTGACCAGCGACTTGCAGATCTCCAACCCCCAGGTCGACGTCTCCATCGATCGCGACAAGGCCTCCGCCCTGGGCGTGACCGCCCAGCAGATCGAGGATGCTCTCTACACCGCCTACGGCTCCCGCCAGATCTCCACCATCTACGCTCCCAACAACGAGTACCGCGTCATCATGGAACTGGAGCCGCAGTACCAGGCGGATCCCAACGCCCTGCGCCTGCTCTACATCCGCTCTTCCAGCGGCTCGCTGGTCCCCTTGGACGCCGTGGCCAAGCTCTCCCGCAGCCTGGGCCCGCTCTCCGTCAACCACCTGGGCCAGTTGCCCGCCGTCACCCTTTCTTTCAACCTCAGGCCGGAGGTCGCCCCCGCCGACGCCTTCAAGGCGGTCGACGCCACCGCCCGCCGCATCCTGCCCCCCACCATCAGCACCAGCTTCCAGGGCACCGCCCAGGCCTTCGAGTCCTCGGTGCGCGGCCTGGGCCTGCTGCTGGTCATGGCCATCCTGGTCATCTACATCGTGCTGGGGATCCTCTAC
>Ga0335085_10004353_pt1 | contig 23608 bp, 25 predicted proteins | sample Lox_Sample_45_FD_206712 | JGI IMG/M metagenome (GOLD analysis project Ga0335085, IMG submission 206712) | Soil microbial communities from Loxahatchee National Wildlife Refuge, Florida, United States - Lox_Sample_4.5 | ecosystem: Environmental > Terrestrial > Soil > Wetlands | place: USA...
AGTGACCACCATGGGCCTGCCTGCGCCCCCCCAGGAATAGTGACGTTCCACTGCCTGCCTTAAATCGTGGACCGTATAATCCGATGTGTCGATGATCCGGTCAGCCAGCTTTTTAACTTCACCGAGAACCGCCCTCTCATTTCGTATACCGTCGATGAGGGGGGTAGTCCCACGCGCGAGAGGGTGAGGCCTCCGCGTCTCGCTGAAACGGCGTACCAAGGTCTGATCGGATGCATCGAGAAAAAGGATCTCGATCGCACGGCCACCCTCCTTGAGCGAGGAGTAGAGGGCAGGGAGCCGTTCCGGGAAGCCCTTCTCCCTGGTATCGATGCCGATAGCGGAATACAGCACATCTTCGGCCCCTTGCGCAAACTCGACGAATGCCGAGAGAAGCACGAGTGGAAGATTGTCAACACAGTAAAATCCCATATCCTCGAACGCCTTCAGCGCCGCGCTCCGACCTGACCCTGAAAGTCCTGTGACAACCACCGTGCGTGTCTGTATCATCCGGCAAGCCTCTTCCTGAGTTTTCTATTAATTTCTCTCGCCGTGTAGATCCCTTTGTTTTTGAGCATCTGGTTCCTTGCTGCTACCTCGATAAGCGTTGCCATGTTCCGCCCTGTTTTTACCGGCAGTCTGAGATAGGGCAGATTGACACCAAGGAGTTTATAGCGCCGTTCACGCAGTCCGATGAGACTGTAGTGGTGTCCCCTTTTCCATTCCTCAAGTTCCACCACCAGCCCAATCATGCAGGAGCTTACAGTTGCCGACTCGCCGTATAAGGCACGAATATCGATGATACCGAGTCCCCTGATCTGCAGAAGGTCGGCTCCCATGTCCGTAGCATGGCCGCTTATTTCATTGCTGGTCTTTTCGAGGATGACCATGTCGTCGGCAGCAAGCTTATGGCCTCGAAGCACAAGATCAAGTGCTGCTTCGCTTTTCCCGATGGCGCTCTCACCGATAATGAGTGTACCGAGACCGAAGATCTCTACAAGCACGCCGTGGAGGCTGATTTGCGGCGTAAGTTTTGATGCGATCAGACGGGCCACTTTCGAGACATTTCCGGTCTTGAGCACGGCAATTGCCTCAGCCGCTGCTTTATCGAGGAGTTCCTTACAGACGGTTCGGCTGCTCACGATGATGCAGGCGGGTTTCTGGCGTACTATGGCACGGATGAGACGCATCCGTTCCTGTTTCGGAAGCGAGCAGAGGTAGGCCGTCTGGCGCGGGAGAAGATGAACAACGCTCGATGACATACCTCTCCAGGAAAGAGGAGAAGAAAGATCAGGCGTACACACCTGCGGCGACGCCACCTCTCTGTCAAGTCCGGAACCACCGGCAAGCACTGTTGTCTTTCCCGCCACCTCTTTTACAGTAACATTCATTTCTGAGGGTAGTTGCTGTCCGCTTCGTATATCAGTCTTTTGAGTTCCTGCCGATCAGATGTGCGTTTCAGGTTTTCCCGTAAAACCGGATTCTTCAGCATGCGGGTAATACGCGCGAGGGCCTTCAGGAGGTCTCCCGGCTTATTGTCGGGCGCCACTAACAGAAAAAAGAGGTACACGGGTTTTGCATCAAGAGACTGGAAATCAACCCCCTGGCTGGATCTACCGAACGCTACGACCATATTGCTGATAAAACTGAATCTCCCGTGCGGGATAGCAACGCCGTCGCCGATACCGGTGCTGTCGCGCGACTCACGCTCGAGAAGGACACGGACAAGAGCTTCTGTATCTGTTACCCTGCCCGTTGCCTGGAGGATCCCGGCAAATTCGCGAATTACCCCGATCTTGTCGGTTGCCTTGATTTCTGCGATAACCAAGTCGTCCTGTAGCAGATCTCCGATAATCTTGTCCATCCCGCAGATCCTTTAAACCGCGGGCTCGATCAGGCCGACATTCCCGTCTTTTCTCTTATAAATAACATTGATATGCCCGCTACCGATGTTCGAAAATATGAAAAAGTCCTTGTCAAGAAGCTCCATTTGCATGACGGCTTCCTCAGGCAGCATGGGTTTGAGATCAAAGCGCTTGATCTTGATTATTTGCGGAATTCTTTCCTCCTGAGAAGACGGTGATGGAGCGAGCGCCACCGTTTTATTGGTCTGGTGCTTATGGTCCACCAACTTTTCCTTGTATCGCTTGACCCTCCGTTCAATTTTTTCGACGAGCAGGTCGATTGCAGAATACATTTCCTCGGTTTCTTCCGAGGCCTGTATCAGCACACCATTCGATTTTATCACGGCTTCCGCTATATGATGGACCTTCTTGACGACCGAAAGGGTAATGACCGCTTGAGAGGTCTTCGGTAGATACTTTTCCAATCGGCTGAACTTATCCTGCGCGTACTGCTTGAGCGCATCTGTTGCCTCGATGTGTCTTCCTATGACCGTAACCTGCATAGCATCCTCCTTACCCAATGTTAATATGAGCACATCCTCATGAAGAACCTATCCGATACGCTTCCTCACACTTGTCGGAGGGATTCTGAGCTCCTCGCGGTATTTCGCAACGGTCCGCCTCGCAATGTCAATTCCCTTTGCCTTCAGGGCATCGACAATCTGCTGATCCTTAAGCGGTGTGGACGGGTCCTCTTCCTTGACCATCTTCTGGATGACGTCTTTGACCGTCAGGGAAGAGACCTCGGTGCCCGCACCGGCACCAACGGAAAAACCAGTCGTGAAAAAGAACTTCATCGGGAATATGCCCTGCGGCGTATGCATATACTTGTTCGTCGTCACGCGGCTGATCGTCGATTCGTGCATGCCGATATCCTCGGCGACATCCTTCAGCACCATGGGCTTGAGATTGGAGATCCCCTGGTCCAGGAAGTCCCGCTGGAACTTGACGAGACTCTCAGCGACCTTGTAGATCGTCTTGCTTCTCTGCTCCATCCCCTTGATGAGCCACTGTGCAGAGCGTAGCCGCTCCTCGATATACTCTTTGGTGACCTTGTCAACACTCTCCTTGTTGCTGAGGAGCTTCCGGTAATAGGGGTTGATACGCACTCGGGGGAGCCCCTCGTCATTGAGCTGCACCACATAACGGTCTTCCACTTTGACCACATAGACGTCCGGCACGACGTAGTTCGTATCGGATGCAAGAAACGGCCTGCCGGGCTTCGGTTCCAGTTCGTTGATGATGATCTGCGATGACTCCATCACATCCTGGGGCGTGACGTTGAGAGCCTTCGCAATATTCGGATATCTTCTCTTCTCGAGATCCGGGAGGTGGTTCAGGATGATCTTTTCGACAATCGTTCCCTGGAGGTCCAGCTGCTTCACCTGGATAAGCAGACACTCCTGGAGGTTCCGCGCCCCCACTCCCATGGGATCGAAGCTCTGTACAAGTTCGAGAGCGCGTTCCATGTCCTTTCCTGGGATACCGGATTCAAGGGAAATTTCCTCAAGGGTGGACCGCAGGTACCCATCATCGTCAATGTTGCCGATGATCCACTCTCCTCCTTTTACCACATTGGGCTCGGACGTAGAAAGCCGGAGCTGCCACAGGAGATGATCGCTTAGGGAAGGCAGCTTCGTGAGCGTCTGATCATACGAAGGCAGCTCTTTCTCATCGGCCTCAGTGTAACCGTAATCGCGGCCATCTCCCAATTCGTTGAGATATTCATCCCACTGGGGACCGACTTCGAGATCGCTCTTGAGCTCCGCAGTCTCTCCCTGTTCCGGTTCATTGCTCTCCGGTACAGATTCTCCCGCCGCCGATGCATCAGAATCAGATGTCGACTCCCCCTCGGTCTCCGCGCTCTCATCGGGTGATTCCTGGGCCAGTTCTTCAAGTACTGGATTTTCAACAAGCTCCTGCGAGATAGACTGCACCAGTTCGAGCCTTGATAGCTGCAGCAGCTTGATGGCCTGCTGTAGTTGGGGCGTCATGATGAGCTTCTGTGAAAGTTTTAGTTCGAGTCTTGCTTCCATATTATGAGTTGCAGAGAAGAAATTTGAGATTTCGCATGTCCACTTATATTATAACCGGAAAGCCTCGCCCAGATAAAATTCTCGAACTCGCGGACTGGCCGTAATCTCCGCTGGTGTCCCTGCTTCGATGATCTTTCCCTCGCTGATGATGTAGGCCCGGTCGGTAATAGCGAGCGTCTCCCGCACATTATGATCAGTGATCAGGATGCCGATCCCTTTGCTCTTCAAGAGGGAAATGATCCCCTGGATATCCTGAACCGCAAGAGGATCGATGCCGGCGAACGGTTCGTCCAGGAGGATGAATTTAGGTGACAGTGTGAGGGCCCGTGCGATTTCAAGGCGTCTCCGTTCTCCCCCCGAGAGCGTATAGGCTTTGCTGTCCGCGAGGTGCGCTATCCCTAGCTCATGCAAAAGGCTGTCCCTTCGTTCCTCGCGCTCAAGCGCCGACAGGTCCATGGTCTCAAGAATAGCCATGAGGTTATCGGCCACGCTGAGTTTCCGGAAAACCGATGGCTCCTGCGGCAGATAGCCGATTCCATCCCGCGCCCTCTGGTGCATTGGCATCTTGGTGATGTCTGTACCGTCGAGAAGCACCCTGCCCTTATCTGGCTTCACAAGCCCGACGACCATGTAGAAGGTCGTGGTCTTTCCTGCCCCGTTCGGACCGAGGAGGCCGACAACTTCCCCATACTTGACCTGGACACTTACTCCTTGGACAATCTTCCTGCCCCGGTAGCTCTTTTCCAGTTTTTTTGCCTCAAGAGCCTGCGTCATGCTTCTCGCTTATCGTCTCTTCTTGATTTCAACTTGCTTATCTTGGTAGAAGAGGACCTTCCCTCCCTCGACAATACTGCGGTCATCACGCATAAACAGCGTTATTTTCTCCCCGCCGAGTTGATTTTCGTTCTCTATGATGCGTGCGTCTCCGGTCAAGACGATCTTTTCCTCATGGCTGTCATAGAACGCCTTGTTCGAATATGCTACCCTGCCTTCCTTCCGCACCACGACGTTGCCGGATGCTTCGATGTCCTTTATGCCCTTCGTTTTAACATCATAAAAAACGACCATCGCATCAGAATTGAGCGTCATCCCCTCTTTTTTAAGGGTCACGTCTCCCGTAAACGTCACTTTGTCCCCGAGTTTGTCGGCCTGCATGCGCTGAGAGGTGATCACGATAGGCTCCCGCTTGCCTTTCTCCGGACCACCATTCACCGGCATGGCCGCAACAAGAACAACAGAAACGATTATGAAGAAGCTATTCCTGAAGAACTGCTTTAACATTATTGTTCACGACGATCTTACGCATGTCCACATTCGCCGTCAGTCCACGTCCCTCGAGGTAGATCTCGCTGCCAAGCAGTTTGAAAGGGTCCGGTGTCAACACAAGGCGATCGCCGGCCTTCCACGTGAGAGAATCTGTCGTGAGAAGATAACCGTCACTCGTAACCACCCTCACATCGCGCGAATCCCGTCGTATGGATGCATTCCCCGTGACCGTGTCCATAATCCCCACATCCCCGATGAGCGCTGCCTCTTTATTGTCAGGGGTTATAAAAACGATCTCTATATCCTTCAGCTGTGCTTCTTTATTTGCATCGAGAGTGGCGCTGCGAGAATTCATCCGCCAGGAAACCCTGCCGTTCTCCGATTGTGCAAATCTGAAGCCTTCCATGCTCATAAGCAGCCGTGTGCCAGGTGCCGGCTTAAACAGCGTTGGCACGGTAAGATCTGCTTCACGTAGCAGAAGGTAACCGCTATAGAGTAACGCGGCAACTATAAGGAATGCGGAAAAGGCTTTGAAAAATTTCCAGTATACCTTCATAACAAATAATAAAGTCATTATGGCGGCCTAAAAGGCCGCCATATGCATAATTTATACCATAGGTTCAAAGATATGTAAAGGTAAAAAAATAGAAGGAGATAGCAATGCCTGCCTGGATGACTATGGTAAGGCCTTTAATTTAGACTTGAGGACGGATATTTCGCGTTCTTTCTCTTCCAAGAGCTTTTCGAGACTCACACGGGATGACATGTCACGCACCACGGACTGGACAAAACGCTTGCCCATCAGTAAAAGTCCGATTACGCTCACCTCTACCGGCACGACCGTGCCGTCGGTTTGCCTGAGAGATCCGTGCATGATTGACTGGTGCTCCGGAGTGACGTCCGCAAGAATTCCTTTGTGCTGGCCAGACTCGACAATAAGCTCGAAAAGGTTCCTGTGTAAAAGGTCATATTTGCTATAACCGGTCAAACGTGCTGCCTGCTCGTTCGCGAAGACGATATCGCCATTCTCGGCGAGAACGAAAATGGACTCGAGGGCGTTTTCGACGAGGGTCCTATAGCGCTCTTCGGAAGCCCGCAGTTCCTCGGTTTTTTCCGCCACCCATTGCTCAAGCTCCATGTTCATCTTTCGGAGCTCAAGCTGCATCTGCTCGTTTTGAACGGTCGTGGCTATGATGCCTGATAGGGTCGTGAAAAAGTTTATTTCCTCATCGGTGAAGTTCTTCGCTTTGCTATACAGCACCTCCATGACCCCTACGAGGGCGCCGTTAGAATACACATAGAGAGGGAAGCAATAGAGCGAGGTATAATTGGCGAGGGCAAGCCCTGATACTTCCCGGAACCGTGCATCATGCAGGAAATCCTTCGACATCACAGGCTCGAGCCTCCTCCCGACCCAACCTTCGATACCCTCGCCCAGCGGTATGCGGACATGACCCTCCTTCTCTTCATAATCGTTGTTCGCAGCCTGGAGCACAAGCTCATCCTTTTTTCTGTCGTAGAGAAAAATGAAACATGCATCGGCCTCCATGACCCGGGCCGTAATGTCGGCAACATCCTGCATACGGCTTTTGAACATGCGCGGCGAGTTGGCAGCGTAGTTTACATCATAGATACCGAGAAATTTTATGAATAGGTCGTCCTTGATATCGAGAAGTTCCTCGTGCTTAAGATGCAGTTCAAGGTTCGAATCCTCCAGCCTCCGATAGTAGGGGAAGATCATCTTCTTGTAGAGAAGATATGACAAAAGAGGGACAACCAGCAGGAGAGCTATGATCAGAAGAAGACCGGCTCCGTTTCCGCGAGAATAGAAGAATCCGGCAGCGGCTCCGATTGTGACTGCAGTCAGCAGCATCGATATTATCGAAAAGATCAAGATACCTTTCCTGTGTTCAAAACTCCCGTTCGGCATTCTCCTTACCTCCCTGTTAGATACGGGCTGAGCCCTCGCCAGTTTATCGGGCTTTCATAAGTCGGACTAGATCGTCGACTGCCTGGTCCACGTAAGCCGGCATACCAACAGCGACCCCCCGCTCCCGCAGCTTGAGAAATAGCTCGGCCAGAAGCGGCGGATCGATGTTCGAAGCCCGGAGCGCTTCGGCCTGCAAAAATATCTCGGCTGGCGTACCAGCCGTCACCACACCCTTTCCTTTGGACAGCACATAGACCCGGTCGGCGAAGCTTGCCACAAGGTTGAGGTCGTGGGTGGACATGACAATCGTCATGCCTTCCCGGTTCCGCCTGTTCAAGAGCGTCACCAGTTCCGCCCGGGAGCGGGAGTCGAGCCCCTCGAACGGTTCGTCGAGGATCAGCAGTTCGGGGCGCATCACGAGCGCCCCCGCGAGCGCCACTTTTCTCTTCTCTCCACCGGAGAGGTAGTGACAAATTTTATCACGCAAATGCCAAATCCCGAGCTCAGCCATGACCTGCTCGACCATCTGCGCAATCTTTTCCCTATCATAGCCGTAATTCCGAGGAGAAAAGGAGATATCATCCCACACCGTCGGGGACAGGATCTGCTCGTCAACGCTCTGAAGGAGCACGCCGATACGCTCCCGGATGACATTATAGTGTGACGACGGGTTCACGCCGAAAACGGAAACCCTACCCTCGTCCGGCGCGAGCAAGCCGAGGACATGGTAGAGCAGGGTGGTTTTACCTGAACCGTTTCCACCGAGGATCACCACTCGTTCTCCACGCTTCACGATAAAATCCAAGCCACAGATTTGGATCTCCGTCGTGTCGGGATAGATATGTTTAAGACAGCTTACCGTTACAAGGGGTTCCATAAAATCCTGAATCCGGATAGGCCGGAATATAGAATTTGATCACAAGTAGGCCTTCTAAGCGACACAAATTTCACGAATTAAGAGCAGATCATTACGTCTGAAACTCTCACCTGTATTCTATTCGAGTAATTCTTCCCCTTCTCGCCATTGGCGATAGTATCTCTTGAATTTTTCTTGCCAGGTTGGCAGAAATATGACTCATAAGTTACCACTGCCTCCTGCCTTCGCCTCCCCTTAGGTTCTACCTCCAGATAATCGCGAGCAGAAGTACGACACTGCCTGTCGTTAGGGGGAGCCAGTCTTCCCGGTGAAGTCCATCCATGCCTTTTTGCGCCATGCTCCCGCTGTAGCCCCGGACCGCCATGACAGCGTAAAGTCGCGAGGCGCGCTCCACGGCCGTCACCAGAAGCATGGCGATGCCTTTCGAGATGTTGGAACTATTTTTAAAGAGACTCCCTGGCGAGAACCCGCCGCGCAGCCGTATGGCAGCGGCAAAATGGCCCATCATGTCGAGGAGGATAAAAAGCGTGCGGTAGGTCATGAATAGACCCGCGGCCAGCATCTCGGGAAGTGCCGTACTGATTAGGGAAAATATTTTCGGATACGGGGTACTCACAATGAGCGCAAGCATGGCAAAGGATGGTGTAATCGCCTTGAAGATCAAGAGTGCATAGACCCACCCCCCTCCCCGGAGGCTGATGCCGTAGAGAAGCGCGAATATAGCCGCATAGAGAGAAAGCACTACCATTCTGACCCAGGGCAGTCGCGAACCCAAGACCACAACGAGGATCACGATATATCCTGCCATGAGCGGGTAGGGGCTCTTTGCCATTACCGCCCCCCCTACCACGAGGAGCAGGAAGAGTATCTTGGAGAAGGTCGAGGCCCGATGAAAGGGTCCTGTTCCGCTCGCCGCCCAGTGGTCAATCCTTGCAACATCGATCACGACAGTTTCCTCATTGTATTCCCGAATCCTTGCCCTTATGCAGCACATGCCCGAGGAGGTCGGGCTTGACCTGGGAAATGAATTTAACCACTGCGCCGGTGATTGCAGCCTCTATGATCCAACCAAAGGTGCCAATCGAGAGCACCACGAGGGCAAAGGTCGAGACCGATCCCTGCTGCTGCAACTCTTTGCCTGGCTCCTCGCCGTGGTGGAGCATTTCCAGATCTATATGGGACATGGCAACGATTCCGATCAGAATCGTCGTGGTGATGAATAAGGTCACTATCGTAGCAAGCGCGGCCCGCGAAAATATGGGCAGACGCTTGAGCAGATAAAAGAGAGTATGGCCCAGAACGGCTTCCGAGCCGAGAAGCAGGGTGTTGAGGCCGATGACGGTGATGCCGCCGTGGCCCATGAGAGCGAGGATGAGATTGGCGATGAATGCAGCAACGAATCCCAGGCTGGGCCCGATGAGAATGCCCGCAACGACTGAAAGATTAATGTGATATCCGGGAAGAATAGGAAGACTCATGCCCACCAGCATGGCGGCAGACAGGGCGCCGAGCAGCGGTATCTTTTTCTTCATATCGATTGCACGGAGCCGGTACAAACTGAATGCCAGCGCGAGAGCCATGATGATGAACCCGACCACCCAAAGCCAGATCGGCAAAATGCCGTCCGGTATATGCATGTGTGTCATATCGTATCATCCCCGATATTCTTGTGCGTGATCACTTCCATCAGCGCCGGTCGCCGTTTTTATTTGCTCTCTTGATAAAGACCACCTTCCCGTCCCCACCTACAAATATGTTCAGCGTCCAGCTGACAACGCTGACAATGAGGGCGCCGAGGAATGCGGCCGCGAAACTCTCGATGACGAATCCCGGCACCACCATGGAGACAAGTTTGAGCATGGCCGCATTAATCACCAAGGTAAAGAGTCCAAGGGTAAGGAGATTGATGGGGAGCGTGAGAACGAGCACGACTGGCCTGATCACGGCGTTAACGATGCCGAGGATGCCAGCGGCGAGAATTCCTATCTCAATGCTTTGTATACGGATCCCTTTTATGAGGATCGCTGCCGTGACCAAGGCCAGCAGATTTATAGACCAGCGCAGCAAAAATCCTATCATGCCACCTCCAAAAGTAAAAAAAGTCTAACATACTTCAGGCCCATTTGCAACCCATGAATAAATCCACGAGTAATTTTGTGAAAGCGCGATTGTGAGAACGACAATCTCTGGTTTTTCCGTGCAGTCGCCAAGAAACTATTTGACTTTATCCAGTGTATATGATAATAAATTTTACGTTCAGCTTACTTTATCATAGATGCAAGAAAGGGTTTTAACAAGCATGGGAATTGCCAAAAGAGCCTTAGCGATAAAACCGTCCCCCACCCTGGCAACAGCGGCCAAAGCCAAGGCAATGAAGGCACAAGGGATCGACGTGGTTGACTTTGGCGTCGGTGAGCCGGACTTCGACACGCCGGAGAATGTCAAAGAAGCCGCCAAGAAAGCGATTCAGGCTGGGTTTACCAAATACACTCCTGCCTCGGGCACGGATGAGCTCAAGGAAGCGGTCGTAGAAAAATTCAAAAAGGATAACGGGCTTGCATACAACAAATCCCAGGTCCTCATATCATGCGGGGCGAAACACAGCCTGTACAATATCGCGGAGGCGCTGTTTGATCCCGGGGACGAGGTGATCATTCCCTCACCGTACTGGGTCTCATATCCGGACCAGGTCATCTTGAACGATGCCACACCAATCATTGTGGAAACCACGGAAGATGAAAAGTTCAAGCTGTCGGCGAAAAAGCTTGAAAAGGCGGTGACCCGCAAGACCAAGGCCGTTATCCTGAACAGCCCTTCCAACCCCACCGGCCTTGCCTATGACAAAAAGACCCTTGAAGAGATCGCTGCCGTATCGGTGAAGCACAAGCTCTACGTTATCTCAGACGAAATATACGAAAAGCTCATCTACGACGGCTTTCAGCATTTCAGCATTGCTTCGCTCGGTCCGGAGATCAAGGATCTGACCATTGTGGTGAACGGAGTGTCCAAGTCTCACGCGATGACCGGCTGGCGCATCGGTTATGCCGCAGGACCGCAGGACGTCATTACAGCCATGGCCAATATTCAAAGCCAGAGCACTTCGAACCCCACATCCATATCGCAGAAAGCGGCAGTGGAGGCGCTCCGCGGTCCGCAGGATTTTATTCAGGTCATGAACAGCGAGTTCGACAAGAGAAGAAAGTACATGGTTGAGCGGCTCAACAGGATAACAGGCATGTCCTGTCTTATGCCCGTGGGGGCGTTCTACGCCTTCCCCCGCGTGTCACCCCTCTTCGGCAAAAGCGTAAACGGCAAGCTAATCAGGAATTCCTCGGACCTCGCTGCATACCTGTTGGAAGAAGCGAAGGTTGCCCTTGTATCAGGAGATGCGTTCGGTGCTGACGCGTACATGCGGCTCTCTTACGCCACCTCTATGGAAATCATCGTCAAGGGACTTGATCGAATCGAGCGTGCAGTCAATAAGCTCGCGTGACAAGCACGCCGGACGTCTAAATTCTGAATATTTTATTGATACCGGGAGGTTCATATGAAAATCGTGACATACCTGTTAGCAGCCTTGCTCTGCGCCTCTCTCGGAGCTGCGGCCATCTTTTATGTCTTCACATTCCAGCCCATGGCCGCTGAGTACGCACGAATGAAGGCCGGTATGCCGGAGTTCGACAAGGCAAAGGCCGAGTTAAAGAGATACAAAGACAAGGAAAAACAGGAAAGCGCCTGGATAGCCCCCCTTGTCGAAACATTCGGTAACGGCCTGAATGATGAAATAAAAGCCGGCAAAGCAGAGGTCGTTTCTGCAGGGAACGCCATTATTGTGAACATTGCGGAAGATGCGCTCTATACACCGGGCTCAAAAACCTTTGCCAAAGACACACAGACACTCTTGAAGCTGGCCTCCCTCCTTAAAAAAGAAGGGCTGAGGGGAAAGGATATTTTCATAGGAAATGCCACGGAAGCCGTTGCCGCGCATGGCAAGGGCAGGAAACGGGTCCCGCCCAAGGACGCATTGACGCTAGCATCAGAACGGTCAGAAGAGCTGGTAAAGTATCTAGAAAAGTATGGCGCACCCCAGGATTCGCTCGCTGCACTCGCGTATTCATCAAAATTGCCTGACCGAGGTTTCAAGATTAAGAACAAGAAGACCATAATCTTGATCAGTGCGGTGCCGGCTGTCAATGCACACGATGCCGCCGCAGCCCAGCCCGAAAGTGCGCCTGTGTCCCAGTCAAAACCAGCTTCTCCTGCACAGGGAGGCGTTCCCAAAACAGCGCCGAAAGCGATCCCCATCAAGCCGGCACAACCGCATACGAATTAACAAAGCAGAAAAAGGGTGAGAATGGCAAGGGCACGCGAGAAAAAGCGCCACATGCCACACCCCCTCCCCCTCAGTCACGGGGGATTCCGTGTCGTATGCACATTCCAAAAAAATAATCGCTCAGCTTGAGCAAATACTTAAACAATCTCGCCGCCATGAAAAGGCTCGAGATAAAACTGAATGGAATCTGCGCCCACTATCATATCTCCCGAACGACCGGCTCGCTGCTGGGCATGCAGGCATGCTCCCGCAGGTGACCGGCACCATAAAAAAAATCCCTCCCCTTAGGCCGTGTGCCGATCTGCCTTACGAATGAGAACAGGAAAAACTCGATAAAACCTTTTCCAGCGGGTTTAAGCAAATGGTAATACTGTAAATGGGGAAGTGACTCCCGACAGGGTAGCGGAAAACGGTGAGCACGTCCATGCATCCGTTGTGTTCACGCTGCTCGTGGACGTCATCGCGGCCAGCGCGTATTGGTGAGCGTTCGCTGTTTTTGGCCCTAAGCACTATGCAGGTATGATCATATCGCCATATTCCTTGCTTTCACGAAATATGACGCAACGGTACGGGAAGTCGACGGAGAAAAGATCGGATTGGCCGTCTACGGCCCATTGCCACCTGATGACGGTTTCCTCAGGCTGTTCATGATCAGAAGGGCTCTTTGCCTGCCAGCGGGATCAGGTTCCATTTCAGCATACCTGCTCATATATTGATATGCCATGTCCGTTTTGCCTGCCTTCGCCAATGCCAGGGCCGCATTCCAGTATTTATTCTTGTCTTCCGGCGCACTTTGGATCGCCTTGAGAAAACACTCCGCAGCCTTGTCATACTCTCCCTGCGACATCAAAACCTCTCCCAGCGTATTCAGGGCTTGCGGCATGCCGGGAGCAGCAGAAAGCGCCATACGGGCGTTCGCAGCGGCTTCATCAAGTCGTCCCTTCTTTAAATAAGCTATGGAAAGGTTATTCAGAAGGCTCGCATCAAAGGGAGCATACCGTAAACCCGTCTGCCATGATGTGATGGCTTCGTCAAGCATGCCCACCCGGAAGTAGACCACTCCGATCTCCCGGTAAAGGTCACGGGAAGGCACGCTCCCGTCGTCTTTGAGGGCGAGGACCGTCTTGAACTCGCGCATAGCATCATTGTATACGCCTGCGGTAGAAAGAGCCTGACCCAAGTTCTCGTGAACTCTCCGCTTTATAGGCGATTTAAGGGCAGTATCCGTCCACATGGTGACCGGTGTTTTATAGATACGGTTACGCATGTTTGCAGCAATTACCAGACAGATGATTATGCAGAGGAACAAGATGGCCGACGCATAGTGGTAGCTTGTTTTCTGCGATTGAACTTCCACGACAAGAGAATTACGGCGAGAACGCGTTCGGGATGATTTTTTCCCCATGGCTAAAGCTCCTCAATCCTCTTCAAGGTCGTTCCCGGATAGTAGTGCGAAAGAATAGATTTAAAATCAGCACCATGACTCGCCATTTCCTTTGCGCCCCACTGACACAGACCTACGCCGTGTCCCAGGCCCCTTCCGGAGAAAACAATTTCATTCCCCACCAGTGCTGGCTCAAAAAAAACGCTTGGAAGAAAGGAATACCCTACCGCTGCCCGTAGTGTTTCGGCAGGAATGAACGTGGTTCCGCCCGCGTGCCGTATCGTGACTTGTCGCACCCTGCCCGCCGGAGTGATGCTGTCCATTTCTATTCCCGTAATCCCGTTTAATTTGTACCCCTGCCGGACGAGCAGACTCGCAAGCTTGGCAGTGGATATCCTCTTTTCCCAGAGCCCATACCGCGAAATTTCCTGGCATTCACAGTCAACGCCCTTGAGGTACGGCGCATCTATGCCCCAGAGTTCCGTGGCATTCTCCGTATGCCCGCCGCAGCTCGCATGATAAAATGCCGGGATGACCTCTCCGCCATACGTGATGACGATCCCCCTCGTTTCCCTCACTGCTCTCATGGCGTTCTCGCGTTCACCGTTTTTGCCGGAATAAACCTGACCGTCAACCGTGGCAAGGATGTGATAGAGTCTTTTCCCTGAGGTCCTTTTCTGGTACAGAGCATAGGTCCTTGAAGCCACAGCCTGGGCTTTCAACACTTCAAATTCCCAGTCATAAGGGACTTCTGAGGCTATCACCCCAAGGAGATATTCTTCTATATCCAGTTCGTTGATAACAAGGAGAAGCCCGTTCTTTTTTTTCCTGAGCTCCACCCGGCCCCGATAGTCCTTGCCGTTGACTCGGATAAATTCTCCCGCCGCTCTGATGCGTACGGCCTTCCCGTTCACAGAAGCAGACCCGAAAATAATTTTCTGTTCCCGACGTCCCGGGGGAACGCCCTCCCCGATAAAGCCGGTCGAGGATTTGAGCGTCACGGTCCTCTGGTTATCCGCTATGGCAACTCGGATGTTTTCAGAGGCGAATGCGGCGAGGGGGAGAATGGAAAAAATAATGAATGATATCTTTAGCCCGATTGTTCTGAAAGACTTGCCCATAATGACTAAGGATTTGAAACGACCCTATATTACCTCGACGTGTCTTTTGATTTCGTGCCTTGGCCTCCGGCTTTCCAATAGCGATCCCGCTCGCTGTAGATGCAACCGCAGTACTGCTGGCGGTAAAGCCCCATGGCCTTTGACTCTACGATTCCTTCGCGCCAGCCCCGCCGAAAGTCCTCATAGTAGAACTCGATGCCGTGCTCAGATGCCATTTCCGTCGCAATCCCCCTGATGAGATCATGCTTCTGATATTTACTGTACAGGAGAGAGGTTGTATAGGCAGTGAGCCCGAATGCCCGTGCTGCCGCACCTGCGGCGTCCAGCCGCATCCGGTAACACTGCTCGCATCGCGATGCCCCTTTTCCGGCGACACGCAGAAGGAATTCGTCCAAATCATAGCTATCTCGGTAGCGGACCTCGAGCCCCGCACGGAGCGAAAAGTCCTTTACTGTATCAAGCCGTTTTTTGTATTCCGTGTAGGGATGGATATTCGGGTTGTAAAAATAGCCCATCGGATCCATACCATCTTCTTTCATTCGGTAATAGGGATAGAGTGCGCACGGCGCACAGCATATATGGAAGAGGATCTTCATGACAAAAGGGAATAAAGCCGGTTTTCAGTGCCCTGCCATTCCCTCTCCTCGAGAAAAGCGTTTGCCGTGATTATGCGGAATATTATCGTGCATCGCCCGAGAGGACGACACGGTCTTGTCCTCCTGTCCGGCCTTGAATGGTTTCTTGAAAAGTTTGTGACAATTACCGGGATGATATGCGCCCCCGATCCTTCGAATATATCTTTACCGATGCATCGTGCTCTGGAGACGGGAGACTGTGCCGCACCGTTTCCTTCTGTTATGAAGCATCCACCAGCAAAACCGGCATCATCGCAGCAAGTATTCTTAAAAAAACGAGTTCAACGCTTCGGGCATCTGCTTGCAAGCTCGAGAATCGAGAGGAAGCATCATCGTGTTCGATTTCCGTTCTCCTCCCCTTATGGACCAACCGGGAGTCTGCCGCCTACAATAGCCGCTCCTGCATCGATGGTGGTTTCTTTCTCCCGAAATACTCATAGGAGAGCCGCGTCGCCTGCCTTCCGCGGGGAGTGCGATCAAGGAACCCCTCCTGAATCAAGTACGGTTCGTACACGTCTTCAATAGTGTCTTTCTCTTCGCTCAGCGCCGCAGCCAGCGTCTCAAGCCCTACCGGTCCTCCTTCGAACTTGTCGATGATCAGGAGGAGCAGCCTGCGGTCCATCTCGTCGAATCCCTGTTTGTCCACCTCAAGCCGCTTCATTGCGGAAACAACGAGCTCCAAGGTGATCATCCCGTCGCCCTGGACCTGCGCAAAGTCCCTTACCCTACGGAGCAGGCGGTTAGCAATCCTCGGCGTGCCCCGGGATCTGCGTGATATCTCTTCGGCAGCGTTTGGTTCGATCTTTGTCTCTAGCAGGCCGGCTGAGCGCTGGACTATGGTGCGCAGTTCCTCGGTTGAATAGAAATTCAGCCGGTCTATCACGCCGAACCTGTCCCTGAGCGGTGAGGTGAGCAGGCCCGTTCTCGTGGTCGCCCCCACGAGCGTAAAGCGCGGCAGCTCGAGCTTGATGGACCGTGCACCCGGCCCCTGGCCTATGATGATATCAAGCTGGAAATCCTCCATGGCCGGATAGAGGATTTCCTCCACAACCCGACTCAGCCGGTGAATCTCGTCTATGAACAGAACATCGTGCTCCTGGAGATTGGTGAGTATGGCGGCAAGGTCTCCGGCACGCTCAAGTACAGGTCCGGACGTACCCTTGATGCCTACCCCGAGCTCATGGGCAATGATATGGGCGAGCGTGGTCTTGCCGAGACCCGGCGGGCCACAGAACAGAACGTGGTCAAGCGCCTCGCCCCTCCCCTTGGCTGCATCTATGAAGACACGCAGATTCTCCTTGATCCTGTCCTGCCCGACGAAATCCTCGAAACGGACCGGTCTCAGGCTCCTGTCGAGTTGCACGTCATCATCATTCTGTTCAGGCTTTATGATTCTCTCCGGCATGAGCGTTTGCCGCCCCCCTTGGTTCTCTGCGTCACGCTATCTCCTCATCAAAACGGACAGCGCTTCTCTTATCAGTTCTTCAACTGTCAGGCCGGGACGGCTATTCCTGACTTTTCTGACTGCTTCTTCCGCTTGCGGCTTCTTATACCCGAGGTTTACGAGGGCCGCTATCACATCTTCGCAATCATCGGACAGGACTGCAGACGCAGACGACGGCGCTGCTGTCATGGGCATCATCAATGCCACCTTATCTTTTAGCTCAAGGACCATCCTCGCAGCGGTTTTTTTGCCGATGCCGGGTATGGCATACAGTTTGGAATCATCTGCGGCCAGTATGGCACTCGAAAGGTCCGACACCGGCAGACTGGACAGAATAGCAAGGGCAAGCTTCGGGCCGATGCCGGAGACCCCCATGAGAAGGAGGAACATATCTTTCTCTTCCTGGGTAAGAAAGCCGAAGAGCGAAAGCGAATCCTCGCGCATGTGGGTATGGATATGGAGGCTGACTTCCTCACCGTTATCAGGAATGTGGTAATACGTTGAGAGCGGAACCTGCACCTGATAACCGACGCCAGCGACATCAATGACAAGATAATCAGTCGCCTTGCGTCTGAGCCTGCCCGTGATTGAAGCGATCATCGCATCCTGCCCGTGCCCCTGAGGGTGTTCATTCCCCGGCCTGTTTGACGGAGGGACGACGGGGGCTTGAGTATTTCTCTCAGCCTCGAAGAGTGGATATGGCAGATCGCTGCCGCCAATGCGTCTGCCGCATCGGCCGGGTGTGGCACCTTGGGCAAGTCGAGCAGTGCCTTGACCATCATCTGTATCTGCTTTTTCTCGGCCTTTCCATTCCCGACCACAGCCTGTTTCACTTCCAGGGGAGCATACTCGAACACAGGCAGCCCTGCGTTCATGGCAGCTAGGATTGCGACCCCCCTCGCATGTCCAAGTTTGAGAGCTGATTTGATATTCTTTGAAACGAACAAATCCTCGACAACAACCACATGCGGCTTGTACTTATCGATGATTTTTTCAAGCTCTTCATATATCTTTTTGAGCCGCTTGGGGAACGGCTGCTTGGCGGACGGACTGATACCGCCCGACACCACATGGAACAATTTATGGTCCTCTTCCGCCACGATGCCGAAGCCGCTTGTGAGCGTCCCCGGATCAACCCCCAGCACCCTCATACACCCTCCCCCGCCTTAATACCGAAGATCATTAAAAGATGCAAATGCGAAATTGGAGATTTGAAATTCGCACAACCTATCACTTTGCACCTTGTTCACTATCAACTTTCAGCCTACCGTCGCCTACACCGCACTCATAATTTCTTCAGGGATATCGAAGTTCGCATACACATTCTGAACATCATCGTTGTCCTCAAGTGAATCGACAAGTCGCAGCATCTGCTGAGCTTCCTTGCCGTCGAGCTTAACATAGGTCTGGGGCACCATGGTGACTTCGGAGACCTCCAGGGCAACACCGGCATCCTCGAGAGCCTTCTTTACTTTCTCAAAATCGTTCGGAGGCGTCGTGATCACGAAGTTATCGTCCTCCGTCTGCATGTCCTCGGCCCCTGCATCCAGCGCCAGCGTCATGAGCTTATCCTCATCAATCTTTGCGCTTTTGACCACGATATACCCCTTCTTGTGGAACATCCACGAAACGCAGCCCGCTTCACCCATGTTGCCACCGGCCTTGCTAAAAATATTACGAATCTCGGAAACGGTCCTGTTCCGGTTATCGGTCATGACTTCCGCCAGGACCGCTACGCCGCCCGGGCCGTATCCTTCGTACGTTACCTCCTCGTACGAGACGCCAGGAAGTTCACCTGTTCCCTTCTGGATTGCGCGCTTGATATTGTCAGCAGGCATGCTGACCGCCTTCGCCTTGGCGACCGCCGTTCTGAGCCGGGGATTCCCGTTGGGATCGCCACCACCGAGCTTGGCCGCGACCGTTATCTCTTTGGTAATCTTCGTAAAGATCTTGCCGCGCTTTGCATCAGTAGCTGCTTTCTTGTGTTTCGTTGTTGCCCATTTCGAATGACCTGACATCGAGCCTCCTAATATTAAACCTCAAATCCTCAATCCCAAATAAATCCAATTTTCAACCGCGACTTACTGAAATTTCCTTATCTTGGTGTTCGGAGCTTGTCGCTCAGCTACCGTTCTGCACTCTGCAGTTCATGTTCCAAATCTTCCCTCAGCTTCGTGAATATCATTCTTCCCGCAGCAGTCTGAAGCACACTTGTGACTGCCACTTCCACGTTCTTATTGATAAACCTGCGACCGTTTTCCACCACGATCATCGTTCCGTCATCGAGATAGGCCACGCCCTGACCGGGCTCCTTGCCTTCCTTCAGAACGAAGACCCGCATACTCTCACCTGGCAATGCCACAGGCTTGACAGCATTTGATAAATCGTTGATATTGAGCACCTTGACACCCTGGAGCTCCGCAACCTTATTGAGGTTGAAATCGTTCGTAATCACCTTGGCGCCGAGCTTCTTCGCCAATGCGATCAGCTTGCTGTCCACATCGCGGATCTTGGGGAAATCTTCCTCGGTGATACGGACCTCCATGTGGCTCATCTTCTGGATCCGGTGCAGAATATCGAGGCCGCGCCTCCCCCGCGCCCGCTTCAGGGAATCGGATGAATCAGCAATGTGCTGAAGCTCATGAAGAATAAACTGCGGGATAAGTATCGTCCCGTCCAGAAACTCCGTCTCACAGACATCGGCGATCCTGCCATCGATGATCACGCTCGTATCCATGATCTTGATGTTCTCCTCCCCGCTTCCTTTGAAGAGCTTCTTGATATTCGCGGGGTTGAACTTTTCACCCTCCCTGATTCCGATAGTAATGCCGATGTATCCGAAGAAGCCATTCATCAGGAGGAGGATAAAGTTCACGATACTCCGCTCGAGCGGTACGAGTTTGAGCGGTGCCGCAATAATGTTTGCTGACATCAAACCGAGGATAAATCCGAGGATGCCACCGACGATGACTTTTAATGAGACCCTTCTGAACAGGAATTCGGTAAGAATGATAAACACTGCCACGCCAAATCCGATCGCCATGCCTTCCGTCTTGCTGACCTGGTCATAGAGTTGCGTAGACACATAGTACCCGAGCAGGGTGCCTAAAAAAACAAACAATATACGAATGAGGATGAGTCCCATCCATTTCACCTCCTTTGAGTGATATGAAAGAAAAAAAGAATATGATACTTAATATTAGTATGGATATACCGCATGGATACCGGGGGAACAACGCACTCCGGAGAAAGGCAGGCTATTCCGGCCTGACCGAAACAAACAGGTCTTCACCCTTCCTGCGTATGAGAAGCAGCACTCTCTCTTTTGACCGTATCTTTGACGCTGCCTTCTTATAATCCTCTATCGTAGCAATGTTCTTCTGGTTTATCTGGAGGACGATATCCCCGGGTCTGATACCGGCCTCAAACAATTTGCTATCGGTGTCAACCTTAACGACCACGACGCCATTTTCATTCTCATCAATGCCGAGGCGCGCGGCGAGATCGGGCGTAAGCTCGCGTACGACAAGCCCGGTGAGCGCGCTGCTTTCTTCCTGGTTTTCTTCAGGCTCCTCGGTGTTTCGTGAAGGCGCTTCGGCCATTTTCTTTGGCAGTTCGGCGACGACCACGTCGACCTCTACTTCTTTCTTCTGACGGAGCAGTTTGACATGGACCCTTGTCCCGATGGGCGTCTGTGATACCATGTTCCTGAGGTGTCCCGTATCCTCGACAACCTTGCCGTTGTACTGCAGGATCACGTCCCCTTGTTTGATGGCGGCTTTTTCCGCAGGGCTTCCTTTTATAACGCCACTTACGAGCGCACCCTTCAGGTCCTTCACCCCGAATTCTTCCGCCAGGTCCGAAGTGACATCCTGGATGCTAACGCCGAGCCAGCCCCGCACTACCTTCTTGTACTTCACCAGGCTGTCCATAACTTGTTTGGCCATGGTGCTCGGCACGGCGAACCCGATACCCTGATACCCGCCGGTTCTCGAGAGAATGGCGGTGTTGATCCCGATGAGTTCACCACGGGCATTGATGAGCGCCCCGCCTGAGTTGCCCGGGTTGATAGCCGCATCAGTCTGGATAAAGTCCTCATAGTCCGCAATTCCGACGTTCGCCCGTCCAACGGCGCTGATCATGCCCATGGTCACAGTCTGGTTCAGCCCGAAGGGATTTCCGATCGCGAATACGATCTCGCCCACTTTCAGCTTGTTTGAATCGCCCCAAGGGAGCGCCGTCAGCCCTTTACCGTCAATCTTGATGACGGCGATATCGGTCTTCGGGTCCGCTCCAATTAGCTTGGCATTATAGTCCTTCTTGTTCGAGAGCAAGACCTTTATTTCCTGAGCTTTTTCTATCACATGGTTGTTCGTGACGATGTACCCGTCCTCAGAAACGATAACGCCCGATCCAAGGCTCTGCTCCTTATGTTCCTTTGGGACATTGGGATGCGGGAACTGATCTCCGAAAAATCTCCGGAAGAACGGATCATCAAACAGGTCGAAGGGGGCCTCGTCTCGCGATTTGATGACCCTCATCGTGGAAATATTTACCACCGATGGCGTAGCAACTGCGGCGACCTCGGACTGTGCATCGCTCAACTGAGTCAGGATATCAATGGACTTGGATGATATCTGGCTCTTGGCGGGGAGTGGCGAGATAATGCCGAGGTGAGACGACAGGACAAGGCCGACAAAGATGCCGAGAACAAGAATTAACCCGGCAGAGAGATAGAATCTCTTTTTATTAGTCATGATTTAAAAAAATCCTCCTGGTGGATCGTACCGTCAAAGAGAACAAATTGTATTGTACCAGAAAGAAGCGAAGCTTTTCAAGCCCTTTTTGTCATTGACAAAAAGGGCGGATAAAATATAATACAATCATCACGGGGAGCAAGAAACGGAGAAAGAGTCCTTGTCATCGAAATACCCTGCCGCAGTTCGCCTTGAGAAGCTCGACAAAAAATATATCTGGCACCCCTTCACCCAAATGCTTGAATGGGAAAAGGATCATCAGGTCATCATCGAGAGCGGCACCGGAAGCATTCTCTCCGACGTCCGCGGGAAGAAATATATTGATGGAGTGTCCTCACTCTGGGTCACGGTCCATGGCCACCGGAAAAAGGAGATCAACGAGGCCGTATCCGCCCAACTGAGGAAGATCGCCCACTCCACGTTGCTCGGACTTTCGAATGTGCCTGCTATTCTTCTTGCTGAAAAGCTGGTCAAGATAGCACCGAGAGGCCTCTCAAAAGTCTTTTATTCCGACAGCGGCTCAACGGCCGTGGAGATTGCGCTCAAGATCGCGTATCAGTACTGGCAGCAGAAAGGGGCAAAACATAAGGCCAAGACCGGCTTCATCTCCCTCAAAGAGGCATACCATGGCGATACCATCGGTTCCGTGAGCGTCGGCGGCATCGACCTCTTCCATTCCACATATAAACCCCTCCTCTTTCATACCTGGAAGATCGAGTCGCCTTACTGCTATCGATGCAGCTTCGGCAGAACCTACCCCAGGTGCGGAATCGTCTGCGCGGACCATGCTGAAGAAGTGATCCGCGCCCACAGCCATGAGACCGCAGCACTCGTAATCGAGCCCCTCGTCCAGGGCGCTGCGGGCATGCTTCTGCAGCCGTCGGGATATTTGCGGAAGATCAGGGAACTATGTACGAAGTACAATATCCTTATGATAGCCGATGAGGTCGCAACGGGTTTTGGAAGGACGGGCACCATGTTCGCCTGCGGGCATGAAAAGGTCCTTCCGGACATCATAGCAATGGCCAAGGGCATCACCGGCGGATACCTCCCGCTCGCGGCAACACTCACAACCGAGGATATTTACCAAGGGTTTCTCGGCGAATACCGGGAACTTAAGACATTTTTTCATGGCCACACGTATACCGGCAACCCTCTCGCCTGTGCTGCAGCTATCGCCAATATCGACCTTTTCAAAAAGGAACGGACACTCCAGAATCTCCAGCCAAAGATCACGCTTCTCAAGAAAGAACTGAAACGTTTCGCTGAACTTGAACATGTAGGCGACATCAGGCAGAAGGGATTCATGGTCGGTATCGAACTCGTGAAGAACAAGGAGACGAAGGATCCATACCCGCTAGAGGAAAAAATCGGTATCAGGGTGATCCTGGAAGCAAGAAAGCACGGCCTTATCATCAGGCCCCTGGGAAGCGTCATTGTGCTCATGCCGCCGTTTTCCATCTCGATGAGGGAGTTAAAGAGGCTTATTGAGATCGTGTATGGAGCAATTAAAACGGTTACCAAAACCACCGCAGAAAGCCGCTGGCTTTAGCCATGGGGATGAATGCGGGAATTGTTTCAGTTGCTATTTGTCAAATAATACAATATATTAGTTGTTATGGCTCCAAAGGCGACAACCCGGTCTTTCATCCATGAGTTTCAACTCGTGGCCTCCCCGAAAGAGGACCGCATATTGGAGGTGCGCCTTAACGCGGGTCGTAATCTCTACAATGCCTGTCTCTCCGAGGCGCTCACGCGCCTTAATGCCATGCGTGGTTCCGACGCATGGAAGACTGCGCGGAACATGCCTCATGGGAAAGCCAGGACAGCAGCGTTTCAAGCCGTCAATGAAAAGTTCGGGTACGGCGAGTATTCACTGCACAAGTACGCAGCCAGGGTCTCCCGTGCCTGCTGGATCGGGGGA
>Ga0335085_10004354_pt1 | contig 23608 bp, 16 predicted proteins | sample Lox_Sample_45_FD_206712 | JGI IMG/M metagenome (GOLD analysis project Ga0335085, IMG submission 206712) | Soil microbial communities from Loxahatchee National Wildlife Refuge, Florida, United States - Lox_Sample_4.5 | ecosystem: Environmental > Terrestrial > Soil > Wetlands | place: USA...
GTTTCTAAAATATGCATCTGAGCAGCGGACTCTTAATCCGCGGGTGCAACGACACTGGTCATCGCCCCTTGTCACGTCTCTCAACCTTCCGGCTGAGGAGCGCTTCAAGCCACGACACGCCGCTGGCGCGGCCCGTCCGTGGCCGTCCGTGGAAACGCCGACGGTGCACACCGACCACCACAACTGTGCACACCGACCGTCGTAACTGCGCACACCGACCGTCCCTACAGCACAGACGCCCGTCCGCTATGCGTCCGTGGACAGCGCAACATGGCGATCTACAGCGCTACAAGGTGACACACGCCGGGACCGAGAAGAAACGGCCCGCCAGCGCGAGAATTCGCAGCAAGCGGGCCGTTTCCGCAGGTGGTGGCAAGTGTTGGGTTCGAACCAACGTAGGCTGAGCCGACGGTTTTACAGCACGCTCCTCCTAACCGAGTGTCAGGCCGCTGACCAGCGCATACGCCGCTTGAGGCGTATTTCCGGGCGGCCGCCGTCCGCTATGTGTCCGTGGGTGCCGGGTTTCGGGGCTGCGCGGGCCACGGACAGGCACGCACCAGCCCACGGACGGGGGCGGAAAACGTCACGGACGGGGCCGGTGGGAGCGGTTACGCCGACCGTCACCCTTCGTTTCTCGCCTTCGACCTGCCATTTCAGAGGCTTATCCATCGTCGTCGTTACCCGGGCCCACTCGTGTCCTATGTCGCCGATGGCGAAGCGGCATGGTAATGGCCCGTGTCTCGCGGTCGGCGGAACGGCGCTATCGAGGGTCTTGGCCTGAGCTGGCGCGATCCGCCCGTGTCCGCAAATGGTTCGATCATGCGGCAGGCAGCGCCTTACGCTGGGCCAGTGTCAACAGAGGCGGATGAGCCAGGTGCGGACGGCGGGGCCCCGCCACCGCCGACTTCTGCGCAAGTCGCTCAGGGGGTCATTGACCTGCTCGCCGAGGTAGACGAGGCGTTCGGCTCCGACAGGTGGGCCATCCTTGACAGCGGTCGCCAGCATGCGACGTGGCTGCTCTACGACGGTGTCGCCCTTCGCCACTGCTGCCGCCTGCTGTATGAGATCGAAGTGGCGGCGGCCGCTGGGCTGGAGCTGTCGGTCCGGATGCTCGGACGCGCGCACATGGAAGCATGGCTAGTCGCGCTCTACATCCACTTCGGCGGGTACGAGGCGCTTCTCAAGGTGGCGAAGGATGCCAGGCACTCACTGGAGGGCATCGTGCTCGAAGCCCGGCAGTTCGATGAGTGGCTTGCCGCCGAGAAGACGGCAGCGCGCAAGAGCGGCAAGAAGGTAGCGAAAACGAACGGCGGTATCGCGCAGTGGAACGAGAAGAACCCTGACGCGCTGCCCAAGCCGCTGCTCGACGAGCCATACGTGCCGCAGCTCGCCCCGGCCGGCCTCGACATGAGCAGCCTGATCGACGGCTTCGGCCCGCACGAGGCGCAGGGACTGAGCCTGTCCGAGATCGTCGACACCCTGACCAAGTGGGGCCCGGAGAAGGGCTTCAGCCGCGAAAGCTTCAGGCCGGTCTACCTCATATACCGGACCCTGTCTGCGGTCGGGCCGCATGCGAGCATGCACATCCTCGATGCGTACTTCGTGCCCGGCGGCTTCATCCGGGTCGCCCCGATGCCGGTCAACGGCTCGGCAAGCGACAGCGTCCGCGCAACCTCCCTGTACGGAACGGCATTTCTCGCTGCATGCGTACAAGGTGAGCGCGGGATCCCCACACCCGTCGCAGATGAGATCTGCGACTGGCTGAAACCTGACCCGTCCGGCCGGGCAGCCTGGGCTCCCGGCCTCTAACCGCCAGCCAGGCCGCCTTGCCAGCCTGGCAGACCGACTCGGGAGATATCCGAAGGTACCCGATGGCTTCCGCGCGGAGGCCCGCCCCGGAGGCCAGGGCGCGGGTAGCTGCGCAGCCTTGCCGACGGACTGATCGCGACCGTTAGCTATTTCACCCTGGCTCGCTTTGCTATTCGGCAGTTATGCGTATCCATGCCGGCTGTCCGGCTGGCCGCAGTCGTACCTCGTCGTATCCGGCGGGGTCGGCTTCTCCTGCCTGGATGAGACGGTCGACGAAGTCGGCAAAGTCGCCGGGAGCGAGGCGTTCCCGGACATCGGCGGGCAGACGGCCGTAGAGGGCGTCCGCCGGCCAGGGCCAGTCCATCTGGGCGGTGGTGCTGGTGAGGCGCAGGTCCACTAGGAGGCGGTCGTCTGCCCGCGATAGTCGCGCTTTCCGCACGTCCACCAGCAACGGAAGTACAGCCGGAGCGACGTACCCGGGGAGCTGGTCAAGACCGACATGCCACAGCGCCCCGCCGACGAGAGCCGCTGCTACCACCGTGCGGATAACGGAGGAGCGGATGTCCACCACCCATCCGCCGGGCCGGACGCGCAGCCCGGAACCGTCTGGGAGCGCTGCGATGACAGCATCCTCGACGGCTTCCCAGGCATCTGCGAGGCTCTCCGCATCAAGGCCGGTAGCGGTGGCGAAAAGCTGGCGGAGGCCTGAGTCGGTGAGGTCGCCCTGCCCGGCGGCATCATCGATAAGGCTGCCGATCTCCACCGTGCTCATGACGACTCCCCGGCCTTGAAATCGAACCGTGGCTCTTCGGCAAGAAGATGCCCCATGGTGACGGTGATGAGCGGCTCGTTCTCATCCATCAGGGAATCATCACGCGTGACGCGTTCGCCGACATCAGGGGTCTCGGCGAGCCAGACCTCGAACGCCGCGGCATACGAAGGGCTGACCACGGCCAGGTGCAGGCGTGAAGAGCCGGTCGGCGATTCGACGCGCAGGCCGATCACGACCGCCTCGCGCCCTCGGGCGGAATAGCTCCCCAGCCCGTACCTGGCCCGGGCTGCGGAACCTGCGAGCCACAGCCGGAGGTGCCGGGCCAGGGACAGGTCAACAAGCACCGTGCTCGCGTGCGGCTCCAGCAGCGGCGCCCATGTTTCCCGGAGGTCCCTGCTGGCCAGCGAGCGCATGCTGATGCTTGTGATGACCGGCACGCCCGCCGCCAGCACCGGGTCAGGCCCAGTCCCGGTGATGTCCAGCACGGCAGACCTCAATATCCCGTCCTCGGCGCGGAACGTGCTGCGGACCAGCACCAGGTCAGACCGGGACGGGTCGGCAGCCTCCGGCGGCATCCGCCCGGCCGGGCGGATGCACACGAACAAGTGCGCGTCGCCGCCGCGTCCGGAGACCATATCGGACGGGCTCGTGCCCTCATCTGCCAGTAGCCATCCAGCCGGGGTCCCGAAGGTAACCGTCTCGGACTCGAAGGCCCGCATCACGACATCGGTATCGCCTTCGCGGTCGTCCGTAGAGGCGCTTGCGGGTACCAGGCGCACCGGCCCCCCGGCTGCTGCCGCCGCGAGCTGGTTCATGTTCTCTACGTGCTCGAGCTGCCCTTCGTAGGGAAGAGTCGGGCAGCCCCGCTGCCGCAGCAGCCTCGCGCACCTGTTATAGGCGGCCCTGCTCGTCTGCTCCCAGTCGGCATCGCCCTCATCGGCGTAGTCCCGGATGGTCCTCGGCCGGCCCTGGGCGCCGTCGTTCCAGCCGTCGGCCTTGACCGCGGCGGTCAGGACGGCCAGCCGGTGGTCCGGGCGCGCCCGGCGCGGCACCGACGCGGCGCTCAGTTCCCCCAGATGCCGCGCGAAGCCAACGGCATCCTCTGGCTGCATGCAGGCCCGGTAGAGGGCATTCACGTGATGGAGGAGCACGTATTCATCCACCGCGCCCGCCCGCTGCCGCGCCCGGTCGGCATGACGCGCGTACAGCGGATAGTCCGCCCGCAGGCTCCCAGCCAAGCCGGCAGATGTCTGCTCGGTCATCACAGAGGCGAATTCCTCGTGCACCGGCTGCGCTCCCAGCAGCAGGTCGTCACCTTGGCGGGTCCACCGCGGGTCGCCAGCCGCGTCGCCAACGGACCACAGATGCTGGACCAGCAGGCCGTAAATAGTCGTGAACTGCAGGCGGTCGTGCCAGGCCTCGTGGATACTGGCCATCCGCCCTGCCCCGTCGCCGGACAGGTCGACCGTCCACCCGCCCCAGTGATACCGGCCACTCGACATGCCCGCATCATCCCAGCACTGTCGATATGCCGGACAGGATCCCGCAGATGCCGGAACCCTGCCAGCCTCCGCTGCCAAGAGATGGCCGCCGGCAGGCGGCCTGCCCGCGGCTGGTAGCCTCATGGCCCGTCTCCCGCACGCCGGGCCGGAGACGGGCCATGAGAGCTGTAGGCTTCCCTCGTGCACGACGCCTTGCTCGCTGGTTCCCGCTCAGTGGTGGCCCCTCACGATGAGCCGCTCGTAACGGTGATCCTGGACCGCGCCGATGACCTGGCAGAAGTGGAAGGCGCTGCCCGCCATGCGGTCGCCGACGGGCAGCCTATCGAGGTCCGGGCTAGTTTCGCCGGCCCTGCCCGGAGTACCGCCGAAACGATCGCCGAGATCGCGGTCCTCGTGCAGCAGGTCGCTATCGGCGCGGCCGGAGCAGGCCTGTGGGAGGGAGTTGAGGCGATCGTCCGGTCGGCGCTCGGCCGCAAGCCCGCCAAGCGCGACGCAAGCCCGGAGCAGCCGGAGCAGCGGCAGACCCTGACCGTGGTGATCCCGACCCGCAACGGCCCGGCGCTGGTGCAGCGGGTGTCGGTGGGGACGCAGGATCTTGATGAAAGCCAGCTGAGCGTCGAGCGGATCGTGCTCGCCCTGGCCGGCGGAAGCCAGGACGTCCCGGAAGCCACGACATGACCGACCCCGCCGTCACGGGTGAGATAGTGCGGCTGGAGTACGGCCCGGATCCGCTGCGGCTGGCCCGGGCCATGGCCGACGTGCCGCATGCCTGCGCAGTCTGCGGTGCGGCCGCAGTCCACCGGTTAATCGCGGGCGCGCACTGGTGGGACCGGGAGGCGTCCGCCCGGCTGCGAGAGCAAGCGCGGGGGGTTTCATGCGGCCGGTGCGGGGCGCTGGCCGAGCTGCCGGTGCCGCTGCTGCACTACCGGGACCTTGACGGGGCGGACCTTGTGGTGGGGCTGCCCGCCGGCTCGGCGCCCGATTCGGACAAAGCCTGGATCGCTGAGATCATCCGGTGCCTGCGAGACCGGCTGCCCTCTGCACCTGCGGTGGTGGCCGTCCGGGTCGCCTGGTGGACGTTCATCGACGCCGTTCCGCTCGGCCCGGCGCTTGCAGGCCTGACGGGGCCGCCCGAGTTCGGGGAACCAGCCGGGGAAAGCGACAGATGGCTGGCCTCGACCCGCGCCGCGCTGACGCTCCCCGACATTTCCGGGGCTATGAGCAGGTTCATCACCGCGCCGTCGGTCGCCGGTGCCCGGCGGGCCGCTGACGCTGAGCCTGCGCTCACGGACCCGCGGTGGCGGCTGACGGTTGAACTGGCCGGACAGCGGCTGATGGCCCAGCAGGAAACGGACGAGCAGCGCGAGGTCGTGGAGTACCGTCTCTCACGCCTTGCCCGCATGGCACTGGAACCCGCCGAGGAGACCCGGGACGACGACCTGCCGCGCGAGGTACGGGACATGATCGACCGGGCCATCGCGCTCGGTCCAGATGATCCCGGCAGGCTCGCTGCCCTGCGGGCCACAGTTGTCGGACTCCGGCCGCACGGGCGGACCCGGATGCTGGCGGCTACCCTGACCAGCCTTATTGCCGCCATGATCGCTGACGTCGGCCGCGGCCCTTCCTCTGCCGGTGAACTAGCCGCCCTTGCCCATGAGGCCATCGAGGTCGCGTCGGAGGTCTTCGGGCCGGATAGCGACGTCACCCTGAACAACCAGATGAACGCGCTCCTGATCGAGCAGGACCGCCCCGACCTCACGACGGAGGGCCTGGCTGCCCTGGCCGCGGAATACGGGACGCTCGCCGCCAGCCCCCTTGTGCACCGCACTGGGCACCTGGTCGACGTGCTGATTAATCTCGCGGCAGCGACCGACAGGCGCACCGACCTGGGGCGCGGCGACCGCCAGGAACTCACGCTGCGCATGTTCGAGGACGCGGAGTACATCGCCCGCCTGACCCAGCCCAGCGATCAGCGCACCCTGCTGCTGTGCACGGTAAACCAGGCCGCCGTGCTGAGGCAGCGGATTGCGGGGGCCCCGCGCCTCAACGCAGAGCGCGCCTGGTCCCTGCTGGAGCAGGCATGGCAGACCGAGCGCGACGCCGCGGTCCTGCACCCGGTGGAGCGGGTGCAGCTTACGGTGAACCGGCTGAACGCCGCCTATACGCTGCGCTCGGCCGGGTCAGCGGCCATCACCGCGGAAATGCTTGACACAGCGGCCCGCGAGGCAGCGGCCGCGGCTGAGGGAGTGCACGGCGAGCACGAGACCGCCCTGACGGCCATGTTCGCCGCGGGTAGCGTCCTGCTGGACCTGCACGCCCAGGCCTTCCGAAGCGGGCAGCAGGACCCTTCGCTCGCCGCCCAGGCGCAAAAGCTCCTGCTCACGGCCTCGCAGCGGGCCGACAAGGCATATCCGCCGGGGCACCGGCTGCGGCTCACCGCCCGGGTGAACCTCGCAGCCGCCTACGGGGCCCCTGCCGCCGAGGGCGGTTACCTGGACGCTGACCGGTGCGCAGAGTTGCTGCTCAGCGTCGCTGCCGAGGCCGGGACCAGCTCGCCGGAGCACGCGGCGATCGCCCTGACGAATCTCGCCGGCCTTCGTGCCGGCCAGGGCCGCTGGGAAGAAGCGGCGCAGCACTACGGGCAGGCCCGCCAGTCCCGGCACGCGATGATCGAACAATCGGCGGTGCGGGCCACCCGCCTCGGCGAGGTCATCGCGACCGGTGACCTCGCCGCCCGCGAATCCCTCGCCTACGTGGTGGCAGGAGAACCTGACCAGGCAGTCCGGGCACTGGAACGGACCCGGGCCAACCTCCTGCGGCACCGGCACAGCATCACCCAGGACCTGCGACCGGCCGACCAGGGCGGACGCACGACCGTCCACCTGGCCGCGTCCGGCCTGGGCACCGCCGGCATCGTCCGCCGCGCCGGGCAGCCCCCCGAAACGTTCTTCACTGCCCTGCCCGGCACCGTGATCCAGGCCGTCCTGCATCATCTCGTCACGGCCCCCAGCCGGATGACGCGCCTCATAGCGTTCGACGCCGTCGCGCAGGCCCTCCGGGGCCTGGCCAGTGCTGTCGCCGAACTGGCCGGCGAGGACACCACCGACCTCTGCGTCGTCGCCTGCGGTCCCCTGGCCGGCGCGCCGCTGCATGCAATTGCCGCCAACGACGGCAAAACCTGGACCGACCGCTGGCAGGTCCGGTACTGGCCCTCAGCAACTGTCGCCGCGCACCTGGCCGCGCCCCAGACCCGCCGCCCCGGCCACGCGGTCGCCGTGGCGAACCCGTCCGGCGACCTGCCGCTTGCCGCCGCCGAGCTCGACGCCGTCCGCAGCACCGCAGACACCGTTGCCACGCCGCCAGAGGGCTGGTCGGTCAGGTCCTGGCTCCGCGCGGCCCTGCCGGACGCCGACCTTGCGCACTTCGCCTGCCACGCCCGCGCGGACCTCGCCGACCCCACCGGATCGCACTTCGAGCTCGGCCCGGAACAGCCGCTGACGGTCGCTGACCTGCTTGACGGACCTGACCTCGGCCACCTGCAGCTCGTGATCGCATCCGCCTGCCAGGCAGGCGTGCCCGCCGCCGGCGCCCCCGACGAACTGCTCGGCATCGGATACGGCCTCATCCACGCCGGGGCACACGCCGCGATCACGACCCTTTGGGAAGTAAACGACATGCCCGCCGCGCTGCTCATCTCCAGGCTGTACAAGGCGCTACGCGACGGCATCGAACCCGCGGCAGCCCTCCACCACGCCCAGCAATGGCTCGCCACCACCGGCAACGAACAGCTGTCCACCCTGTGCACGAGACGACAGCGCGGGGAGGAGACGTGGCTTCCCGCCGCGCTAGCGGAGTCCCTCGCACCCGAGGTCGCCTCCGCAGACTCAGACCAGCCGTTCCGCCACCCGATCGACTGGGGGGCGTTCACCTACCTGGGACGCTGAGGCTACAAGCACCGCGACGGTACATGAAGCTTGGATACGACACCGCAGAACGCGCTGTTATCGGCGCTTTTGCACGGCCTCCTGCTACGTCCGCGCCGCCGCCCGGACGCCGGGTGGTGCAGGCTGCCGCATGTAGTCGCCGAGCTGCCGGGGCCAAGATGACGGGACGGTGCCGCGCGGTCCATCTCAGGTAAATGGCGGGTATATTTGCTCGCTGACCTGCGAATGCTTACTCCGGGCACCTTCGTCGCGTAGCGGGCGGGAGTTGATGCGAGGCTGCCACGTCCCGGGCCGGGTGCCAGGTAGGTCAAACGGGTTGGGCGTGCGGCCCGCTAGGCCGACACCGGGGCTGTCCGCCGCGCGACGGCCGCAGGATGGCGGTGCTCCGCGGCGGGGGGCGCTCGCAGGGCGGGACCGGCAGCGCGCTTCAGCCGGGGCGGCCTAGCGCCTTGGCCAGGACCTGGCGGCTGGCGTTGCGCAGCTCTCCGAGGACCACGTAGTCGAAGACGGCGTCGCCGGCCACGTTGAACAAGGACATGTGGGGTGAGTAGCCGAACGTCTTCTCTGATCCGAACAAGCTGCCCTGGTGACCGGTGTAGGACCTGAGGTCATAGGCGAGCCCGGAGATCCTCTGTACCTCGCGGCCGGTCATGCCCGTCTTGAGTGCCTTGCGGAATCGCTTCGCGGCGGCGGTCTTGACGTGCGTACAGCCGGGCTGGCAGTCGCAGGGGGCGTCCTCAGCGAAGCGCATTCCGTATCCCTCGATCGCGGCCACGAAGGTGAGGTGGGCGAGTGAGGGGTGCTCCGGTTCCAGCCGCATTCCCTCGTACACGGCGTTCACCGCCTGGGCGAGCCCGGCGTCGGCGTCGAGGGCCGACCATGCCTGCTCGATCCAGCCCGGCGGCGTGAACTGCGGGGTTCCGTGGTGGATCTGCCCGCGCCATTCCGGCTCGCCGGGGAGCGGCAGGACGTTCCCGAAGACAGCCGGGACCTGTAGCGGGGCCGCGTCGCGGGCGCGCTCGCTCGGGTGGCTCCGCGGTACCCACACTGCGCCCGTGAGCAGCGACAACAGTGCGCATGTCCGCCGCAGGCACGCCTCGGCGGCCAGCGCCGCGCGGCTCCACTCGTAGGTGCTGGCCTGGCCGGAGGCGATGACCGGGAAGGTGTGCCGGTACCCCGAGCCGCCGGTCCGCTCGCTCGGAATCAGCTCGCGCATGCAGATGCCGCCCGGGACCAGGTGCACCGGGCCGACGTCGTGCGGCTGAGCGAGCTGGCCGAACCGGCCCTCGAACCCGCGCGGCGCCACGCCGACGATCGCCTCCCAGGTGAAGACCCGGTTCCGGGTGCCGAGCAGCGCGACGGCTGCCTGCGCTGCCCGCTGCCAGGGATCGACCTGCCCAGGGCACGCGCTATCGCCGTCCCCGGTGACGGTGCAGCTGATCCCGTCCGGGTGCGGGCGGACGAGCAGCTTGCTGTGCACGGGGCCGGACGCGGGCGGGCCGAGTTCGACCGGGTCGGTCCCGTTGGTCCCGCGCCCGGCCATGTGAATATCCCCGGTGAGCTCGACGCGCAGGTGGTACGACCACTCGTCGCCCTGCTCGGCGAAGTCAACCGGCAACACTCCGATGCTCTGCTCCCACGTGTAACGCTCCTTTCCCACGCGGGCGGGGTGCCCGCGAGCCTACTGGCGGCGGGAGGCTGACGGCACGCGAAATTCGGTCGGCGGGCAGCCAGCCGCCCGGTAGGCTTACGCCCAGTCCACGGGGCCAGCGCCCGTTGCGATGATCTCTGGGCGCCACGCTGGCTGCAGGGCAATCAGGCCGCGGCGTCGAAATTGTCGACCCGTCGGCCTGGCAGCTGCCTTTCGAACGCATCAGCTGCGGTCACCTGTCCTGTCCGACGCCAGCCCGCGAAGTGCCAGGTCGGCGGGCGCGATCAGGCAGGTAGGAGGTCCGGTGAAGGTCCGGCGGGTTTCGATTAGCAACTTCCGCGGCGTGCGGTCCGGGAGCGTTCTTCTCGATGCGCGAAGCCTGCTTGTGGGCGGCAATGCGATGGGCAAGTCTACGGTCTGCGAGGCGCTGGACCTGGTGCTGGGCCTCGAGCGGCTTTACCGACGGCCCGTCATCGACGAGTACGACTTCTATCACGCTCTGTACCGGGGCGAGCCTGGGGACGCTGACCCGTCGCCGGAAGTTCGCATCGAAGTCGTGCTCACTGACCTGTCGGCCGAGGCCCAGCGCCGGTTCGCCGGGCACCTACGGCCCTGGTCGGCCGAGCTAAACGAATTCACGCCCCCCGCCGACCAAGCGGACGCCAGCTCGGGCGCCACGGCTAACGCCGATGACGACGGCCAGGATACGGACCTCGCCGCGGGCGATTGGTGCCTGCCGGTGGTGTTCCTTGGCCGGTTCAATCCTGACGAGGACGACTTCGAAGGAAACACGTTCTTCGCGCACCCGCAGCGGGCCGAGGGCGACTACGACCCCGAGGAACTCGGCGGCGCGCTGGCGCCGTTCCGCCGCGACGACAAGAGGTACTGCGGGTATTTGTACCTGCGGCCCAATCGGACCGGGACCCGGGCGCTGAGCTTCGGCCGCGGCTCGCTGATCGACACGATCGTCCGGCTCGAGTCCGACCAGGCCGACTCACTGTGGACCAGCGCGCTAGACCAGCTGGACGGCATCGACCTGGCGGAATCCACGCCCGGGTTCGGGAAGATCCGCGCTCAGGTACTAGAGCGAGTCCGGAAGTTCCTGGCGGTGCCAGACGACGACAGCGCCATGGGAGTCCGGCCGTCTGAGCTAACGCGCGCGCACCTGCGCGAGGTGCTGCGCATGTTTATCGCGGCCCGCCCCGGGGTGTACCCGGTGCCGTTCAGCCGCCTGTCGACAGGCGCTCTTAACGTGCTGGTGTTCGCCCTGCTGACCTACATCGCCGACCTGCGCGGGCCGGGCTCGGTGATCTTCGCGATGGAAGAGCCCGAGATCGCGCTGCCGCCGCACACCCAGCGGCGGATGGTCGACTTCGTCTCCAAGAGGATGGGGCAGGCGATCGTCACCTCGCACTCACCGTACGTCATCGAGCGGTTCACCCCGGAGGAGATCGTCGTCCTCAACCGCGACGACACCGGGGCCTTGTCCAGCAGCGCCGTCACCCTGGGCGGCCACGTCAGGTCCAGCAATTACCGAGCCCAGCGGCGCCAGTTCGCCGAGGCGATCCTGGCGAACGGCGTCCTGGTCGCCGAGGGCGCCACCGAGGTCGCCGTCTACCTTGCCGTGGCCGACGTGCTGGACGCGGCCGGGACGCCTGGCTACGAGCACCCGGACGTGGCCGGCCTGACGATCTTCGACGCGGGCAGCGACTCGGCCGTCCCCAAGTACGGGCCGGTCTTCGCCGCCATGGGCAAGGCCGTGTTCGGCACGCACGACACAATGAAGACCCCTTACACCGCCGACCAGCAAAAGCAGGCGCAGTCGTTCACGATCCACCACCAGATCCCCTACTTCGGCATGGAAGACCTCCTGGCCACCGAGGTTAACCCGGCCGCCCTCCGCAAGTTCCTTTCCGTGGTCGCCACCCGCGACGACTACCCCAACGACGCAGGCAGGCTCGCCGACGGCGCAGGCGATGAGGAAGTCGCGGCGCTGGTAAAGAAGGTCCTGAAGGCGCGGAAGGCCACCGAGTACGCCCCGCTGCTGATCGCCGAGTGCAGCGCGGCCGAGCTGCCGCCCAACCTGGTCACGCTGATGCTCGACATCAACGCGCACCTGACGGCCAAGGCTCCCGCCACCGCAGCCGAGCCGGAGACCGGGGCCAGCCCGGCCGACGGAGGCCAGCCGACGGCCGGGGGCCCTGACGAGGCGTGATGGAACTCGATGACACCCGCCTCGCGATCCTGGACACCGCGGGCCACCTGCTGATCGAGGGCGGCCCGGGCAGCGGCAAGACCACCATCGCGCTGCTCAAGGCCGCCCGGACCCTGGAGACGCTCGAGCCCGAGCAGCGGGTCGTGTTCCTGTCGTTCTCGCGGGCCGCCGTCCGGCAGATCTCCGACCGCGTCGCCGAGCACCTCCCGCGCGCCGTGCGCGACCGCCTGGAGATCCGCACGTTCCACGCGTTCTTCATGGACTTCGTCCGCGCGCACGGCCCGCTGCTGACCGGGACCCCGGCAGTGTTCCTGCCGCCAGACGCGGAGAACACCCGCAAGGCCGACCACGACGGCGACTGGGACGCCGAGGCCGGGGACCTGGCCCGCCGCGGGACCTACGTGTTCGACCAGCTCGCGCCGACCGCCGCTACCCTGCTGGAGCGCAGTCCCGCGCTGCGGAGCCTCTACAGCAGCCGGTACCCGCTCGTCATCGTGGACGAGTTCCAGGACACCAACCTGGATCAGTGGCGCGTTATCCAGGCCCTGGCCGGGGGCAGCGCCATCATCTGCCTCGCCGACCCCGACCAGCGGATCTACGAGGGATTCATCCCCGGCGTCGACGAGGGCCGCCTGCAGCAGCTCATCGAAGTCCTCAGCCCCGCGCGCTTTGACCTGGCCGGCGATAACCACCGGAGCCCGGGCAACGGCATCCTCGACTACGCCAATGCCGTCCTGCGCGGCCGGCCGGCTTCCCGGCCCGGGACGGTCTACGACGTTCGCTGCGGCTACCGTTCCACGCCGGAACAGGAAGCCCATAGGGTAATCCCGCTCGTTCAGGCCCAGCTTGCGCGGCAACTGGGGAGGCTGCCCACCATCGCCGTCCTGGCTCCTTCCAACGCGCTGGCCGCGAGTATCTCCGAGCAGCTCTCCGAGGACCGCTCGGCGGCGGACGGGACGATACGGCCCGCGGTAGACCACGAGCTGGTGTGGGATCCGGGTCTGTCGGCCGCCGCGGGGTTCGTCGTGGCGAGCATCCTCGAGTGGCCCACCTTGCCCCCCGCCGATGCGGTCACCTCGACGCTGCGCAAGATCGCGGACTTCTACCGCGTCAAGCTCGCCGACAAGAAGACGGCGACTGCCAGGGCGGCGGTCACCTCCATCGAGAACGCCATCATGAGGTTCCTCGCCGGGAAGAGCGCCACCACCAGCACAGCAAGGGTGATCATCTCGGCCTGCGACAGTGCCCTGCAGCTAACCGGCAATCCCGTGACGGACTGGCGGATCGCGCGGGCGCGGCTGCGCGGGTCCGCTCAGCTGGATGAAGTGTTCAGCCGGGCGCGGCTGCTCCGCCTGCTCCGGGCCACCGATGCGCTCGCCTGGGGACTGAACGACATCTGGGACGGTCAGGCCTCCTATCCGGGGGCGGCGGATGTCGTCGGCCGGATCCTCGCTGAGGAGCTCGTCGCGGGCCGACCCGCCGAGTCGCACCCGGTCACGCTGATGAACATGTACAAGTCGAAGGGAAAGGAGTTCGATGCTGTCGTCATCGTTGAGGGGCGGCACCACGCCAAGCTCCTTGACCCCGGCTGGGATGCCGCTCGCATCACGCAGCGGCGCCGTGTCCTGCGCGTCGCGATCACCCGGGCCAGGGACGTGGTCGTCTTCGTGCGTCCCTGGGACGCCGCCCCGCTGACGGGATAGCTCGCGGGGCAAGCCTCTGCTCATCGCGGGCTTGGCGCACGACGAGGCCTCATCGCCCAGGCAACTGGCCGCAGTCAGCCCTCGGGGGGCATCGTTATGGCTTCAGCCGCGCGCTAGGTACCCGGACGGTCTGGTCGCCGGGCGAGGTCCGGGCTGTCGTGGTGGTGAGGCTGAACAGGAGGGTTTCACGTCCGGTTCCGCCGTGGAGCTCCCGGAGAGCCTCGGCGATGGCCAGGCATCCGGCTGTGACGCCGACGAAGGCGGCTCCCACGGCCTTGCCGGCTAGTTCGGTGACGCCGCAGGGGTCGTGGTGTTCCTGGAGGTCGGCGAAGGCTGGGGTCTGGGGGATGGTGACGGCGTGGGGCTCGCGGGGCTGCCAGGCGGGGATCGTGTCGCTGGGCCGGCTGCCGGGGAAGCGGTGGATCAGGATGGAGTCGAAGTTTCCGGGCTGATCCCCGAGGCCGGTGTCGATGGCGAGCGTCCAGCCTGCCCCGGAGGTAAGGCACCGGGTGGGGAGGTTGTCGACGCCGAGCAGAGCGACGTGGCATTCGCCCGCGGCGGCGCGGAAGTCGCTGCCAACACGCCGTTCGATGATCCGAGTGGTGAGCCCGGCGTTTTCCAGGGCGGCGGCAACAAGGCGGGTCTTGCGGACGCCGTCGGATCCCTCGGGTGTCAGCACGCCGGTGCTGTAGTTGCCGGGCGCGGTGCGGCCGGTGTCCTGCAGGACAGTCTCGATGCCGGAGGGGTCGGCGTAGGGGAGCCAGGAGATCACCCAGGCGCTGGCCTGGCCAAGGTGGCCGAGTCCGACGAGCCACCACGCGGCCGGGGCGTGGGAGAGGTCAGGGCCGATGTCGTGGTGATCAGCGCCCGGGTTCCACAGGTTCAAGGAGATGTCCCGGTAGCCCGCGTCGCTGCCCGGGGCGGACCTGACGGCCCCGAAGGCCTCGCTGACGCCCAGCGCGGCGGCAGCGACCGGGGCCAGGACGCAAGCGGTGCCCGCGGTCTCCCCAGGAAGGCCGGCGGGCGCTACTCTCGCGGACCATCCCCGCCAGGAGGCCCGCAGGACCGCCAGGTGCCTTCCCGGCGGGACAAGCGTGCCCGGTCCGAGAAGCAGCACGGGCCAGGCCTGGCCTGCCGCGCCGGGGGCCGCTGCGGGCAGGAGCCGGGCTCCCTGGCTGGCCACGGCATCGGCGAGCGCCTGGCCTTTGAAGATCCCGGCGGAGAGGATGGCGGCGGGGTCCTCGGCGTGCACGGTGACGGCACCGAAGGCGCGTCTGGCGGTGACCACGGCGGTGAGGATCGCCGCCTGGCCGCTGGCGTCGCGGCAGGTCTGCTTGTCGGCGCAGATCACGATGCCCGTGCGGTCGTGGGCCGCGATCGCGGCGTCCAGGGTGGGCTGGGTTCCGTCGTGGGCGGCGAGCAGGACGGTGCGGTGGACGTCGTCGGGACGCAGGGTCATGGTCAGGTTCTCCTTGGCCGGGTCAGGCTGCGGAGCCATCGGGTTACGGCCTGCAGCCGGCTCGCCGCGGGGCCGGCCGAGGTGAGCCGCACGATGCACGCGGCGTCGCGGCCGTACGCGGACTGCCACTGCCCTCCGGCCTGCAGGACGTGGACTCCCAGGTCGGCCGGGGACGTGACGCCGCGGGCGTAGCGGGGGGCGATGAGGGCGATGTGCCCGGGCAGCGCCCTCATCGGATGAGCGGCATCGGTGAGGCTTTGCCGGACGTCCCGCAGAGGGTGGGTGTGGATGTCGGCGGCGACCCGCAGCCCGTCACGGCGGCACAGGGCGGCCAGTGCCGTGTAGCCGTCCGCGGTGAAGGCGATGCCCCCGGTCAGGCAGCCCGGGTCCAGGTCGTCGTAGTAGACGACCGCGACGGCCCGCGGACGGCGGCTGCCGTCCCGGGTGCGCCCGGCGCGGGCGAGGAGGAACGCTCCGGTCTCGCGCTCTCCCCTCCCGCGCCGGGCGAGCTCGCCGGCCAGCTCGGTGAACAGGCTCTTGTCCAAGGTGAGGCCATGCCGGGCGGCGTTCACCGGCCGGCACCGGGCGGCGGGAGGACCGTTCCCCGCAGGCCCCGGTGGACTTCGCTGAGGTAGAAGGCCATTGTCCGGCCTGGGTGCCAGGCCCGGTCCGGGTGCCCGTCCGCCCATCCGGGCGGGTGAGTCCTCAGCGCGGTCCGGTCGCAGGCCAGGTACGGGGCGTTCGCGTTACCCGGAGACCAGTCCGGGCGGAATACCGGCGGGCAAGCCCCGCCCTGCGGCCACCGCGCCTCGGGCAGGGGCCTGTCGTCGAGCAGGTCCCATGGCTCCCCCGCCGGGGCGAGGGCCGGGTAGCCGTCGACCGTGATCCGCAGGCCCAGCTCGTTTCCGTCGCCGCACGCGACGGCGACCGTCAGCGTGGGCCAGTCCAGGCTGACGAGCCGCCAGTACCCGGCGCCGGCGCCGACCTCGAAGTCGGCGGCCTGAAGGTCCTGTTCTAGATGCTGCCGTTCAGGCTCGGCGCCGGGCGCGGTCACCGCGGTCAGCCCTGCGGCCGGACCGCGTGCACGAGGTCCAGCGTCAGCGCGCAGCTCCCCCTCGGCACGTAGGCCCCGACCGGGCTGGCCTCGGGCAGCTCCGCCGTCGTGCCGGGCAGCCGCAGCACCAGGTCCGCCGCCTGCTTCGGGTCGAGGCCGTGCTCCCGCACGAGCTCCTGCACGGCCTGCGCGCGGACGTCGCTCAGGCGCTCGGACGGGCGCGCCCTGACAGGCACTCCCGTAGCCGTGTAGTCCACGGTGACCGTGATCTCCCGGCACCCGTGAACCATCACCTCGCCCGGCCCGCCGCCGAAGATCTCCGCGACGGTGAGCTCGACGTCGACCTCGGTGCCGTCCCCGACCACGTACACGATGTCGGCGGCCTCGATGACGACGATCTCGCGCAGCCGGGTTCCCCCGTCCACGTCCGGGTGCGTGGACGCCGTCGGCGTCCCTGCCGCGTAGGCGTGTACGCGCATGTCAACCCCGTTCCTTCCCCAGCCGGATGGCTGATGTCGTTTAGGAGCAAGCGCCCCACCGAGAGTCATTAGTACCATAGAAGTCGCGTACCCGGTTATGTTTTATCTCCTTTTTTGAGGCCGGAGTGTCTTGCTGCCAGAACCGGCTACTGGATATAGACTTGCTGGCATGATCCTGACCGTCACGGACCCCGGCCTTGACGCATTCCTGGCATCAGGTACCTTGCTCGCGCGCCTGTGGCCCGCCGTGGTCGAGGACGTGAAGGTCCTCCTGGGGACCCTCCGGCTGGCCGGGGCAACCCTCGCCGACGTGCTCAGGCACGGCCTCGTCCGCCTCAGCGCGCCGTCTCCCGGGACCGTCACCTCCCAGGTCGGGCTAGCCTGCGGGTCCGCCGCGCTCACGGCCCTGGCGGCAGACTATGGCGGGACCCTCGTCGCGGAGCCGCACCTGCGGCCCTCCGAGGTCTGGCAGCTCGCTGTATCGGACCTGTCAGTCAGCGGGGCATCGGTCCTCACGCAGGCGGCCGGGTGATGCCTGATACCGCTCCCCAGCAGTTCACCCCCGACTGGGCCCTGCACCCCGGCATCTACCTGCGGCGGCTTCTTGAGGCCCGCGACATCCGGCAGGCCGAACTCGCCGAGCGCACCGGCCTCACCGCCAAGCACATCAACCAGATCGTCAACCAGTCGATCGGCGTCTCCGCCGATGTCGCACTGCTGCTGGAAAGGGCACTGGGCACCGACCCCGGCTTCTGGACCAGGGCCGAGGCCGACTACCAGGCCCGGGCCAGCAAGGAGAAGGCCCAGCAGGAACTCCCCGAGCTCATCCAGTGGGCCCGCAAGTTCGACAAGGTCACCCTGCGCCGGTACGGGATCATCTCTGCCGGCGACGACAAGGGCACCCAGGTAGAGAAGATCCTCCGGTTCTTCGGCGTCGCCAGCCCCGAGGCCTTTGACCGCACATGGATCCAGCCCCGCGTGTCATTCCGCCGGAGCCAGGATTTCACAGTCAACGAACCGAACACCGCCCTGTGGCTACGCCTGGTAGACCGAACCGCCGAGCACGTCACCGTCTCCCCTCTGCGGCCCGCAGCACTCCGCAAGGTCGCCCGCACCATCCCCGCGATGACCAACCACACCGTCCCCCACGGGTTCGCCGTCGCCCGCAGCGCACTCGCCGAGGCCGGCGTCATCCTCACTTTCGTCAGGGAAGTCCTCAGCACCCGCGTCAGCGCCGTCACCTGGTGGCAGGGGCCAGAACGCCCCGTTATCGGACTGACCGAGCGCTACCGTAAGCCCGACATCTTCTGGTTTAATCTCCTCCACGAAATCGGGCACGTCCTGCTTCACCCGCGCCGCTCCACGTTCCTGGACCTGGAACTGGAAAAACGGGCAGGCGATGGCGCTGAACGCGCGGCCCATGACTTCGCCGAAAACACGCTCCTGTCAGAGGAAGCACGCGCGCGCATTGCTGCCGCGGCCACCCGCGAGGACCTGCTCAGGCTCGCCACCATGTTCGGTCTCGGCGTCTCCATCGTGGCCGGCCAGTACGGTCACGCAACAAAAAAGTGGCCCTTGGTCAGCTCTCTTCGCGGAACCATCTCAGATGACGACATCTGCGAGCTAGAGCGAATAAGCAAAGTGAAGAGGCCCGAGGACGACTCGGACTCCGATTCCTTGGCCGGCTGACATATGCCCCGCGCCTACCCTCACCCAAGGCTGCATGCCTTGAGGCGCCGGTGAGATCGGGACCGCACTATCCGGCGCTCTCGGACGCCCCAGGGAGGCTGTCAGCTCACAAGCGAAGGCTGCTAGGGCCGTCGGGTCAACGACAGCCAGCGCTCGCGGGGAATCGTCCACTGCAGGTCTGGTTCCGTTATGGTCCGGGCGGTCCGCTCGGCGTCGTCGGCCAGCTCCCGGGTGTGGTGGTAGTCGCCGGTATCGGTGCCGACGATCCTTTACACGGTGCCCGTGCGCTGCTCGGATGGCCTGCGTGGCAGCGGGCGCTGGTCAGTCAACTAGGTAGTGGGCTTCGATGTAGGCAACGGTCGAGTCGTAGGGCTCGCCGACCGGCTTCAGCATGTACCGGCGGAAGACCGCTGCGGTGGCGCGGCGGACACCTCGGCTGCGGGCGTCGGCGTTGTCCCAGGGGCGGGCGAGGGTCTGCTTGACTACCTGGTCGATCTCCTCGGCCAGGTTCCGCTCGGTCACCGTGAGGCCCTCCGGCGCGTGGTCGCGGATGATCCTGGACAGTACGCCGACGTGGTCTTCGTCCATGACTACCGCCTGATCGGGGTTCCTGGCCGCGTCGACGACGGTGCGGGCGACCTGCAGGGCCTCCGCCAGGAAGTCCAGGGCGTCTTGGGCGTTCTGGATGATCCGGTTCCGCAGCTGGCGCAGCCGCTCGGCGAGGGCGGTGTACTTCGCCGAGCCCGGCTCGACGCCCTCGTCGAGGGCGGCCTTGATGGCGTCCAGGATCTCCGCCGCCGACGGCGGCGCCTTGGCCTCCTCGCCTGGACTGGCCTTGGGCCGCACGAGGGCCAGCAGCTCCTTCAAGATGCTGATGCCCTGCGCGTCCAGGACGAGGGGCTCTTCCTGGGACGCGACGGCGGTGAAGGAGTGGACGTGGGCATTGATGATCTCCAGTACCATCGGGCCGAGCTCGGCCAGCCGCTCCTTGCGTTCCTCGTCTGAGGACTTCTTGAACAAGGTCGTGTACACCGATCCGAACAGCCCGAACCCGTCGCGGTACTTGGCTGCGCGCGGGTCGGTGCTGATGTGCGGGTACAGCCGGGCTAGCAGCCGGTAGTCCCGGGCGAACGCCTCAGCGGCGGCGGGGTCGGAGTCGAGGAAGGCGCTGATGGCCCGAACGGAGGCGTACCCGTAGACCGTGAGGTCCAGGTCATCGACGCCGGCGAGGAGGTCTTCGACGCGGGCGAAGGCGGCGCGGAACTCGGCGACCAGGTCGGACAGGTCGGTAACGAACCCGCCGCCCTTCTCGCCATCGTCTCCCTCCTCGCCTGCGGTGGGGTCGGTGACGGCGCGCTGGACCTCTTCGGCCAGGCCGATGTAGTCCACGACCACGCCGGTTGTCTTGGTGTACCCGGCCGGGGAGATCCAGGTCCGGTTCGGGCGGGTGATCGCCTGGAACAGGGTGTGGGCCTTCATCGGCTTGTCCAGGTACAGCACGCCCTCGTTGGGGGCGTCGAAGCCGGTCATCAGCTTCGCGGTCACCACCAGGAAGCACAGCGGGTCATCCGGGGTGAGGAACCGCCGCTTCTGCTCCTCCTCTTGCGTCTCCGTCATCCGGTAGGGCCGCATGGCGGGGTCTTCGTCCTTGGCGTCGGAGACGGAGATGTTTACCTCGGCGGTGATCCGCTCGTGCCTGCCAACCTCGGCGAGCACCTGGGACGCCTCGTCGCCGGCGAGCAGCTCGTTGATCGTGTCCGTGTACGTCACGGCTAGCTCGCGGCTGAACGCGACGACCTGGGCCTTGAGGCCGTTGCGGTAGGCGCCGGCCAGGTAGTGGTCCACGATGTTCCGGCAGACCGCGCGGACGCGGTCCGGGTTGCCGAACACCGAGGTGAGCCGCCCGAACTTACGGGACAGGGTCTCCCGGTCGGGGTCGTCGAGGCCGTAGTCGTCGGCGAACTGGTCGAACTCCGCCTGCAGGGCCTCGTCGTCCATCTCGAACACGACCGGGCGCGGGTCCAGCATGACCGGGACGGTGGCCTCGTCCAGCAGGGACCTCGACACCGAGTACCGGTGCAGAACCCGGCCCGGGTCGGCCGCGTCGCCGAACAGCGCGAACGTGTCGGTGGCGAGGTTCCGCACCGGGGTGCCGGTCATGCCGAAGTACCGGGCGTTAGGCAGCGCGCCGCGCAGCTGCCCGGCCAGGGATTCCTCCTGGTCGGACTGGGTCCGGTGCGCCTCGTCGACCATCACGATGATGTTGTCCCGGACCGACAGGTTCTTCCCCGCGTCGGCGAACTTGTGGACGGTCGTGGCGATAACGCCGCGCACGTCGTCGGCCAGCAGGGCGCGCAGCTCCTGGCTGGTCTTCGGCTCGTGGAAGTAGGCATCCCCGAGCGCGGAGGTGAACACTCCCGAGGTCTGCCGGACCAGCTGGGTCCGGTCCGATAGCAAGATGATCGTCGGCGAGTCGGTCCGGGTGTCGGCCAGCAGCAGGGAGGCGGCGAACACCATCAGCAGCGTCTTGCCCGATCCCTGGTGGTGCCAGACCAGGCCCCGCCGCCCGCCCGCCACGACCCGGTCGTGGATCAGGTGCGCGGCCTCCAGCTGCGGGTAGCGGGGCAGGTACTTCACGTCCGGCCCGCCGCCGGAGGTGTCGAACAGCGTGAAGTTCGCCAGGATGTCCAGCACCGTCGCGGGGCTCAGCAGCAGCTCGACGGAGCGGCGCACGTCGGCCCGCCCGGACAGGCCCTCGTCATCGGCGGTGGACCGGAACGGCTGCCACAGGTTCACCGGCGCGCCCGCCGCACCGAACCGGAGTTCCAGCCCGTCGGACGCGACCGCGAACACGTTCGGGGTGAAGAACCACGGGTAGTCCGCGGCGTAGACGTCGTTGACCTCACGCGCGGCGCGCTTCCACCCGGCCTTCGCCGTCGGGGACTTCAGCTCCACCACGACCAGCGGCAGCCCGTTCACCCAGTACACCAGGTCAAAACGGCGCGGCGTCCTGCCCGGGACGGTGATCGTCACCTCATCCGACACCACCAGCGTGTTCGCGGCCGACGGCTCCAGGTCGATGACCTGCAGCGGGTGCCACACCCCGGCGGCGTCCCGGAACTCCTGCTGCCCGCGCAGCACCTTCAGCACCTGCCGGTTGGCCCGCATCAGCCCGCCCTCGACGGCGTTGACCAGCGCGGTGATCTCCGCGACCACCGCGTCCACGTCAAAACCGCTGATCACCCCGGGATTGAGCCGGACGATCGCGTCGCGCAGCTCGCCGGCGAGCACCGTCTCCGTGGTCGCGCGAGCCAGGTCCCGGCCCGCCGTGTAGGCCCAGCCCAGCGGCAGCGACCACTGGACCATCAGGTTCTGGACCTCACGCTCCCGGATCCCCTTAGCCACGGTTCAGACCTCCAGCTCGGCGGACTCAATCTCGATGGTGCGGTCGAGCAGCCCTGACAGCAGGGTGGCATGCACGGCGCGCAGCCGGTCAGCCTCGGCGCGCAAGGCCAAGACGTTCATCTCCAGCGCCTGCAGTTCGGAGATCGCCCGCTCTTGTTCCTGGGCCGAGGGCATTCCGATTGGCGACTCCATCAGGCGCTTGCGGCTTAGTGTGCGGTTGCGTCCAGCACCGCCGGGAGAGCAGTTCGCCAGGAGCTGCGTACCTGACGTGGTGGAGAAGAAGAGTCGGAAGAACTCGATGTCTCCACCGTCGAGCCGACGGTAGGACGGGAACCGGTGTGATCCGCAGTAGCCCTCGATCTCCAGGGGCACAATGGCGACTGCCCCCTCCCACGCGAAGACGATGTTGATGACCAGGTCGCCGGGCTCGACCCAGAACACCCTCTTGGACCCCAGAGACTCTCCCGTCACCGCCTCCTTGGTGAACAACCCGCGCCCGTGGGACCTGATCCCAATCTGCCGGTACTCTGCTTCAGGGTCGACGGTGATCGGGCGCTTGACCTCTTTCAGGACCTTGCCGATCGGCAGCATGTTCGTGGTGGCCGCATAGTGCGCGAACAGTTCTTCCTTGCGCACCCGAAGCAGGGCTTCCAGCGCCCCTGCTTCCTTGTCGAGTGCGGTGATCTGGTCGTCCACAGCACCGATGACCGCGACCTGGGACTTGCGCTCCGGTGCATCGGGCCAAGGAATCTCCAAGGTCTTCAGCCACCGCACTGCCAGATTGCCGAGCCCAGTGCTACCACTCGCGGACTCGCTCATCAGGTGCTGGATTCCGGGGCTTCGGAGCACCAGATAGAGGTAGTCCCGGGTCTCAGCGTCGAGTGCATCCAGGATGAACTGGAAGGCGGACACTGCTGCTCCGTGGACTTCCCCCGGCGGAAGGTAGACGTTGCCGATCCGCTCGCGGTTACCGTTGGTGCGGATCATCACCAGGCTCGTCGCCCCGATAACCTTTGTGCGGGCCGGAAGCCCCGACACGTAGGCCAGTTCACTCAGGTCGATGGACCCATCGGGCCTCGTGTTAGTGATCTTCAGGACCGTCAGTGCTCCCTCCGACGGGACCGAAGACTCATCCTTGGCCGCCCAGGACGGCCCCGAGCCGATTACGGGGCAGAGGTCCCCGAGCGCCTTCTTCATCGTGACGCGCGCGACGACTTCCGGCAGAGAGACCTGCCGCTGGTTACTCATCGAATCCCTTGATCCCGGCGTCCGCGAGGACGGCGAGCATGCGCTGCTCGGCCTTCTGGCGTTCGGCCCGTGTGAGGTTGTAGGCGTCGATGAGGGATCCGAAGTCTTCCTGCTCGGCGGCAGCCTGCTTGATGTACCGTCCGATGTTCAAGTCGTACCCGTTCGCCGCGATCTCCGTGGCGGGAACGAACCGTGCCGCGAGCCCGCCGCCACCGGCGCCGGCCGGGCTGTCATCGGCGCCAGGCTTCGATCGGTAGGCGGTTACGATGTCAGCGATGTGGCCGGAGGTGAGGATGTTGCGGTTCTTGGCCTTGGCGAACCTGTGGGATGCGTCGATGAACAGCACCCCGTCCTGGCGCTCCCCGGCCTTGGTACCGGGGGCGCGGAACACGAGGATGCAGGTCGGGATCGTGGTCGAGTAGAAGAGGTTCGCCGGCAGGCCGATCACGGCTTCCAGGAGATCATCGGCTAGGACACGCTGGCGGATAGCGGCTTCCTGCCCGCCGCGGAACAGGACGCCATGAGGCAGGACGACGCCGACCCGGCCTTTACGCGGGTCCATCGAAGCGATCATGTGCTGCACGAACGCCCAGTCCGCCGACGACTGCGGCGCGACGCCGCCGATCGCCCGCGGGTCGCGGGTCCACGGCTTCCACTTGAGCGAGTACGGCGGGTTGG
>Ga0335085_10004355_pt1 | contig 23594 bp, 16 predicted proteins | sample Lox_Sample_45_FD_206712 | JGI IMG/M metagenome (GOLD analysis project Ga0335085, IMG submission 206712) | Soil microbial communities from Loxahatchee National Wildlife Refuge, Florida, United States - Lox_Sample_4.5 | ecosystem: Environmental > Terrestrial > Soil > Wetlands | place: USA...
CCAAAAAGTGACCGGCTTGAAATCGGAATCCGTGCCCGGCTTCATCCCGGAATCGTGACCGGCTTCATTTCGGAATGGTGACCGGGATCATCCCGGAATCGTGACCGCCTTGCCCCGGAATCCGCACCCTGGCTCTCCAGTTCAGATGTTGGGCGTTCAAACACCTCTCAGGTGGGAACGGCGGGGCGATATGGTGGCCGTCGACATTCCGCGCGAGGTCGCAGAACGCAAGCCGTGCAAGCAAGCCTACGTGTTTCGGTTTCAAACGTAGCGCTGCCAATGTCTAACCATCCAGACAGTACCAGGAATTCTTGGGTCAAGGCTGATACCACCATCCCCGATTCCTGCGTCCTAGCGTGCGCTGACTTCGTCCGCCGGTAGCCATGCGACCCGGCTGGAAATCGGCCGCGAAGATCGGTTCCAGGATCAGCTTCAACGCTCCCTGAACCACCCGGTCAAAAGTTGGCGAGTCTTTCCCCCTTCCTTCGGGATCCTTACCTTCCGCAAGCGCCGAGGTCGATATCGGCGTTGCACCAGCCCTCACGGAGTTGGACGAGAAACTTCTCCGGACCTTCAGCTTCGATCGCCTGAAAGGTCACCCCATCAACCCCGCCGCTGGCGCTCGTTGGCGGAGCGCCATGCTTCACTGCCGCCTTTTCTTTGCAAGCATTTGACTGTAAGGAGCTTATTGGTGGACCTGGAGGGGTTCGAACCCTCGACCTCATGACTGCCAGGCATGTCAGAGTCGTACCCGGTGTTGATTCTCAAGGGCCTTGGCTGGCTGCTGATGGCCCGTTTTGCCCCTTGTTCCCGCGCAGATGTGGCCCAGTTGTGGCCCAGATTCATGCACGGCCATGGGCTCAAAAACCAGAACTGGGTGGCGCTCAGCGCTCGCCCCCGGCCGCCACGACCCGCAGGACATCCACTGCTACCTGATCGCCGTCCCTTGAGCGGAAAACCTGTTCCAGTTCGAATTGGCACGCCTCGAGGATGGATTCTGGCGTGATTCCCGTGCTGCCGCCATCCGCCCCTCTCCGCACACGGATTCAAAAATTCTCCCAAGCGCCGCTCGACATGCGCACCGAGCACACATGGAGACGTGCCGTCATTCGCGATTGAGATCACCGCTGCGCACCGAAGACTTCAGCCCAGTTTGCCTGACTTCGTTGAACAGAAGCCAGGTTCCTGCAACTTGCTGATTTTGCGAAGTGATTGCAATTTGACGACAGACAACTCATTGGACGGAAAGGGGACTTTCAGGTTGAATCGTCCGAAGTCATTGCGGTGATGTGACTGCCGAAGCCTTCGGATTGGCGTGGTACGATGAGTCGGCAAGATCAGTTACCCGGAAGGGGGAGGGCGTTGTCGGTGTGATCAGGAACCTTCGCCGACGATTCGTTCAGTACTCGGCGCCCAACCAGTCATGAACAGCGGACGCTACACCCCTGCGATTCGTGGTACCCCGACGGGCCTGGGCGTTGGGATGCGGCGCGTCGGAGTGCATCGCCAGAGGGTGAACGGGAGGGGCCCGGCAAGTTGAACCAAAGTGACTCCGCCAGACTGGTGTTCGATCAGATTACCAGACGGTTCGAGTGGGATGCAGGCACTACCCTAGAAAGTTGGAAGTGGCAGCATGAACTACATCGACGAAGCTTTTACGAGGCTTTCGTCCTAAAGAAGCGCTCAAACCCTAACGGCATTCAGAGGATGGCAAAGATGACGATAAGAAACAGAAAGGTTTTCTATGTACGGTTGTCGGCGAAATGCGTGTTGCGGATCATCATAGCGATTGCCGCACTGAGCCCGGCAGCTCTATTTGGGCAGGGTTCTTCGGGCTCCACGTCGAAAGTGGCGGTAGGCAAGAACTTGTACGGGCAGTATTGCGTCGACTGCCACGGTTCCGATGCCCAGGGTACAGACCGAGGTCCCCGACTCGTGAGCAACCGGAGCGTGCGCGGGCGTAAGATCGAGGAATTGCATGAGATAGTCCAGAATGGAATCCCTCAAGGAGGCATGCCGCCGTTCGCTCTCCCGCCTGGCCAAGTCGACGCGCTTGCTGCTTTTGTTCACTCGCTGAATTCGTCAGCCTCGGAAGCGGAACTACCCGGGAATGCCAAATCGGGCGAGCAGTTTTTCTTCGAAAAGGGCCGTTGCGGGTCCTGCCATATGGTTTACGGCAGGGGAAAGCCGATCGGTCCGGATCTGTCGGACACAGGATCAGACATGACGGTCGATGAAATTCGAACGAGCTTGCTGCAACCCGGTGCACAGATCACTCCTGGCTATAGACTCGTTAGCGTGCGGTTACGGGGCGGAAGGACAATTCGTGGCTTCGCGAGAAACGAGGGGGACTTTGAGGTTGAGCTGCAGGATCTCGAAGGCAATTTCCACCTGCTTCACGAAGGTGAGTTCACCGCGGTGAAGCAGGAAAAGCAGCCGCTGATGCCGCCCGTAAACGCGAGCTCTCGAGAATTGCAGGATCTGCTCGCGTATCTGAGCAGACTATCGGGCGTAAAGCCTGGAATAATTCCCGCGGCTCAAGCGGCTGATGGTGGAATCGAATCCTCACGATTGCTGAATCCGAAACCGGGTGACTGGCTGACTTACAACGGGAATCTGAACGGCAATCGCTATAGCGAACTCAATCAGATCAACACCACAAATGTAAACCAATTGGCCCTGAAGTGGTTGTTTTCCATTCCCAAGTTCGGGCTGGAGGTAACACCCATCGTGGCCGATGGGATCATGTACATCACAGGACCAAATCAGGCTTATGCTCTGGACGCGCTCACAGGCCGCGAGATCTGGCAGTATTCGCGTGCTCTCACTCCGGGGCTCGAAGGCGACGCTGCTCTGGGTACGAATCGGGGAGTGGCGATTCTTGGTGACAAGCTTTTCATGGTCACGGACAATGCGCATTTGATCGCCTTGAACCGCGTCACCGGCCGGCCGGTGTGGGACGTGGTAATGCCGGATGGGCCGGGGCACTATGGCTCTACCTCGGCGCCGCTCGCGGTAAACGATATGGTGATCACCGGAGTGTCGGGCGCCGATGAGGGGATTCGTGGATTCCTCACGGCCTACAAGGCGTCCACCGGTGAGCGTTTATGGCGCTACTGGACCATCCCGCTGAAGGGTGAACCCGGCTCAGAGACCTGGAAAGGGGGAGAGCCGGTCTTTGGAGGTGGCTCGACCTGGGTCACTGGCAGTTATGACCGCGAAACCGACACGCTCTTCTGGCCCACAGGCAATCCCTGGCCGGATGATGATGGCCGCCAGCGAGCTGGGGACGACCTCTTCACCGATTGCATTTTGGCCCTCAACCCTGAAACCGGAAAGCTAAAGTGGTACTACCAGTTCACTCCGCACGACCTCCGCGATTGGGACGCAACGGAGCCCAACGTACTGGTAGATACGACGTATCAGGGTCGGGACCGAAAACTCCTGCTCCATGCTGATCGAAATGGATTTTTCTACGTGTTCGATCGCCTCGATGGCAAGCTTCTGCTAGCCCGGAAGTTCGCCCAACGGCTGAACTGGGCCAGTGGCATTGGTCCGGATGGGCGCCCTCAGCTCTTGCCAGGATACATCCCGCCTCCCGGTGGCGAGGTCAGTTGCCCTTCCAATGCCACTAACTGGAACGCGACTGCCTTCAGCCCAGTGACGCATCTCTACTATCTGATGGCCAATGAGGAGTGCGCGATCGACTCTGCGCCTGGCAGTTGGACCAAGAGCGGACTCAAAATGGAGCCTCCTATGAAGTATCTGCGGGCCTTGGATATTGAGACCGGCAAAGTAGCCTGGGAGATCCCCGAAGTGGGTTCTACTTCCGGCGATGACAAAAGATGGGCCGGGGTTCTGGCAACGGCCGGGGGCATTGTCTTCCATGGCTTCTCCGCCGGCGCTTTTTCGGCCGTCGACGAGCAGGATGGCAGGCCGCTGTGGCGATTCGGCGCCAATCAATATTGGAAGGCCTCACCGATGACCTTTGAGGTGAATGGTAAGCAGTTCGTGGCTGTCGCGGGCGGTCCGAGCGTTTTATGCTTTGGTTTGCCATAGTGATTTGAAGGACCGCAACAGCAAGACGATCAGAGCTCAAAGGTGGAACGCGGGCAATACCGCTCCGAGGCTCTTTGAGCGTGTGCGATTTGGAGGCCGTTGCTTGAAGCGTAGCGGCGGTCCCTTCTCCCCCTCTCTGGGCTGGACACTGTGTCTGAAGAATTGCGGCACGACACCTCGGCTCAGCAAAGCCTTGGGATTCCCGCCTCGGCCGTGGCTTCCCCAGTCGGGTCCTGCCAAATGGGCCCACCACCCACTGGGAAATCCTTAAGGCGGCCACGCGCAAGAAAAATGAGATTCTCAGCAACTTGTTATAAAATTGCGCAGTTAGGTTGTATCGAGCACTCGCATGAGGAGGAGGAACCGGTGCCTAATTCGTCCCCGATAAACTCCGGCATCAAGGTCGGAATCAACTTGCTTCTGTGGACGGACAAACCGTCGCCTCAGCATGTCACCTTGCTGGAAAACATCCGCGGCTGGGGTTTTGACGGAGTGGAGTTTCCCGTGCTTGCTATTGAGCCGTCGCACATTCAGATTCTGGGACGCCGCTGCGACGAACTTGGGTTGAAGAGAAGTTGCCTGGTGGCGTTGAGTGCCGATACAGCCGACCCAAGCCATCCTACTCAAGCGTTCCGCGACGCAGCCTTGGCCCAACTCAAACAGTGTATTGACAAGTCCCGGGACATTGGAGCGGACATCTTGGTGGGCCCATTTCATCAAGGACTCGGCAGATTTACCGGCAAGGGTCCGACCAGCGATGAATTGCTACGCTCTGCCGAAGTGATTCGTGAGGCTGCAGAATACGCGGCGACGGTGCATATTGATCTGGCCGTCGAGCCTTTGAACCGTTTCGAGATGTTTCTAACCAATACTGCTGAAGCGGCGGGCCAATTCGTCGCCAAGGTCGACATGCCGAACGTGGGGATCCTCGCCGATACCCATCATGCGAACATCGAAGAATACCAAGTCGCTGAATCATGGAGACGGGTGAGAGGTCAAATCAAACACGTCCATGTCTCAGAAAATAACCGCGGGATTCCCGGGCGTGGTCACGCCTGCTCTCACGAAATTTTTCAGATGCTCCGCGAGACGGGGTACAACCGCTGGATCACCATCGAGGCCTTTGGGACGAGTGTACCAGGACTGATCCAGCCCCTCCGCCTGTGGCGGCAATGTTTCGAGCGGCAAGAGGATGTTGCTGTACTCGGCCTGAAGCATATACACGACAGTTGGAACAGCATGCAGTCTAACCGAGCCTAGCGTTTCAACATTGACCACGCGGTGCGGCCTGCATGTCCTTTGTACGAGCTAATGAGTGCTCGCTTGTCCGATCGAATTTTCTACCAAGAATACCCGAAGTGCAACTATCGTAGCGGCATGCTGGAGGACACGTGAGATCGGCGTCGCTTAAGCTTCTGGTTCGATTGTTTGGGGCAATTCTTATGGGTTTATCGCTAGGCAGTGTCTCGATGCAGGCCGCCGGCATCCAGTTCAAGGGCGGCAAAGGACCAGGCAGAGGCAAACACGTGGTCCTGGTAGCGGGCGATGACGAATATCATTCCGAGGAAGAGTTTCCACAGTTGGCCAAAATCCTTGCCGAGCACCATGGCTTTACGTGCACCGTCTTGTTTTCCGTGAACCCGGAGGATGGCACGATCGATCCTCACGCCGTTCGGAACATCCCTGGTTTGGAAGCCCTCCAGAATGCCGACCTGCTGATCCTGTTCGCGCGGTTCCGTGACCTGCCCGACGAGCAGATGAAGTACCTGGCGGACTACATCGACTCTGGGGGCCCGATTATCGGTATTCGCACCGCCACCCATGCTTTCAGTCTCAAATCAAGTACTACTTACAGTCGATATTCTTTCGACAGCAGAGTCCCAGGGTGGGAGGGAGGCTTCGGTCGCCGAGTTCTGGGCGAGACCTGGGTGGCACACCATGGCGAGCACGGAAAAGAGAGCACGCGGGGAATCTTTGTCACTGGCGAAGAGAATAGTCCGATTCTTCGCGGCATCAAGAACGGTGAAATCTGGGTGCCGACCGACGTTTACGAAGTGCATTTACCATTACCGAGTACCTGCCACCCCTTGATTCTCGGCGAGGTACTCACGGATATGCATCCCACCGACCCGCCGGCGAAGGGTAAGCTGAACGACCCCATGATGCCTGTGGCGTGGACCAACAGCTACACGGGTTCGCGCGGCAAAACGGCTCGTGTGTTCACCACGACCATGGGGTCTGCCGATGACTTCGAAAACGAAGCGCTGCGCCGCTTACTTGTGAACGCCGCGTATTGGGCTGTCGGACTCAAGGATAAAATCCCCACGAAAGCGGATGTCAGACTGGTGGGGCCGTACCATCCCCACCCGTTCCTATCACCGGATTATACGAGAGGAGTGAAACCATCGGATCTGGCCAAGTGAGAGATGTCGTGGTCATTTACTCCAGTAGTGTTCGTTGCCCGAAGACAAAATCATGATAGGCGATGGTATCCTTCGGTTCTACCTGTACTGCTTAGGGAAGTCCGGCAGCAGGCCGACACCGTTCAGATCGAGATTTTTGAATCCCAGTTTGATGGCCGGCGATTCTGGTCTCACTCGATAGTCGCCCTTTTTCGGATCCACAAATAGGGGATCGGCATACACAGAGTGCTGGTCGTAGCCCTGCGCCTGCCAGTCCTTCAGCGTATAGCGAGTCGGCCGGCCTTCACGAGGAGTGGACGCCGCAGAGAACCGACCCGTGTCACTGAAGAATAGGTTGTAATCCATCTGTTCCACGAAGGGCCCCTGGAGTGGCGGGCTGCCGATTCGATACATGTCTCCCGCGGTGTTCGCCGTTTTTGTGCTGATCACGATGATATTTCGGCTGAACCGGTCGTGGTTATGTTCATATCCTCCCCAGAAAACCACTGGGTTACTAGGATCCACAAAGACATTGTTTTCCACCGTACGATAGTCGCCGCAACTGTGGGTAATACTCATGCCTATGCACAGATTATCATGGATGTGATAATGCGATGAACCATCGTCAAGATCGATGCCTTCAAGTCTACGCGAGGGGTCTTCGTGAATGTAGTTGTTTCTGATCTCGCTGACGTACCCGTCCTCCTCGGGGTAATAGAATACGTAGTCTTTCTCGTTCTCATGATAACCGGAGCCATGTGAAAATGGGCCGTGGTTTTGCTCGAAGCACCAGAATCTGCCCCTGCCCCAGGAGTTGAAAGGCCCATGGTCAGTCGTCTCTCGGACAGTGTCGTGGATTTCGTTGAATTCGATCACGTGGCCGCCTCCCCATCCGTCATTCAGAAGGATGCCAGCGCGCGGCATGTTGTAGATAAGATTGTGGCTGATGGTATTTCTAAGTGTGACCGACATGAAAACTCCGGCGATTTGTTTCCCAAAAACTCCGCAGTCGTGGATCAGATTGTTAGAAACCAGATTTTCGCTGGGGACGGGATGATTGCTACCCTGGACCATCGACTCCGATCCCACCAGACAAACGGCGCTGTCGCCGGCTTCGGTAAATTTGTTGCCATATATCCGGAGTCCCCGGTTGTAGTTGTTGATGAACACAGCGTTGCCGCCTACCGTATCAAAAAAGCACTTCTCGACACCGCAATCTTCCGCGCCTTCTAAAAAGACGGCGCCTCCTCGGTGAATGGTCCAATCACCCCGAGAGGGCGCCTCATAGAGCTTCAGGAACGTGCTCGCGGTACAGGCGATCCGAAACCCTGAGAGCCTAATGTGCTTCACCGGTTCGAGCTGCGAACCTCGAAACTCAACTACACTGTCTAAAGTCGGCACCTCTACTTCAGCATGGCCCAGGTCCACGCCTGGGGGCGGCAGGTAATACAAGATTCCCTTGTCAGAGTCGAGATACCACTCGCCGGGGGCATCGAGCTCCTCGAAAACGTTCTCAATATAGAATCGTGAACGGAAGCCACCTGCCTCTGGTCCTTCTGAATAAAGCTGGGTGCGGCCCAAACCCGTAGCTGCGATGCCAAATTCCAAAGCGTTGATTTGGAATCCGCCCCATCCCAATTTGACGACGTGCGCCTCCCAGTCAATACTCTTGACGTTCCACTGCAACGATCCCCAATAGTCCAGAGGAAACATTTGGACCACGGCGGCTTCGGGCCTTGACCAACGCTTCTTTGTAAAAGTCGATGGATCAAAATGAAATTGCGTGGGCGGCCACGATTCTGCGGCTCCGGCTACATCGACGTAGCCTTTCCCCCATACCAAAGGATTCTGGGGGTCATAGTTCGGATAGCGGGCTCGAATCTGGCGTTTACCGTTAATGAACAACTGCGTGAAAGGCTCGCGCGTGCCCCTCTTTTGCGGCAGGAGGCACATAAAGATGCCGTCCTTGTAAGGAGTCCAGCGGCAGATGAGTTTTCGACCCCCGCTCAATGTCACTTGTTCGCCCGGGTAGGCGGCGTAGGTTATGGGAGATTCGGGAGTCCCTGAGTCGACGGGCTCAAAGACAATGGGCTTGCGTAGATAATACGTGCCGTGCCGCACCCACACGTTGATCGGGGCGCGAGTGTTCCTCTTCATCGAGCGAACGAGCTCCTGCGCTCTGCCAAGTGTTGCCAACGGTTTCTGTAGCGTTCCCCGGTTCCTGTCACTACCGTTAGCAGCAACATAGAGGGATAGACCCGACCCCTTTTCCGTCTGCGCCTTTGCCTGGCCCAATCCCCCGAGTACTATTAGGCCAGCAAAAAGGACCTGAGTCAGAGTGCACCCAACCAGAACGAGCTTCCGTTCTTTCATGGCTTCCTCGAGTAGGAATCAAATGAGGTCGAGGTATATCTGCCTTTCGCCCCGCCCCGCCGGCAACTAAAGCCCCGGCTCCTCGACGTGCACCATCGCCTTGACGAGGTCCGCGTGACTTCGGAGTTCAGCAAATTGCTGCGGTACATCTCTTAATGCCATTCGATGTGTGACCCACGAAGATACATTAATCTCGCCATCTTCTAGCATTTTGATCACCTGCGGGAACAGGTTCAAGCTTCCGCGGCTCGCCAGGACCGTCATTTCACGCCGGTGAAAAAGCCAATCGGGGAAAGATATCGGGCCGGACACAAGCCCGACGAAAACCAAATGTCCTCCAGGAGCGACGCTTTCGAAGCTCGCTTCCATGGAGGCCGTGTTACCCGTTGCATCGATCACCACGGGATACTGCTCGTCATTTGCTGCCTCCGTCGTCTCCACGCCAAGAGCCTTGGCGAATTCCCTGCGCCACGGGTTTTTCTCGACTACGCGGACCCTGCCGCCGTGAGCCTTGGCAAATTGCACGACCGCAAGACCGATCACACCGCAGCCGATAACAACAACGTCTTCGCCCCTCTGCAGCCTGCTGCGTCCCACCGCATGTGCGCCAACTGCCAAAGGCTCAATCAGCGCTAATTCATCAAAGGACAGCCGCTCGGACTTGAACAGCTTGCTTACAGGAACGTTCAGAAGCGGTTGCATCCCGCCATCAATGTGAATGCCTAAGTATTTGAGCTGTTCACAACAGTTGGTCAGCCCGGCCGCGCATGCCCGGCACCGGCCGCAACTATAGAAGCTCTCGACAGCGCACCGGGCCCCGGGCTGAATTCCAGAATCGTTCTGCCCAGTCTCAACCACTTCAACCCCTAACTCATGGCCGAGAACTCGCGGAAAACTGTAAGCGGGATGTTCTCCCTTAAATGCATTGAGATCGCTGCCACACACTCCGACTCGATGGATCCGGACCAGAGCCTCGTCCAATCCCAGGGGTGGGTGCGGCGCATCTCGTTCGCCCCAAACCCCAGGTTCAAGGAGCACAATCTGCTTCACAGCGAGACCCCCATGCGGAAACGTCGTTGAGGCACACCTGGAAAGCGTCTTTTCTGAATGGAGATAGGTCGCTCGGAACTGCGGGTTACTCCTTAGTGCCAGGCTTGGCCCTTCCGGCGCCCCGCTGCACATATTCGCAAAAGCGGTTCTGCGCAGGAATCTGTAAGCACCCGTGTCTTTACTGGGTTTCTGTTGGCCGGGCTTGTTGGGCGGCGGGCCGCCTAAGGGATGGTTGGTCGATCGCACGCCAGTATTTTCGCGGCTCCGATCGTGTTCTTCGTCGCCATTTTGACCCGCTGACGCATTTCAAGCTCCCAACGCCTCCCAGGAAGGTGAATACGAGACTCCCCGGGCGGATCGACCTCGTAGCAGAAGCCCGTCTTGCACTTCGGGGTCTGCTCGACCCGACCACGCAGAGCGCAACCCACCCTTTTGAGCGTCGACCGCGACCGCATATCCCTCATCACATCAGCGGCTTACGCTAGCTTTGAATGCTCCCGTGCGTCTCCATTTACAGCCACGTTGCCAAGCAAAGGGCAGCTCCCGCCCGCGCCGCCGTGCGGCAGGCTCACCAACCCAACGCCTCGACGAGAGGGAAATCGGGCACCGAAAACCGAAATCGTCCGCCTTCTCGAACCTGCGCCAATTGGCTACTTTCACAGATTCTTGCGCAGAGCCGCAAAAGCGAGCGATCAGCCCAACCGCTGATCGCCAGACTAACGGCGCTCGCAAGCCCTTTGACCGATAACACTCGTCTTCAATAACTTATAGGCTTTGACTTCGAGTCCGCAGCGGAACCCAACGAGAGCGCCGCTAAAACCTTTAATGCCTTTTCCGCATCCTCGTTGTGGGGGTCGATCTTGAGAGCCAGGCCAAGTTCGGATTTCCCCTCCTTCACTTTGCCGGTGCGTGCGTAAAGCAATCCAACATTTTTGTGGAGAGTGGCCAGCTGCGCACAATTGCCACACAGTTTGATTGCTTCACCAAGTTGGGCAAACGCTATGGACCAATTGTGTTCGTTTGCAGCTTGGAGTGCAAAATTGTTTAAGGTTTTAACGCGGTCCGATAGCTGTCGCTGTTTTTGCAGTGCCTGGGAACGTTCGAAGTAGACTTTGCTTTCCGGTTCTCCCATTCTTCCGAGCGTTCGCGCTAGGTTGTAAAGGGCCTCGGAATTTTCGGGATTGATTTTCAGCGCTATTTTCCAATGCTCAACGGCCCCCGAAGAATTGCCCATCTGGAGCAAGGTTTGCCCCAGCATATACTCGGCGTTAGAATCATCTGGTTTTAGTAGGAGAAATCTCCGCAAATCAGCAGCCGCTTTGGTATACTCTTGGTCCTGCCTTTCAATCAAGGCCATCAGGAATAGCACCGCAGCGTCATTCGGCGAGAGCCGGTCAGTTTGGATCGCTTCCTGGCGAGCTTCTGGATACTTGCCCATGTCAAAAAGCCCCCTCGCCAGGTTATAGTGAGCGGCAGAACTCTTAGGGTCCAGTCGAGCAGCGGCGGAAAACTGTTGGAGGGCTCCCTGCAAATCGTAATTGTCCGCCAGAGCAATTCCCAGATTGATGTGCGCCTCCGCTGAAGCCGGCTGAAGGCTCAGAACTCTGGTAAAAAGCTTGATCGCCTCCTCATCGCGCCCCAGCTTGCCTTCGGCCATTCCAAGCGCGGTATAGGCCGCCACATAGTTCGGTGAAAGGTCGATGGCTTTTCGGAAGTTATCCTCCGCAGACGCCATCCGGTCGATACTCGCAAGCACGATACCCAGGTTATAGTACGCCTTCGCAAAGAGCGGGTCATCGGCGATCGCGTGCTGATAAAGGGCAATGGCCTCCTGGTTCTTCCCGCGTTTGGCCAACAGGGTTGCCATTCCGTCCTGGGCCGGAGCATCTCTGGGATTGATGGCTAACGCCGCGCCGAATTCCTTCTCTGCCTGGTCATCCCGGCCGCTGGCCAATTCCAACAAGCCCAATTGTTCGTGGGCTTCGGCAATGTTGGGATCCATAGCCAGCGCCTTCTTCAGCGCTCTTGCTTCCTCCTCTCGCCGGCCAAGCTTTTCGAGCGCCAGCGAGTAATTGAAATACGATTTGGCGTTATTGGGATCAAGCTCGATGGCTTGTTCATACTCAGCAGCTGCTTCCTGAGGATTGCCCCGGAGGAGCATATCATTGGCCTTAGCTCCAAGCACGCCAGCCTGGTCTTTGTCCAGCGTGGCGTGCTTAGCTGCCTGAAAGGTTTGGAGTTGCTGCTGGGCCTGCTGCGCTTCCCCCTTCTTGCGGTAGAGAATGCTAAGGAGGTAGGGAGCCTGGTCTCCCTTCGGATTTAGTCTCTCCGCCGTCTCCAGCTCCTGGATGGCCTCATCGTCCCGCCCCAGCCGCCCCAGGACAAATCCCAGATTACAACGAACGTCGTAATCATCGGACTTCAGCGCTTTCGCCCTTTCAAGCTCAGTGGCCGCTTCACTAAACTGGCCGAGATTTCGAAGTGCTCGGCCTGTCACCAGGTGACCCGCGTAATCGTCCGGCACGCGGCGGTTGTACTCCTGAAGCTCCTTAAGCGCAGCTGCATTGTCATTCAGTTCGAGCAGGACTTTCGCTAACGAGAGTCGCGCGGCATTATAAGTGGGGTCGAGGCTCAACACTTTCTCAAATTCCGGCTTCGCCTCCGAAAACCGTAAATGGCGGGCATCCAAAGTGGCTAAATTGTAGTACGCGTCAGCGGAATCGGGATACAGGTGCACGAGTTTCTGCAAGGCCGCCCGCGCCTCCGTCTTGTTCTGTTCAGGCCCACCCATTTCGTCGTAAGCGGCTGCTTCGGCAAGGAGCAGTGGAATGGTCAAGTCGCGGGGTGGGTTAGTGGCCAGCGCCCGCTCCAGATAATAAATCTCCGCGGGGTATTTCTGCTGCGCACGAAGCACCGATGCCAAATTGGAACCGGCGTAGACGTAGCCCGGATTGATATTGAGGGCGACTTTGAATTCTTGCGCCGCAGCATCCAGGTTGCCCTGGCTTTGTAAGATGGACCCCAGCGCATTGTGCGCCTCTGCAAAGCGGGGATTGCTGCGAATCGCCGCGTGTAGCTGATCGATGGCCGCCTGCGCCTCACCTTCACCCATCAACACGAGAGCCAGGTTGTAGCTTGTCTGCGACGAAGACGAATCCAGCTTTAATGCCTGACGGAAAGCATCCGTAGCGCAATCCATCTGTTGATGATTTGCAAATGTCGCGCCGAGCGCATTGTATCCTTCCACTGAAGGCTTCCGCTGGAGGTCCGCGATCAGATCGGAAGTGTCGTGCCACTTTTCCCCCTTGGCACCGCAACTGGCAGAGATCCGCCCAGCTGGGCTTCCTGCTCTCCCCGCCTCCCCGCTTGAGGGCACATCTTGAGCCTGCAACATCGATGCCGTTCCGTACAGCACCAGTAGAGTCGCCAGCCCGGCTACAGCCGGGCCCCATGCCACGCAACCACTCTTAGCAGCTTGCACTGGATTCCATCCCCTGATTGAGTGCCAAATCTGGTGCCAACGCAGATTTCGACGTAAACTCCTCCACCTCCCATCCCGCAAGTATTCTCGGTCACTATGGATCACGTCAAGCGAGGGCATTTCAGAGAAGCACCGCGAGATCTTGATGGTCGAGAAGGCGGTTGACAGAGCTTTGGGGATAAAGGAAGGTGACCAAGTCCGGAGTAGCTGTCGCTGGCCCATCGGCCGAACCGGCGTTGGCGGAGAAGTAGCGGGCACAGGCCGAGCAGCGATCAAAGAACAGTCTGCTTCCAGGTTGGAACAGAAAACCACAACATCAGCCACCGAGATCAGCGCGCAGGTTACAATACCCCGCGATCATACCGAAGTCTAATCAATCGCGGTCAAAAGCCATCGAACGAACTACCTATGTTACCAAAAGAGCTTCAGCGCAAACTGAATTTGTCTCTCGGTCTGTGCCGTGCTGAATACCCTGCCGAAGTTAGGATCACCGACCGCGGCGTCGGGTTGGCCTAAGGCCTGCGAGTTGAAGGCGTTGAAGGCGTCCACTCGGAACTCAAGGCGCTGACTTTCCGTGAACGGAAACTCCCGGGAGAGCGACAGGTCCATATTTCCAACGTGCGGCGTCCGCAGGGTATTGCGCCCCTGAATGCCGTAAGTGAACGGGGGAGGGTCAACAAAGGACGCAGGGTTCAGGAATTGATCGCGGGTTGGATTCGCCATATACTTGGGGCCGATCACATTGGCCCGCTCCGTAACACCGCCCACGTTTTCAATGTCTTGAGCCGAGGCGACAACGGTATAAGGCACGCCTGACCTAAGGGTGCCAATGCCATTAAACCGCCAGTTCCCGAACACAGCATTTACCACACGGCTGCTGCTCTTGTATTGCTGGCCAGAGCCGAACGGGAGGTTATAAACCCAGCTTACGGCAAGATTGTGAGTCAAGTCGAACCCCGCTACGCTCCAGTCCCTTCTGAGGTTGTAAGGGTCTTGAATCTGGCACCCCTCGTTACCGGAACTGGCATTTCCGGACCCGAAGAAGCCGTCGCAACCCAGGTTCATGGTCTTCGAATAGGTGTACGAAACCAGAAAAGTCAACCCCTTGCTGCTCGTTTTACGCCACGAGAATTGGAAGGCTTCATACGAGCCGGTGCCCACGCTCTTGTCGAAGAACGTGGGGGTGATGTAGGGGAAGGGGTACCGGAGTGACGGGTCGCCAGGCCCTGGGGTCACAGCAGTATTTCGATACGAACCCGAGTCCAAGCGGACGTCGTGTGCCCCCACGTAATTGCCTTCAACCATCATGTCATGGCTAAACGAGTGCTGAACACCAAAGTTCCACTGGATTGAATAGGCGTCTTTGTAATAGGGATCGAGCATCCAGTTCACTTGGTTGAATGGCGTCGGGGAGGGATACACGCCGCTTCCAAGGCTCAGCGGATCGGAAGAGGGAATCGTTGGCGTTGGGCTTGCAGACGTAGGGTAATTCAGATTGTTGGCGAGAACAAATCCCACACTCGGCCAGGTCCCTTGATAATTTGTGGCGAGCTGCTGAATGGCTGCCCAATTGTCGTAGTATCGGGTGGCTGCGGCGCGAAGTACGGTATTGGACCCTAATCGGTAAGCCAGACCCAACCGCGGCTGCCAGTTGTCGTACGAGTTGTGAAGAATCGCGTGATTGCCCAGCGTTGTTACTACGACATGCGCGGGTAATGCGCCACCCGGAATGCAGGGAGCTTGGACGGTCGCAGAACAAGGAGGGGGGACTGCATTCAAGATGTACTGTCCGGTATCAAGGTCGGTGTTCCCCAAGTAGGTGTTATTCGATCCCGGTGGCCCCCCCATAATCGGCCAAAACGTGATGTCGTACCGTAGACCAAAATTCACATCGAGCTTACTGGTGGCCTTCCAAGAGTCGAGACCGTAGAACCCATCTTCCCAGCCGTTGTGGGTGGTAATCAAGAGGGCGCGCCGGTTGGAACTGTCGGGAACTCCCAGCAGCATGGATGCCAGTCCGCTGCCCGTGTTCTGAGTGCTTTCTAGATTCTGGGTTTGAACCGGAGCGAAGCTTTCGTTCACGAAGTTGATCGGCTGTGAGTTATTGTTAGTGTTGATGTCGATACCCGCTTGAATCGTGTGATGCCCGTGACTCCAGGTGAAATCGGACGCTCCTTCGTAAATGTCGGTGATGTGATTCTTTTGAAACGAAGGAGTATTAACACCGTAATACCCGGTAATGCCGATGCCTGGATTCAACACAATTCCGCCTGGGTAATTCCCGGCAAAGGCCTCCGTGAACCCCCCTTGCATCCATGCGGTTGGAGAGACGCCGTCGTACGTAGTTGTTACGTTCGCCTGGGCGCTGGTTCTGCCAAAGCGGAAAGTCGCCACCTTGGTCCCACCCGAGAAAGTATGAGTGATGGCTCCTCCCGCCTGGTAACCATGAACGAAGTTCGCGTTAAGCTCGGTAGGCATGCCGGTGCCTGACGTACTCGGGGTCGTGAACCCCGTATACCGAACCCAGCCGGTGGTATTGTTGGTGAATTGGTGGTCAAACCGGACCGTCGCCGTATCGTCTCGGGTCTTATTGGGAGTCGTATCAATAAAGTTGACGCCGGTAATTCCGGTGTTCTGCACGGGCGATTTCGCCAGCATTGCTGTCACGTAGTTCACGAGGGGCTGATCGATCAATGCTGCAGGGATCTTATTGCAAGGAGTTCCCACCGGCTGGATCCCGCGGGAGTTAGGCGTAAGAGCGTTGCCCCCGGCATCGCACATGAACGGCTGACGAGTGTACTGACCTGGTTTCGCGGGATCAGGCGCGGTCGAGAAGGGGTTGTACATTTGCCCGGCGACAGTGCTCAAGTCCCCTGCCAGCTGTTGCGGCGTTGGATTGAGCGTAAGAATTTCGCCAGCGCGGCTGGATCGAAATCCCTCATACCCGATGAAGAAAAAAGTCTTGGGGTCTCCTCTCCGAAACCTGGCTGGCAATAAGGGCCCGCCGAAAACCGCTCCGAACTGATTCTGCTTATACGGCACCGTTTGGGCGATAAAAGTGTTTCGTGCGTCAAGGACATTGTTTCTTAGAAACTCCCACGCGTCCCCATGGTAATGGCTCGTTCCACCCTGCGTTGCCACGTTTACAATACCCCCCAGAGCGCCTCCATACGCAGCCGAGTCGGTGTGAGATTGCACCTTGAATTCCTGGATTTGATCAACAATGGGTTTAACGGCATAATTACCGACGAAGCCGTAATTATTGAAACCGTCCACCAAGAACATGTTACTGCGATTTCCCTGCCCATTAACGGATGGAAAGGTAAAGGATCCAATTGCATTCCCCACAAAACCGCTTCCTCCGCCACCGTTTTGTCCTGTGCTAATGGGAGATACTCCGGGCGTGAGGTCGAGCAGTTGAGTGAAATTGCGGCCGTTTAGAGGAAGGTTGCTCACCTCCGACGTACCGATGGCAGTCCCCAGTTCAGCCGATGCAACTTCCAGGTGGGCGGCCGTTGCTGTGACCGTGACCTGCTGGGTTGTAGTCCCAAGCGCGAGCGCAACGTCGTGCGTCGAATTCTCGTTGACGTTTAAGGTGAATTCGGTTTGGCTTACCGTATTAAAACCTTCCTTGCTAACCTTCAGGGTGTAAGTGCCGGGGATGACCTCCGGGAACACATACTGCCCGGCCTGATTGGTGACTGCCGACCGTTCGATGCCCGTAGCCACGTTGTGCAGAACGACCGTGGCCTCTGGAATCACGGCCCCGGATGAGTCACTGATCGTTCCGTTGATTGCCGCCGTTGCGCCCTGCCCAAAACAGGGATTTGACGAGGTCGCAACAGTGAAGGTCAAAACAAAGAGCGCCAGTGCCGCTTTGATCAGCAGTAATCGCTGGTGTGAGGACACGCAATCACGCCGTTTACCTGACCTCATTGACTTCCTCCTTCCCCGAAGGGCTCAGTCATGGTGGCAGTTCACCTCATATCGACGTGCCGATATTCATCGCCCGTACCCAGTTCTCTTCAAGGCTCATTCGTCTTACGTGGCGGTCATTCTTTCCCAGTTTTACAGTACTGTCAACCAAAAAATGTATTGGTCACCCTGCCAATTAAAGGTAGGGGTGAGGCCGAGACCGCCTTTCAGTGAGGCGACCGACTTAGCCCTGTATCCGGAAGGGTCCCGATACTGCCGATCGTCTGGGGCTTAATGGGCTTCTTCCAAGCTGCCAGTGCCTGCTGAACCCAGTCGGTGGGCTTCTGCCGATGGCAAAGCTGGCAGGCGTTGGGGCTTTCCGCCTCGCCAAAAATCTCAGTCATGCGGGCGTCGGGGATTTGATCGAACTCGTGGCTGCGCGCTTCAAACAACAGGGCGTCAACGATACGCGGCATGTGGCAGGAAACACATCTGCTGCCCTCGGATTGGTAAGGATGGTGGGTGTGCTGCACGAGCGCGGCTTCCTGGCGGTATTCGGCATGGCATTGTAGGCAAATCTGATCCGGGTGGTCGGAGAACTTCAGTGAGTTGGGGTTTGACCGGGCATTGGCAGGATGAGGGTCGTGACAACTGCCACACGTTGCATTCCCGTTCCGAAAACATCGAGTGCGGAGCACGGACTCCACGAAAAAGGTGGTCTCGCGGAATCGTCCGTCTTTATAAAACCCTTTGCGGGAGAATGCGTTATAAGGCCGGCTCTCGTGATGCATAAAGAACTCCCCGACACGGGAATAGTTGAGCTCACCTTGAGGACCGGGGTCCCGCACGGCCGATTGCATGTGACATTGTGAGCAAATGGCCACAAACTGGCGGGCCTCGATATGGGCAAAGTCAACGGGCGGGTCAATGGGGCGTTTCTCGTAAGGCTGGGCCCTTTGCATTGCTCCCACATGCTTCAGCGAAGGCCCGTGGCACATTTCACAGTTGATTCCGGGTTCGCGAAACTCCGGGCCTTGCGCCTCGAACCCGCCACTTTTGATATTGCGCAATTGGCTGGTGTGGCAGACGGCACAATTTGCTTGATAGCTAGTGGTGGAATCCAGCCTCGGCCACTGACTGATATCGGCCCGAGGGCTACCAGGGGGGTCGATCACCTGCCAAAAGTTCACCCAGCGCTTCTGGATCTGATTATACTGAATGGGAAAAACGTGAATCTCCCCGTTGGAAAGTTTCGTGGCGTACGCCTGCTCCCACTTGGACCCGATGGTATAGTCGACACGATAGCGGCGCCAGTGGCCCGCAAAGTCCTTAATCTCAAAGTAGTCCCGGCCTTGCGCAGACGTCACCCGGATGGTCACGTTCTTCGCTGGAGCGGGCGCGACCAGCAATTGGCCGTCCTTCCACGTGTCAAGTTCGCCGGCGTTGAACGTAGCGTTGTGGCTGAAATCTCCAAAGACATCTCCCGGCGCAAACGGTCTGAACATTCTTGACATGCCGGTGCGAGACCAATTCTCATAGACCTCGGGGTGACACTGCTGGCAAGCTCTGGATCCCGCGTACTGAGGCAATTCCGCCAGCCGGCTCGTGGCATCTGCTTGACCCCTGTACTCCGCCGGGGGTGTCGGGTCGGGGATAGACTTCAAATAAACTTCAAAAGGCTCGCGGTTGAACTGCGGCGAATCAGCGTAAAGCTTCCTCAACTCAGCCAGTGCCTTGGCCTTAAGCGGCCCCCCCAAGCGGCTGGCGCGGGCGAGATACATCTCAGCAGATTGCAGATTCCCAAGTGCGAGCTCCGTTAGCCCCTGGAGGAGAACCACTTCATCATCGCCGGGGTTGAGGCGGGCGGCTTGGTCGAGATCGCTCAGCGCCTGCTTCAAACCGGGGGCTTGCCCGGATGCTGTCCCGGCACGCAGCGCTTCCATCATTCGCGCCCGCCCCAAGGAGAAATAGCAGGAGGCCTGAAGCTCGGGTTTCAGTTTCACCCAATCACGACTGGAAACGGATACCGGATTGGCGAAGTGGCTGAGCAGGTACAGAGCCTGCTCGGCGCTGGACTCCGCCTCTCGGTACAGACCCTGTTGCGCCTGAACATCCGCTACGGAAACAGTCAAAAGAGTATTCTCAGGATACAGTCGTAAGGACTTCGCCGCATTCTCCAGGCTTCCGGTATAATCACCGGTTTGAATCTGGGCTTTGGCAATGATTTGGTAGACCTCGGCAATGAAAGAAGACCGCGGATAACACCGGAGGAAAATTTCCGCCTGTTTGATTCGGAGCTCCGAGCTCTTCTCCTTGAAAATGGCCAGCAAGGCACGGCGTTCACCGGGATCCTCCACTTCATCGAACACCGTCGTTTTGGGGGGACTTTGACTCGTAATCAGCGTATCGATATCCTGGCCGACGCACCGGGCCATTCCGGCGCAAAGTACGAGGCCCATGAATATGCCGAAGGAGAGTAGAGTGCGAGAGTGGAACATCGTCCTGGCCAGGTTGTGATTTGCGCAGTCGGGGGCAGAGATGGCCAGCGCTTCAGTTGGTGGTCCGACCGCATGTTCGGCCCTCTTTAACATTCGACCATACTTTCGACACAACCGATCAGCGATCAGCCCCCTCCACCCGGTTAAGCAGTGAGCGCATGAGGGAATCTTCGGGAAAGACCTCCAACTCCTTCTTCATCGTCGCGAGAGCATTGTTATAATCTCTTGCATTTATGTACTGCAAGGCGAGCGTCTTATAGAGACGCATTGCGTAAGGATTGAGCTCAATGCCTCTCTTAAGGAGTTCGATGGACTCGTCGCTCTTCCCCGAACCTGCCAGGAGGTTTGCCAACATTTCAAAATCGGTGGGTTCGGTAGATCCTTTCTGGAGGGCCATTGCAAGGTAACCGGCGGCGGCTCTTAGAGATTCCGGCTGGTTCTTCCGGATGTCTTGGCGCGCCAACTCAGAAAGCACGAAAGGGTCTGAACTTCCGGCGTTGGCGAGCTCAGTGAGCAGACGGTCATGAAACTTCCCGTACTCCGGGAAGTGGGCACTAAGATCGGAATAGGCGTGCAGCAGAACGATACGCGAGAGGGGCTTTGAGGATTGGCCTGGTTTGGCGGTGAGGTGAACGAGATCGGGAAGATCGGGAGAGACTTGGTGAAAAGCTGCTTGTGGCAAGGGTTCGTCGGAGCGGGCAATAATTCGATGATTAGTCAGGGCACTGTGGGAGATTAGGGGCACTTGCCTTTTCGGCATATGGCACCCGGCACAATTGTCGGGCGGCGCCTGTTTCCCTCGCGTGGTGAGCGGCAGGGAACAACTCGCTTCTTGATGGCAGTCCAGACATTTTTGACGGTAGAAGCTAACCGCCTCAGCCCTTTGAGGCTCAACGTGGGGATTGTGGCACGTAGTGCAGGTAAGCTTGCCTCCGCTCTGCAGGTAACATTTGCTCAGAATCATCAGAGAATAATGCTGGAGCAGGGGCGACCTGTCCGCAGCACCCGGCTGAAGCGGAACCGAGACAATGGCAATCGTGTCATCCAGCGGTGTTCCCGGGCAGTAATCCAGGCCGGTCTTGCCAGGCTGGGGAACGCGGTCATCACCGCCTTCGTGGCAGGCCATGCAGACGTTGTTCGCAAGCCAAGGCGAAAGCTTCGCGGGATTCACAATGCTCGGGTCCACAGATTCCTGCAGCGGTTTTCCCTTTCGGCGCTGTTCAACGTGCAGCGCGCCCGGCCCGTGGCAGTTTTCGCATCCCACGGAAAGTTCCTGGAACGGCGGATCTTCATACTTCCCAGCGCGACCGATCACGGGCCGGCTGCGGCCGCTGTGGCACGTTACACAGTCCGTCAGGACCGGTCGACTAAAACCGTAGTCGGCATATTCGTAACCCGGCGAAAGCTCCCATTGCCGGAGATTCGAATAATAAGAAAGTGGAGCTTCAAACAGGTACTGTCCTCTCCTCACCAGGTAGCCGAATCCGGTCTGGCCCGCCCCTAGCACGTAAGCAACTTTGTGGGTTTCCCGGAAAATTTCAGAGCCCTCCGCCGATACCTGATACTCGGCTTGGTACAGGTCTCCTCCCTTGGCAGAAGCCTGGAAGTAGCGATCGAGACTTGGCTCAGGTACGGCAGCGGCCTTCTCGAACAAGGAAAGTTGTGACGGGTCGTCAGGTAGCGTCATGGAACGCCCCATTCTCGTCTGCCGGAATGAGGCATAGATGCCGGAATGGCATTCTGCGCAAACAGCAGATCCCACATACGCCACGCGAGCACCGCCGTTGCAAAGATCGATGACAGATTGTCCGGTCTGGATCCTCGGTCTTTGGTAGCGCTGGCCATTCTGGGCAAGGAGACCGGGAGAAGGAAGCCCTGTTCCGTGGGCTGCCCATGCCGCGGAGAGCGCCAGGATGCCCATAAAAAGGCGTGCGCTGGTGCGCCTTTGACCATCCCTGTGTGTTACCAGAAGCTTCCGCCTCAAGACTGTGGTTCACCTTTATCGCCGGCTGCCTTCGTTCGTTTACGTGAAGCGGAGAACCGCCGGCATTGTCAGCTGCCTCGGCGAGAGGCAGTGCTGCGAGATCTAAGTCGGGACACAGCCTAGTGTCCGGGGGCGGTCGCCGCCCCTTTCTTGCTCCTTCTGCCGTATCCCGACGCACAATCGTCCGCAGGGCGGCGTTCCCCTCCATGGCCGCCATCGACCCAAGGTTTTTCCTGTTGCTCTGGATCCTTCAGAGTCCGCGTGGCCATGCGCACATTTTACACCTACCCGCGTTCAGTTTATCCCGTGACGCAAAAATCACGCGGTCAAAGGAGTCTTCACGGCTGTTAGCCTTCCATAAGGCGCCTATCCCGCCATGTATGAGCGAAGACCTGAAGGCGCGCAGGGATTTCCTGTTGCTCAGCTTCGTCCCCCGCCGGGTCCTGCGCTTCGAATACATTTCTCCTGTCTCGGGCGCCGTGTATTCCATATGGGTTCAGCCACTGAACGCCGGTTCTTACGCTGCAGGGCCCTGCAAGCAGCCAAACAGGAATTTTTCATCGTGCCGTGACACGAAACGGGCACGCTGTTCTCGCCCAGAATGATCAGTGACACTCCTGATAGAGTGTCGCGATGCAGATCAAGTCTCTGAGACTCCCCCGCTCCAGGTACCTGGAGCGGGGCGCGGCCGAGCTGAGCCGGGAGGCTCAAAAGCGGCTGGCTTGGTTCGACTATTACGAGACTCACGGCCGGAATGCAGCCTTGACCTGCCGTCACTTCGGCGTCAGTCGTCAAACCTTCTATTGCTGGAAGCGGCGCTACGATCCCCAAGAGCTGCGGACGTTGGAGGATGGATCGCACCGTCCCCGGCGCCGTCGCCAGCCGACCTGGACCCACCCGCAGGCGGAACGGGTTCGACTCCTGCGAGAGTGCTATCCCCCGGGACAAGGACAAGCTGGCGGTGCGGTTGCGACGCGAGGGCTGGGCGGTGTCGGTCTCCATGGTGGGCCGGATCCTGACCTCTCTGCGGCAGCGCGCAGCGCTGAGCGCGCCTGTGCTGTTCCGCGTGAAGCGCCGATGCGGCACCGCCGGACGTCTCTGGGCGCTGCGCAAACCCAACGATTATGCGGTGAAAAAAGCCGGGCGACCTGGTGCAACTCGACACCTTGGATCTGCGACCTTCCCCCGGGCGTGGTCCTGAAACAATTCACCGCTCGCGACATGGTCTCGCGCTGGGACGTCCTCGCAGTCCACCCTCGCGCCACCTCGTCGGCAGCCACTTTGTTCCTGGACACCTTGCAGCGTCGCTTGCCCTTCCCGGTGCGAGCCCTGCAGGTCGACGGCGGCAGTGAATTTGCGGCTATGTTCGAACAAGCTTGTCAAAAGCGCGGTCTGCGCCTCTTCGTGCTGCCTCCGCGTTCCCCTAAACTCAACGGCCAGGTGGAACGCGCGAATCGCACCCATACGGAGGAATTCTATGAGGTCACCCCCGCTCGCTCCCCATCGCCCAGCTGAATCAGGAACTCCAAGCCTGGGAACGAACCTACAACACCGTTCGTCCTCACCAGGCCCTGGGCTATCTCACTCCTCAGCATTCTTGGCTCAAGCCTCATCTCAAACAAAGGAGCTCGAGTGTCACTATTGATGATCGCATAATATAGTTCAACCCGAAGGGGTCCCCTGGCATCTATGTCAGCATGGGAAACCCAAGGGAGTGCGCCGAGACTTCGAGGCTTTGGAGCGCCGCCGCCTGCAAGCGGTGGCTTTGCTGGACCAAGGGTTGAGCCAGTCGGAAGTGGCTCGCCGAATGAAAGTGAGCCACACCAGCGTGA
>Ga0335085_10004356_pt1 | contig 23592 bp, 25 predicted proteins | sample Lox_Sample_45_FD_206712 | JGI IMG/M metagenome (GOLD analysis project Ga0335085, IMG submission 206712) | Soil microbial communities from Loxahatchee National Wildlife Refuge, Florida, United States - Lox_Sample_4.5 | ecosystem: Environmental > Terrestrial > Soil > Wetlands | place: USA...
CGGTCCCCATCTTCCAGGTCGGACGGTGGCCGGTGATGGCGTCCTTCTGATAGGCCGACACCGCCGCGTCGTTCATGCCTTTGAAGAAATTGTAGGACTGGTTGTATTGCCGCACATGGTCGAGGCAGAAACGCCAATATTCGCGCTCCTTGTCGCGGCCCTTGGGCGCGCGATGCGTCGCCTTCTCCGCGCAACCCGCCCATTGGCACTGCGGGCCGCTGGTTTTGACGCGGCGGTCCTTGTCCGGCTTGACGCGGATCTTGTCGAAAAGGGGCGAGTCGATTTTCATGACCGAACAGTATGCGCCTTCGCCGGTGACGGCTTCAAGACTTGACAGCGCGCCGGGCTTGCCTAACTGGCATTCCTTCATGCGCACCGAGGATGTCATCACAAAGAAGTTGACCGAGGCTTTCGCCCCGCAAAGCCTGACCGTGGTTGACGAATCGCACCAGCACGAGGGCCATGCCGGGCATCGACCGGGCGGGCAAACCCATTTCCGCATCTATATAGTGGCGGAACTGTTCAAAGGCATGACCCGCCTGCAGCGCCACCGGCTGATCAATCAGACGCTGTCGGGGGAACTCAAGGGCGGCGTGCACGCGCTCGCCATCCACGCCGCCGCGCCCGGCGAAGGCGGCGTTTCTTAGGCGCGTTTGCCCGGTTTTTTGGCCGCGCGCGGGGCGCCCGACTCATCTCCTTGATATGTAACCGGGAATATCGCGCGAAAAACTTGCGCGCAAAACGCGCGAATCAGTCAATTTGGGCTTTCGGAAACGCCAGTCGCCATCGAGACTCATGGAGCGCGCTAATGACGGAAGACCCCGTATCCGGTGTGCCATGTACGCGTGTGATCTGCGTTGCCAATGAAAAAGGCGGGTCGGGCAAGTCGACCGTCGCCGTCCACATCGCTATCGCCTTGCTGCGGTCGGGCCAAAGCGTCGCCACCATCGATCTCGACGGCCGGCAACGCAGCTTCACCCATTACATCGACAACCGGCTGGCCTGGGCGCGGCAGCGCGGCAAGGAACTGCCGGCACCGATGCATGTCTGCCTCGACGACGAGCCCGACTTCTCCGCGGCGCAGGACGAAGCGGCCGCGCGCGCCGCGCTCGAGCGCGCCGTCGCCACGCTTGCCGCCAATCACGGCTACATCATCATCGACACGCCCGGCCACGATCACGACCTGGCGCGCGCCGCGCACGCGATGGCCGATACGCTGATCACGCCGCTCAACGACAGCTTCGTCGATCTCGACGTGCTCGCCAGCGTCGATGCGGAAACCTTCGCCATCGCCGGCATCAGTCACTACGCGCAGGCGGTCGAGGAGGCGCGGCGCGAGCGTCAGGCTGCGGGCAAGCCCGACATCGACTGGATCGTGCTGCGCAACCGGCTGTCGATGCTCGCCTCGCGCAACAAGCGCTTCGTCGGCGACGCCCTGCAGGATCTGTCGGGCCGGCTGGGCTTCCGCTGCGTCGAAGGCCTCGCCGAACGCGTCGTGTTCCGCGAATTCTATCCGCGCGGGCTCACCGCCGTCGACGATCTCAACGAGTCGACGCTCGGCACGCGGCCGACCATGTCGCACGCAACCGCGCAGATGGAAGTGCAGAACCTCCTCGCCGCGCTCTTGCGCGCGCCGGGGGAGCAGGCCGCGGTCATCCCGATCGAGAGCATCGGCCAGGCCGACGCCGCGTAGAAGCGCAACGCGACCGCCCGCCAATCGATGCGCGACGGCAATCCCGTCGCGCATTATTCATTGGTGCCGGACGGCGCGATCAAGCCTTTGCGGATGGCGATGGCAACCGCGTGCACGCGATTGCGCGCGCCGAGTTTTCTCGCGGCGACGCGTAGATAATGCATCGCCATGCTCTTGCTGACGCCGAGCGCGACGGCCATCTCGTCCGCGGTCTTGCCGCTTGCGAATAACGACAGCGCTTCAAGCTCGGCATCGCCCAACGATCTCATCACGCGTTACTGGCCCCCGCACGGCGCCCGACGGTCCAGGCTCACACTGGTCAAGTAGTGAGGCGCGCGTCAGCAATCGATGACGTGACAAAGAATTAATGGATTTATTCGGACCGAACTGCGGCGCGATTACGCCTTCGCCGGAACCTTGCGCGGCAGCGGCTGGATGCGCAGCGCGGTGATGCGGTTGCGCTCGCGGCGCAGCACGCGGAAGCGGAAGCCGTGGAAGGTGAAGCTCTGCCCCACATCGGGGATCGAGCGCGCCTCGTGGATGACGAGGCCGGCGATGGTGGTCGCCTCCTGATCGGGCAGATTCCAATCCATCACGCGGTTCAAGTCGCGGATGGTCACCGCGCCGTCGACGTTGACCGAGCCGTCCGGCTGGCGGCGCACGCCGGGCATGGCGACGTCGTGCTCGTCGGTGATGTCGCCGACGATTTCCTCGAGAATGTCCTCGAGCGTGACCAGGCCCTCGACCTCGCCATACTCGTCGACGACGAGCGCGAACGGCGTCTTGCGGCGGCGGAAGGCCTTGAGCTGCTCGGACACGGGACGCATGTCGGGCACGAACCAGGGCGGCGACATCAATACGGCGACGTCGACCTTGCTGGCGTCGCCGTCGACCGCGTGCAGCGCGCGCAGCAAATCCTTGACGTGCAGGACGCCGACGATGTTCTCCGGATTGCCGCGCCACAGCGGCAGCCGCGTCACCGGCGAGGCGATCACCGTGTTGACCAGGTCTTCCGGCTTGTCGTCGGCGTTGAGCGTGATCATGTTGGTGCGGTGGACCATGACGTCGGAGACGACGAGGTCGCGCAGGTCGAGCACGCCGCCGAACATGTCGCGGTCGAGTTTCTCGACGTCGCCCTCGCGGTGCATGAGATCGACGGCGCCGCGCAGCTCCTCGCGCGCCGACAAGACGTCGTGGTCGTCGCTGACGTTCATCCCGATGAGCTTGAGCAGCCAGCGCACCAGCGTTTCGATCGCCATCAGGATGGGGGCGAACAGCTTGACGAAGATGTACATCGGCCGCGCCACGGCAAGCGCGATGCGGTCGGGCGCGTTGAAGGCGGCCGTCTTCGGCAGCACTTCCGAGAAGACGACGACGAGAATGGTCATGCCGATGGTGGCGTAAACGACGCCGGCTGTGCCGAACCAGGCGAGCAGCACGCCGGTCGCCAGCGCCGAGGCGGCGATATTGACGGCGTTGTTGCCGAGCAGCAGCGCCCCGATCAGGCGCTCGCGGTTCTCCAGCAGGCGGTTGACGATGCCGGCCGGCTTGCTGCCGTGCTTTTCCAGCCGCGCCATGCTCGCGCGCGAGGACGCCGTGAGCGCGGTCTCGCTGCCGGCGAAGAACGCGGACAACAGCAGGCAGGCCAGCACGATGAGAAGCGAGAGCCAGTCGATCGCGGTCATAATTGGGCGAGCTTGTCGGCGAGGAAGGCGCGCACCTCGGCGGCGCTGACGTCGTTTTCGACGAAGGCCGCGCCGATGCCGCGCACCAGGATGAAGGTGAGCTTGCCGCGCTTCACCTTCTTGTCTTGCGCAATCAGATCCATCAATTCGTCGAGCCCCGGCACCCCGCCGGGCACCTCCTTGAGATGGGTGGGCAGGCCGACCGCCGCAAGATGCGCGCACGCGCGCGCGGCATCCGCCTCGCCGATCAAGCCCTTGCGGGCGGAGAATTCGAAGGCGAGCGCCATGCCAAGCGCCACCGCCTCGCCGTGCAAGAGACGGCCGGAAAAGCCGCAGCCGGCTTCCAGCGCATGGCCGAACGTGTGGCCGAGATTGAGCAGCGCGCGCTCGCCGGTCTCGCGCTCGTCGCGCGCGACGATGGCCGCCTTGGCGCGGCAGCAGACGGCAATGGCGTGTTCGCGCGCGGCCGCGCCGGCGAACACCTCGCGCCAATTCGCTTCCAGCCACGAAAAGAAAGCGGCATCGCCGAGCAATCCGTATTTGGCGACCTCGGCATAGCCGGCGCGGAATTCGCGCGGGGGCAGCGTGTCGAGCAGCGCGGTATCGGCGACGACCAAGATCGGCTGGTGGAAGGCGCCGATCAGATTCTTGCCGTGGCGCGAATTGATGCCGGTCTTGCCGCCGACCGAGGAATCGACCTGGGCGAGCAGCGTCGTCGGCACCTGCACGAAATCGAGCCCGCGCCGCACGCTCGCCGCGGCGAAGCCGGCGAGATCGCCGATCACGCCGCCGCCCAACGCGACGACGAGGTCGCCGCGCTCGATATGCGCGTCGATGATCGCCTCGCACACCGTCGCGAAGGTGGCGGAGTCCTTGGAGGCCTCGCCGGAGGGCACGACGACGGCCGCGCTGTCGACGCCGGCCGCCTTGAGCGCGGCTGCGGCGGCGGCGAGATGATGCTTGGCCACCGTGGCGTCGGTGACGATCGCGCATTTGGCGCCTGCGCGCAGCGCCTTGATGCGCTCGCCCAGGCTGGCGACGAGGCCGCGGCCGATGACGATGTCGTAGGCGCGCGCGTCCAGCGCGACCTTCACCACGGTCGGCTCGGTCTGGCGCAGCGGCGCGGTCATGGCGTGTCCCCGGCAAGGCCAAGCGGCTTCGTCAGCTTGGCGACGATCTCGTCGACGATGGTCTCGTGCGGCTCGTCGCGCGATTGGACGACGATGTCGGACAGCGCATAGACCGGCTCGCGCTGCGGCAGCAAGTCCTTGATCTTCTCCACCAGCGGCCGATCGTTGCGCCGCTTGGTACGCTTGATCAGCACCTCGACATCGGCTTTGAGCCACACTGAGATGCCTTTGATCTGGATGAGGTCGCGGGTCGTCTGGTTCATGATCGAGCCGCCGCCGGTGGCCAGCACGCGCGGGCCGTGATCGAGCAGGCGGGCGATGACGCGCGCCTCGCCGGAGCGGAAATAGTCCTCCCCGTGCTTGGCGAAAATCTCGGGGATGCTCATGCCGGCGGCGCTCTCGATCTCGCTGTCGGCATCGACGAAATCGATGCCCAAGCGGGCGGCAAGCCGGCGGCCGACCGACGACTTGCCGGCGCCCATCATGCCGACCAGCACGATGGAACGTCGGCCGAGCGCGCGCACGATTGCGCTCTCCAGCCCGTTTTCCGCCGCTTTTTGAATGGCACTGTCCGCCATGCTAGCATTCCAAATCGACGCCGCGATTCCATATACCAGCAATTGAGACATTCGCGGGAGCGGCTGTCGACCCTGGTTAAGGAACGCGCCGATCAAGCGAATTTCGCCCCCTGCGGGGCCGCCGGACCGCCATGCCGTCACTCTTCCGCTTCCTGCTCGTCGTCGGCATTATCGGCGGGGTGAGCTATGCCACGATTTTCGTGCTGGCGAATTTCGTCCGATACCATCCACGCGAGATCGTGGTGACCGTGCCGTCCGACCAGTTCCTCAAGAAACCGCAGTAAGCGCCGGCCATGGCCCGCGCCCGCGCCTCCGATGACGCGCTGATCGAGCTGTTCCTCGACATGCTGGCGGCCGAGCGCGGCGCCGGCAAGAACACGCTCGAGGCCTATCGCAACGACCTCGCCGATCTCGCCGCGCATCTGCGCGGCGCCGGCAAGACCATCGCCGCCGCCGTGACCGACGACCTGCGCGGCTTTTTAAGCGCGCTCACCGAGCGCGGCTTCAAGACGGCATCGCTGGCGCGGCGGCTGTCGGCGCTGCGCCAGCTCTATCGCTTCCTCTACGCCGAGGGAAAGCGCGCCGACGATCCCGCCGCCGTGCTCGAAGGACCCAAGCGCGGCCGTGCGCTGCCGAAGGTTCTCTCCATCGCCGAAGTCGATGCGCTGCTGGCCGAGGCGCGCCGGCAGATGGACGACGGCGAGGCGCCGCCCGCCAAGCGCCTGCGCGCGGCGCGGCTCAACTGCCTGCTCGAGGTCGTCTACGCGACGGGCTTGCGCGTGTCCGAACTGGTGGCGCTGCCCGCCTCGGCCGCCAAGCGCGACCAGCGCATGCTGGTGGTGCGCGGCAAGGGCGGCAAGGAGCGGCTGGTGCCGCTCAACCAGGCGGCCAAGCGCGCGATGAAGGATTATCTGGCGCTGCGCGAGGAGGCCGGGCGCGAGGCCGATGCGAAATGGCTCTATCCCTCCTTCGGCGAGAGCGGTCACCTGACGCGCCAGCATTTCGCGCGCGAGCTCAAGGCGCTGGGCGCGGCCTGCGGCATCAGGCCGGCGCGGCTGTCGCCGCACGTGCTGCGCCACGCCTTTGCCAGCCATCTCCTGCACAACGGCGCCGACCTGCGCGTGGTGCAGACGCTGCTCGGCCATGCCGATATTTCGACGACGCAGATCTACACGCATGTGCTGGAAGAGCGGCTCAAGGCGCTGGTGCGCGACCTGCATCCGCTGGCGGACGGCTGACGACGGATCGCTACGGTGAATTCGCCTTGCCGAGGATCGCGCGCACGGTCGGATGCGACAAGAGCGCATCGATGCCGGCTTGAACCACCAAATCGACCTGCCGTTCCGGCAAATGGAAGCGGGTCGGCACCTGGTCGAGCTGCGCCGCGCGCTCGGCGCCGAGCTGATCGAAACTGATTTCCACAACGTCAAAGCTGATATTGCTGCAGCGCCAGTCGCCGGTGGCGCCGAGCTTGACGGCCTGGGCCCGCGACAGGCTGCAGCGCCACTTGCGGGTCGCGTCTTGCCAGCCTCTGACGCTCAAGCGGAAGGCATCGAAGCCGCTGCGCACCGCGGAATTGATCGCCGTGTCGGTGAGCGCGCCGATCATGTCGCTCCCCGACGGACCTTGCACGGTCTGCGCCCATTCTCCGCGCGGTCCCAATCCCGAATTGACGATGATGAACACGATGTGACGCAATTTGACGGCCTGGTGCGCGGGCAGCGGCGCATAAGGTTGGCCGAGGGCTTCGCGGGCGATGACGATGCCGGATAGCCCAAAATTATCGGTGATGCCGCCGTCGGCGAGCTTCACGTAGCGGACTTGTTGCGGATCGCGGTAGCGCTTGAGCGCACGGGCAAAGGCGCGGACTTGGGCCCCGGCCGTCGGGCTGGCCAGAACGCGGTCGACCCAAGGCGGCAACGGCACGCTGCAGGCGTTGGAATAACTCGCGATCACGATCGGCACGAAGGCGATGGGGACGGCCGCCGAGGCTGCAACCGCCTGCGAGACCGGGTATTTCCGCGGGTCGCTGCACAGGGCCTCGAAGGTCATCGGCGAGAACAGGAACGGCGTGCGATTGTAAAGGTCAGACGCGTTGATCCACACCACCGGTTTACCGGGCTGGAACAGGTCGGCCAGCGTCGCGTGGTCGTACAGGTTTTCATCGAGCCAGCCCGCCAGCCGCGACGAATCATTGACGCCGCCCTCGAAGCCGCGCGCCATGTTCACCAGACCGATTCTGGTGTTGAGGTCCTCTTCGGCGTTGCGCAACAAAAACCGATCGCGAAAATCCGCGAGCGCGGCGCGCCCTTTGAGACCGAAATAGGCGGCCGCAACCGAGCCTCCGGAAACGCCCGAAATGAAGATGACGCGGTCGAAATAAGTGCCGCCGCTTCGTGCCGGCAGGCGATCGAGACCGCGCATGGCGCCATAAGCGAAAGCCGCCGCGCGCGTTCCGCCGCCGGAAAATGCCAGCGCCACGACGGTGTCGCCGCGCACATCCGGCGGAGTCGCGAGCGGCGCGATGTCCGCATTGGACGCGACCGGGATGTTGATGGGTTCGTTGAACGTCGTCGCGCACGCGCCCAGCAGCAATCCCAGCACCGCACTCGCGGCCCGCTGTGCGTTTCCGCGCATTCTCTCTCCGCTCCCGGGCGGCCATGGCTTCGCGCGACAGCCTAACATGAGCATGCCGGCGGAAACCATCGGCGCACCGGTGCGGCGCTGTCAACGCGGCGAAAAGCGAAGAGGCCGATTTGCCTTTTCGCAAAGCGCGCGCGATCGCGCTTGCCAAGGCGCGCGGAAAATCCACGCCATCCATATTGTCGTCCGGCAAAAGCCGGCTGGCGAAGTGCAATCCGGGTACCGCCGCTGCCTGGCAGGAAACGCCTGTCAAATCCATATTAACCCGATTGCTTGACTTACAGCCCGCGTCCGCGTCACTACCGATCAAATGCTCGCAGGAACGATGCGCACCTATCTCGACTTCGAAAAACCGGTGGCCGAGCTGGAGGCCAAGGTCGAAGAATTGCGCGCGATGGCGGCAAGCGACAGCGCGGTCGCGGTCGGCGAGGAGATCAACCGGCTCGAGGGCAAGGCGGCGCTCGCGCTCAAAGAGCTCTATGCCGACTTGACACCCTGGCAGAAGACGCAAGTCGCCCGCCATCCGCAGCGCCCGCATTGTCTCGATTACATCGGCGGCCTGATCGAAGGCTTCATGCCACTCGCCGGCGACCGCAAATTCGGCGAGGACGCGGCCATCGTCGGCGGCTTCGGCCGCTTCCGCGGCGACAGCGTCTGCGTCATCGGCCACGAGAAGGGCTCCGATACCGACAGCCGCATCAAGCACAATTTCGGCATGGCGCGGCCGGAAGGCTACCGCAAGGCGGTGCGGCTGATGGAATTGGCCGATCGATTCGACATTCCGGTGATCGCGCTGGTCGACACCGCGGGCGCCTATCCCGGCATTGGCGCCGAGGAGCGCGGTCAGGCGGAAGCGATCGCGCGCTCGACCGACGTCTGTCTGGCGCTCGGCGTGCCCAATATCGCGCTCATTCTGGGCGAAGGCGGCTCCGGCGGCGCCATCGCCATCGCCACCGCCAACCGCGTGCTGATGCTGGAGCACGCCGTTTATTCGGTGATCTCGCCGGAAGGCGCCGCCTCGATCCTGTGGCGCGATACCACCAAGGCGCAGGAAGCGGCGACCAACATGAAGATCACCGCCCAGGACATGGTGCGTTTCGGCGTCATCGACAGCGTCGTGCCGGAACCGACCGGCGGCGCGCACCGCGATCCGCAGGCCGCCATCGTGGTGGCCGGCGAGGCCATGGCCAACGCGCTCGCCGAGTTGCGCGGGCTCGACCGCGATATGATTCGCCGGCAGCGCCGGGAAAAGTTCCTGGCCATGGGGCGCACCGGTCTCTAGCTGCGGCGCCGGCCGCGCCCGGCCCTCGGTGGCGCGTGGTTTCACCGCTTTTACATGCGCTTTACCATAGACTTAGCCGGTCCTACCCCCATGCGGGTTTGCCTTGCGGATGCCACATCTTATGGATAACGATATATCAATAAGGGCCCGCCCCTTCGGGGAGTCATAACGTTTGCACCGACCGTTCGTCCGCGCCCTGCTGATATCGGCGGCTGCAGCCGCCGCTGTTGTGCTTGCCGGCTGCAATCCCGACAGCATTAGCCCCACCGGGCGCTCGCTCGCTCCGTTGTCCGACAAGATGCTCGCCGATATGGCGGAAAAGCACATGGACACGACGTCGCCGATCCTGGCCCGCCTCTTCAAGGAAGAGTCGGAGATGGAAATCTGGAAGATGAACCAGAACGGCGAATTCGCGCTGCTCAAGACCTATCCGATCTGCCGCTGGTCGGGCGATCTCGGCCCTAAGGTCAAGGAAGGCGATCGTCAGGCGCCCGAGGGCTTCTACGCCATCACGCCCGGGCAAATGAATCCGAACTCCAGCTACTATCTCGCCTTCAATACCGGCTACCCGAACACGTTCGATCGCGCCTGGGGCCGCACCGGTTCCGACCTGATGGTGCACGGCGACTGCTCCTCGCGCGGCTGCTACGCCATGACCGACGAACAGATCCAGGAAATCTACGCGCTGGCGCGCGAGTCGTTCTTCGGCGGGCAGAAGGAGTTCCAATTCGAGGCCTTCCCGTTCCGCATGACCGCGCTCAACATGGCGCGCCACCGCAACAATCCGAACTTCGCCTTCTGGAAGGAACTCAAGGACGGCTACGACGCGTTTGAAGCGACGCATCAGGAGCCGCAAGTTTCTGTCTGCGAGAAGCGCTACGTGTTCGACGCGGCGGCGCCCGACGGCGCAACCAAGCCGCTCAAATTCGATCCGCGCGGCAAGTGCCCGGCCTATCAGCTCGATCCGGCCGTTGCCAGCTTCGTGCTCGACCACCGGCGGCAAGAACAATATCAGATGGCCCAGTACACCGCGTGGCGCTGGCGCCGCCGCATGTCGGCGACGGCGGCATGAATCCCGTGTTCGCCTCGCAACTGACGACGCAGGAAGCCTATGACGGCAAGGGCCACCTGATCGAGGTGGCGGCCGCGCCCGGCGCGCTGCCGCGCACGGCAGCCGGCTCGGCCCCGCGAAGCCAAGTCGTGCTCCCGGCGACGCGGCCGGCCGTCCAGCCGGCGAGCGCGCAGCCGGCGACGATGCTGGCGAGCGTGCCCATGCCGGAAGCGGCGCCGCTGCCCAAGGAAGGCGAAGCGCCGCGCGAGCAGCCGAAATCGATCACCGGTTTGCTGAACAATCTGTTCGGCGGCTCGAAGGCGCAGGCCAGCGCGCCGCCGCCGACGGAGGTCGCCGTCGCGCCGCCGGCACCGGCACCGGCAAAGCCGAGACATGCCGTGATGCGCACCGCCGCGGCGCCGCACGAGGCGCCGGCGAAGCCGCAGGCCGCGCCCGCGGAACAGCCGAAGGCCGTGGCCAAGGCTGCGCCAGCTCCCGCAGCGCCTCAGCCGGCCGCGCCACAGGCCGCCTCCGAATTGCGCACCGCCTTCTCAGGCTCGCAGCCAAGCAACGAGGCGGTCATCAGGGGCGCCCAGCCGGTGCTGCAGTCCGGCTCGTTCGAGAGCCGCTGGACCGCGCTGCGCTGAACGCGGCGCATGGACTGCTTCGTCTACGTCCTCGGCACGCGCGGCAACAAACGCACACTGACCTATGTCGGCTGGACCAACGACGTCGCGCGCCGGCTCAAGCAGCATAACGCCGGCAAAGGCGCGCGGTCGACGCGCGGGCGGCAATGGGTGCTACTGCATTCGGAGTGGTTCGCGACGCGGCGCGAGGCGATGAGCCGCGAATGGCACTTGAAGCGCGACCGCAACATGCGCAAGGCGCTGGCGCTCGCTCTGGCGAAGTAAGCGAGCGCTAGTTCAGCAAGCCGTCCTCCAGCGCCTTGATCTGCAGCGCCAGGTAACGCGAGAAGATGCGGCATTGCGCCAGCGAGCCGGCGGTAAACCACAAGCCCGGCTGCGCCGTCGCCCGCCACATGTTGCGCAACTCGCCGCCGTCGTCGAAGCCCCAGACCGGGCCGATCTTGTCGGCGATCGTCGCGCCGAGATAAAGCCGCACCGCCTCCTGCTGGTTCTTGTAGCCGGTCGCCAGCACCAAGAGCTCGGCGGGCACGACGCTGCCGTCCTTGAGCCGGGCGCCTTGGGCGACGAAGCGGTCGATGTCGGCGAATTGCAACAGCTTGATCGCACCGCCGACGATCAACTCGGAGCAGCCGACGTTGAAATAATAACCGCCGCCATAGCGCAGATACATCATCTGGAAGCCGGTATCGTCCTCGCCCTCCCATATCCGGAAGCCGCGTTTTTCCAGGGCGTCGAGCAGCGGCTTGTCGACTTCGAGCCCCTTGGCGGTCGAGACCTGGTAGGCGCGGCGCAGCACCGGATAGGGCATCGAGGTCGCCAAGAGATCGCAATCGTCGAAGGGAATGCCCTCGGAATAGATCGCATAGACGCGCTGCGCTTCTTTCAAGCTCACCACATGCGTCTTGCTGCGCTGGATGATGCCGACCTCGGCGCCATGCGCGTTGAGCTCCTGCGCAACGTCGTGGCCGCTGGTGCCGGTGCCGAGCACCAGCGCCTTGCGTCCGTTCCACCGCGCCGCCTCCTTGAAATCGCCGGAATGCACGACCGTGCCGGCGAAATCGGCGAGGCCGGGCAGTTCAGGCGTCGTGGGAATGCTGCTCACGCCGGTGGCGAAGATGAGATGGCGGGGATGCATGACGCGTTCGCCGCCATCGCCGCGGCGCAAGGTCACCGCCCATCGTTTATTGTCGGCGTCGTAGCGGCCGCTCTTGAGCTCGGTGCCGGTCCAAACATTCAGCTCCATGGCGCCGACGTAATATTCGAACCAATTGGCCAGCATGTCCTTGGGGATATAGACCGGGAAGGTCGGCGGGAACGGCATATAGGGCAGATGATTGACGAACACCTCGTTGTGCAGCGTCAGCGAGTGATAACGGGTGCGCCAATTGTCGCCGACGCGGGCGTGGCGATCGACGATGAGCGTGTCGATGTCGAGCTGGCGCAGGCGGGCGGCGATGGCGAGCCCGGCCTGGCCGCCGCCGACCACGACGACGGTCGGATCGTGATCGGCATAGGTCTGCGTCTTGGCGCGGCGATCGAGCCAGTTCTCGGCGCCGAAGTCGCGCGTTGAATCCTCCGGCGGCCGCCGCTTGAACGCCTCCTCGCGGCTCTTCAATTCCTGCAGATTGGTGTTGATGGTCCAGGCGCCGAGCCGTCCCGGCCGCTCCGCGTCGGGCACCAGGCGCACGACGCCACTGCACGGGCCGGAGGCGGTGTGGAATTCGAAAATCGCCTCGAGGCAGTCGGTGCCGGCACGGTTGATCCAGCGCGGCGGCGTGCGCTTGGGCGGGATATGGAAATTCGCCGGCTTGGTGGTCGCCAGCCGCTCGCGCAGCATCTCGGCGATCGCCGGCCGGCCCGCCAATGTCTTGATCGTCCAGGTGAAGGCGAGCAGATCGCGCCACAGGCCGGCGGCCAGAAACAGCGCGGCGGCCGCATCGGCGTCGTGCGCCTGCAAGGCGGCCTCCAACGAGGCGAGCCAGTCTTCGGCCTCGGCCTGCGGCGTCGAGCGGGTGGGAGCATCGAGGAGCGCCATCAGCGCATCCTAGGGCAAGGATGCCGGCGGCACCAAGGGCGGCGCGCGCTAAGCGAATTTACCGTGGCAGTGCTTGAATTTCTTGCCGGAACCGCAGGGGCACGGCTCGTTGCGGCCGACTTTGCCCCAGCTCGTCGGATCCCTCGGATTGCGCGCGGCCTGCGCAGCGCGCGCGGTTTGCGCGCCGTTGCCGTTGGCGCCGACCAGCGCCGGCGCCAGCGCCAATTCGTCCTCGCCGGTCAGCGGATCGACCTTGTGCGCTTCCATGTAAGGCAGTTCGGGCGCCGGGCCGGGACCGCGCGGCGCGTCCGCCTGGTCGGGCGGCGCGTCCGGCGCCTGCTGCACGATCTCGACGCGCATCAACTGCGCGGTCACCGCCTGGCGCAGGTTCGCCATCATGCCCTCGAACAGGCTGAACGCCTCGGCCTTGTATTCGTTGAGCGGATCGCGCTGGCCGTAGCCGCGCAGGCCGATCACCTGGCGCAGGTGTTCGAGCATCACCAGGTGCTCGCGCCAGAGATGGTCGAGCGTCTGCAGCAGGATCGACTTCTCGACATAGCGCATCACGTCGGGGCCCCATTTGGCCACCTTGGCCGCCATGTATTCGTCGGCGCGGCGGATGACGCGCTCCTTCATCTCCTCGTCGGCGATGCCCTCTTCCTTCGCCCATTCCTTGACCGGCAGCTCGAGCGCGAAGACCTCGTGCAGCGCCTTGTCGAGGCCCTCGACGTCCCACTGCTCGGCGTAGACGTGCTCGGGGATGTGCTTGGCGATCAAATCCTCGATCACCGAATGGCGCATGCCGGCGACGGTGTCGTCGACCGCCTCGTCGCCCATCAGATCGAGGCGCTCCTTGAAGATGACCGTGCGCTGGTCGTTCATCACGTTGTCGAACTTCAGGAGATTCTTGCGGATGTCGAAGTTGCGCGCCTCGACCTTCTGCTGCGCCTTTTCCAGCGCCTTGTTGATCCACGGGTGGATGATCGCCTCGTTCTCCTTGAGCCCGAGCTTCTTGAGCATGCCGTCGAGCTTGTCGGAGCCGAAGATGCGCATCAGGTCGTCTTCCAGCGACAGGAAGAACTTGGAGTGGCCGGGGTCGCCCTGGCGGCCGGAGCGGCCGCGCAACTGGTTGTCGATACGCCGGCTCTCGTGGCGCTCGGTGCCGAGCACGAAGAGGCCGCCGGCGGCGAGCGCCTTCTGTTTGAGGCGGGCGACCTGCTCGCGGATCTTGGCGGCGCGCGGGCTCTTGTCGCGCTCGCCCCAGTCCTCGATGTCGGCGATTTCCTGGCGGATGCGCATGTCGGCATTGCCGCCGAGCTGAATGTCGGTGCCGCGGCCGGCCATGTTGGTGGCGATGGTGATGGCGCCGGGCACGCCCGCCTGCGCCACGATATAGGCTTCCTGCTCGTGGTAACGGGCGTTGAGGATGGCGAACACCTTGGCCTTGGAAGCGCCCTCGTCGCCGGAATAGAGCGCGGCGAAGGCGTTGGGATCGGAGAAGTCGTGCTGCTCCCAGCCCTCCTTGCGCAAAAGCTCGGCGAGCTGCTCGGATTTCTCAATCGACGTGGTGCCGACCAGCACCGGCTGGCCGCGCCGTTTGCAATCCTCGATCAGCGCGACGATGGCGCGGTATTTCTCCGTCGCCGTGCGGTAGACCTCGTCGTCGTCGTCGGCGCGGATCAGCGGCATGTTGGTCGGCACTTCGAGCACTTCGAGATTGTAGATGTCGAGGAACTCGTCGGCCTCGGTGAGCGCCGTGCCGGTCATGCCGGCGAGCTTCTCATACATGCGGAAGTAGTTCTGGAAGGTGATCGAGGCGAGCGTCTGGTTCTCCGGCTGGATCGGCTGGTGCTCCTTGGCCTCGAGCGCCTGGTGCAGCCCTTCCGAATAGCGCCGGCCCGGCATCATGCGGCCGGTAAACTCGTCGATGATGACGACCTCGCCGTTGCGCACGATGTAGTCCTTGTCGCGCTGGAACAGCTTGTGCGCGCGCAGCGCCTGGTTGACGTGGTGCACGACGGAGACGTTCTCGACGTCGTAGAGCTTGCCGCCCTTGAGCAGGCCGGCGTCGCGCAGCATCACTTCCATCTTCTCCATGCCGGCCTCGGTCATGGTGACGGTGCGCTGCTTTTCGTCGACCTCGTAGTCGCTCTTGTCGAGCTTGGGGATGTAGCTGTCGATGGTGTTGTAGAACTCGGAGCGGTCGTCGAGCGGGCCGGAGATGATCAGCGGCGTGCGCGCCTCGTCGACCAGGATCGAGTCGACTTCGTCGACGATGGCGTAGACGTGTCCGCGCTGGACCATGTCCTCCAGGCGGTACTTCATGTTGTCGCGCAGATAGTCGAAGCCGAGCTCGTTGTTGGTGCCGTAGGTGACGTCGTAGTCGTAGGCCTTCTTGCGCTGCTCGTCGTCGAGCCCGTGCACGATGGTGCCGACGGTCAGGCCGAGGAAATTGTAGATCTGCCCCATCCATTCGGCGTCGCGCTTGGCGAGATAATCGTTGACGGTGACGACGTGCACGCCGCGGCCGGTGAGCGCGTTGAGATAGACGGCGAGCGTGGCCACCAGCGTCTTGCCTTCGCCGGTCTTCATCTCGGCGATCCTGCCCTCGTGCAGGATCATGCCGCCGATGAGCTGCACGTCGAAATGGCGCTGGCCGATGGTGCGCTTGGCGGCCTCGCGCACGGTGGCGAAGGCCGGTACCAGGATGTCGTCAAGCGAGGTGCCTTCGGCGACTTGTTTCTTGAAGTCCGCGGTGCGCGCGCGCAGCGCCTCGTCGGTGAGCGCCGCCAGTTCCTCCTCCAGCGCGTTGATCGCCTTGACCCGCGGCTGATAGCTGCGAATCCGCCGCTCATTGGCGGAGCCGAACAGCTTGCGGGCAACGGCGCCGATCATCGTCTGAGCTCCTGACTGCCGGATTCTTTTAGCACGCCTCGACGACCGGATTTGGCTTCCGGCGCTCCGGAAATGCGGCACTTTTCGGGCAAAAACGACGCGAACGCGCCGGCAAAGCTGCACCAGCCGAGGTTAGCGGAGACATAGGAGGGGGTCGGATTGTTGTCAATCGGCGGCCCGAAGCGTGCGCGAGCGACGCCGTTCACGCGCTCGTTAGGGCTTTTTCGTTATCCGCCATTGCAAAGCCACGGTTGTTGGGTGACAAGTCCGCCGCCCGCGCCTGGTGCGGGCCACCATTCCAAGGACAGCGCCATGATGAACTTCCCCTGCAGCCGTCCGGCCGGTTTCCTCGCCGCCGTCGCGGCGCTGCTGCTGGTGGCCGCCGGCCCCGCCGCAGCACAGGACAAGGACCCGCTCGTCGCCAAGGTCAACGGCGTGGAAATCCACCAGAGCGACCTCGCCGTCGCCGAGGACGAAGCCGGCCAATTGCCGCCGATGTCGCCCGACGCCAAGAAGGATTACCTGGTGCAGTTCGTCGCCGACATGATGCTGGTGGCCAAAGCCGCCGAAGACAAGAAGCTGGGCGACACCGACAATTTCAAGCGGCGTATGGTGTTCGCCCGCAACAAACTGCTGATGGAAGACCTGCTGCAGTCGGTCGGCAAGGCCGCACTCACCGACGAGGCCATGCACAAGGTCTATGACGAGGCGGTCAAGCAGATGGGCCAGGTGCAGGAGGTGCACGCCCGCCACATCCTGATCCGCGCCGCCGAAGGCGACGACAAGGCAAGCAAGGCGGCCGAGGACAAGATCAAAGCCATCATCGCGCGGCTGAAGAAGGGCGAGGATTTCGAGACGGTCGCCAAGGAGGTCACCGAGGACCCCTCGGGCAAGGCCAACGGCGGCGATCTCGGCTATTTCACCAAGGAACAGATGGTGCCGGAATTCTCCGAAGTCGCCTTCAAGCTCGACAAGGGGCAGATTTCCGACCCGGTGAAGACGCAGTTCGGCTGGCATGTGATCAAGGTCGAGGACAAGCGCGTCAAGCCGCCGCCGACCTTCGAAGAGGTCAAGCCGCAGATCGAGCAATACGTGACGCGCAAGGCGCAGGCCGAGCTGGTGCAGAAACTGCGGGCCGAGGCCAAGATCGAGAAGATGTACAAGGTCGTGGACGAGAAGAAGCCGGACGCTCCGGCGACGCCCGCGCCCGAGAAGAAATAAGACCGATCGCAGTCATCAAATGATTTCGTCATGGCCGGCCTTGTGCCGGCCATGACGCTTAGGTAGGCACGTCCGTACCAATCTTATCGGGATCATGGGGTGATGACGCTGCGCACCGCCCCGGTGATGACGGGTTCACAAATGTCCACCTCGGTTTCCCCCCTCGCCCCCACGCATGTGCCGGACCTGCCGGCAATCGCCGGCGTCAGGCTGGCAACCGCCGCGGCCGGCATCCGCTATGCCGGGCGCACCGACGTGCTGCTGGCGCTGTTCGACCAGGCCACGACCGTGGCCGGCGTGTTCACCAAGTCGAAATGCCCCTCGGCGCCGGTCGAATGGTGCCGCGCGCATTTGAAACCCGGAAAAGCCCGCGCGCTGGTGGTCAATTCCGGCAACGCCAATGCCTTCACCGGCAAGAGCGGCCACGCCGCGACCAAGCTCACCGCCGAGATCGCGGCCAAAGCGGCCGGCTGCAGGGCGGGTGAGGTGTTCCTCGCCTCGACCGGCGTGATCGGCGAGCCGCTCGACGCCGCCAAGTTCGCGCCAGTGATGCAAGGTCTCGCCGCCGACGCGCGCCCCGGCGATTTCCTCGCCGCGGCGAAAGCGATCATGACCACCGACACGTTTCCCAAATTGGCGACGGCGACGGCGACGATCGGCAAGACGACGGTGACCGTCAACGGCATCGCCAAGGGCGCCGGCATGATCGCCCCCGACATGGCGACGATGCTGTCCTTCGTCTTCACCGACGCGGCCATTGCCGCGCCGGCGCTGCAGGCAATGCTCAGAGAAGGCGTCGCCGACACCTTTAACGCGGTGACCATCGACGGCGATACCTCGACCTCCGACACGCTGATGATCTTCGCCACCGGCCAGGCCGGCCATGCGCGCATCGCCCGCGCCGCCGATCCCGCGCTGAAGGGTTTCAAGCGCGCGCTCAACGCCGTGCTCGCCAATCTGTCGGAGCAGGTCGCGCGCGACGGCGAAGGCGCGCGCAAGCTGGTGGAGATCGTCGTCGAGGGCGCGGTGTCGAAGCCCTCGGCGCGGCGCATCGCCATGTCGATCGCCAATTCGCCGCTGGTGAAGACGGCCATCGCCGGCGAGGACGCCAATTGGGGCCGCGTGGTGATGGCGGTCGGCAAGGCCGGCGAGCCGGCCGATCGCGACCGGCTGACGATCTGGTTCAATGGTATCCGCGTGGCGCACAAGGGCGCGCGCGATCCCGCCTACAATGAAGCCGAGGTGAGCGCGGCGATGAAACGGCCGGAAATCGCCTTGAAAGTGGCGCTCGGTCTGGGCAAGGGCCGCGACCGCGTGCTCACTTGCGACCTGACCAAGGACTACGTTGCCATCAATGGCGACTATCGGTCTTAAAGAGGTGTTAACCGCGCAGGGAGGAAGCCTGCTTGATCGGCATCTCGGAATAACCCCTTAACCAAGCCTGCTTAACGTCGAGGGCCAAGGGCCATGAGCGCCAAAATCGTGCTTGTCGCCGCCTGCGCCCTCGTCGATGTCGACGGCCGCGTGCTCATCGCGCAGCGTCCCGCCGGCAAGCCGATGGCGGGCTTATGGGAATTTCCCGGCGGTAAAGTCGAGGACGGCGAAACGCCCGAACATAGTTTGATCCGGGAGCTGAAGGAGGAACTCGGCATCGTCGTCAACGAGGCCTGTCTCGCACCGCTGACCTTTGCGAGCCATGCCTATCCCGACTTCCATCTTCTGATGCCGCTCTATGTGTGCCGGCGCTGGGAGGGGCAAGTCGCGGCGAGCGAAGGACAAGAACTTGCCTGGGTCAAACCGAACCGGCTGCGGGAATACGCGATGCCTCCGGCGGACGTGCCGCTGATATCGCACCTGATGGCACTGTTGTGATGGTCGGGCAAACAACCACGGGAAGCGTCATGAACTGTTCTGCACCGCTAAAAGCCCTGCGTGATTTTCTGCTTGACGAGCGCGGCGCGACCGCAATCGAATACGCGCTGCTCGCCTCCGGCATCGCCGGCGCCATCATCGCCGCGGTGATGGCCTTGGGCACCTCGGTCAACGGCATGTACACGAGCGTATCGACCGGCCTGAACTGATCTCCGCGGCGGTCGCGCATGAGCCATGCGAGACGGGTCTCGCCAAGCACGGAAGCGGTATTTCGCTCAATTTCCTCGCCATAATCGTCTTGTGTCGCCGCGGCCACAGGGCAAGAATTTAGCGAGTCGTGGGGGACACCGTCTGCACGCAGTGGTATTAAATAGCTCAGGTCGATCTATTTTGGGGTGTATCATGCACTGCCGTCCAGCAGCCGTCGCCCTCGCTGTTTCCACTTTTATATTCGGTCAAAGCGCTTTCGCGGCAGACATGGCGGTCAAGGCGCCGGTGTCCAAAGCGCCGGCCATGATCCCATTCAACTGGACCGGTTTCTACGTCGGCGGCACGGTCGGCGCGGCGTGGACCAAAGCCGACGTGGACATGACCACCGTCAACGGGACTCCCGCGCTCTACAGTCCGTTGGACATTCCCAACTTGAATGCATTTGGCTCGCCGAGTATGTCGGCGACGAACGTCATCTTCGGCGGAAAGGCCGGCTATAATCAGCAATGGAACAACTTCGTCCTTGGCCTGGAAGGTGATATTTCCTGGTTTCATTTCGACCAGACGGTGAACAACGCCGGCAACCCCTTCGTCGTCACCTTTCCCGGCGCCGGCAGCGGGACCATCTCGACCAACGTCAAAACCTCCTGGCTGGCGACGATTCGCGGACGCGCCGGCTTCGCAGTCGATCATTGGCTATTCTACGGTACCGCCGGCGTCGCCTTCGCCGACGTGAAATATTCCAACGTCTACCGGGGCTTTTCGCCGCTTGGCTCGGGCTTTGAAAACGAGACTGCGTCAGCGAGCCAAACCAAGATAGGCTGGGCAGCGGGTGGCGGTGTCGATTACGCGATTGACCCGCATTGGATCCTGAGCGCGGAGTACTTGCACGTTTACCTCGGTACGCTCTCCGCCTCCGGGCTGGTCACCACGGGCAGTCCCAGCACAGCGACGCTCAACTTCTCGACCAAGGTGACCAGCGACATCGCACGTGTCGGCGCCGCCTACAGGTTCTGAAAGCCCGTTCCGTAGAGTTTCGATTGCGCGATTACAATGTGCGCTCACGGGACCAAAGCGAACACGCGTTCGGCATAGCCCACAAGCGTCGATGAACACGCGCTAGCCGCCGGGCTTCTCGCCGCTCGGGATTTCCCGGGTGCCGAGCGCGGCGGCGAGGCGCTGTTGCGCCGAGCCCGGACGCAGCGGCTTCTGCTGACTTTCATGCGGCACCCAGCCGGACAGCCAGGCGATCTCGAAGGTCGCGCGCACGCGGCCGTCGGTGTCGGCGAAGCGTTGCGCATAGATTTCGGCCAGGCGTTGCAGCGTCGCGCGCCTGAGCGGCGTGCGCCGGCGCTCGACGAGCACATTGGTCGCGCCCATGCGGCGCAGATCGCGCATCAGCGCGAACACCGAGGGGTAGCGCACCACCAGCCGGTCGGAATCGACCACCGGCAAGGCAAAGCCGGCGCGTTGCAACAGCGCGCCGAGCTCGCGCAGATCGGTAAAGGGCGCAACGCGCGGCGAGACGCCGCCTTCGACCTCGCTTTCGGCCTGCGCGAAGGCCTCGCGCAATTCGCTCAAGCTGTCGCCGCCGATCAGCGCACCGAGGAACAATCCGTCCGGCTTGAGCGCGCGGCGGATCTGAACGAAGGTGCCGGGCAGATCGTTGACGAATTGCAGCGCCAGCGCGGAGACGACAAGATCGAGCGAGCCCTCGGCAAAGGGCAAGGCCTCCTCGTCGGCGGCAACGCGCAGCGGCGCGGCATAGGGCGCGGCGGAAAAGACGGTCGCGACCTTGCCGCTCGCTTCGAGCACGCGGCGCACCGCTTCGGTCGGCGTGCCGAGATCGACGGCGCGGGTGAACTGGCGCAACACCGCGCCCAGCCGCTCGCCCAGTTCGCCGGCGATGTGGTCGAGGAGAAACGTCTCGGCACCGAGCGCGCGGGCGCGCGTCTGGCGCCGGCGCAGCAGGTTGCGGTCGAAGATGGTCGGGTTTGATGGCATCTGCTACAGTTGCAGCATGAACGAGCTTGTCTCGGCAAGCCAAGAACCCAGACGTTTCGCGCAGTTCCGCGGCGGGCTGCGCGCGGCCTTCCGTGCCGGACGGTTCATCCTCGACGTCGCGCTGCCGCCGCTGTGTCCGGCCTGCCGGGCGCCGCTCGCCGGCGGCGCGGGCTTATGCGCCGAGTGCTGGTCGAAACTGTCGCTGATCGAGCCGCCCTATTGCGCGCGGCTCGGCATTCCCTTCGCTTACGAGGCCGGCGCGGGCCTGCTGTCGCTGGAGGCGATCGCCAATCCGCCGGCCTATGATCGCGCGCGCGCCGCGGTGCGCTATGACGACGTCGCGCGCAAGCTGGTGCACGCCTTCAAATACAGCGACCGGCTCGATCTTGCGCCGATGATGGGGCAGTGGATGGCGCGCGCCGGACGCGAATTGCTGGCCGACGCCGACGCGCTCGTTCCGGTGCCGCTGCATTGGCGCAGACTCTGGGGGCGACGCTTCAACCAATCGGCGACGCTCGCTACGGCTATCGCCGGCACAACCGACGTGCCGGTGTTGCACGGCGCGCTCCAGCGCGTGCGGGCGACGCCGCAGCAGGTCGGCCTGTCGAAGACGCAACGCGCCGACAATGTGCAGGGCGCCTTCCGCGTCGCCGACGAGCAAAAGGCGGCCGTCATGGGCCGCCGGCTGCTGCTGATCGACGACGTGCTCACCTCCGGCGCGACGGTCGATACCTGCGCCCGCGTCCTGCTCAAGGCGGGGGCCGCCCATGTCGACGTGCTGGTCTTTGCCCGGGTTGTCGCGCCCCTGCGCGCTCCCATATAACGGGTGCCGGACCGCAGCGGACGCCCATGCCCCCGATCGACATCTATACCACCCGCTATTGCCCCTATTGCCACGCCGCCAAGGCGCTTCTCCAGCGCAAGGGCGCCGCCTTCAACGAGATCGACGTCGGCGGCAATTTCGAGCTGCGCGAGAAGATGATCGAGCGCGCCAATGGCGGCTATACGGTGCCGCAGATTTTCATCGGCGCGGTGCATGTCGGCGGCTGCGACGAACTGCATGACCTCGAGCGCGCCGGCAAGCTCGATCCGCTGCTCAACGGCGATGGAGCGGCGGCATGAGCGCGTCCGCCTTCAAGGCCGCCCTGATCCAGATGCGCTCGGGGCTCAAGCCCAGCGCCAATATCGACGCCGCGGCGAAGCTGATCGGTGAGGCGAAGACCGCCGGCGCCGATTACGTGCAGACGCCGGAAATGACCAATGTGCTCGCCGCCAACCGCGAGCAATTGTTCTCCGTCGTGGCGAAAGAGGACGCCGACACCTCGCTCGCCACGCTGCGCGAGGTCGCGCGCAAGCTCGGCCTCTATATCCATATCGGCTCGCTGGCGATCAAGGTCTCGCACGACCGCTGCGCCAACCGCGCCTTCCTCATCGATCCCAAGGGCGAGATCGTCGGCCGCTACGACAAGATCCACATGTTCGACGTCGATCTTTCCGGCGGCGAAAGCTATCGCGAGTCGCGCACCTACCGCCCCGGCGAACTGGCGGTGCTCGCCGACTTGCCATGGGGCCGCCTCGGCGTGACCATATGCTACGACCTGCGCTTTCCCGCGCTCTACCGCGCGCTGGCGGAGGCTGGCGCCATCATGCTGGCGATCCCGTCGGCTTTTACCGTGCAGACCGGCGAGGCGCATTGGCATGTGCTGATGCGGGCGCGCGCCATCGAGACCGGCAGCTTCGTTTTCGCCGCGGCGCAGTGCGGCAGGCACGAGAGCGGGCGTGCGACCTTCGGCCATTCACTGATCGTTGACCCCTGGGGGCGCATCCTGGCGGAAGGCGGCGTTGAGCCCGGGATCGTGATGGCGCAGATCGACGTGAGCGAGGTGGCGAAGGCGCGCTCGCGCATCCCCTCGCTGCAGCACGGCCGGCGTTTCGAGGTGATCGAACCAATGGCGGAGCCGACGCATCTGCATGTGGTCGGAGGCGGCGAATGATCCGTTACGCCCTCGTCTGCGAGCAAGGCCACGAATTCGAGAGCTGGTTTTCCGATTCGGCGGCCTACGACAAGCAGGCCAAGCGCAAGCTGATCGCCTGCCCGCTTTGCGGCTCGGCGAAGGTCGACAAGGCGCTGATGACGCCGCGCCTGTCCGGCGCGAAAAAGCGCGTGGCCCCGATCGCGGCGCCGGCGGCGCCGGTCGAGACGCCCGCAGCACCGCCGGCGCCCGACAAGGCGCCGGTCGCCATGCTGTCGCCGCAGGAGCGCGAGGTGCGCGCCAAGCTCAAGGAGCTGCGCGATCACCTGACCAAGAACGCCGACCACGTTGGCGCCAAGTTTCCCGAGGAAGCGCGCAAGATGCATTACGGCGAGATCGAGCACCGTTCGATCTACGGCGAAGCTTCGCCCGAAGACGCCAAGCGCCTCGCCGAGGAAGGCATCGAATTCCACCCGCTGCCGATCCTGCCGGACGAGAGAAACTAAACCCGTGCGGGGCGCACACGGTGAATGACAAGCTCAAGGACCCCGAAACCCATTTCAAGTTTGGTGCGAATTGGGCGTCGTACGCCGCGCTAATCGGCGAACCCCAGATCGAGGAAGCAAAGAAAGGCATCCTCAAGCTCGTCAGCGAGCGGGATATCACGGCGCGC